>JFJP01018662.1_pt1 | contig 17662 bp, 14 predicted proteins | sample 431651 | NCBI WGS metagenome assembly JFJP01 (sample SAMN02602958, study PRJNA72255) | Microbial mat metagenome, whole genome shotgun sequencing project. | biome: fresh water; feature: sink hole; material: water; isolation source: purple microbial (photo- and chemosynthetic) mats found in...
GCCATCAAAAACAAACGCGCCCCAGTCGACCACAAGATCGCGCGCACCCTGCGCATTCCCTTTGATGTAGCCTTCACCTTCTACCGTTAACACCCCGGATCCGCCATGCCAGACATCCTCATCATCCGCTCCGTCAGCTACCAGCAACTCGACAAGGCCTTGCCGGTCATCAGGCAGGCGTATCCCGGCAGCCGGGTGGTCCTGCTGACGCACGAGCATGGCGCGGCGCAGGCCCGCAAGATGCCGGGCATAGACGATGTCCGGATCTACCCTTACCGTGAGGGCTTCCACTGGCGGCGGCCTGTGCCGACCGTCCAGGGAGAATCCTACGAAGCGGTGGTTATACCTGTTGCCAACACAACGGGGGCAGGATTCTGGAATGTCTGCTTGTTTGCCTTGACGATCAAGACACGGACACGCGTGTTGTGCAACGTGGCGTCCGCATTGAGAAACCTGACAACGGGGCAAATAGTGTCAGGTGCGATCATAAGGTCGTCTTTCGCTCCGATCGCCGCCGTGGGTACACTGGCTCTCGGCCTTGTGCTTGTTCCGATCCTGCCCTTGCTGCTAACAAGGATGCAGGCGAGGAAATAGACGTTATTCGATGGCATCGAATGCCTAGGCATCGATGTGCTGTCTTCTCAATCTGCAGGCGCCGATTGTAGCCTCGCTCTGATTTGACGGAATCGACGTGCCATAACCGGCCGGTGAACATTCGTGAAAATGTCCTTGTAAATCATGTACGACGCTACCACATTTGCGGTTTCCTTCGCGCTTGCCATATTGATAAAGCGATCAACGAAGAATCCGTTCGCAGGGCAGGGCATGTCAGCCGTAAAATCCAGCAGATGTTCCAGTGCGTAAAATACATGGCTATACGAACTGGCATTCAAATCCGCATCCGCAATTACCTTGTTTTCGGGGAAGTTGGTACGCACAAGCTCGAGTGCGCTTGCTTCACAAACCAAATCAACCGGGGATTTAAAAAAACCGTGCAGTTCCCGGTGTATACGGTGGTTGACTTCCATACTTGACAACGTTCGCAAGGCAACGCGGTTTTCATTGCTCATAGCGTATTTCTCATGAAATGGTGCTGCAGGGACCCGTTCAAGGATGCTCTCAGGACGTGCGCCAAGATGATTCATGAGAAGATCATCGAGCCCCATCATAAACGAAACGGCCGATGCGCAGCTCTTTTTGAGGTTGGAAAAGAACGTGGAAGACAGGAGCCACTGGCAGACCGAATCCAAATAGGCATCCAGCCGGTCTTCGTGCAGATATTTCAAGAAGAACAGGATGCGGTTCCGTTCGAAATAATAAGATCCAAACGTCGTCGGATGGTTTGATACACCCATCTTGTGAAAGACTCTTGATGCATTCACAGCATGAATCTCGTACCCCGCCCGCTTGATGCGGGTGCACCAGTCCATGTCATCCCAATAGATAAAGTGGTTCGTATTGAAACTACCCACCTTGTTCAATACGACCGCTGTTGTGACCAGGCAACAGGCCGGTACGTAATCGCACGACACGGCTTCGGGAAGAGCGTCGCTGTCCCGATATCCCTTGAGAGGCGTCACCACATTGAATGTCTTTTCCCAATCGATAAACGAACCGAGTTCCTGAAGGGTATCGGGATGATCCATCATGCAGATCTTCGAGCCCGCGACGCCGACGCCAGGATGCGCGTCGATGTAGCGGATCAGGTTAATGAGAGTATCCTTCTCCAGCCGCACATCATTATCCAGCAAGGCCACATACGGGAACCCCTTTTCAATACAATACCGGATGCCGCGATCAAACCCCCCCGCCCCGCCGAGATTAGTTGCATTTTCCAGCAATGTCACTTTCGGATAGTGCTGTCGAACCATCTCTTGGCTTCCATCATTCGACGCATTATCCACCACAATCACCTCGAATGAAATGCCGTCATACTCGGATGCATATACCGAGGCTAAGCATACCTGAAGATAGTTGCATCTATTGAAATTGCAGATTAAGACGCCCAATTGGATCATGGCTATACCTCCGGTCGATGATGCATATTAAAATAGGCTTTCAAAATCAACCCTCTCAAACACATCAAGCTTACCTCCACGCGTCGCATTGAAAACCCTTCCGCCCAAACTCTCGATTGCCTTCCTTGCCACTTTGAACGACGCTTCCTGAACGTCCAAATTCGGAACATACCATTTTTCGCCAGCTTTGCGATAGTCGGGATGGAAGTGGTTCCTTTCGCCTTCCGACACAAGCATCTTTTCATCATGGGCATCTTTTGTTACCGGCTCAATGAAACTGAAATCGACGCCGATCAAATACATTTCGCGGATACCCATGTGACAAGCCATCTGCAACATGGAATAAACAACCGTCGACCCCCAATACAGCATATGCGTCGCCGACGCGCTGAACCGGGTTGCATTTCTTTTCAGGTCCGGCCAGAAGAAGGGAAAGTATACCGCGTTTGAAAACGGTACGTCCAGCCACTCCGTCAGACGGTATGGAAACAACTTGGTACTGCCCGTCAGGGCTTCGATTCGTTCATGGTTTTGTTGCGCAACCAGGGTGTCTTCGACCATGTAATACGTCGGACGCCAATCGGTCTGGTCGTAAATCAAATAGATTTTATTCGCTGCGAAAGTAATTTCATCCTTCAGCCGATTCAGATCCTCGAGCCGTAGACTCGGACCGTTTCCGATAATAAACGCCCGCCGGCCTTCGTGCCTTTTTTTCAGTCGGGCAATGCTGCGCGTATTCTCCATTGCTTCAAAGGCATATCCGGGACTGGCGAAAGGATGTATTGACCCCGTATCCGATATGCCGATCAGCGGACAGTCCAGACTAAGAGTATTGAGCGCACGATGAATGTTCCCGTACCGGTGTATCGGCATATTGTAAAGGACGATCGCGTACGCCAGGGGGATTTTGCGCAGTTCCCGTGAAACCTCTTCGGATATCGAATCTTGATCAATGGGTCCAGCGGAAATCTCGCGTAGATGAACACGACCGGAATCGATCCCCCTAACTGCCTCCGGGGGAGTTAGATAATAGACACTCACACCTTTCTCAAGAAGTCTTTCGATAAAGGGATGGACAATCGTCGACGCGGCGGAGCGAACGATCAGAACATTATCGCCCTTTTTCAAGCGCAGTGTCGGTATCGCATCGGCGTGCTCATGTTTCGTATCCATGAAAACGGTCTGTCCACACGAAACAAAGCCTCGCGTCATGAAAAATGCATCTAGGTGGCTTGCCGTAAGATTCCGGATATAGGGATCCATTAGTTTGTATTCGTTCAGCCAGGGCGTTCCGTAGTCTGGCTCGCTGTATATACCCAGAATCGTATCGGTGGCTGTGATTCTCCCGTAGCGCAAGATAGTCCGGAGCATATAGGACTCCACGCAACGCTCGATGTCACAAGGCAGAGGGCCGATCTGGTTGATGGCCTCGCGCGAGAAGCTCAACGAAGAGCCCGGAGCATCAAAGTCGCAAAGGGATTCGCCGGTCGGTCCCGGTTGATACATATCGCCGATATTCAGCATGGAAGAATAGGTCCACGACCGGAGTTGTTGCTGCTGCATGACGTACATGTGATGATGGTGCGCCACGATATCGGGCCTATCGCGAAAAGCGGCTGCCACCGCATCAAGTTTACCAGGCATCCACTGGTCGTCACTATGAAGCAAGGAGATAATCTGCCCTCCCGATGCAGCCAAGGCCAGATTGATTGCGTTGGCCTGCCCGCCGGGCTCATCTAGTCGAATATCCTTTATCTGTCGCGAGGACGTTGCTTTAAGCGTGTTCAAATAGGCTGAGGTATCGTCGGACGACGCATCATCGACCACAATCAGCTCTAAGTTCCCGTATGTCTGCTCAAGCACTGAATCAACGGCCTCCTGCAAGCGGGGCATGCCATTTCGCGTTGTGAGAATTACCGATATTAATTCGTCCATGGTGCCCTCAAGTAAATCGATGCCCCTCGGGCAGAAGCGAAAAAGCAATGCTACATTCGCGAGATTTTTCGCGCAACGACCCGCAAATGCGAACTCAGCCTCATATGGGCAAGGAATGTTTGGATTTGCGCATCATCCGATTCCGGCACGGTATCCTTGAGGTAGCGCTGGAATAATTGATCACGGGGAAGCTCGCCCTTCCTGATCAATTGCATATCCAAGAGTCCCGGTGTCGTTGTTTCCAGGACTTCGAATCCCATGGATGTTAGAAGGGATTCCATCCCACCGGGTGAAGGCAGGCAAATATGATCGTATGGGAATATACTGTCCGAATGTTCCCGCAAGGAAAGAATATCGAATCCCGTGCCAGAACGGCAAGCGAGGATGAGCAATCCGCCCGGTTGCAGGCGTTCATATATCTGTTGCATAAGAACTTTCGGAGTAATCGTGCGCTGGAATGCGTCTTGCAGGCAGATCACATCAAACGTACTTCCATCATCATCGGCTATGACCGGCGGCAACGGCTCGCATACAGTCAGATCGGCAATCGCGGGAGACTGACTGAGTATCGCGTGCCAACCCGCAAATTTCGTACCCCAGTCGGCAAGGCGTACACGGTCCTTCTGCATGTGAAGATAAATCCGGCTTTCAATCCAGTTCAACTGACTGCGCCAAAGCGGAGTGCGCAAGCGGTTAGCAATGCGCTGGTAGTCCTCAGATGCGCGATATTCCGCTAGCTTCGATGTGTAAAAATAGGCATGCACCGTCGCAGCATCCGGCATCGACGTAAGGCTCAAATTCCAGGTTTCAGGACAGAACGCATATTGCTGTCCCCATTTCGAGAAAAGGATGTCATGCCGTGATACACCAGAAAGCGGACAAGGATCGAGACCTCCGCTGCAAGGGTGCTCCTCCACAAAATCCTGGGCCAATTCCCGCTCTTTGTTGTAGATGGTGCTTGGGTGTATTGACTCAATGCCAATTCCGTCCAGTTCATGCTGAATAGGGAGCATTCTATTCACCCTCCCACTCTTCGATACCCATATAGAGGTCAAGCCAGCAGTGCAGCAGGACTTGATGGGCGCATTCCACGATGCCATATGTTTTGGCCGGGACATAAAAGTTTACATCTCCGAGAACGCGGCTCTTGTTGTCCGGTTTCATGCCGGAGAGCGTCACAACCCGCATGTTCTGCGCACGCGCAGCCTCGATGGCTTTTAGAATGTTCGGTGAATTCCCTGATGAACTGATGGTGGTCAGCAGATCGCCCTGTATGCCGAAACGTCGAATCGGCTCCGCAAAACAATTTTCGAAGGCGATGTCATTACTGACAGCAGTAAGCAAAGGAGCATCGTTAAATGCCATTGCTCGCAGTTGCCCGTTTTTTAATGCATCGGCTGCCATATGACTAGCCATTGCTGCGCTGGCTCCATTTCCAACGAAATACACGGTACGCCGGTTACCTTCCACATCGCGGGTCATGGATACCCAGCGGCGGAACGCCGCTTCATCAGCCATTTCTGCGCCATCCCGGCCTGTTGTCATCAAACACTCCAGTGAGCGCGTGATTTCACGGTTATACAACTGATAGTATTTTACTTGTTTCGAGGTCATGGCTAAATGTTAGCAGGCTGCATGCCATTCATGATCCGCCGCATAGATCCGATCGATAAGCTGCATCACATTCAAGGCATCCTGGCTTGATCCGTATGTAACCGGACAGTTTTCCTGAATGCATCTCAAAAAGTGATCCATTTCAGAATTCCAGGAATTATCTTCCTGATAATCAATCTGATTTTCATCAAAAGCCATGGTTGACAATCCCTTGGTCTTCTTGTGTCGAATGGTCAGGGTTTCCTCGCCATAGGCCCCAGAAGAGGTTTTCAGCCCACTTAGCAGCAATGCGCCTCCCTCTAGGAAGACTTCCAGTGAGAACAGATAGCCCCATTGAGTCATCGTGGAATGCAGCGATGCACAGATACCTGTCTTGGAACTTCGTAGATTCACAAAGGCATTATCCTCAATATCACAATCCTTCCAGAAAAGGTTGGAAACCATTGCCTGGACGTCGTTAAATCCACCGCTCAGGTGAATTAACAGATCCAGCATGTGGATTCCCTGGTCCAGCATAATCCCGCCTCCGGCGCGTGCTTTATCTGCCCTCCATCCTGTAAAAAAAGATTCGTCCACTTCCTTTCCGTAGCGTCCACGCATCCAAAGAATACGTCCCATGCTTCCCTGTTCCACAATCTGCTTCATGGCTTTAATGCTGTCATGGTGGCGGTGGTTAAAGCCGTACATCAGCGTCCGGCCGCTTTGTGCCTCCGCTTCCCGGATTCTTGCGACACCGGCGGCATTAAAGGCCGGTGGTTTCTCGCAGAAAACATGTTTTCCGGCATTGAGTGCCTGGATGGTCAGCGGTTCATTAAGATCATTCGGGGTACAGATGATTACAGCATCAATTTGCTTATCGGCCATGATGTCGTCCGGTGCGTTTGCCCGCCGGGATTGGGGGGGCAGTGGGGTGCAAGCGGGATCATAGATCGAACCAATTCTCGCCTGGCCGCTCTTTTGCAGTGCCGCTGCTCGAATCCTCCCCATTTTGCCATATCCGATAATACCGCAGTTTATCATTGAAGCACCTCAAAGGTCAGGCTGTTATATCGTCGCGATAAACGCTCTGAAATCATTCGCGGTTTCGGTTACGAATTCCCGGCAGGAGCTGGCTACATGCGGGGATGTCATAAACCGCTCTTGTGGCAACGTTAGCAGTCTGCCTTGATAGGGTTCTTGCCAGAATACGTCAAAGGCGGCTCGGATACGGCCTGTTGCGAGTTCCTCGTAGAGCGCGTCTTCTGGGACAATGGCTGCCCGTGCGGTATTGACTAATGACGAGCCGCTCTTCATCCAAGCCAGCTTCTCGGCATCAAACCAATCGCGGGTGCCGTCATTCAATGGCATGTGCAGCGAGATGCAATCCGCCTGTCGGACCAACGGCTCTAATTCATCCGGTTGATTCGTAAGCACATCGTACGTCAGGAGGGTTGAGAAGACCTGCATTTTCTTAGCAACCCGTCCGCCGATATTGCCCGTGCCGATAACGAGAATCTTGCGTTGCGCAAGCACCATGCGGTCCCGTTTCTGCCATGCCAGGAAATCGCCGACGTCGGCATACAGGCACTTCAATATCAGGTGGCATGCAAAACAGGCAGTTTCCTCAAATATGATGTCGGCGGTTGCCGTCGAGGGAAACCCGCAGCGGATGCCGCGAGCGGCCGCCTTGGTCCCGGGCACATTATCCCGTCCCACTCCACATTTAAAAATACCCTTGAGGCTGGGGAATTCGCATAAGTCAATAGCCTTTCCCCCGATCAGGGCGACGATAGCCGCAGTCTTGTCATCTGTGAAAGATAGGTCCTCAACCAGTCCATCCAATGTCTTGGTATTGCTCCATATTTTCATGATCTGATATTCCTGTCGCTTGTCGTTTCTGTTAGATTCCAATAGCGGGGGGGCGATTGGACCTTATGTAGATTTCGCTGTGCCGCTAATAATAGCTCTGCCATGGCAAAGTCGGACTCATGGCTGATTTTCAGGCAGTGCATCGGATCAAGGGGGTAAAGCTTCCGTTGCGTTCCCAGATATCCATTATTGTTTTGCTGGTAACTGTTGAGAAATGTTCTTGAGTCCCATATCGTTACAGCCCAATTCAATATCTTGACAACCTCATTTTTCTGACTTGGGGCCAACGGTGCGGATGCATCAATATTCACGGCCCTGTCATTACAAAATGTTTGCATTTGCGTCGATTCACAGGTGATGAGTGTATCACAGTCTGATTCCGAATAGGCATGAATGGCGCTGCGAATATCCTCCGTGGTCACGAGGGGACAAACGGGGCTGATCATGACAAGTGTATCACAGGTAACGTTTTTTAGGAAATCGGCTGTAAAATCATCGCCTGTGGCTGTATCGGAACCTAGGTGGGCAGGACGCTGATAAGCTTGAATACCGTACGTTTTCGCTAGAGCTGCTATTGCCGCTGAATCTGAGTTAACATATATATCATCAAATAATCTCGATTGAACAGCAGTCTCAATCGCATACCCAATCAAGGGTTTATCTCCCAGGAAGCGCAGGTTTTTAGCAGGGACGCGCTTGCTGCCGCCACGCGCCGGAATATGGGCAATCATTTTTCCTAGGGTTCTCATATGTTTTTCTCATATAGTTTGTCGGCAAAAAAGGATTTGATCAGGGATTTCGTCGCCGAATCCATCGTCAAGGTGGTCTTGAACATTTGCCCAAAACCGCGTGTGAGGATGACTTTGATCTCGGCTCCTTCGTTTTTCTTGTCATGCGTAAGGGCATCTAAAAAGGCATTGCTGTCCAGGTGCGCAAGCGGTGCTCCCGCCCATATTTCCGACAAGATGGGACGGATCCGGTTGCGAAAAGCAATCGGGACTAGACCGTATTTAGCAGAAATGATATTGGCCAGATCCATGCCATAACTGACTGCGATCCCATGGGGAGCTTTATAGTGTGTTGCCACTTCCAGTGCATGCCCGAATGAATGTCCATAATTGAAAACGTTACGGGGGCCTTGATCGAACTCGTCGCGTTCGATCATGTCCTTTTTGATTTGCAGGCTTCGGTATATCAAATCGCCAAGGACATTCTGTCCATCAAGTGCTTTACGGATCAGCGGGGTTGCCCAATCAAAATCTGATTCACCAGAGACAAGAAAATAGTGCATCATTTCGCCAATGCCGGAGCGGATTTCCCGGTCGGGCAATGTTTTGAGGAATGAAAGGTCTATATACACGGTTTCGGGTGGATAAAATCCGCCCAGTTGATTCTTGTAGCGCCCGAAATTGATCGAGGTTTTGCTACCAATGCAACTGTCGCATTGGGTCAGCAGGTTGGTCGGGAAAAAACTCCATTTAACCCCGCGCAAAAGAATTGAAGCCGTAAACGCGGTTATGTCCTGAATTACCCCACCCCCGATTGCTATCAGACGGTTACTTTTTGTGAAATGATTCTCAATTAAATGTTTCAGGACGGGCTGCAAGGCATCAAAGCTTTTGGCCAGCTCGCTGGGTTCCAGCAGGATCATCTTGACCCCTTGAGTGTTGGCTCCAATATCGGGGTAGAGCTCCCATACATGCGTGTCGATAATCAGAAAATCGTCGGGGTGCAGCAGATTCTTGAGCGTCTCAATATAATTATTGACAAAATGGACGGTGTATTGCGACCGGCAGGATTGTATAGTTAGTATATTATACATGCGTGAAGCCTCCATCAATGACGATGTTCTGGCCTGTAATGTAAGTGTTTTTCTCGCTGCCAAGAAACGCGACAAGACGTGCGATTTCCTGGGGATCGGCAAACCGGCCTAGTGGCACTTGTTGCGCGAGTTGATCAATCTCGGTTTGGGTAAGCGAATGTTGTGTCAGATCAGTCATCACGAACCCTGGCGAGACGCAATTCACCAGAATATTGAACTCCGCAAGGTCGGTCGCGAGCGCCCGTGTCATACCGGCGAGTCCTGCTTTCGAGGCGACATAAGGGGAACGCCCTTGTTTCGTGATGACACTCCATATCGAACCAATATTGATGATTTTTCCGGAACGCTGCTGTTGCATGACACGCACAGCAGCCTGTGAAAGCAGGTATGGGGCGCGGTAGTTGATCGCGGTGACTTGATCAAAGTCTTCTGCGGTGACTTCATTGACATGCTTGATGATGTTTATACCGGCATTATTCACAAGCACATCAACATTCGGGAGACTGGAGATGTAGCGGCAGAATTGTTCCAAGGATTCAGGATCTGTGAAATCCGCCAGTAAATATATTAGACCATCAACGCTCTGGTCATTAAGTCGTTTGATTTCATCCGCATGCGTTCCGGTCGCAATGACATTAGCACCCTGTTCCCTGAATTCATTGACAATCGCTTTACCGATGCCGCGGGTACCACCGGTGACGATGACGACAGGTATTCGAAAGTTATCTGTATTGGCCGTCATATTTCCAGCAGTTCCGCATTAATTTTGACGACCAGCTTTTCAACATGTGGATTCGTACCATCATAAATCTTGGGACGATGCAATTCGTGAGGAAGGAATAGTGCGAAGAATCCTGGATGCATGCTTAAGGCTACGCGGTTACCCGCCTGATCAAGCCATTTCTCGGTATCCTTTGCGGGGGAGTAATCGCCCGAACGCGGCAAATCGGCCTGTTGCATCCACTCCACCATTTCGCCCCCACTTATGCAATATTGAATATCCACGGTGTGACGATGTGATTCCCACAGGCATTGATCAAGTTGCAGGGTGTCGTAGCCGTGCACATTCACATAAAAGGATTTGCCATGCAATTCGTAAATCCCCTGATCAGGACACCTCGGCATGGCTTCAATCCAGCCGAAAGCTTCCCGCAGAATAGGCGAACAACCTTTCAACCATTGAGATGTTATCGAATCAATTGCCTCATATACCATTAAGTAATCCTCCCCTAAAAAAGCTCAAACCAGCACGAGATATTAAACGGTTATACGAAGGACTTCATCAAGATCGACCCGATCAAACACATTAAGTTTCGTGAAGCGTGATGCATTCCATATTTCACCTCCTAGGGATTTGAATATATTACCGGATTCCTTAAAATCATTTTCGATTTCATCTAATTTCGGTATGGTCCACTCCTCGCCTTTTTGTCTATAATCCGGATGAAAATGATTCTTTTCGCCTTCGGATCTGATAACCTCGTTATTCATAATGCGTTCGCCGGTTTGTGTATCCGGAACAACAAAATTATGATCTGCCCCAATAATATAGATCTCACGAATCCCCATCCAGCAAGCAATCTTAATTGACATGTTCAATACAGAATGTCCAGCATTACATCCCTGAACCAGATTCCATTGCTCCGGTTCCGCATCATTTATTGTGTTCTGCGATTTGGGAGGCATATAACTGGCTAATGGTGCATCCCACAAATACTTCATAACAGGCTGAGTAAAGACCTTTGGGAAAGGCAGCTCGCAAATGGCATCATGATTATTTCGTGCAACAACATCATCACAAACGCAATAAACTGTTGGTCGCCAATGCGTCTCAGGAAATGCCAAATATATTTTATTGGAGGCAATAGTAATCTCATCTTTTAATCGATCAAGATCGGCCATGGTAAGACTTGGCCCATTCCCGATAAGAAACGCTCGTTGGCCTTTGTACTTGTCACGGATAGCCAATAGACGTTTTGCGTTTTCTTCAGCTTGCAGCGAAACAGCATCGCCAGGAGTGTCCTTATCAACAGGCTTAAATGGAATTATGTTTCCCGCAGTGGAAATGCCTGCCGACGGACATGCCAGCGACATAGATAAAACAGCTTGCTGGACATTTGTATATTGTTCTTCAGGCATAACATAGGGCAGCAATACATATTTCAGATCCAGTATCCTTAACTTGTCGGCAAGCTCATCGGAGAGGGTATGCGCACCGATCATACCATCGTTTATGCCATAGAATTGAAAACAAAGGCCCCCAAGATCCGTTTTCATTCTCTCCGGGGCCAATAAATGAGTGCAAACACCAACGTCGCGCATTGCTTTCAGAAACGAGAGCATGATATCATAAGGCGCAACGCGCATAACCATAACGTGATCATCGCGCTTTAGCCCTAGCCACTTTATAACATCCTCATACCGTCCTTCATTGATGATATAACGGATGCCAATTGCTCGTTTCTCATAAAAAGTGTGCAATTGCGGAATCAGCAATTGATTGACATAACGACCATTATCCCATTTCACATTTCCAGCAGTATGATTACTGTCATGAATCCGATAAGCACCCAATGCCGCATCCGAAGCAGACAACCGGCCATAGCACATCGCTGTCCTCGTTAAATATCCGTCAGCACAAATTCTAAATTGAGACGGGATTGGACCGACCCATTTCAAGGCATATCGCGATATGCTTAAGCCGGAGGTAGGTACGAAATTTCCTTGTATTGCCGCGGCAGATTTGGAATAGGCCTCCATATCGCCAACAAACAATGTCGATTTGACTGTTTTGCTTTGCACCTCTCCATCGCGCAGCAAGTTCAAATGATGCTGGTGAATCGCAACTTTCTTAGGGTCTCCAAAGTCTTTCGCAACCGTTTCGAGTTTGTGAGGGTACCAATAGTCATCACTGTCAATAAAAGACACGATCTCGCCATTGGTTTCCGCGATACCGCGGTTAAATGCATCTCCCTGCCCCGCATTTTGTGGCAAAGTCAAATATTTGAATACATCGGAGTTCTGAAAAGCATAATCAGCAAGAAGTTCTTTCGTCTCATCCGTCGATGCATCATCAATCACAATAAACTCAAAATTTTTATAGGTCTGCGCTAAAACAGAGTCAATTGCCTGCCGCAAATATTTGGCACCATTGTAGGTCGCCATAACAACCGATATTTTCTTGATCATATTGCCCCTGCTCATTTCAACTTACTCTTTAGATATGTCCCCAAATCATAATAAACTAAATCCTGAGAGAAGTGATGTTCCGCAAACCTGAGAGCTTTCTGCTCTATATCTTTACGTTTTATTGGATTAGCAAGCATTTCTGATACCGTTGCGGCCATATTGCCGAGCGTTACAATACAGGCTGCACCTTTGACGGATGATGGTAGTCCGAGTATTCCCTGTTCGGTTGCAATCAGGCACTTTCCATGAGCTAGTGCTTCAATCGCTTTAATTTTCAGTCCTGAACCAAATTGTACTGGATTGACGACAACAGCAGCCTTCTTGTAGTAGGATGCAAGGCTAGAAACTCTTCCCCGAAGAGTAATGCCCTTAATCGCAGCATATTCAGAGAGTGCTTCGCAGACATTCCCGCAAATATCCAGCGTGGCTTCCTGGCATGCATTCTGTATCTGCGGCCATATATTTTTTATGAAATAAGAAATACCATGTATATTCGGGACATAATAACTACCAATAAATAGTATTGCCTTAGAATAAGTTGGAGTATCACTATGGATTACACGATTTGCATGCCCAACGAGCAACACAGGAAGATCTGGAACCATTCGCTGCAACTCCTCTTTTTCCTGTGCCTGTATCGCGATGACTGCATCTGATATTCGCAATAGCCTAGATTCTTCATCCTTTGATGGCGGAGGAGAAAATTCTCTCAGTGATTCGCCTACAGCCTGTGCTCGGGCCTGCCTCGTATACTGAACATCAATTGTATCGATGATTTTAAGGACATTCTCTGGGAGCTTTTCAAGGATTGGCGCAAGATAGGCATATACAGCGATCAGAGCATGAACATTTTCCTTATAGCAGACATTAATGACCAACCGCTCAAAACGCGCAGACCTTCGTTTTTCAAAGAAGGATATTTCGGACGTTGGTGTTTGTTTCTTTAAATATACGGCTTTCATAGTTAAGTTGCCAAAGTTACGCCGATTAGTTATGACGCGATGCGCATAGCTCATCTTATGCAAGCAATAGCTTGGCCATCCGTCTTCCACCTTCCCGCAATCGGTCCACACGCGATCTACATACCTAGCAAGAGCACGAATACAGATAAAGCTTGTATGCGGGACAACCAGAACAACTCGATACCCTTCACTACGCAGATAGCCTATCAAACTTAGTGTTCGCGAAACGCCACCACCATCAATGGGCCATAAAACCTGCTTAATCGCAACAACTATCGTTTTCTTTCTGTTCTCTTTCGGAAAATACTTAGAGAAAACATTCATGCCCATTTTGAGCAAAGAACCAAGGCTGCATAAAGGATTTAGTAGTATAGGAAGGAGTGGCATGATTGGTGGTGGTTCTCTTTGAACTAACCGCCATACCTTACTATCAGGCACACCCAAGCTCTTGAGTTGACGCTCCATCTCACCTGCGTAAGTCTCAGAAGCGATAACAATTCTCTCAAACTGAATGTTTTTAAGCTCACTTGGAGACATGACGGGGGTTTTACAAAAATTTGAGTTCCAGAGTGACTGGTTGTTATCTACAAAAGCCACGATAGGCCATATTCCGCGGGCCCATCGATATCCACGCTTTCCACCCATGCCAGTTCCAAAGAAGACAATTCGCGTGTGAGCCGCCTCAAAATAATCTTCTCTGGTGGACGGTAAGGATTCCACATTATTAAAATATCGCACAGAAACAGATGAACTGGAGTCAGAAAAATACTTACTCGTAAAACTGGCTTGTAAGCGATTCATATTGGCTTTGAGAATAAATTAAATCTTTCTGCGGTCTTATGGATCTGGCGAGGTATTGGGAGATTTTAAGAGCTCTGCCTCATCCTCATAGTAGTCGAGGTTTCTAATCTGCCCATAAAAAGGTTCATCTTGGCGTCGCGGTTGCTGTAAAGCGCGACATACCCCTTTGAAGAAAAAGCTGGTTGTCGAACGATAGCGCAAGACAGGACTGAACCCGGTAAAATCGATTTGCAGAAACCCTTGCGAACGGAGAAAAGAGCAGGTCTCCAAGCAGTTGTCTGCGTTGTCCACAATAATTAGTCCGTTAGGCTTTAGGTAGTTAACAGCCTCTCGAGCACAATCAAAGCGTCGTTCGGCATCGACGACAATGATGTCATAAGTGTCGTTAAATTCTCGAATGCTGTTCGGGAAACCTGCCACTAATCTGTGATGAATTTCAAGGTTCGCTGGCGCACTCTTTCGAATCAGGTCAACCCACCGCAACGATATATCAATACTGCGGACTCGTTGACAGCGTGCTGCAAAAAAAAGCGATGAGTTTCCGCAACCCCACTCGAAGACGCTGAAATCGCCGAGATCAAACTGCCTGATGAATGCGATTGCGGGATAGGTGTACCAAGGCAATGGAAGTCCCTTTGCATCGCAGGATAGTTTAGCTTTCACCGATTCCGCATATCCAAGATTCTCTAGAATCTGAATTATTTCAGAGTAGCATCCATAACGACTTTTTGCAGAAATTTCGGGAGGATGCCTGTCCAAGGTGACGCCGATAGATTTTATTGCGCTTTGAACGGCATTTGCTGCAGCCTCCACCTCAGACTCTGTCGAATACGGACAAATGATTTCAACATTGATGGGCAGAGCTTTTCGCAGATTTTCCATTATCTCTGCCTGTGCTTTAGGAACCGATATAAAAACAATCTCTGCACCAAGGGTAACTAGTTGTTCCGGGGATAAGACCGGTAATCCCCAGCAGAAGCCGCCATGCCTTTTTTCCCTATCTATTATGGCAACGAGGTTGGCCTTCAGTAATCGAGTAGTTAGAAATAAAAAAAGTGTGTGTGTTCCCGCTCCGTAAATCGCGATTCGCTTGCCTGACGCCACGAGACGTTCGCACAAGGCATTAACCTTCAAATTAATTGGCTGCGCTTTCTCAATCGGTTCATAATCGTCGTTTTTCAAAGCCACTCCTTCATGGGATCAGATTCATTTTGCTTAATTTACTGATAAGCGTTAGCAGAAGGAATGCCACGGCAAAGGGATCAAGTGGATCCATACCCCAGTTTACTCAATGTATCGGAAGGGAAGCTCTTCTCAAAATGCGAATACACTGCTGGTGTGAATACAGTTTTATATCGGTTTTTTATTAGGCCTTTGTTGGTTACATGCTGAATGCGTTTCACATCAATCCTACGAAGATCATGTTTTTGCAGACGTTTTGCTAAAACATCGTCATTATCGGCAATTCCCAGAAACTCGATAATGGAGCTTATCGTTCCGTCGTAGTCATCCATGAAATCCTCAAAACGGACAACAAGTACGTTGGGTGAACTAAAGTATTGGAATTCGTACATTCCTTCTATCGTTAAACGTGAGACATGATCCATCTCGTAAATCAATCCATCTTCAATGCTCATACCTTTTAATCGTTCCTGGTAAGTCAGTCCGTTCTTTGAGAATACAGCAGAATCCACGAACTTCTGCTCACTTATTGACAGAGACTTCTCAAAGCGGGCAAGATACCAACTATAATAGTTGAAATTTAGGGTTTTTGCCCATTCCTCATTGCATATCTGGTGATAAAAGAATGCTGAGGTGATGACTTCATATGGGTGGCGAACCATGCAAACATAACGATCCTCTGGCAAGTTGACATTCCATAGCTTATAAAATGTCCGTAAACCAATAGCAAAGTCACAATAATTGTTGATTTCGTCTTTGAGCTTCTGCGTCAAGGCAAAACCAACTTTATGATCACTCTGAAAATAATACATGCAAGCTCCTAGATTTCGTCACCTCACTTAATCAGTCGACCCTATACTTGCTTCATGAAAAAAACGCAAACCGAAAATAAATTCGGTTTGCGTTTTTTTACCGAAGTGTGCTGCTGGACTATAACCCACGCACCTTGCTAATTTCCCAAGGCGAGGCCATTGGTGCAATACTTCCTTCAAGGAGGAATGGTCCGAAGTTGCTAATCCTCGCGTCACTTCCTGACACACTGAGCTGCCAGCATGAGAAACGCCCTAGACTGGGATTATGCCAAACAAGATCATTTAACTTCCCGTCCCCGTCAAGTGAAGCGACACCCCGCATAGACCAAGAGCTGTTCATCGAGATGTTTTGCCAAGAGTCTGAAACGGAATACTGAATACGACCATAGGTACTGACCTGCCCATTTGTTCCGACTTCCCACCGAGAGACCGCACCAAGCGTTGGTTGATGCCAGATGACATCATTAAGTTTGTTATCTCCATCTAGTTCGCATACACCAACCATAACCCAGGGTGCTTTCATACTGGCATTAACCCAATTGGTTCCACTCTGGTAAGAAATACGACCGAATGATGTGATATAGGCATTTGTAGCGACTTTCCAGAACGAGAACGCACCCGAGGTGGGGTCCTGCCAGATGAAATCATTCAACAATCCATCGTCTTCGAGGGCCGCAATAGCTCCCAGAGTCCAAGGACTCTTCATGTCCACGTCGGTCCAGCTCCCCTCTACGTCAAATTTGATCCTCTCGTAATGGGTAATCCGACCATCCGAGCCTAATTCCCAGCGGGAAACCACTCCCGAAGTGGGGTTCTGCCAAATAATGTCATTTTTCAGACCATCACTGTCAAGCGAAGCTAAGCCGACCACAGTCCATGGACTGGGTAAAACTACATCTTGCCACACACCAGGTGAACTCTCATACTGGATCGGTCCGTACTCGGCAATTGTGGGGTCATCGTTCACCCGCCAGAGCGAGAATCGGCCTGTTGTCTTATTTTGCCAGACGTAGTCGTTCTGCACCCCATCTTCGTCCAATGCGGCGATGCACGATAACACCCAGTTCGCATCCATAGAAACTGGATTTAGATCCGGCATCAATCTAATACGATCATAGTCACGGATAACGAAATTTGAACTTGCTACGTTCGCCAAATCCCAGCGAGAAACAATGCCTGAACTCGGTTGGCGCCAAATCAACTCCGCAGTACCTGGCATGGGGGTGGCATATGCCTGATTATTTGCAGGAGTAGGTATGTCACCCGTGATAACAGGAGTCGACGGTTCTGAGTTCGCCATCAAGTCGTAAGCCGCAGTGGCGGTTACACTGCCATCCGCAGAAAGGGATCCGACCGTAACCGCGACTTTTCCGTCTTCAACCGGACCTGCGGCGGAGTCCGCCGAATAGAACGTATCGGCATCCGCTGGCGGCTCGTAGGTCATGACGTCGCCATTCTCGAAGACGGCGCGGAACCAGA
>JFJP01039627.1_pt1 | contig 17662 bp, 11 predicted proteins | sample 431651 | NCBI WGS metagenome assembly JFJP01 (sample SAMN02602958, study PRJNA72255) | Microbial mat metagenome, whole genome shotgun sequencing project. | biome: fresh water; feature: sink hole; material: water; isolation source: purple microbial (photo- and chemosynthetic) mats found in...
GCATTTCCGGCATTACTGTAGGTATCAGCCAGTTTTTTGGTAGTTTCGTTCAAAACTGTAGAAAATTTTTCGCCACTTTTATGCATATTTTCAATAGCCCCTATTCCAGTCTCTGAAATTTTTTGTGCAGTAGATGAATATGATTCTATAAGAGAGCCTACCGATTTATTTAAGGAAATATTGGCTTTGTTGTTAATCTCAGCTAAATTATTCATCGATTCGGATGCCGAGCCAAGGTTTTTAACATACATGTCGGTGGCAAGAGTTGCCGAAGAAATGTCGCTTATTCCTTTTGCAGTATTACTTAAATTTGCCAGTCCTATTCCTACTTGATCGAGCAATTCAGGTGTAAGTTCGTTGGAAGCAAACAATTCGTTAAAACCATTTTTGCCTTTTTTCCCTACCTGTTCAAAACTTTCAAGTTCATATTCTTCATTCAGCTCAGGATAAACTTTACTCCAGTCGGGCATTTCAACAGGAGGTTCAAATGCAGACAAAAAGAAAATAAAAGCCTCAGTAATAAGACCGATTGCCAGCAATACTCCCGAATATTTCAGGTGTTCGAGTTTGAATAAAGCTCCAATCATTACAATTGCAGCACCCCATCCATAAACATAATTCATGAACGTTTTCCACCTTTTTGTTTTAATTAGTTCTCCTATATTCATTTCATTTATCAAATAACGTTTTTTAAAAAATCATTAAAATTCCTGCCCAAATGTTGAACGAACACAACGGAATCCCAGGTATGATTTGGTAGTGTCCTGATATTCAAAGTTTCGGGTTGAAACCTGAATAAATGCAGCAATATCTTTCCAGGAACCGCCCCGAATAACTTTACGTTTCATTACGGCAGACTCATCAGCACGTGCATTGTAAGTAAAAGTTGGGTTTAAATCGCCAAAATAATTGTATCCTGCCTCATCGTAAGCAGTTTCTGTCCATTCGGCTACGTTACCCGACATATCATAAATTCCATATTCATTTGGGTCATAACTTCCAACTTTCATTGTTGCAATTCCTCCGTCTTCAACATAATTACCCCTCAACGGCTTAAAGTTGGCCAGAAAAACCCCTTTGTCATCGCGTGTATAATATCCACCCCATGGATACATTGAAAAACCTTTTCCTCCGCGGGCAGCATATTCCCATTCAACTTCGGTTGGTAACCGGTATGCCTGTAAAGTTGCTTCGCCTTTTGATGACAAATAATTGTTTTGGATTTTAGTTCTCCAGTTGCAAAAAGCCAGGGCTTGTTTCCATGTAACACCTACAACCGGATAATCATCGAAGCCGGGATGCCAGAAATAACGGGTTGCCAAAGGTTCGTTATAAGAGTAGGTAAAATCGCGTATCCATGTTAATGTATCGGGATAAACAATTACCTGATCACGCATAATAAATGATGAGCGGTTGGTTATTGGCACCAATTCGCCTTCGGCATTGTAAACGTTGCCATCGTATTGCTGGGTTTTAAAGTTATAGCTGTTGCTTCTTTTTGCTGCCTGATGTAAATCAATCCACCAATATTCATATACAAGCTTCCGTGGATCAACTTCCTTTTTCCCAAAAAATCTTTCATTCTCCGGAATATACAAATCCTGCATTGCCATTTGATAGTCAGGATCATTCCAGTCGATTTTTTCGCGCCAGTTGATAGTTGGCGGATCAACCGGGTTGTTATCGCGATCTTCGGTAATTAAATACTCAGGAAACTGTTCTCCCAACATTTTACGTGCAATTGAATCTTTTACCCAGGTTACAAATTGCCGGTATTCGTTATTTGTAATTTCGGTATCGTCCATCCAAAATGCTTCCTGCGAAACTGTTTTTGTTGGTATGCCGGCAGTACTTGCGTCCTGATCGCTTGGACCAATGTTAAAACTTCCTTTTTGGACAAATACCATCCCATAAGGTTGGGATTCTCTCCATTTTGGCCTGTCTTGCACCCCTACCAACTCACCATTACCCGATTTACTACAACCGGTAAAAATGAATACACTCCAAAGCACAAAAGCAATTAAAATAAGTTTTTTCATCTGTTATTAATCTTTTATCCTTAAGGCAATAAAATCTTTATTATAAAAATCTAATACTCTTATATTTTTGGTTTCGGTTTCTTTCCAAATCTAATGAATAACTCACAAAAATTTCATGCGAACTAAATCCATTTCGAGCCAATGCCGATGTTACCAAATCGAAAGAATAACCAAACCGCAATCCATTTTCCATTTCCATTCCCATTAATAGGGCAACTGCATCCTGCACACGATAGGTAATTCCTCCCCAAAACCGGTCATTAAAAACAATATTAGTGTTTATATCCAACTGCCAACTGGCCAAATCAGATTTAAACAAGAACGACGGTCGCAACTCAAATAACGGATCGGACAATTTAATATTGTATCCACCCATTAAATAGTAGTGTCTAACCAAATATGCACTTGCCAAATCGCTAAATTTTATTGAAGCCTGGTTGATATGAGTAACCGAAACTCCAAGATAATATTGATTTGACGACAAATATAATCCTAAACCCGCATCCAACGCCATTTGGCTAACTTCTCCCTGTGGTATTAACGGGTCGGAACCTGGTTGTGTATAAATTCCCAAATTATCTTCCGGTACTTCCCACTCACCATTTATACTTTTATTAAACAAGCCCAGCGATACACCAATTCCAAGTTTTCCAATTCCAAGGGTTTTACTGTATGCATAGTTGACGTTTATCTGGGTATTTTTTTCAAATCCTAACTCGTCGCTAACAACATTTAAACCAATTCCTCCCGGAGAACCAAATGCATTAATCGCTGCGTCTGCGCTAAAGACCAGTGTTTTTGGGGCTCCTTCATATCCAACCCACTGGTAACGATTTAATATAATACCACTTATGGTACCCTCGGCACCTGCAAACCCCGGATTCACACCCAACTTGTAATGCATGTTGTTTGTAAATTGCGGATCCTGCTGACTAAAGGCTGCTAATTTAACGATAATTAATAAAAAGAAAAAAGAAAATAGTTTTTTCATACTCCTTTTAGGATGCAGCTTAAATTATCCTTTCAATTCTTGATAAAGAAATAAAAAAATGCGATTTGAAACAAACTTCTATTACCATAGTATGCAAAGAACGTTGTCATACAACCTTTATTTTAACCGATCATCAATTTTTTGAATATATTTTAACCATAATTCCGGGATTTCGTTGTTTGAAGCAAGCTCATATTCCTTTTCGGAACAGGCAAAACAAAATTTTACCTTTTCAACTGTTTCAATTTCCATCCACCATAGGTTGGTGACTGTATTCTTATAAAATACAATAGGTTTATCAACATTCTCTACTTCAACTTTATACATTTTGCTATTTCCCATTGAATCAGGATTTTTTTTATCCCGATAAACAAAACCTTCCAGAAAATACCAAATTATTTGTGCAGCTAGTTTGACAGTTAAATTGTTCCTGTCGTTTTCTGTAATCAATTCAAAGAGCCCAAAAACCTTCAGTCGATTACTTAGACCGGCGAATTTTGCCAACTGACATGCTTCATCGCTGCGTAATCCGTTTGGTGTAATTCTTGAACTGCCGGGAGCTTCTGAATATTTTACTGAATTAATATCAAACGAAAGAAAATCAGTATTCCGCAAAACCGGTTCGGCCAAAACAGTATTATCACGTAAATTACCAAGTCGGATATGGTCGCTTAAGATTTTAATTTTATTAAGATTCTCTGAAGCAACGTAATAACTTTGGTAACCAATTAAATTAAACTGAAAAATTTGTGGTTGATTGCTAAATAACCTCGAAAGATAATTCGCCGAATTGAAGGGCTCTTTTGCTTTTTTTACATCTAAAAAAGCATCGACAGTTGAAAATGAAAAATACGGATCGCCCTTAAATGCTTCACAAATGCCAACATTCAAATCCTGGCTGCCGCCAATTATAACTGTAACAATTTTTAATTCGTTAAAGTAGTCAACAATATCGCGCAAAGCCTGGTAATTGCCTTTGATACTGCTGGCTGGTTTCAAATTGCCAAAATCGGCAATATTGATTTTGTTGTTAAATTGTGAAAGCTGATAAAGCTCAGCACGGATTTTATCAGGAGCGTCGGGTGAATATGTATCTTTCTTTCCGCTATCGAAAGGCACACCAACAATTGCAATATTTAGTTTCTGAATATTATTTTTTGTTAGCGCCAGAGAATTTTTTTCAATTACATAACCAAGTGAATACTTCCAACTTAAATATCCTGAATTGTGGTGTGCTGAAAAATCAACAGGATCAAAATAATAGCGAACATCCATTTTTAAAGTTTTAGGCAAAAATAAAGGCAAATGATGAATTCACCTGCCTCTATCCTTTATTTTTTTTTCGTTCGTTTTGCTTTTGGTTCCGGCGATTCGGATATAATTTTCATACAATCTGCGAGTGTGAGTTTTTCGGCTTCCACCTTTTTTGGAATTTTATAATTTCCTTTTTTGTACGAAATGTATGCACCCCATCTGCCGTTTAATATGCGCAATTCAGGTTCATCGTCAAATAACCTGATAACTGCTTTATCGTCTTTGTCGCGTTTTGCATCAATTAATTCAATAGCACGGGCAAGAATAACCTCATACGGATCGTCTTCCTTTCCAAGCGATACAAATTTATTGTCGTGCCTGATGTACGGACCAAAACGGCCAATGGAAACAGTAACTTTTTTATGTTCATATTCGCCTAAATCACGCGGTAGTTTAAACAGTTCGAGGGCCTCATCGAGTGTAATATTTTCAATGTGCTGACCTGCGCGTAAACTCGAAAACTGCGGCTTTTCGCCTTCTCCGTCGGTGGTTCCCTCACCCAACTGAGCAACCGGACCAAACCTCCCGATTTTTACTGAAACCTGTTTACCTGTTTTTGGATCTGTGCCGAGAATACGTTCACCTTTCGAACGCTCTGAGTTTTGTGTGGCATTTTCCACTTTAATGTGAAATGGCCGATAAAATTTATCGATCATTTCATTCCAAATCAATTTGCCATCAGCAATATCATCGAATTCAGCCTCAACATTTGCCGTAAAATTGTAGTCCATTATTTCATCGAAGTTACCGACCAGATAATCTGTAACTACCATTCCAATATCGGTCGGGAAAAGTTTTGATTTCTCGACACCGGTAACCTCAACGTTATTTTTTTCAGTAATCCTTCCGCCTTTTAAAGTAATAACATCAAAACTACGTTCAATTCCGGGGCGATCTTCTTTCACCACGTAGTTGCGGTTTTGAATGGTGGTGATTGTTGGCGCATAAGTTGAAGGCCTGCCAATGCCAAGTTCTTCAAGACGTTTCACCAGTGATGCTTCGGTATAACGTGGCGGACGTTGTGTAAAACGCCGCGTGGCAACCACCGATGTCATTTGCAGTTTATCTTTGGCTTTCAATGGCGGAATAATAACATCGCTACTTGCATTACCATTGCTGTCATCATCAGTCGATTCCATATAAACTTTCAGAAATCCGTCGAAAATCAAAACTTCTCCGGTTGCCACAAATTTTTCCTTATCGTTTGAAATGGCAATCGAAACGGTTGTTTTTTCAAGAATAGCATCGGCCATTTGAGAAGCAATCGTTCTTTTCCAGATTAGTTCGTATAACCGCTGTTCCTGGTTTGTGCCGGCAATGGTTTCGTTTGACATGTATGTTGGCCGGATTGCTTCATGCGCTTCCTGAGCCCCTTTTGTATTGGTTTTATAATTTCTGATTTTTACATACTCTTCGCCATGCAACTCCTCAATTTTTTGTTTTGCAGTGCTGATTGCCAATCCCGATAAATTAACCGAATCGGTACGCATGTAAGTAATCAAACCATTTTCATATAAACGCTGTGCAACGCTCATGGTTTGCGAAACCGAAAATCCAAGCTTTCGGCTTGCTTCCTGCTGAAGGGTTGAAGTTGTAAAAGGTCTTGCAGGACTTCTTTTCCCGGGTTTTTTAGCAACATCTTCTATAATAAATTCTGCAGTCTTACATTTTTCAAGAAAGTGATAAGCCTCATCCTTATTAGTATATCGCTTTGAAAGTTCAGCTTTAAGTTCGGTTAAATTTCCATCTTTGTCGGGTACCTGAAAGTAACCGATAACGCGGTAATATGCTTCACTCGTAAATCCAATTATCTCACGTTCGCGCTCAACAATAAGACGCACCGCTACCGACTGCACCCGCCCTGCCGACAGTGATGGTTTTACTTTTTTCCATAAAACAGGAGAAACCTCGAACCCCACAATACGATCGAGAACACGACGTGCCTGCTGCGCATTTACCAGGTTAATATCGATATCGCGCGGATTTTCCACTGCACGCAAAATGGCTTCTTTGGTAATTTCATGAAAAACGATTCGTTTTGTGTTTGCGGGTTTTAAATTTAACACTTCTTTTAAATGCCATGCAATTGCTTCTCCTTCACGGTCTTCATCGGAAGCGAGCCATACCATTTTGGCATCTTTCGAGAGTTTCTTCAGTTCAGTAACTATTTTCTTTTTATCGGCTGAAACAATGTATTTGGGCTGAAATTTATTCTCAATGTCAATACCAAAATCTTTCTTCTCCAAATCTCTGATATGTCCCATGCTCGAAGTAACCATGAACTCTTTCCCAAGAAATTTTTCGATGGTTTTTGCCTTGGCAGGCGACTCAACAATAACAAGGTTTTCGTACATATATTTTTGAAAATTTTTGCAAATTAAAGCAAATCAATTGCTAAGTTCAAAATTTATGTCACTATTTTTTATTTCTATTTAATTGAAAATGATGAATTTATTTTTTCAAATCCCAAATATTCATATCATCAGAGCCGAAATTTTAGTTGTTGTGTAGGGAGATTCATATATCTTTGCCGCTGTATTAAATGCAAAAATTCATGCTGAATAAGGAAATCAATTTTAAAAAATATATCGTTTGGTTTTGGGGAATAGTTTTGACTTCGATATTCATAGCATTCCTGTTTTTCTTGTTGTTATCCAATGGATTACTCGGATTTATGCCCAGTTTTGAAGAGCTGGAGAACCCGAAAAGTGTTCTTGCATCAGAAATGTTATCTGCCGACGATGTTATTCTCGACAAGTACTTTATCCGCGAAAACCGTTCGTATGTTGATTATAAAGATCTCCCCCCGCATTTGGTCGATGCATTGATTTCTGCTGAAGATGTGAGATTTTACCGCCATTCGGGAATCGATTTGCGGGGATTGGCAAGGGTATTTAAAGGAATTATTACTTTCGATTCATCCTCGGGAGGAGGAAGTACAATAAGTCAGCAACTGGCTAAAATGCTCTTCCCGCGCGACCAAAAACTAAATAAAATTCAATTGGTATTGCGTAAATTTAAAGAGTGGATTATTGCCGTTAAACTTGAACGCAGTTATACCAAAGAAGAAATAATTCTGATGTATTTGAATAAATACGATTATTTAAACAATGCTGTTGGAATAAAATCGGCAGCCCAGGTTTATTTCAGCATTCCGCCCGATTCGATGAAGTTACACCAGTCAGCAATGTTGGTCGGAATGGCAAAAAACTCGTCGTTGTTCAATCCTGTCAGGCGGCCTGAAATGGTTCTTGAACGGCGGAATGTTGTTCTGAACCAAATGGAAAAATACGGTTACATTACCACAGCAGAAAGAGATTCGATAAAACAATTGCCACTTGATTTAAAATACAGCAAAGTCGATTTTAAAACAGGCCCGGCACCATATTTAAGAGAATATCTTCGGTTAACGCTAAATGCCAGCAAACCTGAACGTAAAAATTATGCATCGTGGCAGGAACAAAATTATATCGAAGATTTAAATGAATGGGAAACCAATCCTCTTTTCGGCTGGTGTAATAAAAATTTAAAACCAAACGGCGAAAATTACAATATTTATTCTGATGGTTTAAAGATTTATACCACCATCGATTCAAGAATGCAACAGTATGCAGTTGAAGCAGTTGAACAACATTTACGGTACGACATTCAGCCCATGTTCGATGGTAGTATTAAAGACCTTCGTAACCCGCCATTTGCCAACAACATGACCAGCGAAGAAACAGAAAGCCTGCTCGATCGGGCGATGAAACAAAGCGAAAGATACCGGGTTTTAAAACTGGCCGGCAAAGACATCAACCAAATTAAAGCCAATTTTAACCAACCCATAGAAATGACCGTTTTTTCGTGGAATGGTGAAATTGATACAACCATGTCTCCCATCGATTCAATTAAATGGTACCTGCGTTTTTTCCGGTCTTCATTTATGGCAATGGAACCTGAGTCTGGCAAGGTAAAAGCTTACGTGGGCGGCCCGAATTACACCTATTTTATGTATGATATGGTGAAAACCGGCAAACGTCAGGTGGGCTCCACTGTTAAACCTTTTTTATATACGCTGGCCATGCAAAACGGATTTACACCTTGTACCAAAGTACCGTTTGTAAATCAACAGTTTCAGCAACCCGACGGAACCATTTACGAACCAAAGGATTCGGAAGGCGACAACGAGGAAATGGAAGGACAAATGGTTACCTTGAAATGGGGTCTCGCCAACTCGAAAAACCGCATTTCTGCCTGGGTGATGAAACAATTCAGTCCGCAGGCGGTAGTGGAGTTAATGAAACGTATGGGTGTTTACAGTCCGATAGATCCGGTAAACTCAATGTTTCTTGGCACTTCGGATGTTACTTTGTACGAAATGGTTGGCGCTTTCAATACCTATAATAATTTAGGAGTTTATGTGAAACCCTATTTTGTAACACGCATTGAAGATCGTTACGGAAACGTGATAGCCTCTTTTTTACCTGAAAGACGCGAAGCAATTGACGAACAAACTGCCTACCTGATGCTGAATATGTTGCAGGCGGTTGTAAACGAAGGAACCGGTGGCCGTTTGCGCGGGCCTCGCGAATATGGTCAGCTTAGAATGCCAATTGCAGGAAAAACAGGAACTACCCAAAACCATTCCGACGGCTGGTTTATTGGAGCTACTCCCGCTCTGACCGCCGGTGTTTGGACCGGTGCCGATTTGCGAAGTATCCATTTCCGCTCACTGCAATCGGGACAAGGCGCAAACCTTGCGCTGCCTGTCTGGGGATGGTTCTTTAAAAAAGTTTTAGCGGATCCTTCTCTTGGTATTACGCAGGACATGACTTTTAAAAGTCCGCAGTATTTTAATATCGATTTAAATTGCGACGACACCGAAAACGGGAAAAACAAAAAAGAAACCGACGAGTTTTTCTAAAATTGGTTTATCCTTATTTTCTCATACTGAAGTTCTTCTGTAGTCCTTCCTTTTGCAGGTTTTGCCGGATACCCCACCGACACTGCACACAACACTTTGAAATGTGTGGGAATATGCAGTAAATCCTGGATGTATTTTTCTGAAGTAACTGTTTCATTGTACATGCGGTAATGAGCATGAATCCAGCAACTGCCAAGGCCAAGCGAGTGGGCAGTGAGTTGCAGGATTATGGCTGCAATTGAACAGTCTTCCACCCAGGCATCATTCACAGTTTCATCGGCACAAAAAACCACGGCAAGCGGCGCTGTTTCCAGAGGACCGGTGCCGGTGGGTTTACACACTTTCAGTTTTTGAATGGTCTCCAAATCATCAATAAAAATCATTCTCTTTTAACAATTACAGAGTTCAACTGTTTAATAAAAATTAACGTAACATATTGGAAATAACCAATACTGATAATCGGTTAGAATTTATACTTTTGGCGAATTATTTTTTAAATGGAATACTGAATTTCTGATTCAGGTAAAAAAAAGACAAGATGAGAATGAAGAGAATTTGGGCAGGGATAGCAATTGTTGTAATTGTTGGAGTTAGTTTTTACAGTTTCACCCGCGATGAGAAAAATTTTGAGGTAGCTAAAAACCTCGATATTTATCACACCTTGTTTCGCGAACTAAACATGTTTTATGTTGACGAGGTAAATCCGAATAAACTTGTAAAAACAAGTATCGATCAAATGCTGGAGTCGCTTGATCCTTACACAACTTACATTTCTGAAGATCAGATGGAAGATTTCAGGTTTATGACTACCGGAGAATATGCCGGAATTGGTGCATTGATAAGTAAACAAAACGATAAAATTATTATTGCCGAACCTTATGAAGGTTTTCCGGCACAGAAATTTGGATTAAAAGCCGGCGATGTTCTGATTGAGGTGGAAGGAAAACCAACTTCGAATATGAATACCGAAGATGTGAGCAACCTGTTAAAAGGGCCTGCCAATAAACCTGTGAAAATAAAATATGAGCGTTATGGTGAGAAAAAACCGGTTACAATAGATGTGGTTCGCGAAAAAATCCAAATCGATGCAGTGCCTTATTACGGAATGCTCGATAAAAATACAGCATACATCCGTTTATCAAGTTTTACAGCCAATTGCAGCAACGAAGTAAAAAAAGCTTTTCTTGAGTTGAAAAATAATGATCCTCATTCGTTGGTTCTCGATTTACGCGGAAATCCGGGTGGATTGCTGACGGAAGCCGTAGAAATAGTTAACTTTTTTGTCCCAAAAGGTTCCGAAATTGTAAGTACCCGCGGAAAAGTAACACAATGGGATAAAGTTTACAAGGCAACTTCGAATCCGATTGATACTGTAATTAAAATTGCTGTGTTAACCAACAGTGGTTCGGCCTCGGCCTCAGAAATTGTTGCCGGTGCAATTCAGGATCTCGACCGGGGAATTGTAGTTGGTACCCGTACCTTTGGAAAAGGACTTGTACAAACCACCCGCGATTTAAGTTACAACACAAAACTGAAAGTAACAACTGCAAAATACTATATTCCCAGCGGACGTTGCATACAGGCACTCGACTACGCGCACCGCAACGAGGACGGAAGTGTTGGAACTATCCCAGACTCGTTAATTACTGAATTTACCACTAAAAAAGGCCGCAAGGTTTATGACGGTGGTGGTGTTGCCCCCGATGTAAAATTCGAAAGCGAATCATTGAGCAGTTTAAGTATCGCATTAATTACCAAATATTTAATCTTCGACTTTGCTACAAAGTTCTCGACTGAAAATGCAGCAATTGCTACTCCTGAAGAATATGAAGTAACAGATGATACTTACAAACAGTTTATCGCTTTTGTAAAAGGAAATAATTTTGTTTACGAATCGCAGTCAGAGGAAGAACTCAATGATTTAATTGAACATGCTAAAAAAGATAAGTATTACGGGTTAGCCGAGAAAGAGTTTGAAGCGTTAAAAGCAAAATTAGCGCCCAACTTTGACAAAGATTCTGAAGAATTCAAAGCGGAAGTGAAAGAGTTGCTTCAGGATGAAATTGTTTCCCGTTACTATTATCAAAAAGGTGCAATTCGTGCAGCTATCAGCGATGATAAAGGAATTAAAAAAGCGATTGAAGAATTAAATTCTGAAACTGCCTATTCCGGATATTTCAAACAAGGCAAGGTGATTTCGATAAATTAGAAGATTTTAAAACAGATAATTGAAAAGGAGGTTGGGAAGCCTCCTTTTTTATTATCCGGCTATCATATTTATTGTCTTTTCGTTATTCAACTTTTTCCTGTTATTCCAGTTTAGCCAAAATAAAACTGCAATCAGAAACAGTGGTCCCGAAATGGTTAAATAAGTTACAACCGGAAATCTTCCCCAAAACATCACAATGTAGGCAATTCCGGCTAAAGAAAACGCAATAGTTCCTACCCACTCGTGTTTCCAGGCTACTATCAAAATTAATATCATCACGAAATTTGGAATCAGATGAATCAGAAATCCACCCATTTTTTTGATCAGACTTTCATTTCCATCAAAAACATCCAGAGCAAACATTCCTAAAAAGAGGATAAAAATAATGGTTAGCAGTCGGGGTATCCAAAACAGAATTTTATTCATTGTTGTAGATTTTAGTTCAAAAAGTAATACGTTTCTTAAAACGTAAAGTTCAAAAATAAACTGTTTTTTGTTTCCGAAATTGTATCTTCCCAAAAAAGTAAAAGCATGAAAATCTATTTTGCCGGTTCTATACGCGGAGGGCGCGAAGATGCTGCACTATATCAGCAAATTATAGAATACCTCAAAACATTTGGCGACGTTTTAACCGAACACATTGGCGACCCAAAACTAACCGATTTGGGCGATGACGGGCCAACCGACAGTTACATTCACAATCGTGATTTGGAATGGCTGCAGTCTGCCGATTTTTTGGTTGCCGAAGTAACCACTGTTTCGATGGGTGTGGGTTACGAAATTGGACGTGCCGTTGAATCAGGGAAAAAGGTTTTATGTTTGTTTCGACCTGAAACGGGTAAAAATTTGTCGGCAATGATTACCGGATGCCCTAATTTGGAATTGGTGAATTATAGTGATTTTGATGAGGTAAAACTTGAACTTAAACGGTTTCTGGGGGTTTAAATTTTTGTAGTTTTGAAAATTAATACAAACTGTAATTTGCCGGTGTATAATTCATACCAAAAGTTTGCAGATTGAGAAAAAAACCAAGATGAAAATTTCTATCGTCCCGATTATCATATTCGTTACCTGTTCAGTTCTACTTTTTCCGTCTCGGGTAAAAGCACAAATTGTTATCAACGAATTTCTGTCTTCCAATACCGGCTTAACCGTTGATCCTGATTATAAGGAAAGTGCCGACTGGATAGAGTTGCACAATCCCGGACCCTCTGCTGTAAATATTGGTGGATTTTATTTAACCGATAATTTTAATGATAAACAAAAATGGCAAATACCGGAGGGTACTTCAATTGAAGCTGCCCGATTTCTGGTTATCTGGGCCGATAGTCGAAACACCGGGCTACACACCAATTTTAATCTCTCGGCATCGGGAGAAGAACTTGCCATTTATACTGCTTCTGGAGTTTTAATCGATTCAATTTCATTTGGTTTGCAGGATCCCAACATTTCCATGGGACGAAAAAATGACGGAGATTTAAAGTGGGTATTTTTTACACAACCTACGCCGGGAGCGGCAAACAACGATGTAACATTTAACGGTATTACGCAAAATGTTCCTCAGTATTCGGTTTGTCACAGTAGAAATTACAAACACATTTGGTGGCGAAATCCGATATACACTCGATGGTTCCGACCCCGTGGAGAATTCTCCGCTGGTAAACAAGCCTTTTCAATTAAGCAATACAACTATTATTCGGTCACGCATTTATCAAACGGGGAAAGTCCCCGGTAAAATTGTTACGCATACTTATTTTATCGATACTGAAAATAAAATTGGCTCGCTGCCTGTGATTTCCATAGCAACCAATCCCGAAAATTTCTGGGATCCGGTAAAAGGAATTTATGTACAGAATTTTAAACCCGAGTGGGAAGTGCCCATCAATATTGAACTTTTTGAAAACGATGGCAGCGACCGTGCCGGTTTTAATCTGGCTGCAGGCACAAAAGTGAACGGTTTGTATTCATGGAAGTTACCCCAGAAAATGCTGGGCATTTATTTCAGGAAAGAATATGGCGATGGAAAACTCGATTATCCTTTACTTTTCGACCAGGAACGAAATTCATACAACTCTTTTGCACTCAGGGCTTCGGGCAGTGATTGGGCAAGAACCATGTTTCGCGACGGCATGACACAATCTTTAACCATCGAAAATATGGATGTCGATTTTCAAGGGTTCAGGGCTGCTGTACTTTTTGTAAATGGTCAGTATATGGGAATTAATAACCTCAGGGCAAAAGTTGATGAAGATTTGATTTTGGAAACCCACCAGCTTGTTGGCCAGAAAATCGATATGATTGAAAATGAAAGTTATGTGGAAGCTGGAACAATTGATCAATATCTGGCATTTAAAGCCCTTTATAAAAACGATTTATCAGTTCAATCGAATTTTGATGTTGTTGCTAATCAAATGGATATTGAAAATTTTACTGATTTTATGATTACAGAAATTTATTCGCAAAACACTTCTGTCGATCACAATATCATGGCTTGGAAACCGCAATCGGGAGGAAAATGGAAATGGATTTTAAATGATTTGGACCGTGGCTTTTTTGATGCTGAAAGCAACCTGATTAGTTATTACGTTGAAAGATCTGTAATTCCCTTAAAACAGTTACTGGCAAACACAGCTTACAAAAAATATTTTGGAAAACGACTGGCCGACCATCTGTTTACCACTTTTGAACCTGAACGTGTAAAAAGTATCATCAATAAATTCAGTAATAACATTGAAAAAGAAATTCCCAATCACATCGAACGTTGGAAAGGCACAACATCGAGTTATGGCAATCCAATTTCGTCGGTGAATTATTGGAATGGTGAAATTGATAAAATGAAAGTCTTTGCCGATGGCCGGCCAAAAGCCCTTTTAAACGATTTGAAAAATTATGGTTTTGACAATATTACACCGCTTTCAATTTCTGTTTTTCCTGCAAACGCCGGAACAATTGATTTTAACGGAATAAAAATAAAGCAGGCGATAAGCCAGGGAAGTTACCCTGCAAATGAAGAAATTACACTCATTGCCGAACCAAAAGGAGGATTTAATTTTTTAGGCTGGCGACGTTTGCTTGGTGTGGCAATTATTGGTAAAGAAGATTTCTGGAAATACAACGATAAAGGAATTGAACCGGATAAAAACTGGAAAAATTCAGATTTCGATGATTCGGATTGGAGTGAAGGACAGGCAGAACTTGGTTATGGCGACGGCGATGAAAAAACGGTAGTGAGTTTTGGTGGTAATTCACGAAATAAATTCATAACCACATATTTTAGAAAAACAATTACTGCCGCGAATGTCGAAAATATCCAGGTTCTGAAAATCAACCTGAAATGTGATGATGGTGCATTGGTTTACATTAATGGCACCGAAGTAATCAGAAGTAATTTACCTGCCAACGAAATAACCCGAAATACAACCGCATTGGAAGGAATTTCAGGTTCTGATGAAAGCACATTTACAACCTTTATTATTAACTCAGATTTGTTGAAAACAGGTAAAAATGTTGTTGCTGTTGAAATTCATCAGGATTATGCTGCCAGTTCCGATATCAGTTTCGATCTTGAGTTGATTGCAAAAAGTGAAAGTGAAGGCGATTTTTTAAGTACAGATAGAACCCTGAAATTAAAGCACTCAGGCGATGTAAGCGTGACTGCCGTTTTCGAAAGCGATGGCAGTTGCATACTTCCTGAAGAAATCACGGCAGAGATGATTTTAAACAAAGCATGTTCTCCCTATCGTGTTCCAAATCATGTTCTTGTAAGTTCAACAGGAAAACTCATTATTGAACCCGGGGTTGAATTGTGGATTTCGGATGATGTTTCAATAAACGTTAACGGCTCAGTTGCTGCAAATGGAACAGATTCAGAACCTGTTATTTTCAAAAGCAATCCAAACAGTAAAAATCAAAAATGGGGAATCCTTAATTTTGTAAATGCCGATACTTCGTACCTGAAAAATGTGGTAATTGAAAATGCATCAAAAGGAAAACATCCCCAACGAGAAATTGCAGCCATTTCAGCTTTTAATTCGGTTTTAAAAATCGATGGTGCAGTGTTGGAGAACAATTATGAAAATCCAATTATTGCCCGTTACTCCGATGTTTCGTTAAAGAACAGCAGGTTACATTCCGAAATTACCGGCGACCTTATTAATGTAAAATATGGAAAAGGATTTATCGACAGTTGTGTTTTTACAGGGAATGAAATGCCTGATAACGATGCTGTTGATTATGATGATGTTGAAAATGGAATAATCAGAAACTCGGTTATTCATGATTTTCTGGGTTTTAACAGCGATGCAATCGATATTGGAGAAAAGGCTGAAAACATTTCCATCGAAAATATTTTGGTTTACAATGTTGTCGATAAAGGCGTTTCGGTTGGTCAGCAATCGTCTGCCCATATTTCAAACTCTGTTTTTGTGAATTGTAATATGGGTGCCGGTTTGAAAGATTCCTCGCGGGTTTTTATAAATCATTGTACCTTTTACGGAAACGGAACTTCAATTGCCTGTTACGAAAAAAACGAAGGTGATGCCGGTGGAAATGGCGTTGTTACCAATTCCATTTTATCGAACACTTATGAAGCGTCATTTTCAGCGGACGCCATGTCAACACTGAGATTTTCAAATTCGTTGGCTGATAACGATTTCCTGCCCGACGAAAAAAGTAATTTGTTTGTAAATCCTCAGTTTCAAAATCCAAATGTTTTTGATTTTCGGCTGGCTTTTAATTCGCCTTGTATTTTGTCAGGAAGCGACGGAAACATGGGTGCTAATTTAAATATCAATGAAACAATAAATCAATTGTATATCAGTGCAATTGCTTACAAATCTGATTCGATTTCAGAAGTTGTTGAATTTATTGAACTATCGAATTCAGGAAATACCGGCATTGACCTTTCCGGATATGAATTTACCAAAGGAATAACTTTCATATTCCCGGAAGGTTCAACAATAGAAGCAGGCGAAAAAGTTTATGTAACTTACAACTCCGGTTCCGATTTTTGGATAAATAAAGAGTTGGTGGTTTACCAGTGGGAAAGTGGACGTTTGGCCGATGAAGGCGAAGCAATTCAGTTGAAAACGCCACAGGGAGTAGTTGCCGACCAGGTTTTTTACAATTTCGACCATTCCTGGCCTGCTGTTTCAAGTGGCGAGGCAATTAAACTAAAATCCGAAAAACTGGATAATCATTTCAGCGAAAACTGGAAAGTCAGCAATATGAACACCGTTGTACATGCTGAAAATAGGGCGACCAACCTTTCAAATTTGAGATTCTTTCCAAATCCAACTTCCGGAATTTTACATATTTCAGGTTTGGAAATGGAGGAAGAATTGCTGAATATTTACAATCTCAACGGTGTTCTGGTCAAGTCTCAAATGGTAAATTCAACACATTCACAAATCAATATTGAGAATTTAAACCCGGGTATTTATATTGTTCGCTGCGGCAATGTTTCCCAGCGGGTGGTTTTAATGAAATAGGTCTTTTTATAGAAAAAATTTGTCTTCAAAATTAAATGGAAATAAAAACAACCTTTGCGGAATAATACTGTTTATTATCTTACTCACCTTTATTCCTATTGATAATAACAAGAAAAACGCTGATGTTTTTCAATTAAAAAACAAAACTAATGACTGGAAAAAACTTGATCTTAATACGACTTACCCTTATCATTTGTATTTCAACACTTATAATTATACCTCTACACGGGCAAATTATTAAAGTTGGTGAAGGAAGTTATACCAAAACTTTCCCGGGAGTGGATGCTGCTGGTCGAAATACTTTCCCCAGCGGAACTCCGATGGTTATTGGAAATGCCTTAAACAAACCCATTCCAACAAACGATTGGTGGTCGGCTAAATTAAAAAGCAACCATGTTTCCAATTTGTTTAGTTATCCAACTACGCTTAAAACTGTGAATTCGGGTTTGGTTTTGACCTATATTCCCTGGGGAGTTATTGACGATCAGGAACCGCTTATTGTTGGTGTTACGGCATTAAATGCGTCGCGGGTAAATGTGTCCGATTTTTCAGATTGGACGGTAACAATGAATTGGGCGAACAGCACGTACAGTCTTACTGCAACGGCAGGAATTGCAATGCCATTTGTTTATTTCACAAAAAACCAAACCGATGTTGCACAAGTTACAGTGAATGCCGGTACAGTAACAATAAGCAATGAAATGCTGGTAATTG
>JFJP01007126.1_pt1 | contig 17661 bp, 18 predicted proteins | sample 431651 | NCBI WGS metagenome assembly JFJP01 (sample SAMN02602958, study PRJNA72255) | Microbial mat metagenome, whole genome shotgun sequencing project. | biome: fresh water; feature: sink hole; material: water; isolation source: purple microbial (photo- and chemosynthetic) mats found in...
CATCAAGCAGCAAGACAGCCATGCCCGCTGATTTCAAGGGTGCCAGGCAAGTGGTCATCATGGCTGCATTGGCACCCCAGCCATGCATGACGAGGATCGCCGGCACACCAGCCACCCCTGGAATGGGTGCAAACCAGCCAAACAGCGACTTGCCATTGGCTACCGGCACCCTGACGGCATGGCCATTTGAAGCCGGTTCATCCTCAAACAAACGGTGAACGACACACGGGGCACGCAGGCCCCGCAAAATCAATAGGTGCAGCAGGGCGCGAGCGCCCCAGAGCGATACCGCCAGTGCCACCAAGCAAAAGAGCAGCGCAGCACTCACTTGGGAATGATGAAAGTTGACTTTTCGCTTAACTTGCCGGGGCTGTCGAGCGATTCAATTTCAAAGTGAATTTCATGCGACCCCGGCTCTGCGGCCCCAAACGGCGCCTGTACCCGAACCGGCACGGTGATTGCCTTGGTCGATTCAACCTTGAAAGTGACATCTGACGTAATCACCAGGTTCGGCAAGCCATTGACGGTGAACTTGTAGTGTTGATCACTTTCTGTGGCGTTCATGACTTGCAGCCGATAAACGTTTTCAATCTTGCCGGCCTCAACCACCCGCGCCATCACCCCACGGTCCCGCACGACATTGACTTTGAACGGGGTGCGCATCGCCAGGCTGACAAAAATGGCCACCACGATGCCCATCAATATGCTGGTATAGACCACAATTCTGGGCCGAAACACATGACGCAGCGTTTGCTTGGCGGTCCAGTGATTCGTCATCGCGTTCTCGGTCGAATACTTGACCAAACCGCGTGCATACCCCACTTTGTCCATCACGGTGTCGCACACGTCGGCACAGGCACCACAGCCAATGCACTCATATTGCAACCCGTTGCGGATATCAATGCCGGTCGGGCAAACCTGCACACACAGGCTACAGTCAACACAAGCACCAAGGTTCAACTTGCCGGGATCAGCTTTTTTGGAGCGCGCACCGCGTGGTTCGCCACGTTCGGCATCGTAAGTGACGATCAGCGTGTCCTTGTCAAACATGGCACTCTGAAAGCGTGCATACGGGCACATGTGTTTGCACACCTGTTCGCGCATGAAACCCGCGTTGCCGTAGGTGGCAAACCCGTAAAACAACACCCAAAAGTAGCCCCAGGAACTCATGTTGTTGCCAATGATGTCAGTGGCCAGGTCTTTGATGGGTGCGAAATAACCCACAAAGGTAAAACCAGTCCAGACCGAAATCAACAGCCAGAGCGTGTGCTTGGCGGTCTTGCGCCAGATTTTTTCTGTGGACAAACCCATTTCGTCACGACGCATACGCGCTGCCCTGTCGCCCTCGACCAATTTTTCAACCCACAGAAAAATTTCGGTATAAACCGTTTGAGGGCAGGCATAACCACACCACAGGCGACCCGCAACGGCTGTAAATAAAAACAAAGACAGTGCCGCGATCACCAGCAACCCGGTCATGTAAATCAGGTCCTGCGGGTAAAGAACCAAACCAAAGATATAAAAGCGGCGCACACCAAGATCAAACAACACCGCCTGCCGCTGACCCCAGTCAACCCAGGGCAACCCATAAAAGACGATCTGCGTCAACCACACCATGATCCAGCGCCAATTGGAAAAGACACCCTTGACGCTGCGCGGATAAATTTTCTGGTGCGCTGCGTAAAGGTCACCTTCTTGGCATTTTTGCTATCTGTACTCATTTCTCATTCCTCAAAAAATAGGGGCAAGTAACTGTTGTTGCGGAAGGGCTGCCATCTGCGCCAAAAAATCGTCGCGCGTCAAACCCGCAAAGAAGGGATGCCAACGCCGTTGCTCCAATACGGTACTGACTGCACGGGCACGGCGTTCGTGCCCGGCAAACAGCAAGGTCTCGTCGGGCATTGAAAAAATCTTCTGCGTCACACTGTCCCATAAAGCCTCAGGCACCGCCGGCCGAGACTGATGCGGACAAACCGTCACAGCCAGCAACCCACCACAAAAAAACCGGTCCCGCCAGCCATAACTCAAACAATGCGGCGTGTGGCCAGGTGTGGCGAGCACATGAATCAGCTCATCGCCAAAGGGCAGCATCATGCCTTCTTCCAGGCCATTGACTTTCTCCAGCGCGTCGCCTTGCACCAGGGGGGCCCCCAGGCGACCCAGCAACAACGGCTCTTTGGGCTGCATCATGTCATGGTGATGTGTGCGCAGCACCCAGCGCAGGCGCAGGTCACGCTCCGCCAGCAATGCTTCCAAAACCGGCAGATCCCGTCCGTGCGGATCAATCAAAACCGCCTCGCGCGCAGACAAGTCGGCCAGCAGATAGGTCAATTCACCACTGGCTTCGTCATTCAAAATTCGGAAATACATATTGAACACCCCTGCCCACACATTCACACTGTTTGAATACGCCACGAAATCAGCAAGCTCTGGCCAGGCACGCGTGCTTGACTTCAGAGTTGATCATGTGGTCCGCCATCTGCGAAAAAGTGGTCACGAGCCAAGCGCGAAATTCAGCGTCATCGACTTGCTCGGTGATCGCCTGCGTCATGCAAAGCATCCATTCATCACGCACCACCCGGTTTATTTCATAAGGCGCATGGCGCATGCGCAGGCGCGGATGCCCCTTCTTTTCAGCATACAAGGGTGGACCGCCAAACCACCCGGACAAAAACTCAAACAGGCTTGCAGCGCTGCCTGCCAGGTTTTCCGGGTGCATCTGGCGCACGGTGTAGGCCTCTGGCAACTGGTCCATCAGTTCATAAAACCGATGCACCAGCCGCTTGATGGTTGGCGCGCCACCCAACGCCTCGTATGGTGTTGTTTCAGTGGCGAACACATCAAGCCTTTTTATCTTCACCAATCAACAGCTTGCCATCGGTCAAATACATATGGGGCGGCACCTCCAGATTGGTGGGTGCCGGCTTGTTTTTGAAAACCCGGCCGGCCAGATCAAAAGTAGACCCGTGGCATGGGCAGAAAAAACCGCCTTTCCAGCCAGCACCGACACTTGGATTTGCGGTGACCGCCGGCACAGCAGTCGGGGAACATCCCAAATGCGTACAAATGCCCACCTGAACCATAAATTCAGGCTTGATGGAACGGTGTGCGTTTTGGGCATAGTCGGGCTGCTGGGACTTCACCGCAGAGGCAGGATCAACCAATTGTCCGTCCAGTGTCGCCATATCAGACAACATCTCCGGTGTGCGCCGCATGATCCACACCGGTTTGCCACGCCACTCGACGGTTTTAATCGCTCCGGGAGCAAGATCGGAAATGTCGGCTTCGACGGCTGCGCCCATGGCCAGCGCCCTTTCACTGGGTGCAAAGCTTGAAACGAACGGAATCGCCACCGAAGCGGCAGCAGCCGCCCCGGCGGCGGCGGTCAACAAAACCATATTCCGACGCTCTGCGTCGTGTTCATGCGAATTATTGGCCAGGGCATCAAAAGGTTGGGTTGCAGACATTGGATTCTCCAGAAAAGTCTATATAACCCACTAACAATATTCGTGCCATTCACACACAAAAATTTACCTCAAATAATTCAAAGACTTACACAATGTTGGCCACTGCCTGAACGCCAATGCATGAAAAAACTGCCATATATGACAGTAAAATTGGCAGATGGCAGACATTCCCTGACACCCTTCAGACACGGCTTTAACCGCATCGGTTCACCAATCGCGCATCGCCGTCACCAACACCAGAGAAACAAGCCAGGAATCAACCCGACACCGCGCACTATCCGGGCATCCATGACCCAACACACCATTGTGATCACCCATGAACACCGCACCCAGATCAACCAGCAAGAAAACGGATTCAGCTATTGCAAAAAATTGCCTTGATCAGTCAAAACCAGACAGGCATCAAACTGACTGCCAAATATGACAGAACAGCAGCACCCTGGCAGGATATCTGCCAAAATAGGCCAACCATGAAAGTGCCCGCATGAAACCGCTGCCCGAGTTGATGTCCTTTCTGGAAGGTTTGCCGGAGCCGCATATCCTGTTTGACCTGCAATACCGGATTCTGGCTGCCAACGCCGCTTACCGGCGTCAATACAGTCCGGACCGCAGCGTCGTCGGTCGCACCTGTTTTGAGGTGTCACACCACTTCAGTGTGCCCTGCGATCAGGCTGGCGAATCCTGTCCGCTGCTGCAAGCCCGCGAATCTGGCCAGCGCGAGCGTGTGCTGCACCTGCACCACACAGCCAAGGGCGAGGAGTACGTCAATATCGAATTGGCCCCGCTGCTTGATGCCGATGGCCAACAGGCTTTTTTCATTGAAAAGATGGCATCGCTGCGGGTGGCACAGGGCCAGGCCTCAGCGCAGGGACTGATCGGCCGCTCCAGCGTCTTTCAGCAAATGCTGGCGTTGGTGGCGCGGGTTGCCCCGTCAATGGCCACCGTGCTGCTGCTGGGAGAATCGGGAACGGGCAAGGAACTGGTTGCCAAAGCGGTGCATGAAGCCAGCCACCGGGCCGCCCGCGCGCTGGTGCCGGTGGACTGCTCCAGCCTGCCGGAAAACCTGTTCGAGTCCGAACTGTTTGGCCACGAACGTGGTGCATTTACCGGGGCCAACACGGCCCGCAGCGGGTTGGTGGAAGCCGCCAGTGGCGGCACACTGTTTCTGGACGAAGTCGGCGACATTCCCCTGACCATGCAGGTCAAACTGCTGCGCCTGCTGGAAACCGGTACCTACCGGCGCGTCGGCAGTACCGAACAGCGCCATGCCGACATCCGCGTGGTGTCAGCCACCCACCGCAACCTGGATCAAATGGTGGCGCAAGGTCGCTTCCGTGAAGACCTGTACTATCGCCTGAGCACTTTTCCGATTCATCTGCCGGCACTGCGTGAACGCCGTGACGATATCACCTTGCTGGCAGTTGCCCTGCTGACGCGGGTGGCACCCCAGCGCAAGCTCAGCATCAGCTACACCGCCATCGAGTTGTTGCAGGCACAAGACTACCCTGGCAATGTGCGGGAACTGCGCAACCTGCTGGAGCGCTCTGCCTTGTTGTGCGACGGTGCCAATCTTGACGTGACACATATTGAACAGGCACTCCGTTCGGGCCGTCGGCCAACCCCTGTTCGCAACGACGATAGCCGCGCTGCAAACACCGCAAGTACCGCAAGCAGCAACGCTCCAGCAGCCACACCAGGCGCGCTCAAATCTGTCGAACTGGCCGCGCTGGCGGAAATGGTCAGGGCAAACCCCGGTCGCCGCTCCGAACTGGCCGCCAAACTGGGCATCAGTGAACGCTCGCTCTACCGCAAGCTCAAAGCCATCTCGACTGTCTCTTGTGCCCGGCCCGACAACACTGCCGGGTAGCCGCATTGCCGTCACCAGCGGGCTAGTTGGCTTGTAAAAACTGTAGCACGCCCTGCGCTGCGTGGGCCCCACTGGCCAGACATGCAGTCAGCAAATAACCGCCCGTGGGAGCCTCCCAGTCAAGCATCTCGCCTGCACAAAACACGCCAGGCACCGCTTGCAGCATCAGGTGCGCGTTCATTGCCTCAAACTGCACGCCACCGGCACTGCTGATGGCCTCGTCTAGCGGGCGTGTCGCCGTCAAGGTGATGGGCAATGCCTTAAGGGCGGTGGCCAGCCGCGATGCATCTCCCAGATCTGCCTTGGGTACCAGTTCATGCACAATCACCGCCTTGATACCGTCAATGTGCAGACGGCTTTTGAGGTGGCTGGACAAGGAGCGCGAACCACGCGGGTGAGACACCTCGGCCAGCACCCGCTGCGCTGACCAGTCGGGCAACAGATCAAGGTAAAAGGTGGCATGACCATACCGGCTGATTTCGTCGCGCAACAGGCTTGATGCCGCATAAACCAGACTACCTTCAACCCCCGTGCCAGTGGCCACAAACTCGCCCCGGCGGGTCCATCGCTGGCCCTTTGCGCTGGTGAAATCCAGCGCCACCGACTTGAACGGCTGGCCCGCAAAACGACTGGCAAAGTGGTGGCTCCAGCCATTGCGGACATCAAACCCGCAGTTGGCGGGCTGTAGCGGAGCCACCGCAACACCGCGTGCCTGCAGCCACGGCACCCAGGCCCCGTCGGAGCCAAGCCGCGCCCAACTGCCACCACCGAGCGCCAGCAGCACGGCATCCGCCGAAGCCTGCGCCGGCCCGGCCGGCGTTGCAAAATCGAGACAAATCTGGCCGTCCTGCGGACCTTGCGCCCGATCCAAAGCGGCCCGCGACCAGCCGACCCAGCGATGCCGCATATGAAACTGCACGGCCGGGGCCGCCACCGGATGACGCAAACGGTGCAGCCAGGCACGTAACAAGGGCGCGGCCTTCATGTCCTGCGGAAAGACCCGACCTGAACTACCGACAAAGGTCTCGACACCCAGCGAACTGGCCCAGGCGCGGACTGCGCTGGCATCCAGGGTCTGTAGCATCGCCGCCACCGGCTCGCGCCGGGCACCATACCGTGAAACGAACAGTTCGAAGGGTTCGGCGTGCGTCAGATTCAAACCCCCCTTGCCTGCCAGCAAAAATTTGCGCCCGACGCTGGGCATGGCATCAAACACCGTTACCGGATACCCGGCATTGGACAAAACCTCGGCCGCCATCAGGCCAGCCGGCCCGGCACCGACCACCATGACTCTTTTTTCCATTTTTTTGCTCATATATTGTTGTTTCCGAAGCACGTTGTGCGATTACTTGATGATGCACCATCGGCCCGGCCGGTTCGCTGCTGAAGTTTCTGTCACAATTTCAGGGTTAACATTCATGGACTTTGACCTCTCCCCGGACATGAACGTTATTTCACGTTACTCCATTTATCAAAAACATCACGTAGGAAAAATCATGGCCAGTGAACTGATCAAACATGTGTCGGATGCCTCATTCGAGGGCGATGTCCTTCAATCCACGTTACCGGTGCTGGTGGACTATTGGGCCGATTGGTGCGGCCCTTGCAAAATGATTGCACCGATTCTGGACGAAGTATCAACCGACTATGTCGGCAAGCTACAGATTGCCAAAATGAATGTCGATGAAAACCGCGACACCCCGGCCAAGTATGGCATTCGCGGCATCCCCACCCTGATGCTGTTCAAAGACGGCCAGCTCGCCGCCACCAAGGTCGGTGCCATGAGCAAAGCCCAGTTGACCGCCTTCATCGACCTGCAATTAAGCTAGCCACCACCTGTGCCGGGCTGGCCCCGGCAGCGTCCCCCCTGAACGTCAATCTGGGAATTTTTCCTGCCATAATCACGCCCATTCGCTGATATCTGCCCAGGATCAGTCAGTGACATCCGGTTTTTGGCTCCTCCGGCTTGGCCTTCTCTCTCAAGTCTGCCCGCCTTACCCCCCTCCCCCGTTTTTTCTTCATACTGCGTCCATCCATGCACTTAAACGAACTCAAGGCACTCCATGTGTCAGAAGTCCTCAAGCAAGCCGAAGATCTTGAGATTGAAAACACCATCAAAAAACGCGCGCGCGCAGGCGAGCAGATTTTTGCTGACGGAGTGCTGGAAATTTTGCCCGACGGCTTTGGGTTTTTGCGCAGCCCAGATACCAGCTACACCGCCAGCACCGACGACATCTACATCAGCCCGAGCCAGGTGCGCCGCTTCAACCTGCACACCGGCGACATGATTGAAGGCGAAGTGCGCACCCCCAAAGACGGCGAGCGTTACTTTGCGCTAAACAAGCTTGAAAAGGTCAACGGCGGCGGCCCGGAGGAAAACAAGCACAAGGTGATGTTCGAAAACCTGACCCCGCTGTTTCCCAAAGAGCAGATGAAGCTGGAGCGCGAGATCAAGAGCGAAGAAAACATCACCGGGCGGATCATCGACATCATCGCGCCTATCGGCAAGGGCCAGCGCGCGTTGCTGGTGGCCCCGCCAAAAAGCGGCAAAACAGTGATGATGCAGCACATCGCCCACGCCATTGCCGCCAATTACCCCAACAGCCACATGATGGTGTTGCTGGTGGATGAGCGCCCTGAAGAAGTGACCGAGATGCAGCGTACCGTCAAGGGCGAGGTGATTGCCTCCACCTTTGATGAACCCGCCGCACGCCATGTGCATGTGGCTGAAATGGTGATCGAACGTGCCAAGCGGCTGGTTGAACTCAAGCGTGACGTGGTGATCTTGCTCGACTCGATCACCCGGCTGGCGCGCGCCTACAACAACGTGGTGCCCTCCAGCGGCAAGGTGCTGACCGGCGGGGTGGACTCCAACGCGCTACAGCGGCCCAAGCGTTTTCTGGGTGCGGCACGCAATGTCGAAGAAGGCGGTTCGCTAACCATCATCGCCACCGCGCTGGTCGATACCGGCAGTCGCATGGACGAGGTAATTTTTGAGGAATTCAAAGGCACCGGCAACAGCGAAATTCATCTCGATCGTCGCCTGTACGAAAAGCGCGTGTTCCCGTCGATCCAGCTCAACCGCAGCGGTACGCGCCGTGAAGAGCTGTTGCTGCAACCCGAAATTCTGCAAAAAACCCGCATCCTGCGCCAGTTTCTCTACAACATGGATGAAGTCGAATCGATGGAAATGGTGCTCAAACAAATGAAGGCGACCAAGACCAACAGCGAGTTTTTCGAGCTGATGCGCGAGCAGCTTGGAATTGCATAAGGGTTGTGCAAGGGCTGTCGCGGCTAACGCAACTGAAAGACAACACACATGAAAAAAGGCATTCACCCCAATTACCGCGAAATTTGCTTCCAGGACTTGTCCAACGGTTTCAAATTTGTCACTCGCTCGTGCGCCAGCAGCAAAGAAAAGATCACGCTCGAAGACGGTCGCGTACTGCCGCTGTACAAGCTCGATACGTCGAGTGAATCGCATCCGTTCTACACCGGCACACAAAAATCCGTTGATAACATGGGTGGTCGGGTCGAGAAATTCCGCAACCGTTTCGGCAAAACGGCTGCCAAATAAGCCGCTCTCAAGCGCTCTGCCAAAAGGCAGCCCGGTCATACCGCGCTGCCTTTTTCATTGCCGCATGGCCTGCGCCCACCGCTTTCCAATCGCGTGAACCATCCAACCCCGGCCATCGTCGCCCAAGGGGCGGTCAAGCGCCTGCCGCGTGTTGCGCTATGGCTGTTTTGCCTGGCCTATGTGCTGCCGGGCTTTTGGGGTCGGGGGCCCTGGAAGCGCGCGGACCTGACCACCTTTGGTTATATGGCCGAACTGGCACGGGGCAACTCGGACTGGTGGCATCCGACGCTGGGCGGCTTGCCCCCCGAGGTGGATGGGATGATGACCTATTGGCTCGGGGCCTGGGCCATCAGGCTGGCCCCGGCCTGGTTGTCGATTGACCTGGCCGCCCGCTTGCCATTCATGCTGATGCTGGTGCTGACATTGATGGCGGTCTGGTACGGCACCTATTACCTGGCGCGCAGCCCGATGGCGCAACCGGTGGCATTTGCCTTTGGCGGTGAAGCCACCCCCATCGACTATGCACGCGCGGTGGCAGATGGCGGTCTGCTGGCCTTCATAGCCTGCCTTGGGCTGGCCCAGTTGGCGCACGAAACCACACCGGCCCTGACCCAGTTGTGCTTTACGGCGCTGTTGTTCTATGGTGTTGCAGTTCTTTTCCACCGACCCCGCGCAGCCCTGTTGGCGACGGCTACCGGGCTGGCCGGCCTGACCTTGTCGGGTGCGCCCAGTGTCGCGTTGGCACTCGGGCTCGGATGCTCGGTGATTTACCTGATTGAAGCCAGCCAGACCAGCAGCCCCACGCAAACCCAAAAATACTGCGCCGCCGGGCTGCTGGCCATCACGCTGGTCTGCGCGCTGCTAGCCACCGGGTTGCAGTTGTGGCGCTGGAGCCTTGATTTACCAACCACCAACCAGGGTGGCTGGCAAGGACTGGGGCGGCTGTTCCTGTGGTTCACCTGGCCCGCCTGGCCTGTTGGCCAGACGATTCAGCAGCCGCCACCTGTGGCTGCCGGTATGGTTCATGCTGGTGGCCAGCGCCGCCACCATAACCACCAGTGCGGCTGATCGTTCACTGTTGCTTGCTTTGCCAGCCTTGGCAGCCTTGGCTGCTTTTGCGCTGCCTACCCTGGGCCGCAGTGTTGGCGCGCTGATCGACTGGTTTACCCTGATTTTTTTCAGCGGCTGTGCGCTGATCATCTGGGTGGTCTGGATCTCGATGCAAACCGGCTTTCCGGCCGTTCACAGTTTTTCCTTTACTTTATTTTTTATAGCTGTCAGCGCAAGCGCAGTATGGGCTTGGCTGGTTTTTTGGCGTGTTGGCCGGCATCGCTCGGCAATCTGGAAAAGCGTGGTTTTACCCGCCGGTGGCGCTGCGTTGTGCTGGCTGCTGCTGATGACGCTGTGGCTGCCGCTGCTCGATTACGCCCGCAGCTACGCGCCACTGGTGGCGCAAACCAACGCCCTGATACCGCCCGGCACCCGCTGTGTCTCCACTCTGGGCCTGAGTCGCAGCCAGATGGCAGCGTTCCAGTTTCATGGCAGTCTGACGCTCAAACCAGTTGACACAACGGCCGACTGCCCCTGGCTGCTGGGTGATGCCACGGTGCTGAACTACCTGGCGCAGTCAACTGAGCGCTGGCAGTCGCACGGCAGCTTTCGGCATCCAGCGGATGCCAGGGAAAAGCTGCTGCTCTACGCACGCCAGTAAGCCGCCAGCTCAGGCTTGCGGCCTGACCCGGTCAGCCGGAAAGCTGATTCTGAAACTCGACCCCTGTCCTAGCTTGCTTTCAATGCCCAGTGTGGCCCCGTGGCGCTGCACCACATGTTTGACAATCGCCAGGCCCAGTCCGGTACCACCGGTTTCACGCGAGCGGCTTCGGTCCACCCGGTAAAAGCGCTCGGTCAAACGGCCAATGTGTTCGGTCGCAATGCCGGGGCCGGTGTCCACCACAGAAAACGCCAGATGGCCATCTGACAAGGCGGCAAACCCAAAGGTGATGCGCCCACCGGCTGGCGTGTAGCGAATGGCATTGCTGACCAGATTGCCCATCGCGCTTAGCAGTTCACTCGCATTGCCGGCCAACTGACCCTTGAATTGCTCAATAAAATCAAACACATGCGCTGCATGGCCGTCGGCATTGACCAATTGCGACAGGGACCGGGCATCCTGTTTGAGCTGGTGCATGAATTTGCTCACCGGTGTCAGGGTGTCAATGCCAGGCACCGGGCTGCCCTCCAGCCGCGACAAGGTCTGCTGCGACATCAGGGACAAATAGTGTTGCCGCTCGGACTCCTCAAGCGCCAGCGTCTGCAGGGTTTCAACAAAGCCTGCCAACACTGTCAACGGTGTGCGGATTTCATGCGAGACGTTGGCCACAAAATCGCGGCGCATGGCATCGGCCTGCTCCATGGCGGTAATGTCGCGTGACAACAACAAGGTGCGCCCCTCGCCATAAGGATGCAACTGCACTGACAACACCACCGGCCGACTGGCCGAGTTGTCGCGCCCCTGCATGGTGATGCTGCTTTGGTAATCACGGCTTGCCAGATACCGCACAAAACCAGGGTCACGCACCAGATTGCCAATGGTTTGCGCCAGATCGCGCTGCGCACTCAGGCCAAAATGAAAGGCTGCCGTCTGGTTGCACCACTCAATGCGGGCATCGGCATCCAGCAAGACGACACCATTGGGCGACACCTGCAACGCCGATAAAAAATCTTGCAGCTTGTGCTGGCTCTCCAGAATCCGGCGATCACGGTCACGCAACAAGCGGCGCACCCGCTCGGCGGCCTCGCCCCACAAGCCGCCAATACGGGCCGCCGGCGCAGCCTCGGTGTCACGCAGATACGCCAGCAGGCGCTGGCCACTGAGTGCATCAAGCCAAAACCAGACCAGCATGGCAGCCACAAGCCCCAGCACCGGGCCCTGCGTGACACGCCATTCGAGCCTGGCCATGGTGCCGGCGAGCGCCCCCCCGAGCAAAAAAAACAGGAAACCCAGCAAACGCCCGAGCATCAGGCCGCCGCAAGCGGTGTCGTCAGCCGGTAACCGGCACCACGCACGGTCTCCACCATCAAACCGCCATCGACACCGAGCGCCTCGCGCAAGCGCTTGACATGCACATCCACCGTGCGTTCCTCAATAAACACATGGTCGCCCCAGACCCGATCGAGCAACTGGGAGCGGCTGTGAACCCGCTCCGAATGCGTCATCAGGTAGTGCAGCAGTTTGAACTCGGTCGGCCCGAGCTTGAGCAGTTGTTCCCGGAACGACACGCGGTAAGTGGCCGCATCCAGACAAAGCTCGCCCACCACCACCACGCCAGCATCCTGCTCGGGCGCACGACGGCGCAAGACAGCCCGAATCCGCGCCAGCAACTCCTTGGTGGAAAACGGCTTGGCAATATAGTCGTCGGCACCCGCATCCAGCCCCGCCACCCGGTCTACCTCATCACCGCGCGCGGTCAGCATGATGATCGGAACCATCTTGGTGCGTGGATGGGCACGCCAGCGTTTGGCCAGCGACAGGCCACTTTCACCGGGCAGCATCCAGTCCAGCAGGATCACGTCCGGCAGCACGGCATCAAGTTCCGCCTGGGCGGTGGCACTGTCCATGGCCCAAATCGGGCGAAACCCGCTGTGCTTGAGGTTGACCGAAATCAACTCGGCAATCGCCGGCTCGTCTTCCACCACCAAAACACCTGGCATACGCCTCATTTCACCGCCGATTCAATTTCACTCAATGGCACATGCCGGATGTCAGTGCCTTTGACAATGTAGATGATCAGTTCGGCGATGTTCTTGGCGTGATCGCCAATGCGCTCGATCGCCTTGGCCAGAAACAGCAAATCCAGACTGGGCGAGATCATGCGCGGGTCTTCCATCATGTAGGTGATCAGCTTGCGCACAAAGCCGTCAAATTCTTTGTCGATCAGGTCATCTTCCTTGAGGATGACCAGCGCGGCGCTGGTGTCGAGCCGGGCAAACGCGTCAAGCGCCTTGCGCAGCAGCGCAGAAGCCATGTCGGAGGCGACCCGCAACTCCAGCGACGGCAACGTCCTTGGCCCACCACTCTGGATGATGGAGCGCACCATGCGCGCAATTTTCGCCGCCTCGTCACCGACCCGCTCCAGGTTGGTGGTGGCTTTGGAGATGGCGATCAGCAGACGCAAGTCGCGCGCTGTAGGCTGACGCCGGGCGATGATGCTCGACAGTTCGCGGTCAATGTCCACCTCCATGGCATTGACCTGGACCTCCGCTGCCATGACCTGATCGGTCACCTCCACGCTGAACTGCGACAGCGCATAAATCGCCTGGCGGATTTGCGACTCGACCAGCCCGCCGAGTTCCATGACCCGGGTAGAAACGGCGCTCAACTCGGCATCGAATTGAGACGACAGGTGTTTTTCAGTCATTGTTTTGCTCCTCTGTCTGGCTTAGCCAAAGCGACCGGTGATGTAATCTTCTGTTTCCTGGCGATTTGGCTTGAAGAAAATCTGCTCGGTGGCACCAAATTCAATCAAATCACCCAAATACATATAGGCGGTGTAGTCGCTACAGCGTGCCGCCTGCTGCATATTGTGGGTCACGATGACCACGGTGTAATCCTGTTTCAGTTCAATGATCAGCTCTTCAACCTTGGCAGTGGAGATCGGGTCAAGCGCCGAACACGGCTCATCGAGCAGCAGCACCTCAGGCTTGATCGCTACCCCGCGCGCAATGCACAGCCGCTGCTGCTGGCCGCCCGACAAGCTGGCACCGTTTTGCTTGAGCTTGTCTTTGACCTCATTCCATAGCGCAGCCTTGCGCAACGCCCACTCGACGCGCTCTTCCATCTCGGTGGTGTTGAGCACTTCAAACAAACGCACACCGAAAGCGATGTTGTCAAAAATCGACATTGGGAAAGGCGTGGGCTTTTGAAACACCATGCCCACCTTGGCGCGCAGCAGCGCCACGTCTTGCTTGCTGGTCAGCAGGTTCTCGCCGTCCAGCATGATCTCGCCCTTGGCACGCTGCTCCGGGTACAACTCGAACATACGGTTGAAAACCCGCAACAGGGTGGATTTGCCACAGCCTGACGGACCAATAAAGGCCGTGACCCTCTTTTCTGGTATCTCAAGGTTGATGCTCTTGAGTGCGTGAAACTTGCCGTAGTAGAAATCAAGGTTCTTGACAGAAATTTTTGATTTTTCGGCTTGGGCAACAGTGGTAGTGTTCATAAGCAGTTTAAATTTGATCGCGGTGGTTCAGGGGGTCAGTCTTTATTTCTGGTCAGTACACGGGCCAGTATGTTCAGCCCCAACACAGCCAGGGTAATCAGGAACACGCCGGCCCAAGCCAGTTCCTGCCAATTTTGATAGGGGCTCATGGCAAATTTGAAAATCGTCACGGGCAAGCTGGCCATCGGTTCACCGAGGCTGGAGGTCCAGAACTGGTTGCTCAAAGCGGTAAACAGCAGCGGAGCCGTTTCACCCGCAATGCGGGCCACTGCCAGCAACACCCCGGTCACCACACCGGCTCGGGCAGCACGCATGGTGATGCTCAAAATCACCTTCCATTTCGGGGCACCTAACGCGTAAGCCGCTTCACGCAGCCCCGGCGGAATCAGTTGCAGCATGTTTTCAGTGGTGCGAATGACCACCGGAATCACGATCAACGCCAGCGCCAGGATGCCGGCATAGCCGGAAAACGACTTGAAACGCGCCACCACCACCGCATAGACAAACAGTCCGATCACGATCGAAGGCGCTGACAACAAGATGTCATTGACAAACCGCGTGATCGATGCCAGCCAACTGTGTGTATCAAATTCAGCCAGATAGATACCCGCCATGACACCTATCGGTGTGCCGACACAGGTAGCCAGCATCACCATCAAAAATGAGCCATATATGGCATTGAGCAAGCCGCCTTGGTCATTGGGTGGCGGGGTCATTTGCGACAGCGTTGCCCAGGTCATGCCGGCAAACCCTAGCCTGACGGTTTCATACAAAATCCAGAACAGCCAGAACAGACCAAACGCCATGGCCGACAACGACAAGACCAGCGCGACAATGTTGACCAGCTTGCGCCGGGCATACATGGCTTGCCGACTTTTGCGCGGCACAGGTGCGGATGCCATGGCGGCATTGCTAGTGGTCATGATTTGGCCCCCTCGCCCTTCTTGAGCTGTGACAGCAGCAGTTTTGACAGAGACAAAACCACAAAAGTAATAAAGAACAACACCAAGCCCAGGTACATCAACGATGCCTGGTGCAGACCCGCACCGGCCTCGGCAAACTCATTGGCCAGCGCTGAAGTGATGCTGTTGGCGGCCTGAAACAGGCTTAAAGAATCAAGCTGGTTGAAGTTGCCAATCACAAACGTGACCGCCATGGTCTCGCCAATGGCACGCCCCAGGCCCAGCATGATGCCGCCAATCACACCGGCTTTGGTGTAGGGCAACACCACGGTGGACACCACCTCCCAGGTGGTGGCCCCCAGCCCATAAGCCGACTCTTTGAGCAGCGTCGGCGTCACCTCAAACACATCGCGCATCACCGCCGCGATGAACGGAATGATCATGATCGCCAAAATGATGCCGGCCGACAAAATGCCAATGCCCACTGGCGGGCCAGAAACAAATGCCTCAAGCACCGGCACCCCCTTGAAAGCCGTCTGGAGTGGCTGTTGCACATAAGTTGCCAATATCGGGCTGAATACCAGCAAACCCCACATGCCATAAACGATCGAGGGGACGGCCGCCAATAACTCGATGGCTGTACCCAGCGGTCTTTTAAGCCAGGCTGGGGACAGCTCGGTCAAAAACAGGGCAATGCCGAAACTCACCGGTACGGCAATCACCAGCGCAATGAGGGAAGTCATCAAAGTGCCATAAATCATGACCAGGCCACCAAAGTCCTCTTGCACCGGGTCCCAGGTGGTTGATGTCAAAAAACCAAGGCCATACTTGCTGATGGCCGGCCAGGCGCTGACCGTCAAAGACAGCAAAATGGCAAACAACAAACCCAGCGTCAACAGCGCGGCCCCCTTGGCCAGCCAGCCAAAGATGCGGTCTGCCATTGGCCCGGATCGGGCAGTTTTTATTTGCGGCACACGTGCCGCTGCTTGTTGGGCCGACACCCCAATCGGGCTCATCGACATCTCTTGTTGGGTTGTTGTTGCTGCCACTTGGTGTTCCTTCTGTCGTGCCTGGTCAGACGGTTACTTCAAGGCAACTGACTTGCCCGATGTATCTTTGACATTACCCCACGCTTTTTCAATGGTGGCCACCACGCTGTCAGGCAACGCCACATAGTCCAGATCGCCGGCAATCTTGTCGCCGCTCTTGAAAGCCCATGTGAAAAACTTAAAGGTCTCAGTCGCATTGGCCGGCTTGTCTTGCACCAAGTGCATCAGGATAAAGGTGGCGGTTGAAATCGGCCAGGTGCCTTTACCAGGCTGGTCAGTGATCAACTGATAGAACGATTTATTCCAGTCAGCACCCGCAGCAGCAGCGGCAAAAGCCTCTTCGCTTGGCGGAACAAAGACACCCTCCTTGTTCTTCAGCATGGCGTAGGTCATTTTGTTTTGCTTGACATACGAATACTCCACATAACCAATGGAATTGGGCAGACGGTTGACAAAAGCGGCCACGCCTTCATTACCTTTGCCACCGGCACCCACTGGCCAGTTCACAGCGGTACCTTCGCCCACCTTGGTTTTCCACTCGGGGTGGACGCGGCTGAGGTAGTTGGTGAAGTTGAAAGTGGTACCAGAACCATCAGCGCGGCGAACGGGTGCAATATCGGCATCAGGCAGGGCCAGCCCAGGGTTGAGTGCCTTGAGCGCCGGGTCGCTCCACTTGGTAATTTTGCCGAGGTAAATGTCACCCAGTACCTGACCGTCGAGCTTCAATTGACCCGGGGCAATGCCCTTGACATTGATCACCGGCACGGTGCCGCCGATCACGGTGGGAAACTGGAACTGACCTTTTTTGGCCAGCACGTCGTCGGTCAAAGGCATGTCTGACGCGCCAAAGTCAACGGTTTTGGAATCAATTTGCTTGATGCCAGCGCCAGAACCGACCGATTGGTAATTGACCTTGACACCGGTGGCCTTGTGGTAGTCGGCCGCCCATTTGGAATAAACCGGGGCCGGAAAACTGGCACCTGCGCCGGTAATTTCTTGTGCGCCGACGACACCAGAAAACGAAACGATGCCCAGAAACGCCCAGGAGGAGGTCGCCAGGATGGATTTGAAAATGCGTGTTGTCATGAATAGTCCTATAAAAACAAAATTTGAACCAGAAGGTGATGCCCGCTGTCGAATTTAAGACTTCTATGTGACGAGATTGTGACAACCGCCGATACGACCCAAATGCCAGTAGCAGAGGCGCACCAATAACTACACTAAATATAGCTGTTAGCGCTTATTGCATAAGGGCTGGAGCCTGATTTCTTATATATTTTTAAGCACGGTACGGGCGGGCCAAAAAATCAGCAAAAAGTCCTTGCGCTGGCGATGCCCAGGCTTCAGAACTTCACACAGTCGGCAAAATAGCGCACCGAACCATCGCTGGCGGTCTCTTCAACCAGGCCGTGGATGTCGGTCTCGAAGCCCGGGCACTGGGCGTTGAATTCGCGTGAGAACTTGAGGTAATCGACAATTTTGCGGTTGAACACTTCGCCCGGAATCAGCAGCGGAATGCCGGGCGGGTACGGTGTCACCAGGCCGACGGTGACGCGGCCTTCGAGGTGATCAATTTC
>JFJP01023949.1_pt1 | contig 17660 bp, 17 predicted proteins | sample 431651 | NCBI WGS metagenome assembly JFJP01 (sample SAMN02602958, study PRJNA72255) | Microbial mat metagenome, whole genome shotgun sequencing project. | biome: fresh water; feature: sink hole; material: water; isolation source: purple microbial (photo- and chemosynthetic) mats found in...
TGACTAAATTAAAAGAAAAGCGCGCCAATGCGTGTATCTACAGCCATCAACTGTATTAATATTAGTTACGCAATAGTCGGAGCCGCCTGATATTGCAAAGCCAAATGGCTTAATTCTATTCAAATAGATAGGTTGATTGTCGTTGACTCAGCCATTAAGCCAAAAAAGAGTTTATTAAAATAAGTTTTATTATCAAAATAGAAAGGGAAAAACAAAATGTCAAATAAAAATAACAACAAATTCGAAGGTTACCGGGGTATTATGGCAGGTGATCCAGTGTTCACAACAATGACTCAACAGTTAGATTTGGACCACGATAACAAGCCAAGAAATCTTCGCATCGAGACCCCAGCGGTCCATGCAGCAATCAAAACAGTAATTATCAATGAGATGAAATTCAAAGCCCTAGAAGGCGGTATTGAAGCCATTGTAATTAATGGCGGCGAAAAAGGAAATCCAGTGTTATCTGCTGGTGGTAGCTTTATTCGCTCATTATCAGAAGTAGAATCTGGTAATTCAGCCAAAAGCTGGTTCGCTGATTACGATGTGGTAAATTCAATTTGCAAAACAGTAAATGATGCCGAAATCATTAGACTGAGAGCAATCAAGGCCGATATCGAAAAACAGATCAAGGCACTTGAAGATATCAATCTAACTAATGACGCAGTAGCAGCAAATTATCGTTAATTCTAAATCCACATTCTTATGAATAAGGGATTAGGCGTATTTGACTCTAATCGACTCTCAGAGTTGGTTAGTGTTTATTTGGATCCTCCTGGAGAGTTTACTCTTTATAGAAATGGAGAATTAGTCATGGAAAGAGCGTCATGGTGGAGAAGACTATTGAATGTCAGAAATGACAATACAATGGATTTTTTATCCGTAGCACAAGAATTGGCTGACAAGATGATGAATGCAAAAGGGAATTCCCAATTGGTTCAGATGCTATGTAGCGAAGCTATTGGAGTCTTAATTGATTCCAATGATCGCAAAGAAGTAATCAAGAAGCTCTATATGGGGCACTTGGCAGACGAACAACTATCTGGAAAGATTTCCGCTAAAAGTGGCAATTTTCAACAAAAAAAGCAACAGCAAATTGTTGATATTCAGGTGGTGGAAGAGCGTCGAAATATTCCACAAAAAGTAAGAGTCTTTAACAATAGAGACATGTCTACTTTTAGAAGCCAGACTATAGCTGATGAGCTCAATAGAGCGGATTTAGTTATAATACACGAGTAATAATATGCGTGAATAGTTAATGTGAATGAAATTCAACAGGAAGGGTAACACCTGATTGAGATATTTGTACATATCTGGGTAACACCGATGAAGATATGAGCACGAGTATCCATTGTGAGTGTTCTTTTGCTTAGCTATTTGTGTATACTTATTGCAAATTGACATACCGGTTCAGATGTATCGCAATAACATGCGGTTATTCTGAACTGAATATGGCAATATAAATTGAAACGTATATTGTCAACACTGGGAGGTTATATTAATCTTGGTCTATCTAATTAATTAGATTATCAACAATTTAAATATAATCAATATGAACACTAATAATACAACAAAAACAAAATATACAGCAAATGGATTAATCGTTAAACGCGAAACAACTTTATCGGATATAAAAGATCTTTGGATCAAGTTAGCAAAAAACAATGTAATTCCTATCGGAACTACACCAGCATTCGACTTGAAAGCCATCTACAAATTGATTGGTGAAAAAGAACTTAGCCTTGTAAAAACAAAATTGGCTATCCAAGCTGTAAACATGGGATTTAAAGACTTATCTTCACTTCCAGAAAATAACGTCTATACACAGATTTATTTATTGCAACAATTAAAGGAGCGAAAAGTAAAGTTAGAAAAGATTAATACCCGAAAAAACGAAAATGAAACAGTCATATTGACAAAAGTCTTCGTTGAATCAGAACTGAAAAAAGTTCTTGCGGATATAAATAAAATTCAAAAAGAAATTAACGACTTCAATGAAAAGGTTGAATTCGAAGAAAAATAAATGAAATGGTAATATTTTTTTCAAATAAAATCACATCAAAGCAAAAGGAGATTATATCAAATGCTATATTTGAAATACAAGAAGGCATGCCAAGGTTGATAGACGCTTTCCAGCCCATATATACACTACTAGGTATTGATTCAAATACGGGTGGATTAAGTGCAAAAACACATGGCTGCAATATACTTACTCCTAAAAACATGCTAGAAGAATCTGTCATGCAAAGCATAACATCTGAGTCGAAAGAAAAAGGAGAGTCTTTTTTGTTGAAAAACTCAATAAGTGCGTATCTCAATAATCAATTAAGGAGCACGTCCAGTGGCCTTTTATTGGTGAATAATGCAACAAAAGATAGCTTTTTGTCTATATCAAAACCACACAGTAGTTTATACTACATAGGGCCAGAAGATGATGATCAATTCAAGGGATTCCGATGGATTCCAATGAAAGAGTTTTGCGAATATGAAATTATAAGGCTGGAATTAAAGAGTTTCTTTGAGCTTATTTCAAACGAAAAACCAACTCTACTTGAATCGGTTGATGTTGAAGATGAAGTAAATAAGAATGATCGAAAACTACTCGTAGAACCAACATCTGTCTACTCTTCATTAAAACAAATAAGAGAAGTAATAAAATCAAAAAAAGATAAACAGGAGCAAGTTATATCAGTAGAGGATGCGCCTGAAAAAGTAAAAAGTATTAATGACGCATTAAACAAAGTCACACTGGAGGAGATGCATAGATACTTGAGAGGCATGACGAATAGATTCGACGAAATACCACAAGATCCTCTTGCGGCTTAAAAACAAAAAAAAGTAAATGGTCCATTACCTTGGAAAAGTAATGCGTGGCTCGAGTCCACAACTTTAACCAAATAGTGTTCAATAAATGGTGGTAGAACACATGTTGTCATATGCAGCAACCACTTACTATACAAATCATATCATATATTATCGCATAGTAGTATTTTAACGTTAAAAAACAATTAAAAACTATGCTGATAGAAGTAGATTTGAAGGAGGCCAAGAACCTCAAAATAACTATAAATCAGTTTATTCTAATTAAATTATTAGTGGATAGAATCGATATCAAATCGTTGTTGGACGTTATCCCCGTCAACGAATCAGATATTAATAATTTAAAAGAACAAAATATATTAACAAAAGAATCTGAATATCAGGATGGAGATTTTGGAAATCTCATCATCCAAGAATCATTTTTAGATAAAATTAAACAGAAAGACCCATTTGATGAGTTTTCTGCATTATACCCGATAAGTGTTATCAGGACTGATGGAACTAAGGATTATTTGAAGGGTGCCCCTTCTAATTGTCGTAAACTTTATAATAAAGTCGTAGGAAAATCAAGAGATAAACATGAACACATGATTGAATGCCTTAAGTTTGAATTATCAAATAAAAAGCTTACAAATAAAATGGGGTATATGAAGAGAATGCACAAGTGGCTAACATCTGAGGAATGGCTTCTATATGATGAATTCTTAAAAGATAAGAAGATTCAGAAAACAGTAGAAAAGATATATGGAACAGACATTGAGTAGAGTACTACCATATAAACATATATCTTCGGCTACAAATGAAATTGTTAAATATATAAAAGAAAGAAGGCTAAAGCAATCTAGATCACTTTTAACTAGGTGGCCTAAATTCAATAAGCTTTCTATGGGTGGAATAGAACCAGGTATTATAATGTCTATAGCAGGCATATCTGGTAGTGGTAAATCATCATTTGTAAACACCTTAGAAACTGATTTAGTAGATCTAAATCCAGATCAAGAAATTGTAATCTTGAGCTTTTCATACGAAATGCATTCATCTAGGCAAGTTGGTAGAAAATTATCATACAAGCTTAGAAAGACGACGTCAGACTTATATAGCAGTAACGAGCAGAGTGCTGTTACCGATGAAGAATTTGAGGTCGTAGAGAGTGCAGCAAAGACAATAAAGGATTACCCTATATATTATATAGATACCCCTGGAAATGTAAAAGAAATGGAAAGTACTATAAAATTCTTTCAAACCACATTAGCAAAGGACAAGTGGCTTGTAGTCATAATTGACCATACCTTATTGATAAAAGGTAGCGGAACTGGAGGCGAGAGAGAAATAATAGTGGATTTAGAAAAAATGCTTATAGAGGCTAAAAAGGTTGGCAAGACCTCTATAATTCAGATATCGCAAATGAATAGAAATATTGAAGGATCAGAAAGACAAAATAACCCATACATGCATTACCCTCAGAGAAGCGATTTGTCGTCATCTGATGCAGTATTCCAAGCAAGTGACTATGTTATAATAATACATAGACCAGAAATTCTTGGATTAACAGCGTATGGACCAAGTAATCTCCCAGTAAAAGATTGCATATATCTTCATTTTGTCAAAAATAGAGATGGAGAAGTAAAAATACTTAAATTCATCAATGACCTAAAATACAACAACATAAAAGAGCCTGAAGAAGCAGAAGATACAGACCAACAACAAATTGAATTTAAAGAATAAAACAAACAAAATTTCAAGTTTATGGATAACAAAAATTTTTTCGTACAATTGCCAAGCAAAACAGTAGATCCACGCGGTTATTACAAACAAGGTTTAGTAGATAACATCAAAAAATACCCATGGCTAAAAGTAGCAGGTATGGATGCTCCATTTACAACCAAAAATGGAAAAGAAATCCGAGGTATTGATTTTGCTGGAGCTGATCATTTGATCACTTTCGGTACTGCCAAAAGCCACGATATCAACTGGGTTGAAAATGGCGACTATGCACGAAAAAAAGGATATGCTCCTGTGTTTGATCTTCAAAAAGATTATGCATTAGTATTGAGCAAATTAGACGCGTTTGCAAATGCTCGCAAACCACGTCCAACATATAACACAGCATACCTTCGCGGTACGTCTGATGTATTCTATGTTTCTGGACAGCGAGTGGAGGTATATGATAATTATATCAAAATTGGTATGAATATCATCCCTAGAAATACCCCGATCGAACGCACAATTTCATATTACACTCCAGCCCAAATTGAAACATTACGTACAGTAATCGTTACAGTTAGAAACTGGTAATTTTAAAAATCAGAATAGGTTTTCATAAATTATCAAATAATATCAAATAGTATCATAGAAAGCGATCTATTCTTTATCTATATAAAGAATGATAAATTTACCTAAAGTTAAAAGTAGCCCAAAAGTACTTAATCCTAGGTTTTTAGTTTATTTCGGGAAGCCAAAATCCGGAAAGACTACAATAGCATCATTACTGGAGAACAATTTAATAATAGACCTTGAGAATGGGACGGATTTCTTATCTGGACTTATTCTTAAGGCATCTAATATTAATGAGTTATCAAATATAGCAACAGCAATAGCAGAGGAAAATAAAAAAATCAATGGTTATGTATACCAATATATAACAATAGATAATGGTACAAAGCTCGAAGAGTTAGTACAATCATTAGCCCTGCAATTATACCAATTAACACCAATGGGAAAGGCGTACTCGGGACATATATTAAAGCTTCCAAATGGAGCTGGATATATGTATCTGCAGGAAGCATTCTTCAAGGTTATAGAGATGTTTAGGACACTGGCCCCGACGTTAATATTGATATGTCATACTAAAGACAAATTAATAAATGTCGAAGGAAAAGAGCTAAGTGAAATGTCTATAGATTTAGCTGGAAAGCTAGCGAGATTGGTTGCTGCTGATGCAGATGCAATAGGATTTGTATATAGAAAAAAGAACCTCACAATATTAAATTTTAATGGCGGAGGCGACTTTATAGTGGAGGCTAGACAGCCACACTTAAGAGGACAAGAGATTGTAATTGCTGAATCTGACGAACAGAACAACATTACAGCAAATTGGGATAGAATATTTTTACCAGAGAACAAATAATAGCTATGATATTTTCTACGAATAAAGCGGCCGAAATAATTAAAAATGATGTCGCGTTTTTAGATGCAGGTATACATGAGAATGTAGCGCTTGCAAACGTGAGAGTTGGAGTCTCTCAAAACAATAATAATTCATTTATTGAATTCGAGTTTAATAAGGATGGATACAAGTTAACACATACAGAATGGGAGCCTACAAAGTATGGAGATCAAACCGATGCAGATTTTAATGAAAAAATAAATAAGCAGGTTGCAAGAATCCTTCAGATAATGGCATGTTATTTCGATAGCAGCGCATTGTCTTTTGAGGCCGACTCGTTTTCGTCATTCTCGCAATGGGTCGTAGCAATCCTATCTTCTGCCGATAAAACTAAATTAGTTAGAATAAAGGCTGTATATGGAAGAAACGGATATACTACGCTGCCTCAATATGCTAAATATACATTTATTGAGCCTATGACTATTGAATTATCTAGATCCTTTTGAAAGACCAGAACAAGGAGACAGAGAAACTCCAGTTGCTACAGCAGCTACGGCATTTTCTACTGTTACTTCGGATCAATCTTTGACACAAACATCTGCGCCGTTTTAACAAAAACAAATGAGCCTTTATAATACAAGAGAGATACTCAGAAGTGATTATTTCTCTATAAAACTAGATGATATACTCGAAAAGATATCAGAAGAGGATTTATATAGACATTATATTGGGAATTTTAAAATAGGCAAGGTTTATAATAGTCCACTAAGGGATGACAAGAATCCATCATTTGCAGTGTTTGTAGATAAGAAATCTGGATCTTTATTATACAAGGACTTAGCTACTGGACAGTGCGGTGGAATAATAAAGCTAGTAAAAGAGATTAAAAATCTAAAGACCTATAAAGAAGCACTAAACGAAATTGTAAGTGATTTGAATATATGGTCAATCTCTGACAAGCTAAAAACAAAAAAGATATACACAATTAAAGAGACTAAAATATCTATATCAAGGAAGCAATTTACTTCTTTCGATATTGATTTTTGGTCTAAATTTGGAATATCTATTGAAACTTTAAAGAAATACAATGTATTTTCGATATCTAAATTTTTTGTAAATGGAATTGAAAAAGGACAATACAAAAAAGACGAACCGATATATGCATATAAAGTCTTTGACAAGTTCAAAATATACAGGCCATTGTCTGTAAAATCTGAAAAATGGAGAGGAAATTTAGGTTCTCTTGATATTCAAGGATATGAGCAATTACCAGAAAATGGAGATATGCTTATAATAACAAAATCATTGAAAGATGTAATGACCTTGAATGAATTTGGGTATCATGCCGTTTCGCCAGCAAGTGAAACTATAGATATACCAGAAGTAGTGATAAACAACCTTAAGGGTAGATTTAAACATATAATTATGTTTTATGATCGAGATAAGGCTGGAATTTCATTCACAAGGAGAGCCGTAATGAAATACAATCTAGATTTTAGATTTATAAATAAAAAATACAAAATAAAAGATATAAGCGACTTTGTGTTAAGTAGTGGAAAAGAAAAATCGGAACTGCTGCTTGATACGATGTTTGGAATACGATAATAAAGTGTCTTTTTTGACGTATTAAATAGGAGTGACTACCTATTGAACCAATATCTTTGGTATTCGTTAGCACGGTGGTAGTGTTCGGAGTAATCCGAGGTCGCAGGTTCGAATCCTGCACGAATAACAATAAAAAATATAAACTATGAGTTTTAAATTAATGAAATTGCCAGTGTTGACTGGATTAAGCTCTATAGAGCAATATAAGCCAAAAGAAAAGATAAGTATATCCTCTATAAGGCTAGGAGTCCCATGCTTGATTATGAACAGAAAAGTTTGTAATCTCAATGGAATCCCATTTTCAAATAGTGAATTTCAAGATGACTTCAAGGAGTTGTCAAACAGGATATATGATTGCGATTCTATTGCAATAGGAACAATTGTAGATGTATCTGCGCCATATTCATCAAAAGGGTTATACTCATTTGATTTAGCTCAAAAGGTCACTTATAATTCAAAAAGATATACAATCACCAAGGATTCTATAGTCATAGAATTATATGACTTAGAATTCAATAAGGCCAAACATGTTCAATTGAGATCTAGATTTGCATTGCTAGCTAATATAATAAAAAACATATCCTTAATTGTAAAAAGGGTTGAGTTGGCTGACACAATGGAGATGACGTCATTCGATAAGAATAAGTTCAAGAGCTCAATACTTGCCTCAGCTAGATTATCTAATAATCTAATGATAAGAGATTTAGATTCTAAGTATATCGGTGGAAGTCCACTATTAAATGAAACTAGATCCTTTATACTTAATCCATTTGAAGAAGTAGAAGATGAGGTAGAGGATGTTACATTGGATGTTCCAACAGAACTCAAAGGAATTCAAAGTATTTCAAATATAATATCAACAATAAGATTCAAAAATTCCAAAGTAACTGTGGATTACTCGAAATCAAAAGAGTATACTAGATATGCGATCGCTAGATTAATAGCGGATGATTCGAAAATAAAATTTGAAGCAGTAATAGACAATGGAAAATATCTATATCAAAGACCGTTATGAAGACCGAACGAATATATGAGGCCAGAAGGTTTCTATCAATGGATACAGAATTTTCTGTATTAGCGAAAGTGCTCGGAAAGAGATTTCCAGAAGACATTAAAATCCTTAAAGAAGTTGATGATTTCGTAAATAACTTCGAGTTCAATACGGACGAATTTACTTCTGAATTATATAAAACAAACAGCGGACACAATAAGTCAATAGAAATACATGTAAGTAAAACTATTTTATCTTATATTAAATCTGGAGCTGACTGCTCCATTAAAAGGAGAATATTGACATTGGCCAATGAGAGTCCCAAAGTAAAATCCAGTTACATCAAAAAAGGTAATTCGAATTTTATAACGATGATAAAAAGCGATAGTGAACTTTCGTTTGCGTACCTGTCTGAATCAAACTTCAAAAAAGCAGTTACATCGATAAAAAAGATTTTACTATACAGAGCTTTAAATAGCTACAATCTAAGTAGTAAGCTACCAAAATTATCAAATGAAGCTAGGAATATAATAGGCGGAATTGATTTAAATGACTTCGGTAGATCAATATATTCAAGCATAAGCAGGCTGCCAATCCAAGGTAATATTGTATGCTACGGCAAACAGGCTTATTTATCTATAATTCAAGGATTATTGAATACCCACATGATTGGAAGTAAGGCTAAATTAACTTCAATTCTATCTAATATCTTTGACGTTCAAAGTAGAAATGAGGAGTTAATACTAAAAAATACTAGAACCGAAAGATACTCCGAGAAGAATCCAGTAAGCAACTTCTTGACATTAAAATCAAGAAGAATCATATTGGACGAATGCCCCAATAAAGAGTATATTGAAACTATAATGAAAGATGATAAAAACATTGTGGAGTTCTTATCCGAAGTGTCTAGAGTTATAGAAAAAGAGACTATTAAATTCAATGCAGCTGGCGAATATTCGGTAAAGGTTATTGAGCCTGGAACTATTTCCGCACTGTATAATGTGTCATCATATTATGGGTCTGCATATAATGTGGACAGCTCAGATTCTCCAATGGGGAAAAACCCAGGAGGAACGTTATTTAATTCATGCATGAGAAGACCTAGCAGTAAGTACGATACATCATTTTACGATGGAAGTGGCTACAATAAGTTGCTGGTAGTTTCTGATTTAAATAATAAAAAAATAAAAGCCAGAGCTGTAATATGGTACGACAAAGAGAAAGACATAAATTATGTTGATCGTGTATACTATACAGATGATAAGCAAGTGGCTATTATGGCTAAATTCATAGAGTCAAATCCAAATTTCTATATAATACACTGTTCATGGTTTGGTCATTTAGGAGAAAAAAAAAGAGTAGAGTCTATGATAATCAAGGTAAATCCAGTAGAGATGTCTACAGGGGTTCCGTATCTCGATTCAATGTCATGCAGACTCTTTAAAAAGGATAGTGATTATTACATTTGCAGTAAATCAGCAAGTTTATCATCGTCATTTCACGATACCAATATTGCGTTAAATAAATGGAAAAAAGAAAAAGAGAATGGTACTTTTAAATTAATTGAGAAGGAGGCCTATTGTACGAGATGTGGCTTTAATGGCCCTGTTCGTAATTTTATAAAAATAAATGGCGAATTTGAATGTACTCGTCATTATAAAAAGACAGAGGAAGATAATATCTACTCCATGGGGAACTCATATTTACTTGTAACCGACTCTGTTCCGAAAGAGAGAAAAAAACTATACACTTCATTCGATGGAACCGTGATATCCTCTGAATTCGCATCTAATTACCATAATCCCGTATCGTCCTTATTGTCATTTATAAGCAGAAAGGGAGTAAGATATATGTTGTCGCATGAAGTTGATCCAACTATTTTATTGAAGGTAGAAAAAGACAACGAATATAGACGAGCATACAGAGGTAGTACATCGGCAGCAAATGGAGTAGTTTACGACAACAGAAAATATAGGGTCCTTTCTACTTTTGGACTCCCCATTTTATTTCCAGTAAATCCTAGTAATGATGATTATAGGCTTTTAAATCTAACAATAAAGCTTGAGTTGTCGGCTATAAATAGGCATGAATTGAAAATAAAAAATAAAATAAGAGTAGCTGCATTAAGCTCAGCGGCATCCCTAGGTGATTTAAATGGAAAATATATAGATCTCCTGGACGGAAACTTTATATCTAGAGGTTATTCTTTTGATGGACTTACGATTCAACTAGGGGAGAAATTATATCCACTAGTATCGTTAGTGACAACAAAATCAAATAGAATCAGACTACCATTAGATGCCGTAATTATTTTAGAAGGCGAAGATTCAAAGCTTGAATTAAATTCAAGGATAGACGAGTGGGTTAAACAATTAAAAGAAGGCAAACAAGATGAACATAAACCTATTTAAAAAAATAGTATCTATTCAGTCGACTACATCCAACGATACAGCGATAAATAATTTCATAACAGAAACAATATCGAAGATAGATGGAGTCGTAGTGACTAATGATGCGTTTGGGAATATCTACGCAACAAAAGGCGCTGGGTCTTCTGGGTATAAATGTCTTGTATGCCATACCGATACAGTGCATAGAGAATACTCAGAAAGATCAGTCCATGTATCTGGAGACGTGGTATTCTGCACTGCAAAGTTGATTGATACGAAATACAATTCAGAAGTAGTAATGCAGGTTGGAACTGGCGGTGATGACAGAAATGGAATCTACACCTGTATAAAAGGCTTACAAGACTTTGATAATATAAAAGCAGTCTTTTTTAGATTTGAAGAAACTGGTTGTAGAGGATCAAGAGAGGCTGATATGAATTTTTTTGATGATTGCAATTTTGCAATACAATGCGATAGAAGAGGAAACTCTGACTTCATAACAAATATATCTGGAATAGACTCCGCAAGTAGAGAATTTGTATCAACAATGAGTGATATTTACTCAAAATACGGATACAAGGAAACTACAGGTCTATCTACGGATGTTGGTGCGTTAAAAAGAAACGGACTAAAAGTATCTGCCATTAATCTATCGTGTGGATACTATAATCCACATACTGAATTCGAAACGTGCAATTTAAAAGATCTTCAAAATTGCTACGACATGGTAACAGAGATGTTTGAAAAGCATGGAAATACCAGATTTGAGCATAAATATGAGCCAGTGGTATACAAGACATACACCAAATCAAAGAAGGAGCAATCATTATTCTCATTTAACATAAAAAACAATTTCTTTGCCAATAACAAAGATGTTGAGATCGAGAAGATCGAATCATTCTCATTCATAAGAATAGATGGGACTAAAAAATATAAGTTAATATTTGATGAGTGCTTGTTTTATGATAATTTAAAGTGTCCTATATGTGGAGATACTGAGAATATTGCATTTTATTCCGATTTAGCCGTTTTTCACTGTACCGAAAAGTCTTGCTCTGAATTTTTAATAAATGAAGGGCTGTATATAAATGCAGTAATAGAAGATGGCGATGAGAAGTATGTATACAACAGATTTTACGATGTGTGGTACAATGAGACTGATGCAAAGTATAATGAGAAATTAAATACTTACGAATTAAAGTAGATATGAAAAAATGTGAAGTAATTAACGAAATACATAGCAGGGGCTTAAAATTACCAATTAAAGCTATTCATACAAGATATGCTGGAGTAGCACATGAGGGGTTAATAGTTTCAGCTCCTGACGGCATATATTTCTTACATAATAATCCAGGTGTTGATGGAGCTGTATCTAAATGTGATGAATTCAAGCCCAATAAATTTGGATTCAAATATTCATGGCTTAATTTCGTAGATATAACTATCGATAATTCGGAATTAATAACAATTAAATCCAAGGAGACTAACGAGTCGAAAATTACAATTATTGAATTTGATACATTTGTATCAGTAAATCAAAATTTTTAAATATGTCAAAACAAAAGGAAACGAATTTATTTAAGAAATTCTATAATATGACAGAAGATGTCATGAAAAAACTTAAAGAACCATTAATCGAGCGAGCTACTAAGCGCAAATTTCAATCATCATATGACTCGCTAGAGGATACGATAATTGAGTCGGAGAGTGAATTTAATAAGCAGATGGAGAATATTGAAAATATTGATCTGAACAAATTACTTCAGATTCGTCAAAAAGCAAAAAATGCCGCTAAAACAAAAGAAGAAATCGAACTTATGTACGAAGAGTTCTTTGGTGAAAAATTAGCAGCTTAAGATATTACTAGCCGAGCACTAGTATTTTAAAGGGTTAGCTCATATAACAAAAAATCTGGTAAGAAAAGACAAGACGAAGTAGGTAATAATGTGATATTTATATCGCAAATAGACTGAAAAAGCAGGAACGAAGTAAGGGAAGCAATATGGTAGTATAGAGTATGTTTAACTAGACATATAACAGTGTCTGTTATGTAGAGGTAAAACTAATGGTAAAGCACAGGATTGCATTTTTTGTTATATAATATTAAAATTATGGAAATTACAATACCATACTATGATGATAATACCAGAGTGTCTAATAGTGCTATTGGGTGGTTCTTAGAATCCCCAAAGTATTATAAAGATAAGCTCGATGGTAAAATCGCCACAGATCCAACTCCAGCGATGGAAAATGGAACAATGACGCATATGTATTTGCTGCAGATAGATGAATTTAGAGAAAGGTATAAGATACTAGACTTCGAAACCCCAGCATCAGCGCAACAGAAAGCATTTTGCAAGTCATATATAGATAGTACCGCCGATAAGCCTATTTTAAGGGCCGTAGAGGCATTTAAAGAGAATTACAGTACAAAAGGTAAGTCAGATGATAAAATAGAGTCAGAGAGCCTAGAAATAGCCTTAAAGCTCAAAAAATATATCAAATGGCTGAGAGCTGATGCTGTAGGTACCAAAACGATATCATATTCAAAGCTGAACAGGCTTAGAACGATAAAAGAACTTGTAATGTCGCACAAAAAAGCGAACGAATTACTTTATAAACAATATGACTCGCCGGAGGTAACTTCTATCAACGAGTTTCATATAAATTGGGAGATGAAGACAAAATCAGGTGTATCTAAAAAGTGTAAATCACTAATAGATAGATTAATAATAGACAACGAAAATAAGATTATTACCTTATGTGACATAAAAACGACTATATCTACATCCGGATTTGGGAAGTCATTCAAGGAGTATGATTATGGAAGGCAGTTAGCTTTCTACTGGGGTGCTATATTTTGGTATTTTGAAAATGTACTAAAAGTAAATATTGAAGAATACTCGCACAATACGTATATTATCGCAATAAGCAATAATGATGGAAATGTAAGAGTGTTTTCTATACCTGATTCCTTGCTTGAGATAAAATTCACAGAAATAAAACAGATAATTACAGAGATAGATTGGCATGAAACCAATAATCTATGGGATTATAGAAGAGAGTACTATGATGGCGATGGATCAGAACCATTACCTTATGATACTAATTAAAAACATAAATCTATCAACAATACTCATGATGCCGCTTATATCTGAAAAAGATGAAAATTACTCGCATTATGTCGATGAATCTATACCAATGAATTACTATACACTAGATGTTAATAGACCTTGGTATACAAAAAACTTTTTCATATCTATAAGTACGCTAGCTGATAAGAAGCAGAATTTCATCAACTTGTCGTCAAAATCTAATTACGTATCAAAATATTTGTACTCCATAAGTAATGAGTACAGGAATGTGTATGTATTTAATGTAGATAGTGACTTTGAGGAAGATTTAAAGCTTATAAGGATGAACAATCATATGTTTATATCCAAGTTAGCAAAAAACAGAATAATTCAATTCTGGGGTGCTGAAAACGCATCAAGCATATTAACCGATATTATGACAAAGAAATGCTCTTTTGGCTCATTTTTTGATGTAGAAATACCAGAAATTGACGAAGAAGAAGAATGGGTTGATAGACTTTTGTAAAAAAAGAAACCCGCAATAGAACTTAATCTACTACGGGCTTCTTTGCTTATATATCTAAAGTTTACTTCATATTATCCAATTTATTTCTTACATCCAGTAATAATCTCTGCTTATCCATTCCAGAAATATTTCTATCATCTATATTTTTTTCTGCAATCTTCATTAATTCTTCTATCTTGACTTTTTTGGCTTCCGCCTTAGCCTCCTTGTTTGTGGTCATAATATCATCAACTGTATTATGTATCCATCCAGCATCCTTTAATAAATATCTATTCTTGCTATCAAGTGATTTTGAATTCGAGAACTCAAATATATGCCTAATTGGAAGCATTTTTATTATATTTTTTGTTCTTTTATCCAACCCGTAATATGGACTTGATTTAGTCATTGTTAAATCATCAAGGTCGTCTTCATCTCCGACTCCAATTAGATTTAAGGCCGCATCTATAGATCCCTGTGCTGCTGTTGGGTTTTTCAATATAGAATACATATCTTGAGGTGAGTACAGCGCATTTGATTCATATGCAAACCTTAACGCCATCGTATATAGTATATCATTGGCTGATATTTTTTGGTTCTTAAGTAAGCGCTCTTCTTCATCTTCATCGTCTGCTCTGTATTTTAATGAGCCAACAACAATAGATATAGCAACCATAAACAATAACTCCATTATCGTCTTCCTTACTTGCTTGGCCCTATGTGGGTTTTTATCCATATGATCCTCAAGCTCGCTTATTTTTCTTCGTATCATTTTTCTCCCAAGAATAGACATCCTATTGTAAACCGCAGTGTATTGTGGTTCAAATACATCACCCAATTCGTAACTATAATGAGATGATCCAAGTCTCTCTTGAACATTCATTATAATGAATTGTCTATGCATAGTTAAAAATCTTCCAAACGTAGACGTAAATATCCTAGTTTTATCACCAGGAGTAAGCATACCGTCCAATGTTGATGCAAGCCTATTAACTCTTATTGATAGTTCTGAAATCAAATCTTCTGTTATGGAATTGAATTGATCTTCAAGCCCAGGCTTGGCCATGATAGCCCCATTCTCATCAACGCTAAATGAGTCATATAAATTATACTTTATGTTGTCGTATTTTTTATTTCCGGTCTTCTTGTCTCCAAAATGGAATTCTTGTATGAACTCCTGTCTAGAATAAAATTTTCCATTATACCATTTCGTATCAAACATCATTGCCATCGTCGCTCTAGATTTAACTGTAAAATCTTGAGCTGTATATGGACCGAACCAGATATGTTCTTTAATGAAGTTGGATAGCGAATTTCCATGCATACCTTTTAGAGTGTTTTGGTGATCGGCCATAACATTAAACAACTTCATAGAAACGATTATCTTGTTATTATTCGTATACGCAATATTACCACCAAGCAAGTCTAATGAATTTAACATAAACTCTTTATTGGCTTTAGCGTATGACTTTGCAGAGAAATTGTATTTACATATAGCCTCTATTAGAAAATCCTTTTCAGACGAGTATGCGTTTGCTGCTATAACTACATAATTCCATGATAAGTTGGCCGCAGCAGCTAGCCCTAGGAAGTTATATACAAACTTAACAGCATCAATCTTTGTTTTGCCATTTTTGTTTACAAGCCACTTATCCTTCTCTTTTCCATATACCTCATCCTCTATAAGGTCCAATGTTTTTATATATAGATTAGAGCTACCGCCTTTTTTAATAGACTCTACTTTAAGTATCTTTTCATTTATAAAATCAGTTACTTTATTATATGCAGTTGACGCTGAAGAATTATATAATACATTTGCTTTTTTAACAAAAGAACCATCTTCATTTTTGACGATCTTAGTTCTCTCTATGCCTGATTTTATAATTTCAATATCAGGCATTATCTTAGATAGATGTTTGAATTTGGTTGCTTCAGCCAAATACATAGCAGTAATTCCTGGCAAATCCCTTGATATCAATCCTGTATCTGTAAGCATTTTTCTATACGCTGTAGGTATGTTCCTGGATTTAGATCCATCAGCCCTAAATGTGTTGGATTCTGAGTGTCCGTATTCCAAATCATTGTCCTCCACTATAGCCCACTTAAACATAAATCTTAGTAATTTAGATACAAAGCTCTTATTTGTCCTAAATTCCAAGTAGGCCGGACCAGTAACTTGCGCTATTCTCAATGGATTTGGCTTGGTAAGATAGTGGTATTTTGAGTTTGCATCTCTATTTACCTCCATAACAGCCTCAACTATTGCGTGTAGCTTTTTATTTTGCTTCAACTTACTGTATGCTTTTGAATTATCATATATAGAACTTTTTGGTTGAAGTCCGTTTTCAGCCAGATTTTCATTATAGTTCTCATTATACAATGATGATGTTTTATCAATTTCAGACCATGTCGAATTAGGTCCATCCTCTATAAATGATTCGTTAATTGGAACTATCTTCGTCCAGAATGATGCTGGTGATGTAAAATAATTTCCATCGCTACCCTTTATTTCTCTTGTATTTATTTCCATCCATTGATTGAATCCTTGACTTAATTCATCTATTTTTTTCTGCTTTTCGAATATATCGGCAGTAGGATTTTCTGATAACCACTTAGCATATAATTTATTTCCGGCATCTCTTATTTTTTTCTTCTCAATTTCAAATCGCTCAGATACTTCGACTCTAGCAACGTCCGAGAACTTTAATCCATCTGTCTTTTCTGTCTTAGCTTTTATCTCATCAAGTCTTTTATCTATATCATTAATTTTCTTTTTAAGAACATCGTCTATCATTTCCTCAACTATATCACCGGTGTCTGGGTCCCTAAATCTCTTTAGTATTTCCATTTTAGTTTTATACAACTCCTCGTACTCATCTTGAAACTGCTCCATTGGCATTCTTTTCGGAATACTCTCAAGTAACTCATAAAACTCAGGCTTAATTGTTTTTGCCGTGTTCTTCTTTCTCCACTCTTCGACCCTCGCTCTGTCTTCGTCAGTTTTAGCTTCAGATAAATATCTATTCAATACCTTATTGAATTTATCATAGCTTGGCTTTCTCTTTATACTGCCATTAGAAAACAAAGATTCATTCATCTCCGATATCTCTTCTGCTATAATCAAATCCACTCCAGTTTTTAGCTCTCCATTTGCATTAACTTTTGATGA
>JFJP01038418.1_pt1 | contig 17652 bp, 11 predicted proteins | sample 431651 | NCBI WGS metagenome assembly JFJP01 (sample SAMN02602958, study PRJNA72255) | Microbial mat metagenome, whole genome shotgun sequencing project. | biome: fresh water; feature: sink hole; material: water; isolation source: purple microbial (photo- and chemosynthetic) mats found in...
TTATCCATTTAGTAATATCCAATTTCCCCTTTTGAGACTCTTCAAGAATTTCATAATAGTGGCTCTTTTCTTTATTTATTTGAGAAGATAAACTGTAATAACGTTGAGAATTACCATCTGATCTGGCAAGTAACATATCCGTCAAAGCCCTTGTAATTCGACCATTACCATCAACAAAAGGATGCAATGTAATAAACCATAAATGTGCAATAGCCGATTTTACAAGCTGATTTAAATTATTTTCTTCGTTGAACCATGTAATAAATACATCTAATTCTTTATCCAAATCTGCTGCCGGAGGTGCTTGGAAATGGACTTTTCGATGTTCAAACGAACCAGAAACAACTTGCATAGGACCTGATGCATCCTCTCTTAATTTACCCACAGAAATTGTATGAATGCCACTTTTACCTGTAGGAAATAATGCAGAATGCCAACTAAAAAGTCTTTCTTTAGTCAATGGCATATCACAATTTACTGTTGCATCCAGCATAATGTCAACAATACCATCCACACTTCTATCAGATAAAGGAATACCATAACCATCTAAACCCAAACGATAAGCTATGTAAGAGCGAACCTTATCACTATTTAGTTTTTCACCTTCTATTTCTGATGTTTTTATTACGTCCAGTGTTAAAGTTTCTAATATGGCTTCATTTTTTAAGTCAAAACCCAGTAACTGAATTCGACCACTTATTACTCCTTGTTCAAGTTGTACTTGACCAAGTAAATCAATAAATTCTTCAGCATTCCATGTAAAAGTAGGCCAGCCCTCTCTTTGATATAAATATGACCTCATTAGTCTTGTATTTTTATCCATAATAAACTCATTTTTAATCAATTTCAAATTATTCCGCAAAATATGCGGTAAAATTACTTTATATTTCCGCAAAATAAAAATACTTTCCGCATAAAATGCGGATAATTTGAAATAGAATGTTCATCGCTGATAAAACACTTTGCCTACTCTTTCAATATGGCTTATTAAATCGGGGTTTAATATATGCTTAAATATCGAAATATCAAATGTATAAGCAAGGAATAAATCGTCTAAGGATAATAATATTTTATTTAATATATCGAGATTGAGATTATTACCAAACAAACATAAATCAATATCAGAGCCATTTTTATACGTTCCTTTGGCCCGAGAACCATAAATAATTACTTTATCAATTTCATTAAACTTAGAAAAAACAGCATTTATTTTTGTAATTGTATCGGATTTTATACCATATTGATCCATTATGTATTAAGATTATCAAATTTAAGTTTTAATTCAATAAAAAGCTGATACCAATTTAAATAAATATGTTCTATAATTTCATCCGTTGTTTCCTCGTTATATGTATGGCTTGTTCTATTGCGGTCTTGTAACATAAGCATCCATAATTCGCCATTTTGAATGATCCCATATTTAAAAGATTCAGTTATGGCACTTCTAGGACCCGTAATTGTTTGAATACCCTCTGCGTCAAGATAATCTTTTAATAAATTCCACGATAACTCATAGGTATATTCAAAACATTGAATTAAACCTTGTTTTTCAAATTTGTTTAAAGATCCTTTATCAATAAATTCGGTAAGTTGCCCCAGTGCTTTTTTAAAATTACTATGACGTTGCATCCACCTAATATCAATGTTTTTATCCACAAAAATTCTATTATTTATTAATACCAAAATTAAGTAATTTCCATAAGTAATACAAGTGTTACTTAAAATGGTATAAACATTTTATGAGTTTACAGTAGTAAATGCATGATCAGTCATCCAACTTACATTTAAAAATTATATCTTTGAGAAAATTGCAAATTATGAAGAAATACTTATTAATAGTAGCGTATATGCTTATATATAATTCATGTGCCAGTCCTCAAGATTTAAAAACCGTAGAAAGTGTCGATTTAACAAGATATATGGGAGTTTGGTATGATGTGGCTTCCTATCCAACTCGATTTCAAAAGAATTGTTACAATACAGTTGCTGAATATACAATGGTGGATGGATATGTTAAAGTAAGAAATTCATGCCGCAAAGATTCGTTTGACGCTGAATTAAGTTCAATTGAAGGTAAGGCTTTTGTAGTAAAGGGAAGCGGGAATAGTAAATTAAAAGTTCAGTTTTTTTGGCCTTTTAAAGGCGATTATTGGATTATTGATTTAGATGAGATTAACTATCGCTATGCTGTGGTAGGTCATCCAAGCAGAGAATATTTATGGATTTTATCGCGCGAAAAAGTGATTGATCCTATACTGTTGGAAGGTATAAAACAACGATTAAGAGACCAAGCTTATGATGTTGAAAAATTGCGCATGACCCCGCAACGATAAAAAACAAAAGCAAATTCTGAGTGTTAATATTCATTATGTTATCTTTGGGCAATAAATATTTTTCATGGAAACCAATACCGTATTAATAGCATTTTTACTTACATTGTTTGCAGGCTTGTCTACTGGGATAGGCAGTTTAATAGCATTGATGGCAAAAACAACCAATACTAAATTTTTGTCGGTTGCGCTTGGTTTTTCGGCAGGTGTTATGATTTACATCTCCATGATTGAAATATTTCCTGATGCACGTGAATTTTTGCAAGAGTCTGCTGGCATGAAACTTGGCAGTTGGTATGCAATTTTTGCATTTTTTGGAGGCATGCTTTTTATAGCCATTATTGATAAATTTATACCTTCTGCTGAAAATCCCCATGAAATTAGGATGGTTGAAGACATGAATTCAGACAAGAAAGTGAAGTTAAAGCGAATGGGACTTTTAACTGCTTTGGCGATTGGAATTCATAATTTTCCTGAAGGTTTAGCTACATTTGCTGTGGGATTGCAGGATGCTTCCATTGCTATTCCCATTGCTGTTGCTATTGCCATACACAATATTCCGGAGGGAATTGCTGTTTCGGTACCTATCTATTATGCCACAGGAAGTCGCAGAAAAGCTTTTACTTATTCATTTTTAAGTGGTTTATCAGAACCGGTGGGAGCAGTTTTGGGTTATTTGATACTTATGCCCTTTTTAAGTACGGCCTTATTCGGAATTCTTTTTGCTGCTGTGGCTGGTATTATGGTGTTTATATCGCTCGATGAGCTATTGCCTTCTGCTAAAGAATACGGAGAGCATCATTTATCAATTTATGGTTTGATTAGTGGAATGGTTGTAATGGCAGTTAGTTTGAATTTAATGCTATAAAAAAACCCGGCTATACCGGGCTTTAACATAAATCAATAAATCTTTGTAATTCAATCTTTTGTAATTTATCTCAAAATTTAGACCTCGATTTAAAAATATCAAAAACTATGCCAGTTTTGTTACTTTTAAAGTAATTTTTGGGATTAAAACTCGAAAAAATCGCATATTCATCTTCAGATATTTTAAAAGCTTTAATAGTAATGGGTGTTTCGCTTTTAAATTCCAGCTTTAATTCGTAATCGGCTATTGGAGGTAAGCTTAAGCCATCTTTAAATTCTGAATGATTTTTATAGCTCAGAGCATCAATATATGAATTGATGCTGGTGCTATCACATTTGTTTCCATTTATAAACCAATTTATAGAATCAGTTTTTAGTGCTATAAAGCCTGAATCTGCTGGATAGGTAAAGCTCATTTTTTGAAGCTTTTCTTTGGTAAAGCGAGCTATTTTCTGGTTGCGGAAACTATTAAAAGGCTGGTTGAAAGTAAAAATGAGAAAGCCATTTACTGAATATACATTTTCTTCATCATATACTCTTACGTAGGTATCGCCTGTAATACCTCCATAGCCGCCTTGCTGACCATAAGGATTTTGTTGTTGTTGATAGTTGAATTTTCCGATTACCACATCGAGAATACATTTGTTTTTCTCAAAGATTTTAACTCGGGTTCCTGCACTATCTGTAACTTGATATTCATTCCATTTTTCTTTACTGGTTCCCGATAGTTTTAAGGGTTTTAGTGTTGGTAGCACATTAATGATAGAATTTATTACTCCCGCATCGGCTTCTACACTTAAATTACCCTTACTTGCTGTCCATGAATCTTTATTTTTTTCTAGTCTGATTTCTTCTTTATTTTCATTACTAGGATAAAGATAAATAGCGCTTACTTTTGTGGTATCGATTGTTTCATTTAATTGAGTATCTATAGTACTTTCGTATCGGTTAGAGCGAAATACTTTAATGAGTACAAAAACGAGTATTAAAGAGATTAATACAATCAATAATTTAAACTGATTATTTTTTTTAGCCATAATTTCTAATTATTAATAGTTTTCTTCAAGTCTTTTGATCCTTTTGTTGCGATTGATTTGGAATATGATTATTCCCAAAGCTATAACCAAAATGAGAGGCAAAGTGAAATTCAATATTTTCAACGTTGTTTTGGTACCGTCTTCTAATGTATCTATGGGTCGGGTTTGTACTCCTTTGGTTCTAAGATCAATTAGACCGGTAACGTCAGAAAGCCAATCAATACTATTAACCATCAAACTAACATTATCGGGATTAATTTGTTGTGCTTGGCCTTGTTGAGGATTTCCTCCTACTGCAAAATCACCATCGGCAATAATAATTAATTTTGATAAGATGTTTCCAATGAATTTTCCTTCAAATGCAGCACCTAAAACAAGGTTTGCTTTGTTAAAATCTGTATTGGTCCATTGTTTTTGTACTTCAAAGTAAAGTGGAGTACTTAGCGAACCCGATTTATCAGAAGAATATACTAATGGTGTGAATAAGATGCTATCATTGGAAACTTTTTCAATGCTGCTTACAAATTGAAAAATTACACCTTCTAATCCTCTGGTAACAGGGTGATCTGCGAATTTACCTGCAATGGGCAAATAGGGAAAAGAAATGCTCATTGGAAATGGAAAGCCAGGTTGTTGAACGTTTACTTGGCCGCATTTAGAGTCAATTACGAAATCTTCATTTATTTTAATTCCTTTATTGAGTAACCAATTTTCAAGACCTGTTCCTATGCTGGATCCCATTGCTGTGCTGAAATCGCCATTCACGCGGTTCATAGCTATAAAAATATTTCCACCTCTAGATAAAAAGTCATCTAATTGCATTAAATGAATAGGAGAAATACTGTCAGTGGGTCTGATAATGGCGATGGTTTTTATCCTATCGGGTATTACGCTGCTATCATTCAAGCTGAGGGGTTCCACTTGATATAGGATACTCATTTCGCGATAAGCTTGACTGATTTCATTGATACCGGGTTCACCGTGTCCTTGAATAATGCCAATAGTAGGTTTTTCGCTTACAGATATTTTTTTTATTGCAGTAGAAAGACTGTATTCCATAGCACCACCGGGTTGAACAAAAGGAATGATTTCTTTTTGGCCGTTTCCGGTAGTAATTACTGCACCTAAATAAGCTTTTTGCTGAATCATTTGATTTTTTTCGCGAACATCAATCATGATGGGTTGAATACCCTGCTGCATGGCATCTTTTTCTGATTGATCATCTTGTGAAGGATTTACAAATTCAAATACTAATTTTCCTTTAGAGATGCTGGAATATTCTATTAGCATTTCCTTGAAATCCTTGCGAACACTCATAATATTTGCAGGAAGATTTTCAGAAAAGTATGCTTTTACAGTGATAGGTTCTTCCAGATTTTTCAAAATATCACGACTGGCTTTGCTCAGTGTGTATTGCTTGTCTTCGGTAAGATCGAGCCGGAAAAAGAATTCCCTTGAAATGAGATTGGCAAATACTATTATTCCTATAATAATTGCAATATTGATATATTTTTTATTTTTCATATTCTTAATTTTATTTGGTTAACCGGCAATTTTTCTTTTGGAAAGTGAGTTTTCGGCAAAAAATAAACCGAGAAAAATAATGGAGAAGAAGTAAATGAGATCTTTAGTATCAATTACACCGCGTGAAAGACTTTCAAAGTGTTTGCTCAAGCTTAATGTGTTGAATAATTCACCTGTAATACCGGTCATGCTGCTTGCCATGATATCAAAAATAAGATGGAAGAATAAGCCAATAAACATAGATAAAAGGAATGCTACTATTTGATTATTGGTAATGCTGCTGGCAAAAATGCCAATGCTAATGTATGAAGCGCTCATAAGCATCAATCCTAAGTAACCACAAATTATACCACCATTATCAATATTACCTATACTGGCAACCGTTATAATATAAGGTAAGGTAAATGCGAGGGCAATTACTATGAGTAAAAAAGCGGCTAAAAATTTACCAATAATTACATCTCTATCTTTAACAGCTTTGGTAAGTAATAATTCTATGGTACCAGTTTTCTTTTCTTCAGCTATGCTCCTCATGGTGAGTGCGGGAATAAAAAAGAAAAGAGTCCAGTAAGCCATGCTAATAAATCCTCTTAAGCTGGCTTGTCCAATTAAAAAAATATCGTTACCATATAACCAAGTTAGAAAACCGCTAAAACCTAGAAATAACAATAAAAGTATGTAAGCTATAAGGGAGTCAAAAAATGAACTGAGTTCTCTTTTTGTAATAATCCAGATTGTATTCATAATGCTTATTAATTAATGGTTAAGTTTCTGAAAATATCTTCAAGTTTCTTTTCAAATGGGGTAAGTTCAGTAATTATCCATTTGTTTTGTACGCAGAGGTTAAAAACTTCTTTGGCTGATTTACAACCTGGACGACTTTGCAATTCAAATTTATTTTGACTGCGATCGTAGAAGTCAACCATAGCTATGGTAGATAAACTGCGAAGTGCGGTGAAAACAGAATTGGAATCACCTTCTTCAATTTTAACATGAAGAATTTCTTGACCCTCACTTTGTTTTTTTAAATTTTCAGCAGTGCCATCTGCAACAATTTTTCCTTTATTGATGATCATGATTCGGTCGCAGGTTGCCTCCACTTCGGGAAGGATGTGTGTGCTAAGAATAACTGTTTTTTCTCTGCCCAGTTCACGTATTAATTTACGTATTTCTACAATTTGATTGGGATCGAGACCGGTAGTAGGTTCATCGAGAACAAGAATTTTGGGATCGTGAATCATGGCTTGTGCTAAACCTACTCGTTGGCGGTATCCTTTTGATAATTCGCCAATTTTTTTATGTTTTTCTTTGCTAATACCGCAAATGCCTACCATTTCGCGAACTCTTTGCTGAATTTTTTCTTTGGGAATGTGTTGTAAGGCTCCGCAGAACTCAAGATAATCAATAACAGGCATGTCGTAATACAAAGGATTGTTTTCGGGAAGGTAACCGATGCTTTTTTTAATTTCATCGGCATCCTCATGGATGGATAATCCACCAATGTTTACTTCACCTGAATCGCAGCTTAAAAAATTGGTAATAATTTTCATGGTAGTGGTTTTTCCAGCCCCATTGGGACCTAAGAAGCCGAGTATTTCGCCTGTTCGTACCTCAAAAGAAATATCGTCTACAGCCCTATGGGCACCATACGCTTTAACAAGGTTTTTAATAACTATATCCATAATTATACAATTTATTTTGGAAGCCAAATTTATATCTTTTGTATGGGTATTTTCAAATGGATTTCTGTTGTATTCCCCTAATTTAACATAATTTAACAATAGGTTACTTTTCCTCATATTAGTAAATGAATTAGGTTTTTTTCATTTTGAAGTGTATTTATATAAACAAATTAGCTTTTACTTCGTAAAAGCGTGTAATTTGCATGAAACTTTGCATGTAAAATTTATAATTAAAGTAATGAAATTTAAATATTTACAAGGAATTCTGATTCTAATGATGATGGTTTCCATACATGCTCAACGAAGTTTTCAAACACTTAGCGGCAAGCTTAAAGACGATGAAGGTGTTAGTGTTATTCAATTGCCTGATAGTGGATATTTGGTTGGGGGTTATACTCAGAGTGCTTTGAATAGTATTACTTATTCTACACTTTCCCGCACTAATAAATTTGGCAAGTATTCCCCTATCAATTCTATATTTTCTACTCCAGTTTCCAATATTTCATTACTTACGGTTAGAAATATTGATTTTAACAACGTTTCTGGAAATTATGTTATTTTAAACAACAGTTTAAATGCATTGTTAGCTTTTTCAAAAGGGTATTTAGATATTGCAATTTCTGAGATGGATAAAAATTTAAATTTAATTTCTACTCATAATATATCTGGTAATCGTTTAGAGAATGCATTATCAATGGCAGTTTTGAAAGATGGAAATTATGCGGTATGTGGAACTTTGTTAGATTCTACAGCAATACCGCTGCCTAGACAAGATGCTTTTATATTTGTTTATAATTCGCAGTTGAAAAGTGTTAAATGGGGCAAAAGGTTTTTAATTGGATACGACGCAACTGCAACCAAAGTGATTCAGGATAAAAATGGTGAATTGGTAGTTATAGGTAGTTGCAGGAATAAGTTAAAACCTCTTAAAGGACACGACATATTTGTTTATAAATTTGACTCTGAAACGGGAAATATTAAAGATTATATAATACTTTCTGATAATAATATTGCGGCAATTGTAGAGAATGAAGCAGCAATGGATGTTTTACAATTGGAAGATGAGGAGTATTTATTACTTTATACTTTACGTGTTAATACCGTAAATTCTGATATAGGTATCGTTAAATTAAATAAGGATTTAAAAGGACAAAAGTTTTCTTATTCATTATCATCACCTAATGAAACGGAGGCAGTATCGTTAGTTAGGAATAAAGAAGGAATGATTGCTATTGGAGGTCAACTAAAAACAAATACTAGTGGATTGGAAGCATTTATTTATAAATTCAGAATAAATGGAGCCAATACAATAACGCCATTTTTTCAGAAGTCATATGGCAGTTCTGGTGATGAGGTGATGAGGCAGATGATACCGGCTAATCATGACAGTGGTTTTGTATTTACAGGATATACAAACAGCACAGTAAATTTTTCAAGTGATGCAAAGAATATTTATTTGGTAAAAGCCGATGTAGCAGGAGAAGCAGGTTGTTATAGTAACAATGCAAATTTAGTTTTGGCTAATCATACTATTAATTTTGATGCTGCAAAATATGATACTGTTCAAAATATGGTATTAACAGTAAGTTCTTTAAATTTTGTTCCTCAAACTGAAGATATAAAAGATAGTGTCCTCTGTACTTTAATTCCGTTAAGGATAGATGCAGGAAAGGATACTTTTATCTGTACTGGAAATACTATTAAAATTGGTGATACAATTATAGGTGGAACGGCGCCGTATACGATTCAATGGACTCCCAGCTACAATATTTCTGATGTTGCTATATTACATCCAGAGGTTAAGCCGGATATAGACACCATATATATATTAACTGTTACTGATGCAAAAGGATTAAAAAAATCAGATACAATAAGGATAAGAGTAGCGCCATCAGTAACTACATTTAAAGGATTAAAGGCAAGTTATTGTACATCAAGTTTTTTGTCAAAATTAATTCCAGATGTCAAGGGAGGAAGGTTTATTGGATCGGGAGTTGTAAAGGCTGATACTTTATGGTATTTTAATCCAGAGCTTGCCGGACCGGGTACTCATACCATTCGCTATGTTGGCTGTCCTGGAAATGAAACAGCGGTAGTTACATTGGTTCAGCCTGCACCTTGTGTTTCAACAGTTGTTAATGATGAAACGTCTTCAGCTGTTCAGGATCCGCAGGGTATTTTTACTGATTGTAAAGGACAAATATTTACTACTAACAAAAACTCAATATTAAAAGTTGATACTTTTGGAAATGCATTTATTTTAGTAGGAGATACATTAATTGCATCACATATTGACGGTCATGTTTCGGTTGCGCGTTTAAATTCGCCGTATGGTTTGGTGGTTGATCCAGGAGGAATTATTTATTGGGCCGATGGAGGAAGTCAAACCATTAGAATGCTTAGAAATGATACAGTTATTACCATTGCGGGTAAACCAAATGTAGTTGGTGATGTAAGTAATGTTGCGGGGGTTAATGCAGAATTTCAGAATCCGTTCGGAATAGCTTTAGATCCTGGATTGCAGTTTTTATATATTTCTGAAAGTAAATCTTCCAGCACAGAAAATAAAGTTAAGTCGATTGACTTAAGACCCGGGCAAAATTATTTTGTACGCACATTATGCGGGGGAGGATCTATTGCAATAGATGATATAAATAACAAAGTTAAATCGAATCAGGCTGAGTTTAGAAAATTAGGTCATTTGGCAGTTGATAATCAGAATATATTTATATCAGATCAGGAGACACATATGGTTTATCGCTTTCATTTTGGTTCGGATACGGTATTCCGATATGCAGGTCAGTATGGTAGTCCCGGAAATGCTACAGGTTCAATTGTTACAGCACAATTGAACACTCCAATAGGAATGAGTATAACTTGTCAAGGGGATGTATACGTTGCTGACAAAAATAATAATGCAATAAAAAGAATTTCCCGCAATCAGGTTACCCGTTTTGCCGGTCAAAACAATGCTATATGTGGTGATGTTGATGGAAGCGCATTAACAGCAAAACTTTGTCATCCGACAGCTATTTCAGTTTTTGTTAAGGGTTATATTGATATTGCAGATACCGATAATGATAAGATAAAACGATTATCTATTAGCGATTGGAAAGTTGGTCCCTGGGTAGGAATGGATACATCTGATTATACTTATTGTTTGGGTGAAGCGGCAGATACTTTAAGACCTTTGTATCCTTGCGGATTTTATAAAGGACCAGGTATTTCACAATTGCCTGATAACAGGTTTATTTTTACTCCACCAGCAGTTATTGGACAATATAAACTAACCTATGTTTTTAAAATTGGATATTGCGAAGATTCCATATCTGCAATTTTCAGGGTTGTTGATAATCCTACAGTTGATTTACTAGATAGTACTGCCATTTGTGCTCCGAATCCTGCTTTATTAGATGTTGGCGCAGGATATAAAAGTTATTTATGGAGTACATCGCAAACAACCCAAAGCATTAGTGTTAACGCCACTGGAAAGTACTGGGTAAGAATAACAGATTTTAATAATTGCCCTTCATCCGATACCAGTTTTGTAATCTCCAGAACGCCTCCTGTTGTTGATGCGGGAAATCCACTTACAATATGTGCGGGAAATCCCGTGAATTTGGGAGGAAGTCCTACAGCAACCGGAAATGCCCCTTTTCAGTATCGTTGGCATCCAGTTACTGGTATAATTCCAGCAGATACTATAGATTCTAATCCAATTGCCTATCCTCTTATAAATACTAAGTTTTTTGTAAATGTTCAGGATCGTTTTGGTTGTAGAAATCGTGATTCCGTTCAAATTACAGTGAATTTAGGTCCAGTTGTTAATGCGGGAATTGATGCAGATGTTTGTCAAGGTCAAAGTATTCAAATTGGTGGTTCACCATCTGTATCTGGAGCTTCGGGATCGGCAGTAATAAGTTGGGCACCGGCAGCATTGCTGAATGATTTTACTCTTGCTAATCCTTCTGTTTTAAATAGTATAAATGTGAATACAGATTTTGTTTTAACAGTAAATGATGGTCCGAATTGTATTAAAAAGGATACTGTAGTTGTAACTGTAAGACCTTTACCCGTAGTTGATGCGGGTAATGATGATAGTATATGTTCTGGTCAAAGTTTTCCAATAAATGTAAATTTAATAACTTTAGCACCATCATATACTGTTAGTTGGGCGCCTATAGTAGGATTAATACCTGATAATGCACTTAATGTTATAGCATCTCCAGCTGCTACTACTAATTATGTGGCAACAGTTACTGATAGTTATAATTGTAAGGCATCAGATGACATAACAATTGTTGTAAATTCATTAAATGTTGATGCGGGAAATAACAGAACTGTATGTGAAGGTGAGCAAGTTCAGTTGGGTGGAAGTCCAACCGCATCAGGTGTTACAGGAGCTATAAATTATTTATGGACAGGTGGATTATCAGGATCAAATCCGCAGATTATTGCTTCGGCTACACAGAAATATTTTGTCACAATTAATACGGGTAATTGTAGTAAAATGGATTCAATTTTGATAACTGTAAATCCTAAACCAATCGCAAGTATAAGCATATCCAATACAAGCATTTGTGAAGGCGATTCTGTTTTACCTATTGTAACAGGCGGAACATCAGTTACTTGGACTCCATTAGCAGGGGTAAGTAATACTGGCAGTTATACACCTGTATTAAAACCTTTGCTAAATACTAATTACAATGCTATTGTTTCCAATGTTCAAGGCTGTAAAGATACCGTTTCATTGAATGTAACTGTTCACAGCTTACCCCGACCACTTAGTCTGAAAGATACTATATTGTGCTCTGGAGATAGCGCATTTTTAATTGCTTCCGCTGGCGGTAATAATAGTTATCGTTGGCAACCTGCAGGATTGGTCTCTGATTCTTTAGCATCATCAGTATGGGTTAAACCGATGAGTGATCAGCTTTTTTCAGTAAATATTAAGAGCATTCAAAATTGTAATTTTGATACTTCTATTTCTGTCTCAGTAAAAACAAAACCTAATGCCAGTGTAAATATAAAAAAGGATACCACAATTTGTAGGGGTAATTCAATCCAATTCATTGCTTCAGGAGGAAATAATTATAATTGGCTACCCGTAGCGGGACTGAGCAATGCGGGTATTTTTAACCCCCTAGCATCACCTAATGATTCAACAATTTATACAGTTAGGGTTAGCTTGTTAAATGGTTGTTATAAAGATACATTAATCAGGGTTTATGTAAATAGTGTAGATATATCTGTTACAAATGATACAGCGATTTGTAATGGAAACAGCATTTCATTAATTGCTGCAGGTGCATCTTCATATTTGTGGACACCTGTATCAGGATTAAGCAATGATAAAATATCTAATCCAATCGCTTCTCCTTTAACTACTTCAACTTATTTTGTAACCAGTACAGATGCTAAAGGTTGTTCAGCAAAAGATAGCATTTTAATTACAGTCTATCCTTTACCAATAGCAGATGCGGGGATAAGCCGACAAGTTTGTTCAGGTGATAGTATTATTTTAGGGGGTGCAAATGTTGCTTCTGGAGGTACAGCCCCTTATCATATTAAATGGACGTCAACATATCTTCTTTCTAACGATACTGTGTTGCGGCCAATTGTTAATCCTATTAATCCTCATACCTTTTATTTAGAAGTTACAGATATAAGATTATGTAAAGGAATTGATTCAGTTTCTTTCGGTATTAATCCTTTGCCTTTATCAAATGCAGGTTTGGATGATACCATTTGTTATGGCTTTTCAAAACAAATAGGAGGAAATCCTGCAGGTTCAGGAACTATTGGACCATATACTTATAAATGGTTTCCTAATCTTGCCTTAGATTCAGATATAGCTGATCGTCCTGTATCTTCAGCGTTAGCAAGTACTTGGTATAAATTAAGGGTAAGTGATGGTAATAATTGTAAAAGTTTAGATAGTATGTTACTAACCGTTTTACCTCAGCCAGGAATTGATCTAAGTGACACTAGTATTTGCTATGGAGATACAGTACCATTGACCGCAAGAGGAGGTACTGATTATACCTGGATACCTGCTTATAACATTAGTAATGCGGGAATATCGAATCCGTTGGTATGGCCTTGGCAAACTACACAATACGATGTAGTAATCAGTAGCAAATTTTGTGGTCCTAATGTGGCTAGCATTAATATTATTGTTAATCCACGCCCTGTTGCTTTAGCTGCACCTGATACGCTTATATTTCGGGGCTCTACAATACAACTCATAGCTTCAGGAGGGGAAAATTATTTGTGGACACCCATAACAGGATTGCTCGATGCAGAAGATATTGCTAATCCCCAAGCCACGCCATTGGTAAATACAGATTACATTGTTAGAGTTGGAAATAATTTCAATTGCTACGATTATGATACGGCCAGTATCCAATTGAATTTTAAATTCGATTTTTTTGTACCTTCTGCTTTTACCCCTAATGGAGATGGTGAGAATGATGTTTTAGCTGTTAAAGAAGTGGGTGTTGCCACTTTACATTTGCGCATTTATAATCGTTGGGGCGACTTGGTTTTTGAATCAAGTGATAAATCAATAGGATGGGATGGATACTATAAAGGGGAACTTTTGAATATGCAAACATTTGGATATATATTGGAATTAGTAGATTACGACGGTATTAAATATACACGTAAGGGAAATGTAACATTAATCAGATAAAAAATGAAACAATTTTTATTACTGATAGTATTTTTATTCGGATTAGAGAAAGTGTTTTCACAGGATTTTTATTTTTCTCAGTTCTATTCTTCACCACTAACATTAAATCCCGCTATGACAGGTGTTATTGCTGGTAACTATCGTTTTTCGGCAGTTTATCGAAATCAATTGCAAAGTTTATTGCCCTATTCAACTTATTCTGGTTCTTTTGATATGCATTTGTTGAGGAGTAAATTGAAAAAAGATATTTTTGCTGGAGGTATAGTGTTTATAAAAGATGAGCTTGCAGGTGGATATTCAGATAATATTATGGGGCAATTATCGGTATCGTTTCAAAAAGCTATTGGAAATAGAAATTATTTGTCGATAGGTATACAGGCAGGAATGTTTCAAAGAACGTTTGCATTGAATAATTTTCAATATGGAAATCAATGGACAATATTAAGTGGGTTTGATGCTGGAATGCCCAACAATGAAAATTTTAATGATATGGTTACAACTACCTTTGATAGTAATGCTGGATTATTATGGTATTCCTATTTGGGAAAAAAATCTTCGTTATTTGCTGGTGCTGCTGCATTTCATTTGCTTGAACCTGAAGATACTTATTTAAGTCAAAATAGTAAAATTTCCAGAAGAATGGTCTATCATGGAGGAGTTAGAATGGGCTTTGATAATGGCTATTCTATTATCCCAAATGTTATTTATATGTCGCAAAACAAAGCCAATTTATTGATTGGAGGACTTAATGTGGAATATAGGATTCAAAATAAAAATTACGGATTAAAATCAGGTATTTGGTATAAGTTCAGTGATGCGTATATAATCATGTTGGGTTATTTTTATAATTCAATGGAGTTATATTTCAGTTACGATATAGTTTCAGCAAATAAGTATATGGAAGGTGTAAAAGGAGGTTTTGAAATATCATTGCTTTATTCAGGATTTTTGAGGAATTTTGTGCAATTAAAAAATAATCCGGGACAACAATATTAATATGCAAAAATTTATATTTTTATTTTATTTTATTATACTTGCTATACAAGTGTTTACGCAGGATATTCGCTATGAATCAAGAGAGTTAGACAATGTTAGTCTGGCCAATGAATTATTTAGTTTGGGAAGGTATTTTGAGGCGATAGATTATTTCGAGAAAGCATTGTTAGAGAATAAAAAATTGAAATCGAATGCAGAGCTTTTAGACCGATTAGCTTATTGTTACCGGTTCAACAGAAATTATGAATCTGCAGCAACATTGTATAAGCAAGTATTAGAAATAGATAATGGAAAATATCCGTTTTCCGGATTCTATCTGGGCTTGATGTTAAAGGCTGGAGAAGATTATAAAGCAGCAAAATTTCAGTTGAGTGATTTTCTTCAATCTTATACTGGTACCAATAATGATTTTAAAGTTGAGGCTAAGTTACATATGACCATTTGTGATAGTTTAATTGCAAATACTTTTCAAAAATCTGTTACAATTGTTAGTCCATTGGAATCTGTAATTAATGGTAGTATTTCAGCAAAGAGGGCTATTATGAAGGGAGATACGTTATGGTTTTTGGCAAGCGAAGCATCTAAAGCGAATGAGAAAATCAATCTTGAAGAAGCCAAAGCCCGGTATGCTGAGTATTATATTTCCAGACCTTATATTTCGAAATGGGAAAATAATGTTTTCACAAAACCAGAAATAGTTTCTTTACAATTATCAAATGAAAGATCGCTGGCTGATTTTAGCGTTAATAATTACAATGATTATTTTTTCTTTACACTTCCCGAAAAAAATAAAGAAAAAGAAGAATTAAAAATATATCGGGGCCGATATTTAAATGGAAAAGTAGGTGAAGCAGAATTATTGTCAGAGCCAATTAATAAAAAGAAAGCGAATTCAAGAGATCCCTATTTCTTCCAATTGGGAGGAAGAAATTATTTGTTTTATTCCAGTGATAAAGCAAGTGCAGGCAATTATGATATTTATATTTGTGATGTTACTGAATGGGATAAGATAAGTAATGATATGCTTCTTTCATCAGCTATTAATACTAAGGGAGACGAGCGAGCTCCATTTTTTGATGTATCCGATAGTACATTGTATTTTAGTTCCAACGGACATTTGGGTATGGGAGAATTGGATTTATTTTCATCGAAAACTAATGATTTTAAAAAATATCATATACCAAGAAATTTGGGTAAACCTATTAATTCCGGAGCCGACGATTATTTTTATCACCATCATAGAATCAATTCAAATACCTATCAAGCTTATATTTCAAGTAACCGAATTTCAGAAATACAAGCAGGAGATACTTATTGCGATCGTCTTTATACTTTTACTTTTGATAAAAAAATTTCAGTAAAATCGCAACCGGTAATAACCAAAAAGAAATTGAAACTTGAAGTGTATGATGCTGAAGATGGCAGTGTTTTAAAGCCATTTAATGTAAAGGTATTCAGAGGAATTATTGCCGATCCTGCTTTTATAGCCGATAGTTTGAAAGATGAATTAACATTATTAGCCGATAGTTTGTATCAGATTATGGTAAGTAAAAAAGATTATGATACTTCAGAAAGGTCTATTAAGCCAGTACTTGCCGATAGTTTGTTGGTGTTAAAATTTTATTTAAATAAGAAAAAGAAGGAAATAGTACCAGAAAATATTGTAATTGTAAAAGAGTCAGAAATTAAAAAACCTGAGGCAGATCGAACACCTAAAGCTAATTGTGAAGTGAATGATCTACCAGTAATTTACTATCGTTTTAATGAAAGTGAGATAGACAAAAGTGAACGTATTAAATTAAATCAGTTAGCAGTAAAGTTGCTGAATTGTCCAGATATCTATTTGGTAGTTGCATCGCATACTGATAATATAGATACGAAAAAATATAATATAATCCTTTCGGAACGCAGAACAAAGGCAGTGATTGAGTATTTGAATGATAAGGGAATAAAAAAAGAACGTATAAAAGGACAGTGGTTTGGCGAGGAAAAACCGACTAATTCATCTGTACAGGCTAATTCAAAAGCTCAAGCCAAAAATAGACGAACTGAATTTTATGTTGTGGATAATCCCGCATTGATAACTGAAGGACAAATGGTGGAAGGAGATGAAGAGTTTAAGCTTACTGAAACAGGTCGGGATATGGGGATTGTGATAGATGAAGAATCGTTTATTGTTATTTTAAATAAGTATGGATCAAAAACTTACCCGGAATTAAAATTCAGGATTCAAATAGGTGCATTTAAGTACAATGCTAAATTAGAACGCGATAGGGTAAAAAGATACGCATTATTAAAAGCAAGGGTAGATGCAGATATTTTTGAAGAGCAACATGAGAATATGAAAAAACTTACATTGGGTCCGGTAATTACATTACAGCAAGCACAGGAATTAAAGTTAAAAATAAGAACAAACGGAATTCCCAAAGCCTTTATTGTTCCTTACTTTGAGGGTAAGCGTATAAAAATTACAGATGCTATTGAATTACTTGCAAAATAATTCCGTAAGTTTGTCATAAAAT
>JFJP01039079.1_pt1 | contig 17652 bp, 11 predicted proteins | sample 431651 | NCBI WGS metagenome assembly JFJP01 (sample SAMN02602958, study PRJNA72255) | Microbial mat metagenome, whole genome shotgun sequencing project. | biome: fresh water; feature: sink hole; material: water; isolation source: purple microbial (photo- and chemosynthetic) mats found in...
ATAGACTTTTATCTGGCTACAAATGGAGAAGTTTTTAATGAAGATATTTTATTCCAACACAATTTTTACTTCTCCCCCGAAGCTTATAAAAAGCAGATTCTTAGGTACAAACAACGCTTAATGTATTGGTTGCCACAGGTAAACAAAAACAGAGCGCGTTCTTACGATTATTTGATGCCGCAGGAAACAACCGTTTTGTCGGGTTTGCAAATCAAAACTGCCTTAATGCTTGGTTTTGAGGCACATTTTGGCGAAAAAATTACCGATGGTTTCAACGAACCTTTTTTAGCCGATACTATTTACGAATTTGGCTTTAAGTTTTCGGAAAATATTGTTAATGATGGTATTTCGCCAGAGTTGCAAAATGCAATTGATGAGAAAATAGATAGCAATGAATTTGATTTTATTGATGAAGAAGAAGTTTCGAAATCAGATTTTACGCTTGATGAGTTGAAAGAAATTGTTCAAAAAACTTTTCTTTTTGAAAATCAAAAAATTACAAAGGGAATGTTTCAGTATGGAACAGATTTGAATAATTATCTTTGTGGAAAGATAGACAATAAATTTGTGTTGGTTTTTCTCCATCCTATAAACAAAAAATGGAATTTAATTCATATTTTCGATACCGAATATGCTGCGAATGAGGCTGCTATAGTGTTTGCAATTTATTTTAAGAAGATGAATATCAAGTCTGAGGGTTTGTACATGGTTGAGCATACACTTTTGCGCCCCCGTACAACAAAAAACTTTTTTGGTATTTATCTGCTTGATGCCAAGGGAGATAAATTTTTGTATTCCACAAATTTATATACCGAAATAGAGCGAAACAAAATTTTGAAAATTCTGAAAGAAGAAATTGGATATTACAAAAATTATAGAGTAGAAAGGTTGGAAAATGGTGAGCATCAAATAGTTTTCAGTGCTGCTGACAACACAATTGAATTTTTGGGACAAAACAAATATACATCGGTTCAGGAAATTTACGCAAAACTCGAAAATACGTTTCAGTTTTTGTGCGATAAATACGAAATTGTGCCTTTCAATCAGAAATACTCTATGTATGTGCAGTTTAAGAAAACAGATGACCGAATTGAAGGTGATTTCTTTTCGCATAGGGTTTCTGCAATTATGCCTAACTGGACAAGCCGTTTTGCCAATCCAGAGTTTCGCAAAGTGGCAGAGCGCTGCATTCGCTCGCTTGCACCTGCGTATATTGGTATTGACTTTTATTGGATTTCACCCGAACAAATGCAGCGATTCGAAAAGGCGTATATGCTTTGGAAACACTGCTTTAGGAGAGAAAAAAACACTGTGGACAATGTGATAAATAAGCGGATACTCAACTATTTGCTACAATTTGCCGATTCAATGTAAAGCTCTAATTATTAAATAACTATGATAAATATAAAAAATATTTTTAAATTGATGGCTGGCACGTTGTGCGCCCTACTGTTGTTTATTAGTTTTCGGGCTACTGCGCAATCGCCTGATTCTTTGCTAATTGTAAAACTCACCAAACAACCTATTAGCACAACCAAAAATGTGGCAATTGCCGATGGAGTTTCTGCCACATTTCAAATAAGGGCTGTAAAACAAAAGCGAGTTTGGTTTTTTATCATCAACGATTCGTCATTGGTGTTTGTTACAAAATATCAAAACAAAGAAATGATTCAACTTAGTCAGTTCGTAACCAATGGTTTAATACTTTCGTTGGCTACCCAAAACTTTAAAGTGAAATCGAAAGTGATGAAAGTTGATGAATTTTATATTGATAGGTATTTTAAACCGACAAAAAATGGCAAAAAACATATAAAAATGCTCACGGAACTCGAAAGCGGAATACCAAAAAAATCATTCATTAGCAGATTAATGTTTTGGAAGGGAAAATAAATTAGTAAATATAACTTATTCTATACCAATAATATGCAGTTTTTCAAACTAAATACAACAGTTTTACAAGTATTGTATTTTCTCGCTGGGCTTTTTGCTGGTGGTTTGGTGGTTGTTTATACTGCCAATGCCTTAGCAACCAATGCAGTACAAAAAGAAGCTTTGCCAGTTATTTGGTTTGTAATTTCTATTGCTGCTTTGCTGAGTGCCGTTGTGCTTCGTACTTTTGGCAGAATGATAAATTGGCTTTCCACCGCCAAATCGGTCAACAGAATATCAATTGTGATACTTATTTTATTGATTTTCAATACAATACTTCTGAGTTCAAATAGCCCATCTTATTCCTTGTTTTTGCTTTTCTTTTTGCCTATTGTGGTTTTTTCTACCCAAATTTTAGTAGAAACCCTAAAAACAGTGCTCTCCGATCATTTTCAGCGTTTTTTGTTTTTAAATATCGAACTGGGCAATTTCATTGGAATTTTGATTTCTCCTCTTTTGTTACAGTATATTAGTAATCAGGCAAATACTAATTTATACGCTGTATTTATTCCATTGGGTTTGTTTCTCCTTTTCTTCCTTTGTTTTTGGCTTTTAAGAATTTTTATCCCCGAACTATCTGATAGTTACTTAAATATAATGCAATCGCGTGCTCACGCCACTTTCCCAAAATTGTTGAAAAATATCTACACCCGTTATTTGTTGGTGTATAGCTATCTCAATTCTACTTTTGCTACCAGCCTTATTGCCATTGCATTCATTTTTGCGTATAAGTTGAATGCGCAATTGGCTGATATTCTGTTGTTTGTGGGTATGCTTGTTTTTATTTCGTATTTCATTGGATTTATACTCCTTCGAATATTTAGTAGTCAGATTTCTAAGAACTTAGGTCGAAAAGATATACTCAATTATTCGCTTACCTTGGTGGTGCCTTTTTTCTTTATTGCTATGCTCATCTATCGCAGGAGTTTGGCGTTGCCACTCGGAACCAGCATTTCATCGTCATTTTTTGTGTTTGGTTTTTTTGCGTTACTTATCTTATTCATTTTGAAGATAATATACATTGATGCAACCTTCAAACGATATTTTTCGGTGGTTGATATTCAGTATCGCTTCACTGTTGAGATGAAAACCCGATTGGGATTGACATTTTTGTCCATTCTTACTGCTATGGTTGTGAGTATATTGTTGTATAACAATTATATATGGTTATCAATTTTGTTCGTGCTTGCAAATGTGGCTGCAATAGTTTGGATAACTTTTCGTATGAATGATTATTTTACGCAGATGTTGAATAAGTTGCTCAATGTGTCGAAAGATAACGATGATTTGAATAAATATGCTTATTTTCTGGTATTTGCAATTTTAAAAAATGAAACAAAATTCCCTCAGCGAGCACTGAATCTGTTAGAAAAATTGCACCCCGTATTGTTTAGGCTCAAACTTGCCAATTTTTGTGCTTCCGAAAATTCAGAAATTCAGCGCATTGCATTAAACTATGCACTCAAATACAAGGTACTGAGTGTGATACCAGTGCTCAATCAAATGATTGAATCAAAAGCATTTTTTATTTTGTCGAATGCAACTCTTATCTTACAAATCCACAGCGAGTTGAGTAGAATAGAAAAGCGTACAAGCGATGCAAATTATATTCAGCATTTGGCGCATTCAACGCTTGATGACGAACGACTTACTGCTGCTCAACTCAGCGATTATTGCTCGGTTGAAATCAGAAAAAAAATACTAAATCATTTAATTACTGATAGTTGTGAACCAGTTGCCCAAACTGCTATTGTTTCTGCATACAATGTAGTAGATGCCGATTTGCAAAGAGTAGTACTTAAAAAGCTGGGAATGAGCGATTTCATATTTGCAGCATTTTCGTCAATTGTTCAAAGTATAGGATTTTCGATGTACGAATTGGGCGAAATGTTTTATCGAAATGCAGGCAAAACCGCCATTCAAACACTTTTGGTACGAGCGGGCGGAGAAATAAACACCCAAGCAGCTCATCAATTTTTGTATTATTTATACGATTATATTTTCAACGAGGTAGCACGGCAAGCCATCTACATTGCTTATTTAAAGGATATTACAATTCCAGAGGACAGAAAAAAAGTGTTCGAAACCCAATTGTCCGAAAAATGTCAGCAGTATATTTTTATGTTGAGTTGCTTAAAAGCGGTGAAATCAACAAAAAACGAGCACTCCGAAACGCTTATTGAGGCTATTGTGGAGGAATTTGCTGAAATTGAGAACGATATATATACGCTTTTGGGGGGTATGTTCAATGCTACCCGAATTGAGAAAGTACGTAAATATCAATTGGACGAGCAGGGCGAAATTCTGAATTTATCAAAAGAATTGCTTGCTGCCATTATTCCCGATGAATTGAGTATTAAACCGTTGGTATTGACATTATTAACAAAAATGGATGCCGGTTTTAAACTCAAAAAATCGAATACTTTTTTTAAAGCAAAAGAGTTTACATTCGATGAAAGTTTTCAATTTATTTTATCCGCAGAAAGTCCTTGCGGTTTTTGGACAAAAGCTGCTGCATTAGAAGTAATTAGATGTACTGAGGATTTTAATTTCGACCACAATATTGTAGTAAAAAATATTAATGGAAGCCAAGGAGTGGTAAACCAAAGCGCACTATATTTAATAGATTACAAGTGGCATCATTTGTACGATTTTACTTGTAAACAATTGAATATCAGTCTGAATTGGCAAAAAGACTGGAAGCAATACCAAGCGTGTTTGTTCCTAAAAAATCAGTGTAGCGTATTTAGTGGTATATCTGCCGAAATGCTTCTGAAACTGTTTACTGTAGCTTCAGTAAAATATCCAGAGAAGGGCAAAGAATACCCCATTGCCGAGTTGGGAAGTTTTGTAGTTTGGAAAGGGCGTGCCTTTTTGAAAGATGAGTCGCGAGGCGAAACCCTGCTGAAAATTGGCGATTTTGTAACCATATACGATTATGCTCAAGATGAAAATCCGATACTTTATTCCGATAATTTTGCCGAAGCTGCTGTTTTGCTGTTTTTTGAGCAAAAAAAATTAGAGCATTTATTGTTTGAAGTGCCCGAACTGCTGAAACGTATTGTTTTTCAGCCGGTTGATACAAAAAATTAATCAATAACATTATTCATCACAATAAAATATGTGTCTTATGAACAAAATACTACTGATACTATCTATTCTGATTACGTTTTCGTTTACTGCTGAGGCTCAGGACTTAAACAATAAGATGAATAGTGTTCTGAAAGAAAAGGCAATAAAAAAAATTGACGAAAAGAAAAAGTCGGAGGTAAAAACCGAAGAGCCAAAAACGGATAATAATCAGACCTTGGTAAATCCTACGTCGAACGATAATATGAAGAAGAACGAAATTGTGAGTACGCCTCCAATTGTGAAAGATTCTGTTCCTCCGCTTTCGGCAACCGATTCGTTGATGGACGCTCGCAGTCGTATTATTCTGCTTGCTACTCAGGTAGATACCTTGGCTATTGACAAAATGGAATGGGACGCAAAAAAATATTTGAACGTGCAAAACCGCCCAGAGGATTATTGGCAAAAAGAGCTATCATTCACCGATTTGAATAGCTACAAAACGCAGCACGTACTCGATACCAGTTATGTTGTTTTTGGCTGGCACCCGCATTGGATGGGAAATGCGTATCAGAATTACAATTTTTCGCTCCTCTCGTACGTAGCTTATTTTTCGTATGAGGTTGACCCCCAAACCGGTCTGCACAAATCGGTTCACAATTGGCAAAGTACAGCTCTCATCGATTCGGCACACAAGCATAATACAAAAGTGCTGCTAACTATTTCTAATTTTGGTGCTCAGAATAACGAAATTTTTCTGACAAACAAAAATGGTCAGCAGAAAGCCTTGATTAACAATTTGATAACACTTTTGCGTGAACGAAATGGAGATGGTGTTTGTATTGATTTTGAGGTAGTTCCAACAAAATACAAAAATCAGTTTACCAACTTTATTATAGATTTGTCGAGAAGTTTGAAGATGGCAGACAGCAAATTTAAAGTTGTGCTCACCGTTCCAGCAAAAGATTTCAGAAATGTATTTGACCTCAAAAGCCTTGATAATCACATTGATTTGTTTGTGATTATGGGCTATGTGTATTATGGCAAATTCAGCAAAGTTGCCGGACCAATTGCACCCCTCACAAGCGGTGAAATTTGGTGGGAACTTACGGTTGAAAAAACGGTGTTGGAGTACAAAGCATCGGGCATAAAATCGAAAAAATTTATCTTGGGTTTGCCCTATTATGGTGCGGAGTGGCAAACCAAAGACCTCACGTTTCCTTCACAGGCTCAGGGCTTTACAGATTATTACACGTATAGAGAGATACGCCGCAAGTTTCACAACATTGCTGGTCAGCTCGATGAACATAGCAAAAGTATGTATCAGGTGTACAGAGGGCAAAATGGTAAATACTACCAAGTTTGGTACGAAGATACTACGTCGCTCGGTTTGAAATACGATTTGATAAAGGCAAATCAGTTTGGCGGAGTGGGTATTTGGGCTTTGGGCTACGATAACGGCTACCCCGATTTGTGGAAACTTTTGGCAAACAAGTTTGCATTTTCGAATGCTCAAATTCAGCAATTGGCTGCATTGGAGGAGGAGAAAAAAGAAGGTTCGGGGTTCAAAAAAGTGATGAAATTCATCAAGAAGGCGGCAAAAAATCCAATGGCGGTGCTCACAAGTCCGGGTCCGTTGATTAAATTGTTGGCGGGTATGTTTGGCGGATTTCTTATCACTTTGTTGGTGGTAATGAAAATGGCAAAAAAGATGAAAAAAACCATGATGGTAGGTGCCAAAGGTGGTATGATTGGGATGGTGTTTGCCATGATTGTAATTGTAACCCTGATGATGAAATTCCTTACCGGCAACGAGGTAAAGTTCTTATTTATAGGTTTTTTCATCGGAGCAATTATTTTATTTATGCTAACTTACAAATATATCATTAGGGATAAGGATTTGCCTTAGAATAAATACATTATGCACTCTATTGAAAAAATATCTTTCGATGTAGGCTTTGATAATGAGGACACTGTGCTTGAATTTAGGCACTCATTGCATCAAATTATTGAAGGTGAGTTGATGCTTATACTCGAAAAAGTATTGACCCAAGTGCAAAATAGTGAGCAAATTGATTATTTTGATATAGTTAATATTGATTTAGGCACAATTCCGTATTCTTCCTACAAATACGAAATTGCCGATTTGTTTGAAAAAGAACTAATGAGGGTTTTGCGCGATAAATTTTTTTTCAAACAAAATAAAACAATTTCGTATTTGCCTCAAAATCAGAAGGTACTCCCCGCAGATACAAACAATGAATTGGAGCTTTTGAATTATTTTTTAACACATGGATTTATGCCTTGGTGGCACAATTCGGCAACAAAACATAGCAACCGTATTTCGCAAATAGCTAAAAATGTGTATATTAAAAATAAATCTTTGTTTTTAACTTCTACTCACCGTTTTTTTGAGAATGACCAACAGCGAAAACGAATTTTTAGAATGTTTGATGACGAGTTGATTTTGAAGATGTTGGAATATCAATTGCCTTCCTATAAATTGTCATTGCGCAAAACATATCTGCAATTGAAAAAGGCAATTAAAAATGCTCCCTCTGTTTCGGAGCAGAAATTGAAAGAAAAATTTGCCGATTTTGTATGGCAAAAAAAAGTAGTATCGAAATCAACTGTTTCTGCCAAAAATAAATTTTTCGACAATGAGAGTCTTGTTCAATTGATTGAAACTCTCAGCGATGATTCCATTGTTGTTGCTAAATTGCTTATAAACAAAGAATTAAAATTAACAAAATATTTATCGGCAAACCATGATGTGTATGATTGGGGAGGCAGAGGCAATGTTGAAACGAAGTTCGATGATGAATCGAATCTCAAAACTGAATCGAGGTTAAAAGCAGAATCGAATCTCAAAACTGAATCGAGGTTAAAAGCAGAATCGAATTTAAAAACTGAAACGAAGTTTAATATTGAATCGAATCTCAAAACTGAATCTCAGTTAAATGCAGAGACGCAGTCAAATGCTGAATCGAAGTTAAATATTGAATCTCAGTTAAATACTGAATCGAATTTCAAAACTGAATCGCAGTCAAATGCTGAATCGAATTTCAAAACTGAATCGCAGTCAAATGCTGAATCGAATTTCAATTCTTCAAACAATTTAAACTATCCATCTGATTTTAAAACATCTGCAAATGTAAGTCCGCTTGCATCGTTCAACTCTCCGACTAATTCTGTGTATAAAACTTCTTTTTTTTATTCGCTGCGTCCATTAGTCAATTATTTACAATCGGGCGATACAGAAAAACTGGAGGAGAGTTTGGGTAGCACTTCGTTTACCGAATTGTGGAAAATTATTCATTCCCAAAAAACTACTTCAGCAGCGAGTTTTCATGTTTTATTCGAATTATTGACAGAAAAAAAAGCGAAGGACTTATTTGTAAAAATTGCCACTGAGAATATTATTGCCGATTGTATTTCGTTTTCGTATCCTGCTTCGCGCCCCTTACTCAATCAGATGTTTGAGCTTGTTCCAATTGCCATATCGCAAATTACTCATATATCAATTTTAGCTATTCGGCAGAAAATCAAGCCATTGTATATCGAATTGCTTTCGGATAATGCCTATGAAGCATTGTCGTTGAACCATAAAATGGCGTATATATTACTGAAAATCAGCGATAAATTTCAAATTCCAATTTCAAAATTATTAAATCAGAATCCCGAAATCCAATTAGCCTTTGGAAAACTACTCACTATTTTTGAATCAACATTCAAAAGTCATTTTTCGGAGTTGAATAAAATTCAGACGGATATTGAAGAACAAACAAGAGTTGCTGAAAAAATTGCTTTGGAAAAAGAAGTTGAATCGGAATCTGAGGTTGAATCTGAATCCAAATCAGAAGTTGAATCAAAATCTAAACCTAAATCTAAATCAGAAGTTGAATCTATATCAGAAGTTGAATCTATATCAGAAGTTGAATCTAAATCAGAAGTTGAATCTATATCAGAAGTTGAATCTATATCAGAAGTTGAATCTATATCAGAAGTTGAATCTATATCAGAAGTTGAATCTGAATTAGAAAAGCAGAAAATTAATTCAGTAGAAAATCAATCGAAAAAAACCGAAAAGCAAAATCAACGAAAAAGTATTTCAATTTTAACATATTCAAATTCAAAAATTTACGAAATAATTCATTATCTAATTCTTACCCAACAATGGAAAGAGTTGCTTGCCGTTGCCAACCAAATAGTTAAAAATACCGAAACCAGTAAAACAAAATTTGTTTTTGTACATTTGTTTTTGAATCAGATTTTAGATAAAATTTCGATTATTCCATCCCATGTAATACGTTCGTTTCCAAATCATAAGCTTTTCTATTCTATCATCTATTCGGGAAAGATAAAAAAAAGCCTCAAACAAATAGGATTTCAATACTCTGATTTACAGTTACTCATAGCTAAGTCGGAGGATTTTAAAGAAAAAATTAGCAAGTATTTGCTTCAGAAGCGGTTTATCGAAATGTACCAATTTGTGCAGTTGAATGCCGAAAAATTTCAACTTTCGTCTTCTATTCAAAAGAAAATAAATGAACGTAAACAGCTCAATAAGAGTGAGATAGATAAAATTTTTAGTTCAATTAAATTCGAATTAACAGACCAAAGCTTGCTTGGGTTTATTGTATCCGAAAAAATAAGTGCCGTAGAAATTCTCCTTTCGCTTACCGATGATTTTACAGAATTTGAAACCGAACTAATTGATATACTTGTATATAGATTTGAAAATTTTTCATTTTCTGTACGCAATAAAGCAGAAACGTTTTTACCTCAAAAGGAGAGTAGGGGAGAGGAGAATGTGCGCGAAGAGAATGCACGCAAGGAGAATGTACAGCAGGAGAGCGAAAAATTTTTGATGGGTAAGTGGATTGAAAATCAGAAACATGAAGCATTGGTAAGACTTTTTTTCGATTTTTTTTTGACAAACGAAACACACGATAGGCGTGAAAGATTAAAAAAAACGGTATCGAAAATTTTTGAAAAATCAAGCAAACGAATTTCAACATATAGTTTCGATGCCTTGTTAATTTCTATTCAAAACGATGTGCAATTTGAACTTATTCAAGTGTTTACAAGCTATTTGTTAAAATTGCCCAATCCCGATTTTGAAGTGGTGAGTTTTTTGATTGTGGAAACAAAATCGCAGCTACTTTCTCGTGCAATGATAAGCCAATTGTTTCAGAAACAGTTTTTTAGCAAGCTAAAAATTGTTTTAAAAATCTCCGATTCTTCTGTTTTTGCAAACGTGCAAACCGAATTTGTAAAGTGGTATAAATTGTCGTCGAAAAATGATAGAATCAATTATGTACAAATTTTATTAGATGTTGAAAATCAGAAAATTAAAAGCGATTTATTTATCGAAATTCTATTAATCGAATCTCCTTACGAAAGATTGCAATGGGTGAAAAATCTTTTATCACAAAAAAATCAACAATATACCGATTTTATAATCTTAACTTTAAGTAAGAGTTCAAAATCTGAAATTCGACATTTGCTCAAAGAAATTGAAACTCAATTTTTTTCTACACGAGTTAAAGCGTTGGATTTTAATTTATTAATAGAGCGAAACGTTGGCATTGCCTATGCTTTTGAGAAGGACAAGGTTACAAGTTTGTTGCTGATTGATAGTATTTTGGAATCGGAAACCAGACGAAAATCGTGGGCGTTTGTGCTTGATAAAGATGCAATTGCAGAAATTTTGCGGCATAAAATTACACATTCCCAAACACTGATTTCCTTGGCAGAACTTTTTCATTCAAATTTGTGTGTGGTTTTGAATCTTTCACTCAATTCATTGAAATCCATAGAATTGTACTCTTTTTCGATGGTTGAATATCTTGCTGCTTCAAAATCTGAACACTTCGAAAAAGAATTGTATATTCGTACGTTCAAAAAAATGGTGTGGCAACGTTTCAAATCTTCTTATCATTTATTTTTGAAAACATTAGCCGAAAGTGACGAATTAAGTTCTTTCAATTTGTCTGAAAATGAATTTGTTACGCAATCAGAAAAAAAAGAAATCAGCGAAATGGCTAAAACCATCCCTGCTAAGCGAACGCTTACGCCCTTTGCCGAAAACTCAATTTATATCAATAATTCGGGTTTAATAATTATGGCTCCGTATTACAAATTGTTTTTTCAGAATTTGCAGTTGCTACAAAAAGGGCAATTTATAGATGAAGATGCCAAGCAAAAAGCCGTTTTTTTGTTGCAATATTTGGCAACTAAAAATACGGTTATTCCTGAATATGAGATGATTTTGAATAAAATTTTGTGTGGCTTAGAACCCGATTTTCCGGTAGCCGAAAATTTTGTTCTCACAACCGAGGAAAAGTTGGAATGCGATAATTTGCTAAAAGCCGTAATAAATCACTGGAAAGTGTTGAAAAATATGAGCGCAGATAGTTTGAGAGTGATGTTTTTGATACGCGAGGGGCAGCTTTCGGTTGCGCATAGAGGTTGGAGTTTGAAAGTTCAGCGCAAAGATTTCGACCTTTTGCTTGAACGCATACCCTGGTCAATAAATATGATAAAAACGCCTTGGATGGGCTCTTTGCTCACAACAACATGGCTTTAGTAGTTGATAATCACTAATTTTAGAATAAAAATTTAACATATAGCATTATGATAGCATCTGCACTTGAAGGGATAAGGGAAGCCCTCGAAGATTATTTTGCATCGCTTTATGGCGAAGCTGCTCCCACTGTGGAGCTTTCGGCTTTGATGAAACAAGATGGAGAAACAGACCTCGAAACATCTGAAAAACAAGTGATTATGACATTATTGAATGTGGAGGAGGAAACATACGGAACTGTTCGCGATTATTCCAATCGTCCTCAGCACATCAAACTTACGGTTATGTTTAGTATTCTCAACGAAATAGATTATACCGAAGCCTTGCACTTTTTGTCGTCAGTAATTCAGTATTTCCAAGCAAATGCTACATTCAATTTAGACAATTTGCCAATTTTGAACGATAATATCGAAAAACTTGAATTTTCAATCAAAAATCTTGATTTTCAGAACATTAGTGGTATTTGGGGTACATTGGGCGCAAAGCACATGCCGAGCGTAATTTATTCTATCAAAACCATTACATATACGTCGACGAATTTGCACGTACTTCAAAATATCTGATTTTCAATTCCATCCATCTTTCCCATTTCAGTATTTTAGAAAAATGGATGGAATTTGTTTCGTTATTTTGCCTTCTCAATTATATCAGCACCTTCCGATTCTAGTATTTTGAGCGAACGCACAATGGCTTCTACTTGCCACATATACAGCTTCTTATCTTGTTTACCAGCATACACAAAGCCTTCAATCATAATAAATCGGTTTCGGCTTACATCAATTGTGGTGTGGCTCATAAAGGGTCCTCCCATCATATAGTCGCCTTCGGTACGCCACAACCCCCGCATTTCAACGGTAAAGTTTCCCTCTTTTTCAAATCGTTTAAATTCAACAGGAAGTTGCATTTCAGTACTCATATACGATTGGTCGGTAGGACCGGGGATGTGCTCCTTCAGCACATTGTTGCGCAACGCTATGAGTGCATCGTTTCTAAACTCAGCAGTATCGGTGTAATTTTTCATGTAAATCCATATTCCTTGGTGCAATTTACTGGTTTCGTGGTGAATCCACAAAAAATTGGGTTTTGTAGCGTAAATTTCGTACCCAACAGGTATGGCGAGCGAAATATCGTAATCGCTTATCAGCTTTTTTGTAACCTTACTATTTTCGTTTTGTTTGAGGTTGAAAATTATTCTTTCAAACTCAGCATCAAGCAAATAGCTTTCAATATTGGTATTGTGTGTCGCAACTAATTTTTGAAACGATGAATCTGAAGGGGCTTCAATGTCAATTAACATTTGAGGCACCGCCCATGCGTCTTTTTTAATTTTTATAACTGCTTTTTTGTATTGTGCACCAATGTTGATGCGTACAATGTTGCGATGTCCTTTGTAAATATTTGAAAACCCCTGTGGCACAATTTGAGTTACCTCAAACGTTTTTTCCGATTGAGGCAACGAGGGGTAATCGTTCATTATAGCCGTTCGTAGCACCCGTCCCGATTCGCCTTGCCACTTTTCTTCGTCCATTATGAGTAAAACTTCGCCTAATTTTCCACTCACCTTGGGCATAAATGTTTTTTGGTTTTTGTCGAAACACGAAAATAAGCCTACAGAGGTGAGTACTAAAAGCGCAAATGCAATGAATTGTTTCATAAAAGTTTGAATTTAAGTATATTATATTTATTTATCGAAATATTTTATTTTGAATTGTGAAATCAATTACATAACGTAAATATACGTTTTGAAATTGCAAATTTAGTTTTTATTTGTCAGATAAAAAAATGAACCCTACAATTCATCTACAATCGCAAAAAAGGCGTTCGGATTCATCAATTTTGATGAATCCGAACGCCTTTGATTTGAATATAAGTCAACCCCGATGAATATATGCTCCGAACGGCAGAGTTGGGAAAAGAGATTGGAAGAAAATATATTGAATTGAACCTATTTCCGAAAGCATTATCGAGTTTCAATATTTCTATAGAAGCATACCGTAAACTGCTCACTATCAATAGAAAACATTTTTTAAAAATATTGGCAGAAACCCTTGAGGAATATGCCCACCTATCGGAATTGATTGTTAATCACGAAAATAATTTATCGTACAACCCCCAATGGATTGCGGAGCTTAAAAAAAATGGTCTGTTGCAAAAAAACGAAACCAATGCCGCTTAAACATTTATCAGAAAACGATTATGAAAAAAATTGCAGAAATGAAACCCAACTCGCGGTTTAATTCGTGGCTTTGTTTTTTTTAGAGCCACCTTTACGCAGTGTGCATGTGCAAGGCGATGTTCAAACACAAAGCTCTTATACGTTTGTGGGTAAAACCACCGGAAACAAAGTCGAAAATGTTGTTATACAGATTATTGCCGAAGAAACGTATGAAAAAGACGGGATTGCTTACTGCAAAGTACTTGCACGCCGACCACGCGAAGGGGTAAGCGCCGATTTACCGATTACTCAAGAGTATGGCAATAAACCTATGCTTTTGTCATCTATTCCGTTTATGGCAGGTTTTGGGCAGCGATACAAAGGGCAAAAGTTAAAAGGCAATATATTTACGTTCGGCGAATACGGTTTGTTTGCCGCCTCTGTTGCTTCATTTGCCATGTATAAAACTTATGTACGAAAAAAGCAAACCTACATTGGCGATCCCGAACAAGTTGAATATTACAACAATATGGCGAGCAATGCTTGGAATGCCGGAATGGTATTAACGGGTGCTACCGTGTTGTGGCATCTTGTAAACATTGCTGATGCCCGATTTAGCAAAGGAAAACTTTTATTAGTCGAAAATCACCCCAATTTCAATATTCGACCTTATACACGTTTTTCGGATTCCGGTTTAAGTATTTGTTTCACATTTTAATTATTGATTATGAAAACTTTAAAAATGATTTTCGGTGCAGCTTACATTTTAGCTGCTTTATTGTTTTTTACGGCTTGTCCAGACCCTCCTGAAGAAAAGGGCTATAAGTTACAGTCGAAAATGTTACTGAGTCATTAGACACAAAAACTTCGCAAGCCGATGGTTCGTATCAAACTAAAGACTTGCCGTATAATTCGTATAAACTCACGTTTAAACTTGCTGGTTATACCGAAAAAACGCTTACAGTTCCTTTAGAAGGAAAAAGCAGTCAGCAAGATGTAAAACTCTCAAAAGCAACCGGCACTATAAACGGAACCATTACAAAACCCGATGGCTCACCGCTTAAAGGAGCTTTGGTGAAAATAACCGTTTCTGGTTCTACGGCTGTAATCGATTCAAGAACTACCTCAGATGATGGTAAGTACGAATTTATTGACATGGAACCTCAGAAATATTCTGTTACTGCTACACATGCCGATTATGTAGAATCTGTAAAATCGGTTGATGTTGTGGCAGGACAGAATAAAACTATTGATTTTCAGATGTCTGCAGCTTTTGGAAGTATTTCGGGGGTCGTAAGCAATGCCGCTGGCGAGCATCCACAAACAACAGTTCAATTGAGTGATGGTAAAACCACCACCACTGACACCGATGGAAACTACATATTCGAACGTCTGACACCCCAAAGTTATACTGTAACTGCCAAAAGCACAGGTTATACCGACAACATACAAACCATTACCGTTGTTGCAGGACAAAACACACCATTAAATATTAACATGGGCTATGCTTTCGGTGGCATTTCTGGTACAATCAACGACAGTAACGGACACCCCTTAGCAGGTGCTTCTATACAATTGGACAACGGCTTGACACGAACTTCGGACAATATTGGAAAATACACATTTCAAAATTTAGAGCCGAAAGGATATAGCGTAACCGTTACTCTCAACAATTATTTGGCTTCTACAAAAAACATAACTGTAGTGGCTGGCGAAACCAAACCACTCGATTTCAATTTGGTAAGTGCGTATGGAAGTATTATTGGGGTTGTTACAGATGGCTCTAACAATCAACCTCTTGCGGGTGTAAATGTAAGTCTGGCACCCGGTGGACAAACTAAAGTTACTTCCGCCGATGGTAAATTTACGTTCAACACTCTCGACCCTAAAGAATTTACCATACAGTACCAAAAAGATGGCTATGCAAATGGTTTAAAAACGGTTACGGTTGTAGCTGGTACTGAAGTAAGAGGCGACATCACCCTTACAAAACTCACTGCAAAACTGGAAGTTACCCCACTTTCGCTGGCTTTTGGTGAAAATACAATTGAAATTCCTGTTACCATTGAGAATAAAGGAGTGGGAAATATGGTATTTCAAATTACCGAATCCTTAGCTTGGCTAAGTTTCAATAACACCAACGGCACCATTGCCGAAGGCAAAAATACCATTGTAACCGCCACTGTTGACCGCAGCGGAGTGGCATATAGCAACAACTATAATGGAACAGTAGTAATTAACGCTGGCGAAGGAGGCGAAAAACAACTTGCTGTAACCATGGCAAAAGTATATAAACAACCCACAGTAACCATCGAAACTACCCCCAAAGAAGTAACCAACATCACAGCCCGGATTGTGGGCAATATTACCGACTTGGGAACAGAGGGAAGCGTTACGGCTTATGGACATTGCTGGTCGGCATCAAACAATACCCCTACTACTGCCGACTTGAAATCGAACTTCAATGCCCGCTCCTCAGTTGGCGAATTTACTACCGACATAAGCGGTTTGTCTGCCCAAACCTCATACTACGTAAGAGCCTATATTACCAATAATTTTGGTACGTATTACAGCTCAGTTACGATGTTTACAACCCAACAGGCTTCGGCTGCACCCGGTGTGGTAACTATTTCAAAGGAAAAAGAAACTCACAATTCGGCAGTTATCAGCGGAAGGATTAATTACCTCGGAGGAACAACACAAACCATTTCGCAATACGGTTTTTGGTGGTCGGAAACCAATGGTACAGCCGGCATTGGCGGCAACAAAAACAATTTGGGAACAAAAACTACTACGGGCGATTTTTCGAGTCAAATTACCGGATTGAAGGCAAATACCACTTACTACGTTAGAGCCTACGCCACCAACACCATTGGAACTACCTACGGAGATGCTATCACCATAAAAACAACTATCCCCGTTCCACCAACGGCAATCACTACGGGTATTGTTAGCAATGTACTTCAAAACGTAGCCACCGTTACAGGTTCAATAAACGATGTTGGGATTGGCATTACCGTGAGCGATTACGGTCATTGCTATTCAGCTACAAATCAATTACCTACTACTTCCGATACCAAAATATCGAAAGGAAGTACCACTACTGCCGTACCGATAGTTTCAAATTTAACCAATTTGACAAGCGATAAAAAATACTACGTGCGGGCATATATGGTTACCAACTTTGGAATTATATACGGAGATGTGGAAGAGTTTACTACTGCACGCTAAACGTTTCCAAATCCCTATCGGGATGTTGGAAAGTTTGGCTTGCGCCAGCAAACTTTCCAACCTCCGATAGGAGTTGGAAACGTTAAAAATGAAAAGTTTTATGCCGTTGCCGGTGTCCTCACCGGCAACTCATTGTAAATCAATAAAAAGCCGGTGAGGACACCCGCTTTGGCGAAATAATTTAACAATTTAACAATTTAGAATCATGAAAAACTTCAAAATAAATTTCATTGCCTTACTGATAGGCTTACTGTTTACCCTGCCACTACAGGCACAAAACAAAGGAGTTTCCATTAACGAAACCGGAAACCCACCCGATAATTCGGCTATACTCGATGTGCAAAGCACAGACAAAGGTATGCTGATTCCAAGAGTTACAATAGCCCAACGTTTGGCATTTCCCAACAAAACACAAGGACTAACGGTTTACCAAACCGACGATGTAAAAGGATTTTATTACTACGATGGCACCAAGTGGCAGCAACTTGCCTCACAAGAGTATGTAGAGCACTGAAAGCACAAGTTGAAGAACTAAAAATCCTTGCCAACGGAGTAACCGATATTGAAGGCAACTGGTACAAAGTAGTATTATGGCTACAATATTTAATTTTTCTACATTTTCACCATATTCTTCATTTATAGCACGTTTCACTGTGCTTGCCAATGACTGATGCGAATT
>JFJP01038420.1_pt1 | contig 17651 bp, 12 predicted proteins | sample 431651 | NCBI WGS metagenome assembly JFJP01 (sample SAMN02602958, study PRJNA72255) | Microbial mat metagenome, whole genome shotgun sequencing project. | biome: fresh water; feature: sink hole; material: water; isolation source: purple microbial (photo- and chemosynthetic) mats found in...
AATTCGAACTTCAACCTCATGATAAATTTTTATTCCTTAGCCAACTTTTTCTGCAATATAGAAAAAATATTGAAACTAAAAAACCTTATTGCTAATTTGTAAACAACTTGTTATATTTGCACCCGCAAAACATCAAGGCCAATTCCGGATTTATTCGGAAAAAAGCGGCCCTCCTTCGCAAATGCAAGGGAGAACAAGTAACTTCCTATGCCAAGGCTTCGGAGGTCAAAGGGCGAGATAGCTCAGTTGGTTAGAGCGCATGATTCATAATCATGAGGTCCGGAGTTCAATTCTCCGTCTCGCTACACAGAAATTCAACCACTTACACAAAAAACCGTGTAGGTGGTTTTTGATTTGTGGTAGGTTTGTGCCAAGTTTTTGTGTAAATTTTGATATGTTGATCAGGAACGAAATTTTCCCAGGCAGATATGTTTGTTGTACCGCTACCGGCTGAGAATGAGATGAGAGCTATACTGATATCCCTTTGTACTGAAACAGGTGTTACAACTCCTGCAGATCAATTAAGGGGTTATAACATCCATGCCGGATAGTCAATTTTGTTACCTTTAAGGGAAGCTTCTTTATTCTTTTTTATGATTTCATTAGTTTTGACTATTTCTTCATTATTGTAGCTTGATCGCAGCATGCTCTTTAGTTCTTCTTGCGTTTTTCTGAATTTATTATCGCCTGCAAGATTGTTTCTTTCTTCCGGGTCTGATTCATAATCGTAAAGTTCCTCACCTCTTCGTCCTTCATCCCATTCAGTGTACCTGTATCTGTCAACCCTGACGGACCGGCCAAACACGGTAGTTGTCTTATCACTTATCGACGGGTTAAAAGTGAATTCAGCACTTCCTCCAGGCATTCTCATGTTGCTGTTCTGAGTAAGCGTTCTGGCTTGTGTTGTAAATGCCGGATAATCCCACTTAACATCAGGATTTTCGAGTATTGGCACGAGGCTTTTCCCGTCCAGGTCTGTTGGTGGTTTTAATCCCGCAATCTGAGTTACGGTTGGATAGATGTCAATCAATTCCACTATTTTATTTGACGGTTTTCCGCCGGTAAAGCCGGGGGCATAGATCAGCAGCGGCTGGGATGCGGTATGCTCGAAAAGATTTTGTTTCTGCCAAAGACCATGGTGACCAAGCATGTAGCCATGGTCGCTCCAGAACACGATAATTGTGTTGTTTATCAAGTCAAGCTCCTCAAGCACATCGATTAGCTTTCCTATTTGAGCATCGACAAAAGTTACCGATGCGTAATAGGCCTGTAGAGTCTTAAGGCACTCTTCCTCGCTCTGTCCTGCATTTATTGGAACCACTGTTCTGGCCAGGCCAGGCTTATTTTTCCACTCTTCTTCAGATGCTTCAGGGAGTTTCAATTGTTTGGTCGGATACATGTCGAAGTATTTTTTAGGAGCGATATAAGGAATATGCGGCCTGTAAAATCCAACCGCCATGAAGAACGGCTGTGTCTGATTTCTTGACGGAGCATTTGGTCTTGCCGGGCCTCCATATGCACTGCCTATTCTTCCATATCGGCTTTTAAGCAAGTAACCTGCCAGATTGGCTGATATTGCATCGGTGAACTCGTTATCAGTTCCGTCAATTGCCAGATAGGTCCCCAGTGTTACATTGCCTGTTAAGTCACCTTCGCCGGTTTTATCTATTCCAACCGGATTATAAGTTATACTCCACGATTGCGGATCATCTGGCCCTGGGAGTCCTATTTCACTAGGAACACCAGCGTGGAATATTTTTCCTATCCTGCAGGTATAATAACCATTTTTCTTAAACAGTTCCGGCAAAGTAACGGCATCAGGTTTGGCGTTCCGGAACATTCCTTCCAGATCGAACACTCCAATTTTATCAGGCCTGTAGCCGGTCATAAGGGATGCCCTGCTTGGCCCTGAAAGCGGGCACTGGTTGTAAGCTCTTGTGAACACTGTCCCCATTTTCGCCAGTCTGTCGAGATTTGGTGTTTTAACATCCGGGTTCCCGAAAGCGTTCATGTCAAGGTTCAGGTCATCTGAAGCAATAAACAGGACATTCATTGGCTTCCGTGTTGTCTGACTGCTTATCTGGGACACACCTGCAAAAGTTAGTAGTGGTATGTATGCCAGGATAAGTTGATTTCTACTATTCATGATATTTACTTCTGAAAATTAGTTTAGGAACCAATTATTGCTAATTGTCCTGGTTATTTTTCAAGCTGATTTTCTACAGGCTTTAAAGTGGCGCGATGTTGATTCATAATTTTTTTGATCGCTTCTATGACTTCAGGATGCTTATCAGCAATGTTATGCTTTTCCGAGGGATCGACATTTAAATCAAAGAGCAGCGGAGGATTATGCTCTTTTCTTGCATCAGGTCCATATTCTGACTGCGTAAAGAAATGTGCTTTGTACGCTCCTTTTCTGACCGCAAAAATATCAACATCCCGATAGTAAAAAACAACATCTCTCGGATCAGGGCCTGTTCCGAACATTACGGGGGATATGTCATATCCATCATAGATCCTATCATTCGGGACAGTTACATTAGCAAGTTTGCAGAAAGTTGGCAGGAGGTCCAGTGTCATCCCCATCTCCATTATCACGCCTGATTTAATCTTTCCCGGCCACCAGAAAATTGCCGGAACTCTCATTCCACCTTCAAAAGTACCGCCTTTTCCACCGCTTAACAACCCTGCCGACCCACCATGGGTATTAAAAGTCAGCCATGGTCCGTTATCTGAAGTAAATACCACCAGTGTGTTTTTAGCGAGTCCCTCTTTTTCCAGAGTTTCCAGTATTTGACCAACAGACCAGTCGAGTTCTTCGATCACATCTCCGTAAATTCCTGCCAAAGATTTGCCTTTGAAATCAGCTGATCTGAACAAAGGTATATGCGGGAATGAATGAGCCATATATAGAAAAAACGGTTCGTTCTTGTATTCAAGGATTTTACTGATTATCTCTTCGGTATAAAGCCTTGTGATTATCCGCTGATCAGCAGGCCTTTCGAGGATTTTTTCATTCCTTATTAGAGGAACATTATAAGCCTGGTAGCGTTCGTTTTCGATAAGAGTGAGATAATCTGTATTTTCTATCTTATCCATGTCATTAGAATAGGGTATTCCAAAATAAGATTCGAATCCATGATTAGTTGGCAGATATTGGGATAGATGTCCCAGGTGCCACTTACCGACTGCAGCTGTCCTATAACCATGCTCCTTTAATAGACTTGCAATAGTGTTCTCGCTTTGGGGAAGGCCTCCTTTTGAATCCGGAAAAAGAACCCGTCTCTTTTCGCTGCTCATCCCTGTCCTTACCGGCAACCTTCCGGTCAGAAGTGCAGCACGGGAAGGTGTGCTGACAGGAGCAGCGCAGTAGAAGTTGGTCCATTTCTGCCCCTGCATTGCCATCCTGTCGAGGTTTGGTGTTCTTATGGTGGGATGACCGAATACTCCAATGTCGCCATATCCCATGTCATCTGCAAAAATCACAATAAAATTCGGGGCCGTTCCCTTTGCATTTTCCTGAGCCAGAACCCCTTGCTGACCCACTAGAGTCATAGTCAGAAGACCATTGACAGCCAGAATCCCGGTATTAATTTTTATCATATTGATGAGGTTATGTTGGATGTTAAAAAGGTTAATTTTCTCCTAGTTTTTGCCAGGGAATCGATCCGGATTTCCTGATGTGCTGGGCCATGGCACTCTTAAGCTCCTGGAATTCTTTTGCTATGATATCAAGAGGATGCTCCTCCCTGGGATCAAGGGCTAAATTAAAAAGCTGAAGCGATTCAAATGGAGTGTTCTGCAGCAGTTTGAAATCACCCTTACGGGCAGCATAATAACAAAGTCCTCCGTATTCCCCTCCTTCCCTCCTTACAAAAAAAATAGTTCGTTCATTGTCAGCTTTGCTTTCTGCTGTCAAGCCTGGCATCATATCTATTCCGTCTATCGGATGCTCTGGTTTTACACCGGCAACTGAGCACAGAGTCGGATAAAAGTCCATGGTGCACCCGATTTTGTTACTGACAGTGCCCGGGTTAAAGGATTTCTGCCAGACCATGCAAGCCGGCACTTTGATCCCTCCCTCGTACATATCCTGTTTCCCGCCCCTGAGTGTTCCATTTGAGGCACCGCTTGGAAGATGTCCACCGTTGTCGGATGTAAAAATGATTATCGTATTGTTGTACTGACCGGTTTCCTGAAGGGCTTTTATTACATTGCCGATACAAAAATCGAGGTGTTCTACCAGGGCAATATTCTTTAATCTCTTCTCACCGATATTCCCTTCCCTTTTTCTCACCTTTTCGAGCCATTCTTCAGGTGGTTGAATTGGGAAATGAGGGGCATTGTAAGCAAGGTATAAGAAGAAAGGAGAAGTATTTTTTGCCTCCTCTCGGATATAAGAATCTGCCCATTCTGTGAATATATCCGATGCATGTCCCTTAGGATCGACCTCCGTTCCGTTCAGTCTCATGTAATTTATCCCATGCCTGCGGTGGTTCCAGTAATCATCCATCATGTCACCCAAAAATCCGTGAAAGAAGTCGAAACCCTTTTCATTTGGAAGGTTTGGAGAATCGAGGCCGAGATGCCATTTGCCAATCAGTGCAGTCTTGTAACCGCCTTTTTTAAGCATCTGAGGCAATGTAACCACGTCGGGTTTAAGGTAGCCCCAGTTGTCGTTTTCATGAGTGCGTATAACCCCGGGAACTCCAACCATATCGGGATAACAACCTGTTATCAGGCTTGAACGGGTTGGAGAGCTTACTGTACTGTTCGAATAAAATGAGGAGAATCGCACACCTGCCTTAAAAAGCCTGTCAATATTCGGCGTCTGAATATCGATTCCTCCCTGGCAGGAGAGATCTCCGGAACCAAGATCGTCTGCAAGAATAAAGAGAATATTAGGCTTCTCCTGAGAAAATGCGACAGCTGGAAAAGAAAGCAGGCTCCCGGCAACCAGACTTTTAATCAGTTTAATATTCATTTTACGCTTCATAAATTCTTTGGTCTTTATAATCTTATTTTTCTTCATATGGCGGCCTTAATTCTATCTCAAGCTCCTGATCAAGTGAAAGGGCAATCTTTGTCAGCTCCTTTACAACTTCCGGATTCGACTCTGCAATATTTTTGGTTTCCCCGATATCTGTGGAAAGATCATAGAGCCAGGGCAAAGGAGTATTGGGACGGGTATCCAAAAGAGCTTCCCTTACGGGCTGTTTTCCTGCCCATTTTTCACTGGGCTCAAGCAAATGCAGTTTCCACTGGCCTTTTCGGATAGCAGCAAGTTTTCCGTCGCGTCCATAGTATCCCAAGAACTGGTAAGGCGATTTTGCATTTTTCCGTGTCAGCAGCGGAAGGATGTCATGCCCGTCAATCTTATTATCAGGTATTCTGTACCCGCATATTCCGGCAAAAGTTGGCAAAAAATCCATCATGGTTGCCATTTCACCTGTAACCTTTCCTTTGGCTATTGTTCCCGGCCACTTTACGATAAGCGGCACTCTGAAGCCTGCTTCCCATGTGCTTCCCTTACCTCCGTGCAAAGGAGGTGCGGCCACACCCGACGGTCCGTTATCCGATGTGAACACTACGATGGTATTCTTTTCAAGTCCGGCACGTTTCAATTCTTCCAAAACAACGCCGCAACTCCAGTCCAGCTCCTCTATCATATTATAATACAGGCCATTTTCTCCGGTATTACGCTGAAAATCCTTTGATGCAAACAGTGGAATGTGTACGGCACTGTGGGCAAGGTACAGGAAAAATGGATGGTTTTTATTTTTCTGAATGAAAGAGACGGCTTCCTGCGTATAATCTTTGGTAATCTGATCATAGCTGACCTCGCTGTTCTTTTTCAGCAATTCAGTGTTTCTGTATAAATCAGATCTTCCATGATTAGGTCCAGGCATTCCATAATAATAGTCAAAGCCATGAGCATTTGGGCTCACTTCAGGCAGCAGGCCGAGGTGCCATTTCCCGATACAACCTGTTGCGTATCCGGCCGACTTCATTAATTCTGCTAACGTCATTTCGTCAGGGTTCAGGCCGCTTCGGGTATCAGGAGGCAGCACAGCCACATGAAGCCCAACCCTTTTTGGGTAACAACCAGTGAGAAGGCCTGCCCTCGTAGGTGTTGAAACACCTGCCGGAGCATAGAAGCTAGTGAAACGTATTCCCTCACTTGCCAACCTGTCGAGATTGGGAGTTTTCTGAACCGTAGCGCCATAGCATCCCAGATCCGTATACCCCAGATCATCTGCCAAAATAAAAATAATATTTGGTTTCTTCTCAGATGCAGGTTCGGCGAATGATGGGATAAATGCCGGTAACGATCCTAAAACGGTGACAAAGATCTTTGAATTCATAAGCGTATGAAATGTTTTTTAAGGTTAAAGGACTTCTATGAAATCAGGATCTCCACAACACAGTCGTGGCGATCCTGATCATAGTAAGCACTGCTCAGTAATTATTACCAACCCGGGTTTTGAGACAGGTTTGAATTTAGTGAGCGTTCGCTGTCCGGGATCGGCAGTAAATTATAATAATCCAGATAACCGTTAGGGAATTTTGTCTCAATGACACTCCCTGTATTGTCGACTACTTTTACCGGATAAATATCTTTTCCGATATTCCATCTCTTTATATCCATCCAGTACAGACCTTCAAGAGCAAATTCTATTCTCCTTTCATGTCTCAGCTTTTCACGTGCAACTTCACGTGAGAGTCCTATTGGGAGTGGACTTATTTTAACGTCAGTGCGTTCCGTGCGGATCCTGTTGATCAGGGCAACAGCTGCATCGACACTCCCGTTCGTTTCGATAATAGCTTCAGCTTTTGACAAAATCACATCAGCATACCGTATCACAATATTATTAATGTCGGACTGGCCTGAAGGCGGAAGATCGGCTTCCTTGTCAATCCGGTATTTCCTGGTGCTCAGATGCCTCAGCCTGTTACCGGCATGATTGAATGCACCTCCCGGATAGAGGTAATTAGGGAACCTGTATCCGAGAAAGTAAGACCCCGGAACCACCACTGTGAACTTCAGCCGTGGATCCCAACCTTTATACGGATCGTTAAGATCAATAACAGATTCAAAGTATTTTCCGGTAGTTCCGTCAATTTTCTCGTAAGCATTGACAAGATCATTGGTAGGAACATATCTCGATCCGCGCGTCCAGCTTCCTGTTCCTGTCCCGCAATACTGATCCAAGAAAGTTCCCTGTGAATTCTCGCCTCTGATATACTGGATATCAAAAAGAACTTCACTGTTGTTCTCATTTTCTCTTTTGAACAGCCCTTCATAGCTTGGATAAAGGGAATACTTATTCAGGGCTTCAATCTGGGCTACAGTGGACAGGACCTCATTGTATTTACCTTGGTACAGATAAGCCCTCATCTTCATCCCCAGTGCGGATCCTTTGGAGGCACGACCTATTGCGGGTGCGGTCACTCCCAGTTTTGATATGGCATCGTCGTAATCGGAAATTACCTGGTCCCAGGTTTCCTGTGCCGTTGCCCTGTTCATTTTTTTAGCTTCTTCCGTAGAGATTGATTTCAGAATAATGGGCACCCCTCCATATGATTCGGCAAGAATAGAATACGCCAGACCACGCAGGAAATGAGCCTCGCCGCCATAAATTGCCTTTTGATCGTCGGTAAGAGGCATTTTGTCAAGCACTTCGAGAAGATAGTTTGCTCTGAAAATAATGCCATATGATCTTGTCCAGCGAAATGTAAGCATGTCTCCGTCGCTGGCCGACAGCTGGCCGTTTCCTGCCTTGGAGATGGATAAATTGCCCCAGTTGAATGCGTTTGGTGTCGCACCATCCAATGCTCCAAAGCTAAAAAGCCCCTGATTATAGATCTCGGTCTCCCTGAGTTGTCCGTAAACTCCATTTAGCAGGAGTTTTACATCTTTTTCATTCTCAGGGAAAGTCGCAGATGTCATTTTATCTTCCGGCAGGAAGTCAAGAAATTTCTCTGAACACCCAGATATTGATATGAGTAGGATCAGAATAAATATGTATCGAAAAATATATTTAACTATCATATTATTAAAAATTAAGATTTACACCTAATGACACTATTCTTGGGACCGGATACATGTTGCTGCTGGAAGTAAAAGTGTTCCTCTCCGGGTCCCATCCGTCATAATCCTTGCTCACGATGGTAAATACGTTTTGGGCGTTCACATAAAAGTATACCTTCTGTACTCCGATTGAAGAAAGGATATTCTCAGGCAAATTATATCCCAGCTGGATGTTCTTCAGTTTAAGGAAGCTGATATCATGGACCCAGAATGATGACACCTGGCTGTTCCAGGTATTGTTATACCTAATTGCAGGGATCTCCGTATCAGTATTGTCCGGTGTCCAGGCATCTCTCCACCTGGTGTTTATTACCCTGTTTTCCCATGCTATATTTGTAAGAGGGTCCTGGGTAAGCATATTGGCCATTCCGATTCCCTGGAATAACAAATCAAGGTCAAATCCCTTGTACTGGAACTTGGATGTGATGCCAAATGTGAGTTTTGGAATTGTGTTGCCCAGTTCCTGTTTATCCTCAAAGCCTAATTTCCCGTCGCCGTTAATATCCTCATATTTCAGCTCACCCGCTTTTGGTTTATAGCTGTTGGCAAACATGTGCTCGGCAGCCTCCTGTGCGGACTGATAAATCCCTACTGATTTGAATCCGTACAATGTTCTGTATGAATATCCTTCCCTTATGAGATATGTCTGATCAGGTGCCCCTTTCTGGAACTTTGTGACTACATTGTCTACATAGGTTGCATTTACTCCGATAGTGTAGCCAAAATCACTGCGTTTCTTGGAGCGGCTGTCGTAATTGATGCTGAATTCGAAACCATTGTTTTCCATCTCACCGACATTTTCATAAGGGGCAGTTATACCGCCCATGATGCTTGGAATCGGGAGCTGCACAATGATATCGGTTGTTTTCTTTCTGAAGTAGTCAGCTTCGATATTGATCCGGTTATTAAGCAAACCGGCATCAATTCCAAAATCGAGGGTAGATGTGGTTTCCCATGTTATGTTATTGTCTACCAAAGCTGTTACTGCTGCACCCGGGATAAAGGTTCCTCCCGAACTGTAACTCAGGGAATTGTTTTGGTTAATTACTGTCAAATATGGCCAGTATCCTGAAATGTTCTGGTTGCCAAGCTGACCCCATGAAGCCCTTAACTTCAGATTAGAAAACAGGTTCTGGCTTTTCATAAAGCCTTCATCTATCATTCTCCATCCTACTGAGAAACCCGGGAAAATGCCCCAGCGATTACTTTCGGCAAAACGTGAAGAGGCATCAGCCCTGATGTTCCCTTCAAAAAGATACTTGTTATTAAATGCGTAGTTAACACGGCCAAAATATGAAAACATCCTCAAACCAACCATGTTTCCTTCGCCCTGAATTCCTGATGTTCCGGCGTCTACCTGCGTAAGCCCCTCTTTAGGAGGCAATGAACGACGGGAATAAACATTCTGCACTTTCTGATGTTCAAGCTGAACACCTGCAATTACTGCGATATCGTGGACCTGTGCAAAGGTTTTATTGTAATTCAGTGTTGTGAACAGTTGGTTATCAATAGCAGATATCTGTCTGCGGTTCATTTCTATCCCTTCCCGGTTGAAGTTTTTCGTTATGGTTTCAACGCCTGTATCCGTATAGCCAAAAACACTTTCATTATACCTGTTGGTAAGATTCCAGTTTCCGTTAGTTGCCACCGTAGTTTTCCACAACAGGTCTTTTGATAAATTAACATCAACTGATGCGTTAATGGTTACATAATTGATTTCGTTGGTTGTTTGTCCGTTGAATGCATCGATCAATGGATTCCTGTTATCATAAAGGAGGTTCCCGGCATTATCTATAGCCTGCACAGAACCAAATCTGCCGTCAGCAGTATAAGGAGCTATAAAAGGAACCGCTCCATTTAACATGTCGAAAACACGGCCAAGAGATCCGTAGGTGATATCTGCATATGGCTCGAGCGACATTCTCCTGTTGTAGTTGAGATTGCCTCCTATTTTAAGCCATTTATTTATCTGGGTCGTCAGGTTCGCCCTTATTCCATATCTTTTGCTGCTGGTATTCGGGATCATTCCGTCATGATCGAGATAGTTGAATGAAAGAAAGGAAGTGCTTTGTCCTGTTCCACCCTGGATTGAGAGATTATGCTCCTGAATTACCGCGTTCTTGAATAACTCCTTGTACCAATCGGTATTTGGATATTTATATTTATCCGTGCCGTTTTCAAAAGCGGCAATGAGATAATCGGGATAGACCGGGCTGGAAGCATCGTTTGCCAAACCTATATTTGATAATCTCATGTTTTCAGCGCTGTTGGTAATAAGGTCATATCTCATTCCAAGTGTCTGTACACCTGCGTAGGAATGAAGGCTTACTTCCATCTTCTCATTGTTCCTACCTGTTTTTGTAGTAATGAGAATAACGCCATTGGCTGCTTTTGACCCGTAAATGGCTGCACTTGCAGCATCTTTCAGCACAGAGATGCTTTCAATATCGTTTGGGTTGATCTGTTCAAAAAGGCCCTCTACACCATCGATGATGACCAATGGATTGGCGTTATTAAGTGTGCCCCAGCCGCGTACCATCAGCTGCGCCCCGTCACTTCCGGGTTTCCCTGAGTTCTGGCTGACCCATATCCCCGGCATATTTCCACCAAGTGCCTGGGAGGCGTTAGTGATTGGCCGGTTTGAAATGGCCTCATCAAATTTTACTGTTGAAACAGCACCAGTGAGGTTTACTTTCTTCACTGTGCCATAACCGACAACAACAACTTCTTCGAGCAGTTTGACATCCTCTTCCAGGGTTACGTTAATCTCTTTCTTGTCTCCGACTGTTACTTCCTGGGAAGTATATCCGATAAAAGAAAACAGAAGAATTGCCTGAGAGTTGGGTACAGGAATCGAATAATGGCCCTGGATATCCGTCAGGGTCCCTGTTGTTGTTCCCTTTACGGTAACATTGACTCCAATGAGTTTCTCCCCCTTGCTGTCAGTGACTGTTCCGGTAACCTGATTCTGCACCTGCTGTTCCCTTGAAGCCATGGAATCCCTGTTGATCTTTTCCTTGGCAAGGATTATATAATTATTGTCAACCTCGTAGCCGATTCCGGAATTGTCGAACACCTCAGCAAGAAAGGAAGCTACATTATTCTCTTTTCTGCTAAGATTAACTTCACGAGTTATATCAATCTCTCTGTTACTATAAACAACGAGAAAATCGGTCTGTTCTTCAATTTCATTGATGAATTGTCCAACAGATATCTTCTCAGTTCCAAAATTGATAACCGTGTGCTGAGCATCAGTTATGTTGGCTAACAACATCAATGTTGTGGCAAACATAATGAAAACTGATAGTTTCATGATTTTCTTTAGCTGTTTTAGGTGAATACTAGATGGTAATAGCCAAAACAATATGAATTTTTTCATACATTTGTAAGATGGTTAGTGAATACTGATTTTATTGGTGTTTATTACGTTTGGCGATAGATGGTGCAAACATCTATCGCTTTTTTTCTGTTTGTTCTTCCATAGGCATCTGATTTTTAGGTTTAGTCGGGTTGGGTTTATTTAATTCTTATTATGCTGCCGTCCGGGTTTTTTTCAACAGTAAAAGGTTGAATTTTTCTCAGGATCCTCAGGATTTCATCTATCCCGTCTGTTTGCCTGAACTTGCCTGTATATGATATATTGGAAATTGATTTGTTCTCCACTATAATCATAACATCGAAATAAACCGACAACTTTTTCAGAATATCGGCCATTGGAACATTATTGAAACAATACAAACCTTCTATCCATAGAAACTGGTTATGGAAACGTATCTGGTCCAGTGTAAATTCGTTATTTTTTAAAGTCACTTGCTGATCCGGCTTAAGGGTTATGGATGTCACCACCTTCCCTTTATTTGAAACCTCTAAAGCACCCTCGATCAGGCTTATTTGAGAGAATCCTGAATTTGGATAACTATTAATGTTGAAAGTTGTTCCCAGTACTTTGATGTCAGCATTATCAGTGGATACAATGAATGGCATATTTTCATTTTTAGCTACCCTGAAATAAGCCTCCCCAGAGATAGTAACGTGTCGCTCTGAACCTATGAACTGTGACGGGTAAACTATTTTAGAGTGGGCGTTAAGCCAGACCTCTGTGCCATCCTGCAGTTTTATCATTGCCCTCTGACCAGCAGGCACTATAACAGAATTTTCGGCAATAACAGGCGCAGATTGCTTCGTCAAATTCAATGTTGTCAGAACAGTGGTTACGACCAATACAGCGATAGCGGCAGCATATTTTAAAAATGACGTTAAGAGGCGCTGCGTCTTTTCCAGCTTTCTTTTCTTAATGAAATCGGAGTAAGAGAGTCTCCCTTCTTCCTGGTCGCCTGGTTCTTTGGCAAGACTTACTATGGCATTAACAGCCTCCAACTTCAGGAACTCATCTCTAAGACCTTCATCCTCTTCGACCTTCCTTAATAATTCCAATCGTTCCCTGTAATTCAACTTTCCCTGGAAATAATCAATTAAAATCTCCTGCATAGAATCATTTCTTATTCACAAAACAAAAAAAGATAGTAAAAATTCTCTTCCTACTACTGTAGTAGACGCACAGTAATATAAAATCCGCCAAAAGGAAAATGAACTTTTTAGTTTCTTACATGTAAATTGTCAGCAAGGGATGATATGACTTAATTCCTTCCGAAGTTTTTTATAAGCTATTGCAATCTGACTCTCAATAGTATTAATAGAGATATTCAACTCTACGGCGATTTCTTTTTGTTTTTTCTTCTCTATTTTGTTTTTGATAAATATCTCCCTGCATTTCTCGGGGAGTGAGTCGATGGCATCTGTGATGACCTTTTCAAGTTTTGTATCCTGAAATTGGTCATGTTCGAGTATTTCTAAAGTCTGGAGCTTAAGCCTGAAGGCATATTCGTACTCTGTTTGAAGGTGAGTATTGGCTTTATTAACAACAATTTTATGACGGAGAAAATCAATGCATCTGTTCCTCACTGATGATAATAAGAACGCCGATATATTTACGTATAAATTCAGAGCAACCTGCTTTTGCCAAAGTTCAAGAAAGACATCCTGAACTATGTTCTCTGCATCATCATCGCAAATGACGTATTCCCTGGCAAAACGTTTAAGCCTAGCATAATATGTGATGTATATAGTTTCAAAATTACCGGCCAGGTTTTTCATAGTGCTTTCAGTCAAGCCTGAATTTATTCATAAACAGAGGATTTTAGTTCTTCATTTATAACTTGATTAATTATATTTGAAGTGCTTAGAACAGAAATACCCAACTCTATTATGATAAACAAAGTTACAGAAAATTTCAAACACGAACTTAACCTTCTCCTAAAATGAGGTAGAAATATTAATCTTAGCTTCAAAGTTGATCCTATTAATAGAGATGGTAGATTATTACTTCTTCGAGAATTTAACAGCCACCAGCTAAGCCCCTTGTCATCAGTATTTCATAATCATGAGGTCCGGAGTTCAATTCTCCGTCTCGCTACACAGTAAATCAAGCAGTTATGGTATACAAAATCATAGCTGCTTTTTTATTTGAATATACAGGTGAATGTACAAAACCCGAATTAGCAGTTTAATTCTTTGAAAGGGACTGATCCCTGGTTGATTAGCAAATTGTCCTAAATATAAACTTTTCAGATGATAATTGAATTGCAAAATCCAATACAGCCATTCCAATTTCCAACCTACCAGCGAACAGGATCGATTGAAGGATTCTATAAATCATAATCGATTCTACTTAAATTCTACTTTTCAATATTAACTGTATTGCTGGGGACTTCCTTTCCTATGACAATTTGATTTTCATTATTGGTTATTCCGATGTTTTTCAGAAACGTCTTACCTGAAGATGTTCCGGTAATCTTAATCAAAGGAAATGCGTTAACCTGGGTAAAAAGTCCATCTACAACAACATCCTTAGAGTTATTAAATTCGACTGCCGGAGTTTTCTTCGAGATGAGTGTCAGGTTTTTTATTCTTAAGTTCTTCACATCGTTGCAAACCATTCCCTGATCAGCCTCCATCTGAATGTTCTCCAATACCACATTTTCAAGGTTCATTTCGGGTAATCCCTGCAATTGTATTCCAAGCATGGCTCCTTTGCAGTTCACATTTTTGATGAAAATATTCTTAAACTGCGGCGTTTCTTCGGTAACCGGCAATAATTTAGGAGCCTGTCCGCTATCTCCAGCCTCTAAATCTTCGGAAGCTGACCGGCCGCTGTAATACAAGTTGAAAGAAATGGCCTGCGTTGGGATGTTGATCATCTCAATATTGGAAATATAGATATTTTCCACCACCCCTCCGCGTCCTCGGTTGCTCTTGAAACGTAAACCAACATCGGTCCCGATAAAAGTGCAGTTAGAAACATGCAGGTTTTTGACACCGCCCGACATTTCGCTGCCTACTGTTACACCCCCATGCCCATGAAATACAACACAGTTTTTCACAATCAGGTTTTCGTTTGGCTTTTTACGGTCACGACCATCCTTGTCTTTTCCCGATTTAATGCAAATAGCATCGTCGCCCACGTCAAAACTGCAATCATGAACAATGCTGTTCTTGCAAGATTCAATGTCAATTCCGTCGCCGTTTTGAGAGAACCACGGATTGCGAACTGTTGTATTTCGCATGGTGAAATCTTCGCACATTAGCGGATGAATGTTCCAGGCTGGAGAATTCTGAAAAGTTGGGCCATCAATCAGGACTTTTTTGCAAGAAATCAAACTGACCATAACCGGACGCAGGAAATCGCGGATTTTTTCAAATTCTTCTTTGGTTTTAAGTGATCGCGGAACGTTCATCTCTGCCTGTTTCTCGCCATCACGAAACTGTTGTGATGGATACCAGATTTTCATGGCTTCGTCTACAATTCCTCCAGAAGAGACTAATTTCTTCCATTGCGATTCGGTCAGCTTTTCTTTTTTTACGGCACGCCAGGCTTCACCAGATCCATCGAAAATACCATGCCCCGTGAAAGCAATGTTCTCTAGATTTCGTCCATTGATGGGAGACATGCATCGAAAAGTATTGAACCCCTCAAAATTGGTTTCTACCAGGGGGTATAAATCCTTGTTAGTGCTGAAAATAACCAAAGCACCAGCTTCGGAATAAAGCTCAATATTACTTCTCAGAGTAATTGGTCCAGTGAGCCAGGTTCCTCTCGGAATGACAACACGACCACCACCTTTTTTCGAAACAGTGTTTATGGCATCGGCAAATGCCATGGAACAAAGTTCCTTGCCACCACTTTTTGCTCCAAAGTCGGTAATAGAAACAGAATTTTCCGGAATTACAGGTTCCTGAACACGAGGCATTTCAAACTCTATTCCTTTGTAAAAGTCTTCAGTCTTTTCTTTAAGGGAGGGCTGCGAAACAGCACAGGCAGAAAGCAGAATAGCTGTTAACAGCAAGGACGTTGATTTTAGTAAGTTCATATTTTTTAGTTTTAATTATTGCAGTTTAAATGAAGCGACTTTGAACCAGTCGATATCAGTTCTTTCATCATTGTCCCAAAGCGGTGAAGGATTGATCAGCCCATTTCCCCCTAGTACCAAAACAGGCTCTGACCACTGACCGGAAGGATTTACAGCCTTCGTTTGTTTTTTGTGCCTGAACCGAAAGATTGAAAATCAAACAACTTGAAAAGGCAAAAATTCTTAATAGCTGTTTCATTATTGAGAATTTTGTTAATTGTTTGTTTCTAAAATCATTACCCAGTCGTTCCCGTTTACAGGAGACTCCGGCGGATCAAATTCAGCTATTTCGGTTTTTTTTATTGTTGGTCCATCAATCATGCTGCCATCCCGCGGACAAAACCATAATAGCCTGAATACATCTCCCGTTAGCTTATCCTTATTCAGTCTGATTGATCTTCCGTTATAACTGTAAACCAACAAATACTTTTCACCATGAAGCGCTGGCTGATAATTGTATCGTTCACCCTGATTGGCAACCATGGTCTGATCGGGAACCAACTTTGTAAACTGATATTTCAGCATCAGGTTTTTCAGGTGCCCCATTTGTCCTGCCCCCGGACTATTTATTGCCTGTTCCCAGGATTGGCGTGCACCGTAGGCACCGGGTTTTCCGTTGGGCTTGTAAAATTGCATCACCGAATTATTTCCATAGGTAAATCCACAGGCTCCTGAAAAAACAGACCAGTAGGCATACCGGCGCAAATCATCGTCGTTCCATAGGGGTTGAAGTGTATCGTGTAGTCCCTGAGGGATTCCTTCGTAGGAAGGTTCTCCGTCGAGAGTTGGTTTCGCCGGCAACTTCTGATAGTCGTCGGCAACATAACGCCAGTTGTCTTCACCATAGCGTGTCTCGTTTCGAGCGGTATCCTGATCATAGCGGCGATGACCCGATTGGAACATATTGAAGTCAAGCCAGGGTTCGTCGTGAAACCAGGTAGACGATTTTGTTCTCCCAAACGGATGAAAAGTAACCAGATGCCCCGGAGTAAGTTTTTTGAGAGTTTTCCCAATGGTTTGCCAAACCTGAATAGAATCGCTTCCACGGAGATCTCCTCCGTTCAACCAAATAATGTTTGATTTGTTGCGGTATCTTTTTGCCAGAAATTCGGCATACTTTTCGGCTTGCTGCGAGCTGACATGACCTGCTTTTACATTGCTTCCCCAAACAGGGACCAAACCAATATAGATACCTTTGTCAGCCGCCCTGTCAATAACGTAATCCACATGATCCCAATAATCGTACTGCAATGTATCATTGAATAGATTTCCCTCTGTTACTTTAGGATTAGCAACATTTTGATCAATCAGGGCAGAATCGTTATAGACGTTTTTAACGGCAAGGCTATGCACAACCATAACTTGTATCAAATTAAATCCTTTCGCGGCACGATCACTTAAATACTGATCAACTTCGTCCCTGTTCAATTTAGAAAAGAGTAACCACCCGGTATCACCCATCCAGAAAAATGGATTTCCTTTTTCATCTACAAGAAAATGTTTGTTTTCAGATACACTTAATGAAGGCAGTCTTTTACCTGTTGGGTTAAATCCCTGATTACAACCAAAAACAAAAAAAACTAAAACCAATAATGGTTTATAAGTTCTGAATATTCCCATTCTTGTATAGTTAATTAATGGTTACCCTTCACTTTTTTATAATAAATGATGAATTGGCTGATTTTGAGGTATCGTTTTCTGATCGGGCGGTAAAGGACACTTTTGCCGAACCGGAACATTCTTTCCCATACGTAATATATACAGGTATTTTTTCTGACTCTCCGGGGGTCAAAGATATGAGGCTATTTAATAATTGCGCTGTCCAGCCTTCGCCCTCAACTGCAACCGATAACCGGTAGATATCATAATTAGTTAACTGATTATTTTCTGAAGCCACACCGGTATTTGATATTACAAAATCGCAGTACTGTGGCTGATTTTTCATTTTCCTGGTTGAAGGAGGAACTACTGATACACCACGTTTCTGCGAACCCGATCCGTCGAGAGATCTTACTCCTGTCTTATAGGAAAGGATTCCTGATGCATCCCGTTTGATGTCAATGATATAGAAGTGTAATCTGTTTGGCTCATCA
>JFJP01038422.1_pt1 | contig 17646 bp, 11 predicted proteins | sample 431651 | NCBI WGS metagenome assembly JFJP01 (sample SAMN02602958, study PRJNA72255) | Microbial mat metagenome, whole genome shotgun sequencing project. | biome: fresh water; feature: sink hole; material: water; isolation source: purple microbial (photo- and chemosynthetic) mats found in...
CGCTTACCATCCGGACCGTAATACTCGCCACCTTTTACGGTTTTGTCAACACAGGCACGTATTTCGGGCAAAGCACCCATGGATGCCGGTTGTATCATAAACGAAAACAATGGTTTTAGCAAAGCCATTACCCATTTACTTGCAGCATGAACAAATAAATTGGTATCCGATACACCAGGATGAGCGGCTACAGATATACAGTCAATTTTATGAGTTTCAAAATACCTTTGTAGCTCATAACTAAAGAGTAAATTAGATAATTTCGAGCGTCCGTAAGCTTTCATGGGAGTATAACCTATGCCATTGTTGTAAAGTAAATTATCGTAATCCATTACTCCTTGCTTGTGGGCAATGCTACTCACATTTACAACGCGTGAAGCTGGTGTGACTTTTAACACGTCTAGCAGCAAGCCAGTTAATGCGTAATGCCCCAAGTGATTAGTTCCTATTTGCTTTTCGAAACCATTTTTGGTTAGTCCATAAGGCACCATCATTATACCGGCATTATTTAATAAAATATCCAGTTTCGTGTAATTTAATTTGAATTTGGCAACAAAACTGCGGATTGAATCTAAGTCTGTCAAATCCAGACCCATTACTTCGATATGTGATTTTGAAGTAATATCTAAAATTAGTTTTTTTGCAGCCTCTCCTTTTTCTACCGAGCGGCAGGCCATTATTACAGTCGCATTTTTTCTTGCAAAAGCCTTTACCGCTTCATATCCTAAACCACTATTACCACCAGTAACAATGATAATTTTACCATTTAGGTTTGGTATGTCTTTAATTGTCCATTTGTCTGAGCTCATATATTTCGTTTAAAAATAGTTTGTTTCTTATTGATTAATAAAACAAACAATCAAATTCAATTTTTGTTTGGACGAAATATAAATTAAAATTGACGAATACGCGTATGTCTAGTTGTTTTTTTAGTAATCAAGTCGATGTTTTCCCAAAGTAGAATTTTAGACTTATAATTTACAGCGAGTGTAGAGGAAGTAACCAAAAATAGGGCGGGATAATAAGTGCAAGCAGCAATAATGTCGAAAACCGAAAAATCAACCAGCGCACTTGTCAATAATGGTAAGATTTGATTTATTTCAGCAGTATTTTCGGATCCGAAATCAAGCAAAAGTGGTTTATCGGTTGCTTGAATTTGTCGATTAGGCTGAAGGGTAGTAACGTTTATATAATTATAGTTTTCAGCCAGTTGAATTAAATTAGCAGATGGGTTATTTTTCGTTATCGACAGTATTCCTATTGACAATACGCCATCAAAAAATAAGGTTTGCGCCGATTCTACATTCCCAGCATCCAAACTAAAAAGTTGGCAAACTGTATGCTCTTCATCAAGTTCCACAGCCATCCGTTTCAGAATTTGAAAAGGCGAACAAAATACATATTGGCTAGCAATAAAACGATGCATAAATATTTGAGTTTAGTCTGAGACGAATTATTTAAGCATTTGCAAAATCAATGTTTTTGGGTCTATTTTATTATTTGCCGTTTAGTAATTTTTCTTTTACCGACAATTCAAGTTTATTTATGCTGTCTTTTTTTTCTTTCGCAGGAATTAAATACTTCTTACTGTCGTGCTTTTCAACCACTTTTTTCAAACTATCCTGATATCGGGTGTTGTAATGTCGCAATAAAACTATGCTATCTAGCTCAGCATTAAATTTGCCTTTATAGACTTTACTGCCTAGCAAATCTCCGGATATTGATTTGATTTTGAGTCTTCTAAGCGCTGGTAGCCGCAACGTGAACCGTCTTAATAAGCTATCATTGTGGGAAATAGCATATACACTATCTTTTTTTCCGTTAGCGTAATTTATACGAAGCACCACCTGCGGATTTTTGCTGGAATCGGCTGGCGCAATACGTTGCAGGAACTTTAATTCATATACATCGCCCAATAAAAAGGTAGGATTCTTAATTTCAAAATTTAGACGAGTACGCACAGAATCTTCGCTAAAGTGGTATTTTCTGTCTTTATTCCAGACATCATCATTTCTCTTGGCTAGTTCTATTGAATCAATTGGGTGGTATTTATTGCTCCTAACCTCATTTTCTAATGTTGATAATCGTTCCAAAACGTCATCGTAAATGAACACAAATTTCTTAGGATTTTTGGTGTACCACACCAGCGAAGTATCAAATTCGGCGCGGCTAACATCGTATTTCTTTAAAATATAATCGTAGTACTGTTGCTTTGCGTCATTATTGCCATATTGTAAACCTTTAGCCACCAATACACCATCCAAGGTGTGCATTTCGGTGAGGATGTCAGTCATATCGCTTTCGTCTATTACCCCAGATGGTCTATTGTTGCAAGCCACCAAAGCCATCAAAAGCATCATTGAAACAACTAGCTTTTGCATCAATTTATTTTGTAGTTGGAGCATCAATTTCTTTTTTTGATTCAAGACTTTCGTTCAATTCCTTGCGAAAGAAAATGAGTATTATTGCTACTGACACACTGATAGCTGAGTCTGCTACATTAAAAATGGGACTAAAAAAGAGCGTTTCGCCAGCACTGTTTTTTATGAGTGGAAAATAAAGCATGTCAACAACTTTTCCGTAAAACAAGCCCGCATAACCACCACCATGCGGTAAGAATGTAGCAACCTGGCCGTAACTATCGCTAAAAAAAACACCGTAAAAAACCGAGTCAAGAATATTACCAGCTGCTCCCGCCAGCACCAACGCAATAGTTAGAATGTAGCCCGTGCGCACTTCTTTTTTTATCAAAGTGTGAATGTAATAGGCCAAAGCACCTACTGCCACAATGCGGAAGAGGGTTAGAAAGAGTTTTCCTATTATTTCCAAGCCGAAAGCCATGCCATTGTTTTCGATAAAATAAATTTTAAACCAACTAAAAACTTCTATGTAGTCGCCCAAGGCAAAGTTTAGTTTTATGTAAACTTTGGATACCTGATCGATTAATAAAACTATAAATATCAGCAGGATAGATTTCTGTGTTGTGGACATGGATTTCAATTTACTTTTTGGAATTATACAAATATTAAAACTACAATAATTTACAAACCCTATTTAAATGCTTGAATAGCACGAAGCTGCAAATTCATTTAAACACAAATTCGACAACAGACAAAATTGTGCCCTGTTGCCGAATTAAATGTATGAAAGAGAATTATTTTTTATCGTTTTTTGCCTCAATACTTAACGTAGCGTGAGGCACAGCGCGTAAACGTTCTTTAGGAATAAGTTTACCTGTTTCGCGACAAATTCCGTAGGTTTTGTTTTCGATACGAATCAATGCAGTTTGCAAATGTTGAATAAACTTCATTTGACGTTGCGCCATTCTGCCAGCCTCTTCTTTTGAGAGCGTAGCCGCACCTTCTTCCAATACCTTAAAAGTGGGGGAAGTATCCATTACATCGTTTCCATCTAAATTGGTAATACCATTGCGTAGCAATTCATATTCAATTTTTGCTTTTTCGAGTTTTTCTTTTATAAGTTCACGAAATTCATCTAGTTCGGCATCAGTGTATCTTGTTTTCTCGGCCATGGTATTTTTTTTTATTAAATGGGTTTAATGTAATTTTACAGAATAAATTCAGCTCTTTTTTTAGGCTTTTCAATTTGCCTGCGAAAATAGGTAAATTGTTTGATGTAAACAATTATTTTGGCAATTATATTTTATAATAATGAAAATCTTCATTCAAAAAAACACTACAAATTGAAATTTCCAGCTTGCAACTCAGCAAAAAATGCTTGATTTGAAATTTATAAAGTTTATAATGATACCTAAGTAATAGACACGATATAATGTAAGATTATAAAAAAACTTTTTTCATCTCAAACGTCACATTATATTATAACTCTTACTTAATAAATGAGGATTATTAAATTTTACTTACAAATATATTAACGCTATAATCGTCAAATTCTAATTCTGTTGAATCTTCCAATTTTGTGACCAACTTTACTGAATGAGCCAATGTTTGGGTTGCAATAAAAGTTGCAAATTCTGTTACAGCTTCTGCAATTTCGGGTTTACTTTCAATTTCTACCGTAATTTTATCTACAATTTCATATCCGTTGGATTTACGAATATTTTGAATCCGATTGACCAATTCACGTGCAATACCCTCGCGAACCAATGCTTCGGTGAGCGTAATATCCAATGCCACAGTCAGTTTTCCTTCATTGGCCACCAACCAGCCTGGCATATCTTCGGTTACAATTTCTACATCTTCCAGCTGCAGCTCCACATTTCCCGAAGGCAATGCAAGTACATAATTTCCGTTGAGCTCAATTTCTGCAATTTCTACATTTCCAAAAGAAATCATGGCTTGCGCAATTTCTTTCATTTGTTTGCCATATTTTTTGCCGAGTGTTTTAAAATTAGGCTTGATTTTTTTGATCAAACTTTCCAAATTTGCATCGGCAGGAATTATTTCCAATTCTTTAATATTTACTTCGGCTTTCACCAAATCGGCAATGTACATCAATTGTTTATAAATAGTTTCATCGGAAGCAGGCACAATGGCTTTTGAAAGTGGTTGGCGCACTTTTTTATCGGCTTTGCGGCGCAATGCAAGTATCAGCGACGAAGTTTGCTGCGCCAATTGCATACACACCTCAAGATTTGCATCTATCAAGTTTTCGTTGCATTCAGGGAAATCGGCCAAATGAACAGATTCGCTCATGTCCTGATTGGTAGCTGCATTCAAATCTAAGAATATTCTATCGGCAAAAAATGGTGCAATGGGTGCCATTAAACGCGACACAGTTTCCAAGCAAGTATATAGCGTTTGGTAGGCCGACAATTTATCTTCATCATACTCCCCACCCCAATATCTCTTTCGGTTAAGCCTTACATACCAATTACTTAGGTTCTCGCCCACAAAATCTGAAATGGCACGCCCGGCACGTGTTGGCTCGTAGGTTTCGTAGTATTCTGTTACCTCTTTTACCAAGGTATTGAGCAATGAAATAATCCAGCGGTCTATTTCCGGACGTTTTTCCATAGGTACTTGCGCTTCGCTATTGGTAAAATTGTCCACATTGGCGTAAAGCGAAAAGAACGAATACGTATTGTAAAGCGTGCCAAAAAACTTACGACGCACTTCGTCAATACCCTCTTCATCAAATTTCAAATTGTCCCATGGCGACGCATTGGTCATCATGTACCAACGCAACGGATCGGAACCGTATTTTTCGATGGTAGAAAATGGATCAACGCCATTGCCCAAACGCTTGGACATTTTATTGCCTTTTTTATCCAATACCAATCCGTTGGAAATTACGTTTTTAAATGCCACACTTCCTTTTATCATCGTACTGATAGCATGAAGTGTAAAAAACCAACCACGCGTTTGGTCAACACCTTCCGAGATAAAATCGGCAGGGAAAGAGCCTGCGTTATCAATTAGCGATGCATTCTCAAACGGATAATGCAATTGTGCATAAGGCATTGCACCCGAATCGAACCACACATCTATCAAGTCCAGTTCGCGTTTCATTGGTTTGCCACTTTTTGAAACCAGAATAATGTTATCGACATACGGACGGTGTAAATCGATGTTTTTTACCGAGTAATTTTCAACTGTATTTTCGCCAACTTTGAAATTTTTGTACGGATTTTCAGTCATAAAACCAGCCAAAATAGACTTTTCAATTTCCGAAATCAACTCTTCAACCGACCCAATGCATATTTCCTCCGCACCATCTTCGCTGCGCCAGATAGGAAGTGGCGTTCCCCAATAGCGGCTACGACTCAAATTCCAATCTTGCAAATTTTCCAACCATTTACCAAAACGACCAGATCCTGTAGATTGTGGTTTCCAATTGATGGTATCATTCAAAGCCATCATTTCCTCACGACAAGCAGTTGTTTTTACAAACCAACTATCTAATGGATAGTATAATACAGGTTTATCGGTTCGCCAACAATGCGGATAACTGTGTGTATGTTTTTCGATTTTAAAAGCCAGCCCTTGCTGTTTTAACATCACGCAAATATCAATATCAAGCGTAGCATCTTCGTCTTTCAATTTATCATCGTAGGCATTTTTCACAAAACAACCTGCGTAAGGAGTATATAAATCTACATTTACATTTGTAGAAACAAATTCAGCATTCAAATCTTCAATTTTGAAGAATTTACCCGTTCTATCCACCATTGGTTGGCGGTTCCCATCTTTATCAATCAACAAAAGTGGTGGCACATTATTTTGTTTGGCCACTCGATCATCATCCGCACCAAAAGTGGGCGCAATATGCACAATTCCGGTTCCATCCTCGGTAGTTACAAAGTCGCCCGTAATTACACGAAAAGCTCCTTCTCCAGGATTTACCCACGGAATAAGTTGCTCATATTCAATGCCTGCCAGTTCGGAACCTTTTTTGCGTTCCAAAATTTCATACTCGGATTTGCCCAGTTGAATTTGGAGTAAATTTTCGGCCAATATCAGATTGCAAGCTTGTTTGGTATATGGGTTTACTGTTTTAATTTTTACATAATCGATATTTGGACCAACGCACAAAGCAGTATTTGACGGCAAAGTCCAAGGCGTGGTAGTCCAAGCCAAAAAATATGTGTTTTCTTCGTTTTTGAGTTTAAACTGTGCCACACAAGTGGTGTCTTTCACATCGCGATAGCAACCCGGTTGGTTCAGTTCGTGGGTACTTAGCCCAGTTCCCGCAGCTGGCGAAAATGGCTGAATAGAATATCCTTTGTATAGTAAGTTTTTGTTGTATAGCTCTTTAAGTAACCACCAAAGCGTTTCAATGTAACGATTATCGTAAGTAATATAAGGGTCGTTCATATCCACCCAATAGCCCATTTGAGTCGTTAAATCTTCCCATTCTTTGGTATATTTCAACACATCGTGCCTACAAGCCGCGTTATAATCGTCCACGCTGATGGTTTTACCAATGTCTTCTTTGGTTATTCCCAATGCTTTTTCTACCCCAAGTTCTACCGGCAAACCGTGTGTATCCCAGCCTGCTTTTCGTTTTACCTGAAAGCCCTGCATGGTTTTATACCGACAAAAAACATCTTTGATGGTACGTGCCATAACGTGGTGAATACCAGGCAATCCATTGGCAGAAGGCGGCCCCTCGTAAAATACGAACGATGGCTTACCTTCACGGATTTCAATACTTTTATGAAAAATATCCTGTTCGCTCCAGCGCTCAAGCATTTCTTTATTGATGTTCGATAAATTCAGATTGGAATACTCTTTAAACTTTTTCATTTGTACGAACTTGCTAGCTATATAAAATTGAGGTGCAAAATTACAAAAAATAACTGGAAAGATAAAGTGGGAAAATTGAAGACAGATGAAAGTAAAATGTATCCGTTTTTACAGCACTTTATTTCAAAGGTCAATACGAGTTAGAAAAAAACATTTTGAAAATAACGCTTATCCTATTTATCACAGCAGTAAATTATTCACATTTTTAATCTTTCACGCTTTCCATTCATTAATTGAAATTTATCATTTGGCAGTTTTGGCAGTTTATGTTGAATAAAATTGAAATTCAAATCCCATTTTAACTGCAATAATGTCTTATATATCATACATTTATAATTTACGACTGTCAGTATTTCAGTATTTTTATTTTGGATAGGAATTTGTGAATGCATTCAAAGAGCAATTATTTATTTTTTTAATCTGCTTTAACAGTATAACAATGTAAAATAACAAATAAACTCAAAACCAAATACTTATGAACTTTAATAATTTTACCATCAAATCGCAAGAAGCCATTCAGCAGGCTATTGATTTGGTGCAAACTAATGGACAACAAGCTGTAGAAACGCCTCATTTATTTAAAGCGCTGTTGTTGAAAGGCGAAGATTTAACTCAATTCTTGTTTGGGAAATTGGGTGTGAATATTGCTGTGCTGCAATCTATTACCGACAGTTTAATCGGCAGCTTCCCTCGTGTTTCGGGCGGTGAGCCATATTTGGGACGTGAAACCAATGCAGTTTTGCAAAAAGCTACCGAACTTTCGTCTAAAGCGGGCGACCAGTTTGTTTCGTTGGAATACATTCTGTTGGCATTGGTGGCAGAAAAAAACAGCATTTCGAAAGTACTGAAAGATGCTGGAGTTACTGAAAAGGAATTGCAAGCTGCTATTATTGAGCTGCGTAAAGGTGCAAAAGCGGATTCTGCATCGGCCGAAGAAAGCTACAATGCTTTGAATAAATACGCCATAAATTTGAACGAACAAGCCCGTGCAGGAAAACTGGACCCTGTCATTGGGCGCGATGAAGAAATACGACGTGTGTTGCAGATTTTGAGTCGGCGCACCAAGAATAATCCTATCCTAATTGGGGAACCTGGCACTGGAAAAACGGCCATTGCCGAAGGCCTAGCGCATAGAATAGTGCGTGGTGATGTGCCCGAAAATCTGAAATCGAAACAAATATTCTCATTGGACATGGGGGCATTAATTGCGGGCGCTAAATACAAAGGAGAGTTTGAGGAGCGACTAAAATCGGTAGTAAATGAAGTAATAAAGGCTGATGGTGAAGTAATTTTGTTTATCGACGAAATTCATACACTTGTAGGTGCCGGAAAAAGTGATGGCGCCATGGATGCGGCCAATATCCTGAAACCTGCATTGGCACGGGGAGAATTGCGGGCTATTGGAGCCACCACTTTGGACGAATATCAGAAATACTTTGAAAAGGACAAAGCGTTGGAACGTCGATTTCAAATTGTGCAAGTGGACGAGCCAGACATTCCGAGTACCATTTCCATTTTGCGTGGATTGAAGGAACGCTATGAAAACCACCACAAAGTACGTATTAAAGATGACGCCATTATTGCGGCTGTGGAACTTTCGAGCCGTTATATTACCAACCGTTTTTTGCCTGATAAAGCCATTGATTTAATGGACGAAGCGGCTGCAAAATTGCGTTTGGAAGTAGATTCTGTGCCCGAAGAGCTGGATAAAATAGACCGTAATATTAAGCAATTGGAAATAGAACGTGAAGCTATAAAACGTGAAAATGATACTCGAAAATTGGAACAGTTGAACGAAGAAATTGCTAATTTGAAGGAAGATAGCAAAGAATTGCGTGCTAAATGGTCGTCCGAAAAACAATTGATTGACAGCATTCAACAAACAAAAATTGAGATTGAAGACCTTAAATTTCAAGCAGAGAAAGCCGAACGTGAAGGCGATTACGGATTGGTGGCCGAAATTCGTTATGGCAAAATAAAAGTGGCCGAACAACAGATTGTTGATTTTCAGACCAAGCTAGCCACCATGCAAGGTATTCACGCGCTGATAAAAGAGGAGGTTGACAGCGAAGATATTGCCGATATTGTGAGCCGTTGGACTGGAATTCCGGTAAATAAAATGCTTCAGAGCGAAAAAGATAAATTGCTGAATTTGGAAGATGAACTGCATCAACGGGTTGTGGGGCAAGATGAGGCCATTCAGGCAGTTTCGGATGCTGTGAGGCGAAGTAGAGCTGGTTTGCAAGATCCAAAAAGACCGATTGGTTCCTTTATTTTTTTAGGAACTACGGGAGTTGGAAAAACAGAATTGGCCAAAGCGCTGGCAGAATTTCTGTTCGACGACGAAAATATGATGACGCGAATTGACATGAGCGAATACCAGGAGAAATTTTCGGTAACTCGCTTAATAGGCTCACCTCCAGGCTACGTGGGCTACGACGAGGGCGGTCAGTTGACGGAAGCAATCCGCAGGAAACCTTACTCGGTCGTACTTTTTGATGAAATAGAAAAGGCGCATCCCGACGTTTTCAATGTGTTGCTACAAGTGCTGGACGATGGACGATTGACAGATAATAAAGGGCGATTGGTTAATTTTAAAAATACAATTATTATCATGACTTCTAATATTGGGTCAACATTGATAAGAGATAATTTTGAACATTTAACCACAAAAAATCAAGATGAGATTGTTGAAAAAACGAAAAAAGAAGTTTTTGAGTTACTGAAACAAACTATTCGGCCTGAATTTTTAAATCGTATTGATGAATTGGTGATGTTTGCGCCACTTAATGTGCTGCAAATTGAAGAAATTGTACGCATGCAAATTGAAGGTGTTCAACGCATGCTGGTACAAAATGGCATTCAATTGGAAGTGAAGCCCAAAGCACTGCGATTTATTGCCGATTTAAGTTTCGACCCACAATTTGGAGCACGGCCTGTAAAGCGAGCCATTCAAAAATACTTGCTCAATGACTTATCTAAGCAATTGATTGCAGGCAAAGTACATAACGACGAAACCATTGTGGTAGATACCGATGAAAATGGGTTGACATTTGCGGAAAAGTAAAACTAAATAGTACAAAACCCTGAAAGTTTTATAGGCTTTACCTTATTTAATTTTAGGGTTTTTACTTTTAAATGGCATTGGTATTTGAGCTAATTTTGCATATCATTTTTAAAAAGAATAGCTTCCATGATTTAGTTATGAATTAGAAATTATCCGCTTCCATTAAAGACCATACACATTAAAAAAAACAAACCGTTATGAAAGCATTATCTATTTCAATTGTTATTGTAATTCTATTAGCCTTGTTATTTGTGGCATACTATGGTGGTTTTAGGCAAATTACGTTTACCACTGCCACCGAAGGGGGCGAAGTGCTTGTTTACGAAGATGTTGTGGGCGATTACGGCAAAACAGGGGAGGTGATGGATAGTGTTTATACTAAATTGTTAAACATAGAAAAGATAAAAACGACCAAAGGATTTGGCATTTATTACGATGACCCTAAAAAGGTAGATAAAGATAAATTGAGGTCTGAGGTAGGTTGTATTGTTGAGGGAATTGATAGCTTAAAAATGCTTGATTTGAAAAAAAAATACAAAGTGAAAATTTGTCCTATTGCCTATTATTTAACCACAGAATTTCCACATAAAAGTGTGATGTCCATTATGTTTGGAATAATGAAAGTATATCCGGCAATGAGTAAATATTTGAAGCAAAATAGACTTAGTGAGCTTGGTCCAGTAATGGAAATTTATGATATGCCCAACAAAAAAATCAAGTATCGAAAAGAAATCGTCAGCATACTGCCATAACAAAATATGATGGTCGAAATTGAATTTCTTGATTTATTTTTGTGTCGGGAAATTCAATTTGCCATGCTTATGTACTTTAGCAGCAGACTGTATATTTTAGTTCCTTCTATTTTAAATTTGGCTTATACTTTTTGGAATTACTTACTTCTACTTTCCTAAAATAAAACTTGAAAATAATAACCACAATAGAAAACAAAGAAAAAAACAAATATCAGAACACAATAGATAAATATTGTTCGATGTTTTAAGAAATAAAATACTTTTTAAATGCCGAAAACAGTATTTGAATTGTGCACTATTGTGCTCCCAACATCTATTCACGAAATGTAGGAACAAGCTGGGATGCTTAGCTCATTGATTTGGCAAAGTAGAATAAAACTATTCAAAATATCAACTATTTAAAACGTCCCTTTCAGCATTCTGTTATTTCCCGAAATATCTTTTTTTAATTCTACATCCAAAAATCCAAGTTCATTCAATAATTCGATACCCGTTTGACCAGCATTTCTATGAATTTCGAAGTAAATTCTTCCGTTCGGATTTAAATGCTGTTGAGCAAAAATTCCAATCTGCCGATAAAACCGGAGCGGGTCATGGTTGGGCACAAACAGTGCCAAATGAGGTTCGTATTCCAAGACATTGGCATGAATTTCATTCTTTTCTGACTCTGGTATGTAAGGTGGATTGCTCACAATTATATCCCACTTTTTGGAAATTTCAGGCGGATTTAAGATGTCAACTATTGAAAAGCTGACTTCTACATTATTTCTTTTTGCATTTAATAGGGCTGTTTCCAAGGCTTTTTCGGAAATATCAAAAGCTTCAACCGTTGCTTTTGGCAATACTTTTTTGAGTGAAATGGCTATGCAACCACTGCCAGTACCTATGTCGAGTATGTTTAAAATTGCATTTTTGTCGGTATCTTTTTCTATCCAATTAACCAACTCCTCGGTTTCTGGTCGAGGTATCAACACCGATTCATTAACGATAAAATTAAGACTGTAAAACTCTGTCTCGCCTAAGATGTACTGAATGGGAACAAATTTTTTAAGTTTTTCAATAAAACTTTCTATTTCATGCTGTTGTTTAGTAGAAAAAAGCGTATTTTTGTTAACTATTATTTCTATTCTCGAAAACCCTGTCAGTTTTTCGATGATTAAATAGGTGAAGCTTTTAATTTCTGTAGCTGGATAAAATCCTTGTAGCTGTGATTGAATGTGTTGAATGGCCGTTTGCATGCTGCAAAGATAATAAAAGCCATGGAAATGTGGTAGGGAAAATAAAAAAAATACTGAATTATGATAAATGAATTGAAAGATAACATCACGTTCCTACCCACAATGGAGCAATTGGAACCTTACATGCATCGTTGTCTCCAATTGGCTCAACATGGAGAAAGTTATGTAGCCCCAAATCCAATGGTAGGAGCTGTTCTTGTGAGTGACGAAATAATTATTGGCGAAGGTTATCACCAGCGGTATGGACAACCACATGCCGAGCCTAATGCTATTAATTCGGTAACTGACAAGGGTTTGCTATGCAATGCTACTCTTTTTGTGAGTCTGGAGCCCTGTTCTCATTATGGAAAAACGCCACCTTGCGCCGACTTAATAGTAAAAAGTGGCATTCCTCGGGTGGTAATTGGAACGCTCGACCCAAATCCTAAAGTGGCAGGAAAAGGGGTGGAAATTCTCCGTAAAGCTGGCGTGGATGTTTTTGTGGGAGTGCTGGAAAATGAATGTCGCAATATAAACAAGCGATTTTTTATTTTTCAGGAGCAGAAAAGACCCTATATTTTACTTAAATGGGCGCAAACACAGGATGGTTTTATGGACAGAAAAAGAATGGATGTGAATGAACCGCCGTTGATAATATCGAATGAAATTACGAAACAACTCACACATAAAATGCGATCGGAAAATCAAGCTATTATGGTGAGCACTAATACAGTATTGTTGGATAACCCAACACTTACTGTCCGAAATTGGTCGGGCAAATCACCCATTCGCATTGCTATTGATAGGGTGGGACGAATTCCGGCGCATTATAATTTGTTAGACGGTAGTATGGCAACCCTCATTTTTACAGAAAACAAATCCCAAAAACATAAAAATTTGGAATTTATCAACATCGCATTTGATGATAATTGCTTATCCACCATCTTGAAAGTATTATATGAGCGAAATATTAACTCACTATTGGTAGAAGGTGGTGCAAAGTTGCTAACCAGTTTTATTCAGGCTGGACTGTGGGATGAAGCCAATATTGAAGTTTCTCCGCAGTTAATTTCTGAAGGCATCGCAGTACCCATTTTTCCATTTCAGCCCATTTTGCGGCGGGTTTTTGACAACCACGAATGGATGTTTTATCAGAATTTAAAACCAGTAGTAGTTTAAGATTAAATTTTCGTTCTTTTTTAATCTGAATCTTTAGTAGAAAATGACTTTGAACCTTAACATCTCCAACAATATTGCAATCAATTTTTATTCTAAAATTCGTATTATTATCTTTGATAGAAATGTTTTTTTACACTGTTTCTTTTTACATCAAAAGGTACTAATCTATCGAACTCGTTCATTTTATAATACCCTTATTAATTACGTTCTGAATCAAATTGAAAACTTAAATATATTTCAATCAGTTATTTACAAATGCATTAACATAGCGTAACAACTTACATTATTTTCACCTCACTATGACAAATTTTATAGTTTTATTGCTGATAGCTATCTATGTTTACACTTTAGTAAGTATCATATCGGTCTTATTGCTCGAAAACCGCAACCCCGCGAAGTCTCTCTCCTGGGTTTTGGTATTGCTTTTTATACCCATAATTGGGTTATTTTTCTATCTTGTTTTTGGGCAGAATTTAAGAAAGAAGAAGTTAATATCAAAAAAAAGCATTCGTCGATTAACCAACCGCCCTGTAGCCTCTTTTGATATTAGTAAGTTAAATCCATCGCTGATAGACAACAACCAACTGAATTTAATAAAAATGCTTTACAAAAACAGTGAAGCGGCTGGATATGCTTTTAATAAAATTGAAATTTTATCGAACGGAGAAAGCACTTTTGATGCCGTTTTTGAGGCCATTAGAAATGCAAAAGACCACATACATATTGAGTTTTTTATTTTTGCCGATGATAAAATCTCCAATCAATTGAGGGAATTACTCATTTTAAAATCCAACGAAGGTGTGGAAGTGAGAATGATTTATGATTATTGGGGAAGCTTTGATTTATCTAAGCGATATCTTAAATCTTTGCGCGATGCAGGAGTGCACGTTCAATCTTTCTTGCCTTTTCGCTTTCGGATTCATTTTTCGAGCAGCAAAATTAACTACCGAAATCATAGAAAACTAGTCATTATTGATGGTAATATAGGCTTTACTGGAGGACTAAATGTAGCCGATAGATATATTTACGGTGATACCTTGGGGCGATGGCGCGATACGTTTATTAGCATACAAGGTGCTGCAGTACACGGACTTCAGTTGTTATTTTTGGTTGATTGGTATTTCGTGGAGCGCAAAATTTTAGACAATCCCAGGTATTTCCCAGAGCCGGAAAAGTTTGACGACAACTTGGTGCAGATTGTAAGTAGCGGACCCGATTCCGACTGGGAAGCCATCATGCAGGGCATTGCTTCCGCCATTATGTCCGCCACAAAGTACGTGTATATTCATTCGCCCTATTATATGCCCACCGATGTGTTATCAACCTGCATAGAAATGGCGGCTCTGAGTGGTGTTGACGTTCGGTTAATGATTCCCATAAAATCCGATTCCAAATTTTCGTATGCCAGCACAAGCAGTTTTCTGGGACAGGCACTGGAGGCAGGAGTGCGTATTTTTCGCTATCAAAATGGGTTTTTACACAGCAAAGCCATAGTTATCGACGATTTTATTTCCATTGTGGGCTCATGCAACATTGATGAACGCAGCTTTTCGCAAAATTTTGAGGCCAATGCCTTCATTTATGAAAAGAAAACGGCATTGAAACTCAAAAAGCTTTTTATGAAAGACATTGAAAACTGCGAAGAACTAACGCTTGAGGTCTGGACAAATCGAAAAAGGAGACAAAAACTAAAAGAATCATTTGCGCGGCTGTTTAGTCCCTTGATGTAAAATCTGAAAGTATTTAGCAAAAATGTCGTTGTGAATTTCTTTACAACAAAAAAATTACCTACTTTTGCAGTCCCCAAAATTAATGAGCGGGATGTAGCTCAGCCCGGTTTAGAGTGCGCGTCTGGGGGGCGCGAGGTCGCAAGTTCGAATCTTGTCATCCCGACTAATGAATATCAAAGACTTATGCGAAAGTGTAGGTCTTTTTTATTTTGGTGTGTAACTGTTTTGTAAGTCTTTATTCTAAATCCAGTCATGTATTTTTTTTAAATATAAATATCCATAGTAATGTCGTTTAGCCTTCATCGAATCTTTTGAAATCACATATTGTCGAAATAATATCATGTTTTGATAAAAATATATTCATATTCTGAGTTCTCACACCTTATATTTGCAAATTAATTCAAGACCAATAAATGTAAACGCAAAATAATGGAAAATGCCCCCATTAGCATACTCGATTTACAAGGGCACAGCGTTTTGGAAATTACGGCAAACAAATAGAAATAGTAAATGTAGCCAACCTCAATGGTGGTATCTATTTTGTGAAAGTGCTAAGTAATGGAAAATAATGAACAGCAGATTTGTGAAGTTATAATTTTTAATACCCAATCCTTTAACAGTTTTGGAGGATTGGGAATTTTTATTCGACTGCAGCTGGAGATAATTTCTTTTTTCCTCCAGCTAAAGATGGAAACAATTGAAAAGATAAGAAGTTAAAGTTAATTAGCTGGCTGAAGGTTTAAAATAAATAACCTTTGAAGAAAAGCATCATTTTTGTATTTCTTTTTTTTCTTTTCAATGCTTTCTGTTATATATGTTCTTTTTCGCCACACAACAAAAAATCAATTACTTAAAAAACAATACCATGAACAAAAAACTCAACCTTTTAGCAGTAGCGCTTTGCTGCCTTCTCTTTACCCTGCCAGCGCAGCAAAATCAGCGCATGTATTTAATCGGCAATAGTTTGACCGACAACATCAAGTTTGAAGGTTTTACGGCCCTTATCACCACACGCGGAAACACCAGTGTTTTAGGCTCACAACGTATCCCGGGAGCACCTTTAAGTTTCTTGTGGGAAAATCTGTTGGGTAATTTTACTCACGAACCCTATGGTTTCCCAGAAAATGCCTTCTCTGTTTACTCTTGGGATTACCTCTCTTTACAGCCTTTTGACCGCTCCATCGAAGGGGTTGACGGAGATCGCGTGATGGTAAGCAATTATTACAACTTGATCAAAGCCAAGAGTCCCGACTGCAAGGTCTCCATTTATGCCCACTGGCCCCGCACTCCGAATAATAAAGATTATACCCTTTGTACGCAAGCGGAGTATAATGACACTTGGCTTTCTACTTCAGAAAACGAAGCCCGTAAATACTATGAGGATTTGGTTCTTGCTGTCCGCGCTGATTATCCTGCTACGGCTGACAATATTATCATGGCTCCTATTGGGGAGGTGATGTATTCGCTCAACAACAATGCTACTTTTCTCTCCGCCATGGGAATCAGCTCTATCTGGGGTCTTTATATCGACGGCATTCACCTCGGTTTGGTTGCTGAGTACATCTCTGCGAGTGTCAACTATGCCTTGATGTACCACGATGATCCTGTTGGTTTAGCCGTTCCGGGCGATTTTGGAACCATTCCTGCCGGAGCCTTGACTCAAATTCAACAGACCATCAAAGATGTGATTATCGCCAAATCGACCTATACCGGCATCAGCTATTTTGGGCCGGCACCCGTGCTGTCTGTAGCTTTGAATGCAAGTGCGGTTGAATTGAATACCACTAAAACGGCTACTCTTAGTCCTATTTTCACCCCATCAAATGCTGCCAATAAAGCGGTAACGTGGTTAAGTTCAAATGCCGGAGTAGCCAGTGTGGTGAATGGCGTGGTCACTGCCAATGCCGTGGGAACAGCCAATATCACCGTAACGACTGCCGATGGCGGAAAACAAGCGGTTTGTGCGGTAACCGTAGTGAATACAGGAACTCCTGTGACTGGAATTACGCTAAATAAATCGACCACCAGCATATTAAAAACAATCACCGAAACCCTCACGGCCACCATTGCACCAGCTGGTGCCACCAATAAAACGGTTAGCTGGAAAAGTTCCGATAATACCATTGCCACGGTTAATGCTTCGGGTGTGGTGACGGCAGTAAAAAAGGGAACGGCTACTATCTCTGCTATTTCGGCGAACGGTTTATTTACTGCGAACTGTGTGGTGACCGTTACCCAGCTCAATAATCCTCCCGTGGCCGTGCTGAAGTACAGTCCGGGCAACGCAGGTTATGCGCCCTACAAAGTAAGTTTTGATGGACGCTCCAGCACCGATCCCGATCCCGATGACTTTGTGCTCGGTTTCGACTGGGTGGTGAAGGTGCAAGGTGCCCCTTCGAATTTGGCTACGGAAGTGAGTAATGGCTTCGATTATACTTTTACCACTGCGGGCGTATATGAAGTGACCCTTCA
>JFJP01021764.1_pt1 | contig 17642 bp, 11 predicted proteins | sample 431651 | NCBI WGS metagenome assembly JFJP01 (sample SAMN02602958, study PRJNA72255) | Microbial mat metagenome, whole genome shotgun sequencing project. | biome: fresh water; feature: sink hole; material: water; isolation source: purple microbial (photo- and chemosynthetic) mats found in...
CACCAGTTGGAAAATGGGAAAAACATGAATCCACTTGAACTCTTCGGGATTTCGTTAGGGTTACCCCACAGCTAAAGGGTACATAGCCATCAAATTTGATACATCCCGTATCGTGGGCGGTGCCCACGGCTAGTATTCATATACCCTTTCAGGGAAAAATACGAAATGAATTACCATCCGAAGGATGTTCGCATACCAGCCATGGGAAAACGGGGGCTCGACCTCACATTTATTACTAAACTGGAACAGACAGTGGACGTACTCAAGTCGCTGGACATTGAACAGGAAAAACTGAAAGCGAAGCTGAAAACCAAAACAACCGAGATCGATGCCAATATGGAAACGCTGAAAGGGATGTTGACGGAAGCGCGGAAAGTAGTGAAAATGAGTATCGATCAGGCGGGCTGGAGAGAGTTCGGGATTGAGGATGCGAAATAGCCATAAGCGACAGGCTGAAAGCGAAAAGCTGAAAAAAGAGAGGCATCCGGTTGGGTGCCTCTTTTGTTGAGGAGTGGGAGAAAAATGGTTCGGGGGTGAGCCCGAACCTTTATTGTATTGAAAACGTTGCACTACATCTTAAGTTTGATTTTAAGGTGATTGGTTTACAATCGAACGAATTAATATCTCTACTTTTTTGTAGTTCTTCCCGTCATCCTCTAAAAGTGATTCCTTGCCGGTTTCAATATTCAATAAAGTAGGAAGAAAATACAAATCTCTATCTATACAAAAATAGGCATTTGACTTTCTGTTAGCTTTCATAAAACAGGCTTTTACAATATTGGTTTTGCCCCAAGTAAGAGTGTCATCCTCGATTGCTTTATAATTGTTTTTTGCGGATTGTTTCAATAACTCATAATTTCTTCTTCCATTTTCCATTATCAATACACAAAATACCTCAGAGTCTGACTTTTCATTGCCGTGAGGAAATGAATATGCTTTGAAGCAGTCTAAATCATCAAACTTGACCTCTTTCAAAAACCAATACACTGGAATTCTAAGGGGTTTATGACCAATGTTTAACTCTTTTTGTATACAGTGATTGTAAATATTCATTACCCCAAAATTGTATTCTACTATTTCTGCAAGAAGAATAATTATAGCAAGTATACAAATTAAAACTATTACTCTTTTATTTCTTACCATTTTTATTACTACCTAGATTATTGAGCCCGAATCTTGTTAAACAACTACCACCAAGCCAATCGCATTTTCAGTAGTATTACCGTAAATACAAGATGTAGTATTCTACGAATATATGATGTGTTTTTTAGTGGTAAAATTGTCCAAAAATTTACTAGACCAACCCGATCTTTTGAGTGATTTGGGTACAATAAAAGTGAAACTAACAGTGTTACCATATAGGATGCCACAAGAACAATGGAAATCAATGATTTAATATTAACATTCATTTTATACCTTATTTGACAAAAAATCCTTGAAAACCAGAAATAATAGCCCCTACAATATTCCCCAGTTGTGAACCCGTTGAACGACCAGCACTTGTCTGTGTAATTGTTTTATCTCTAAGGACCTTTGTACCCGGTACTTTAGAAGTAAAAGGCCCTGTTGAATTTGTGATAATATTAGTAACCAGCGACTCCCCAAAACTAGTTTACTTGCCAGTGTAGTTACCGCAATTATCTTTCATTTTTGCTTCCAATGTATTTTTAATGACCATATCATCAACAATACCATCGATGATACCGCCAATAATTGCTCCGGCCCCCGGTAACAATCCATTTAGTGCTCCCATAGATGCACCGTAAAACGTAGCCATAGCTAAATCAGATCCAGAGATAGCACCATTCATATAATAGTTCTGATATTTATTAACGCTTGTCAAGCCACCAATAAAGGCCCCTGCACCAGCCATGACCAACTCATTTCCATCTAAATCGACAAAATTTACCGGATCATTTCCACAATACCGATAGAAATTCGTCTCCGCATTGAATCCCAATGGTTCCTTATCTGCCCATCTCCCCACATTCCCATCGTAATCTCTTGTTCTGAAAATAGATTTGGGAACAAGTACTAAAATGATCGTGATTGTGTGCCTGCATAGTACATGCTATGGTATGTTGTAGTTCTTGTTCATTCGTCGCGAGGCCCAAGCAATGTACGAAATGTTCTGAATAATGTTTCGGTAAAAAATGGGGCACAGCGCAGAGAATTAAAAAACGGCGCCTCTCTTTCGAAAGACACCGTTGAACCCTAAAAGCTTATCACTCTTAGTTTGTTTTCTGCATGGTCACGCGACGGTTGATCGAACGTCCCTCTTCGGTGGCGTTGTCTGCAATTGGCCGTTCCATTCCGTAGCCCACTGCGCGCATCCGAGACTCTTTGATCCCTTTGCTCACGAGATACGCTTTCACCGATTGCGCTCGAGCGTGAGAGAGTTTCAGGTTGTAGTCAGCCTTACCCACGTTGTCCGTGTGGCCCTGGATTTCAATCTGAACTTCTTCCCAGGTCAAGAGTGAAAGCACCACTTTGTCCAGAACCGGGAACGATTCAGGCTTGAGCGTCGCTTTGGCCGTATGGAATGTCACGCCGTCGAGAACGATCGCTTCGCGGGTGATTTCCATCGCTTTTGGCTCTTCGTCAGGACATCCGTCTTCGTCTTTAAACTTGTTGACGGTTTCCGGATCGTTCGGACACTGATCAACCGTATCGACGAGACCATCTTTGTCATTGTCCAGTTCAGGGCAGCCGTCGGCATCTTCAAATCCGTCCATATCTTCCGGCGCATTCGGACACTGATCGACATCGTCGAGAATGCCATCTTTGTCGTTGTCCAGATCAGGACAGCCATCTTCATCTTCGAAACTATCGCGATCTTCCGGATTGTTCGGGCACTGGTCAACCGTGTCGAGAATGCCGTCGTTGTCGTTGTCGATATCGGGACATCCGTCGGAATCTTCGAATCCGTCTTTGTCTTCCGGCATGGTGATACACTTGTCAACGGTGTCGATAAGGCCGTCAAGGTCGGTGTCGCCAATTTTCTCCTTGCAGAGATAGAACGTGTACATGAGATTCAGTTCCACCGGTTTTACTTTGAACGGCATCTCTTTTACGGACTGATTATTGTCGCCGATCGGGGTGTAACGGAAATCGTAATACCCTTTTCCGTACTGGTAGCCCGTTTCGATGGCAATGCCGTGTTTGTCGTGTTCGCCAAAGCGAGCTTCTGCGCCGATTTTTCCGACGTAGTGCATCAGGGTCAGGTCGGTGGTGAAATTTCTCTTTTCGAACGAAGTGTCAATATTTGCCCGGTAGACGCCAGCTCCGATTGCCAAGTACGGGCGAACGGGTGCATCTTTGGGAAATTTAAAGAGAAGTTCTGCCGTTCCGCCGTACCCTTCTTGATCCCAGTTGCGGAATCCGCTGAAGTCAAATCCCCAGATATCTCGGTTGAGAATTCTGAGGTGAGCACCCCAATCGGATACACCGATTTTGGGACCCATACCAAAACACCAGTGGCGATCAGCTCGGTGAAAGTCGCCATATTTCAACTTTTCCGCGCCCATGCCAGAAACGGTGAGAGCAAGGAGAAGCAAGAGTATCATTTTTTTCATAACGCTATCCTATTTCTTTTCTTCGTATGGGTTGCGATTTAACACTTTGGTGAACACTTTGGTCGATCCGACAAAGCTTTCGTTTTTCACGTAGCCCACGCCGGGAGCGTAGTAGAGATTGACCATTACCGTGACAATTTCATCTGCGCGAACTGCCGCCGGAACGGGAATCATGCGCCCCGCCACTTTTACTTCGGCGAGACTGCGCGATCTGTTCAGCATTTTGGTTTCGTAGCGATAGTGCACACAGAGGAATGTTCCTGCCGGAACCGTTACTGCTACTTCATCATCTATACAGACAAGCTTACTCATTGCCGAATCGAGGAAAAACCGTTTCAGTTCTGTGTTGTATTCCAAAGACTGGAATTTCCACTCCTGAGCGGGAATCACAGGATAGCGCGCAAAGAGCATCGGGTTGCGGTCATAGGTGCCACTCGAAGAGACTCCACCCACCTGAATCAATCCCGAATCGCTGTTGCTAAAGAGATAATCCACTGTATCTGTTGTTCCTTTGATACCGCTCAGGCCGCTCCATCGAAGAGCATAGATCGAACCGGTCACTCCGGGAACAGTTCCCGCAAAAATTGATTTTACGGTCAACGTAGACGTGTCGGTATTTTTCGACGTATCGGTGTTTTTCAATGTGTGGAACGTATCAAGATAGTTCCACTGAGCACCGACTACCAACGGAAGGATCAGTTTTTTCGCGTTTTCTGTCACGTGAATGGCGATCTTTTTCACACTCGAAGCTGAACCGTTTGTATCGGTCACTCGAACGCGTACATAGATCACGCCGACAAAATCCTTTATGGGAACAACGCGATTGCCAATCCGGTCGTATGTTTTAGGATTTTTGTCATCGTCGAGCACTTCGAGAGTCATCACGTCGCCGTTTGCATCGTAGGCGTCCACGTGTTTCAGTTCGATCTCTACGGTGTCATTTTTCGCCACCGTGATTGCACCCACTGCATCGGCCAGAACCGGCGTGCGGTTCTGAAGCCAGATCAGTTCTGAACAGCCGGTCAGAGCTAGAAGCAGCGCCGCTGTAAGAGTGTATTTCAATTTTTTCATTGGTTGTACCTCAGTTTTCATTTCTGAACTCCGATCATTTTTCGTTCCTGATTAATCACAGTTCCCTTTGATCGGAACGTTATAATTGCCAGATAAGACGAACTTTCCACTGCCGATCTCGATGCCGAGAAATCCCATTCAAACAGTGCTTTCGCATTGTTGAACTGAACAATCTGATCGACCGCTTTTGTTCCCACACTGCTATAGATTGCAATATCCGCCGCATCGGCAGATTGGTGCATCAAATCAAAGCGCATCGACGTTGTTCCAGCAGGGGCGGGATTCGGCGAAATGGCAATCCTGAACATATCGGGATTGATTGCGTGTCCCACATGGAAATTGGCGCGCTTGTCATAAGTGAACGCATTGATTTCTGTCACTTCAACGGGAATCGTGTCGGAAATAATCCCACCTTTTCCGTCATCGGCGGTAACAATAACGATTGTTTTACCAAATTTGTTCGGTTCAATATCGAGAATCAATTTGTTGTCCGAATCGAGTTTACCAATTACCAGAGAACTGTCTTTGGAAACAACCGTAAAGGTCAACACGTCGCCATCAACATCTTTGATCAGATCGTCAAGATCGATAACCGTCGTATCTTTGTCGATATCGGTAATCACCTCTTTTACCACCACTGTGTCTACTTTGATTTTTACAATCGTATCAACAACAGGATCGTTGTTGTCAGTGACCGTGACATCAACAGTGTCAGAAACGGTTGTTTTCTTATCAGAAACCGTTATGATTATTTTTGTTTTACCCTTTTTGCCAGGAAGAACATCGATAATCAGTTTGTTATCTACATCAAGTTTTCCAATCGCAAGCGTTGAATCGAGCGACTTGACCACATAGGTAAGGGTATCTGTCGAAGAGTCATCGAAAATATCATCGAGATCGGCAATGGTTGAATCCTTGCTGTCCTGTTTGATTGTTATATCATCGATTTTTTTCGTGATCACCGGGGTGATATTTTCAACAGTAACATCCACCGTGTCCGAAACCGAAGAGGTTCCGTCCGTGGCGGTGACAATTACCTTAGTCTTTCCGGTTTTTCCCGGCTGAACATCGATAACCAATTTGTTGTCACTGTCCAATTTTCCGATTACCAGCGCCGAATCAAGCGATTTAACGGTGAATGTCACCTTGTCGCCATCGGGATCAGTGATCACATTGTCGAGATCGATAATTGTCGAATCATTCGCATCTTGTTTGATAATGATATCGTTGATTCCTTTGTTTACCACGGGAATCTTATTTCCCACCACCACATCGATCGTGTCAGAGGTAGAAAGTTTGCCATCGGTGGCAATGACTATCACTTTCGTCGCTCCGGTTTTACCCGGTTGAACATCGATAGAGAGAACATTGTTAACGTCGAGTTTGCCAATGGCCAGTGTCGAATCAAGTGATTTCACCGTGTAGGTGAGATTGTCGCCATCGGGATCGTCAAATACATCATCCACATCGATAATGGTCGTATCTTTGCTATCAGCTTTGATCTCGATATTTTTGATTACCGTTGTCACAACAGGGCCGTCGTTTTCCGGGGTCACGGTAATATCCACTGTGTCGTGAACCGTGAACTGGCCATCGGTGGCAGAAACTATCACTTTTGTCGAACCGAACTTGTTGGGCTGAACATCTACGATAAGTTTGTTGTCCCCATCGAGTTTGCCGATTGCCAGCGTCGAATCGAGTGATTTCACTGAATAGGTCAACTTGTCACCATCGGGATCGGTGAATACATCGTCCAGATCGGCGATTGCACTGTCGGCGGCATCTTCTTTGATAGAAAGGTTCGGGATTGCAGTTTTAACAGAAGGTGTTTTGTTTTCTGCGCGAACATCAACTTCGAACGTGTCTTTCACCGAAATAGTACCATCAGTGGCGGTGACAATTACATTCGTTTTGCCCACTTTGCCTTTGATATCAATTGTGAGCAGATTATTCACATCCAGTTTGCCCACGGCGATTGAACTGTCTACAGATTCTACAGTGAACGTAATCTTGTCGCCATCGAGATCTGTGATCATCGTATCAAGATCAGCCACTTTTGCGGTGGTTGAATCTTTCAGAACCACCATATCGCTGATCTTTTTGCTGACAATTGGTCCGTCGTTCACCGGAGTCACTGTAACATCGACCGTGTCATCGATCGAAGTGGTTCCATCGGTGGCTGTAACGATTACTTTTGTCGATCCGAATTTGTTTGGTTGCACATCGAGAATCAACTTGTTGTCGGCGTTTAGTTTTCCGATAACAAGCAGAGAATCAAGTGATTTCACTTTGTAGGTAAGAGTACTTCCGTTTCCGTCGCCAAATACATCGTCGAGATCTTTAATCGACGAATCTGCGGCGTCTTCTTTGATTGACACATCGGAAATCGCGGATTTGATAAACGGCGCATCAGAAGTGTACTTGAACGAAGCAAGATCTGATGCAATATAGCCCGCTTTCGAAGCGCTAAATGCGACGGAGTCATCTTTGATTACGGTGATTTCTAGAGGAGAACTGCCGGTCTGATCGGAACCTCCATTTTTGCGGTAGGTTATTGACACTCCTGTCACGGCTTGGTTTGCCATGTCGGTTGAAACGGTGAGCATATCTTTTCCGGAAACAGGAAGTGCTTTGTTTGTTGAAACGGGCCCTTTCAGTTTCTGGAACGTATATGCTGCCGTGTCCACTTTACCAGGTGTCGGAGCAGCACCGGTGATAACGACATTGGTCAGAGTAAGCGCGGTTGAAGCTCCTGACACGGCACTGATCGGTCCGGTGATCGGAAAAATCAATGTGTCGATTTTTGCGCCGTTGCTCTTTTTGACTGGATTTGCCCAATCTACAGCAATGGCGGTGGTTCCCTGTTTCAAGGTTCCGGTAACCGCGGCACCAATTGCGTAAAAGGCATCGCTCTTGTTCGAATAGTCAACAATGACGCGGATTTCGTTCACCGACGTGGGAACAGTGTCGCCCTTGTCGTAGATATTTCCCGCCGCATCCTTAATACCCATTTGAATAGTTGCTGTGGGCATGCGCGAATCATCTACAGCGGTCCAACTGAACAGGTCGCGAATCACGTTTTTAGAAAGGGTCGCATTTTCAAGATATTGAGGTTCATATCCCACAATAGCCAAACGCTGGTGATTTTTTTGAATCACCGAAAGAGCGTAGTACTCTTTGTCGGCGAAAGCGGGAACAGTGGCATCGGGAAGGCGGTCAAATTTTGTTTTGGTGAAATTTCCACCACTTTCAACGAGATAAGAGAACTGATCGTTACCTCGCGCTACCTGTTGGCCAAATCGCCCGAAATAGTATTTGGTTGAATCAAAGACACCTCCAACCTTGTACCAATCGTTAAACTTCGCCACTTTACCGCCGGCCGTGTCAACAGCCCAGATTTCAGCGGCAGCCTGAATGCGCCCATTTTTTGTCCAGGGCTTGAAAAGCATAACAGAATCAGTTCCCGCTAGCTTTGAGTCGCCTTTTGTGAAAATGTTGTTGAAAATTTCAGCGTTGCCATTGGCGGTAATCCCCTTGATATCGATCGACAGAGAATCATATCCTTTGGCAGGATATTTCATTTCGTAGCCGGATATAAAATCAAATGTTTCGCCCTTTTCCCACATCTTTTTGTTATTGATAATGAAATCATTGGCAAAGGTAAAGCGATATCCTTCGGGAGCATTTTTCACTGAATCGACAATGAATGACCCGAGAAGTTGGTCGCGATCCCATCCGGCTCCCTTAAGACTCCACACAAAAACAGTGTCGTTCGCTTTTACTTTATAGAGTCCGCCGTCAGCGACGACTTCGGGATATTTTGCATTCGTGCTCTTGTAGAATCCCGTTGCGTCTGTTACAACACTTCCGCCATTTTTGCTCGGTGCATAGAGATGAAACTCTGAACTGGTGGAAGACTCTTCGATATAGGCTGTGCCACCATCAAAGAGTTCTGCTCCGGGAATGGCAACTGTTTCTGTTGATTTATATGATATGCTGCTACCGTATGCCGCTCCATTTTTTACTTTCATCCAAGCGCGAGGTACATTTGTTCCAAACGGAGTCGCTGTTCCCGCTTCCTGAATAACAGTATTTACAGGAATAGTCTTTTTGTTGGAAGAACTGACCGAAGGAATCGTGTCGGCGGTGATCAGTTGGGTGGTGATCAGTTGATTTGAACCGTTCATGGCCAATACCGATTGCGCTTTGGCATTGGCAATCACGAACTGGCCGTAACTGTTTTTAACGGTGATTCCGCTCAGAAGTGAACTGGCACCTCCCTGTGTGTAGATCGCCGATCCAATTGTATAGGTGTATGAGTCAGTGTTCGACTGGTAGGCAACGTTTGAGATCGATTTAATAGAATGAGTCGTTCCGTCGTATTCGAGCACCACGGAGTCCGGTTTGCTGTCGCCGGTAAGATCAAAATCAAAGAGAAGTGATCCTTTGTACGATTCTACATTGAACGCTTTTTGGATACCTTTTACCGCAAAGAACTTCTCTTTGCCGTTTTTGATAGCCAGTTCATCGATTGCCACGGCAAATGATGTGGAAGCACTTCCGATTAAGAGCACACCCACTTCAGCCAGTGAAGCTTCGTAGAGTACTTGTTTCAATTCGTCATTGTATACCGATCCTCCGGCATTAATCACAGTGATAACATCTGGATATTCTCCGCCGAAATCGGCTTTGATATCGTTCAGTGTTACATCTGCGCCAACTGAATAGATGCGCACGTTGGGAAGAATTGGTGTCGAACCACTTGTCATAACTCCCGAATTGTCGCGTACCGACTCTTTTATCGATGCGGTATCAAGTGTCGTTGTTCCGGTGTACCCCACGGCAGGGTCGAGAGAAGTCAGGAACAGTTTGAGTCCTGATTTGCCGATTTCAGGAGCAGAAGTGCCATCCGCACCACTTCCAACTGAGTAGCCTACGGGTGTTTCGTAGGGTACAATTGAAGATCCATTGTTCCAGAATACAGCCACTCGGCTTTTCTTTGTATCCAGAGCAAACAGCTGTTGTGCCATAACACTCAGCACGATTAGTATGCTTAAAAGCATCCTTTTTTTCATAAACCCCCCTTTTAGTGGTCTATTGGTTTTGTTCACAAATTTTAGTATGAAAAGGTTCTATGGTAACTAAAAAATATCGATAAATATACATATATGACAGTGATGGTATACTTTTTAGGGTGTAGAAAAAATCGTGCCAAAATGTATTGGTGCTCGTTAGAGAAGTTTTAAAAGATTGATACGAAAACAAGTGTAACTTATTTGATCGTAAAGGTGATTCGGGAAATGAGAAACACATTTTGAAACAATTGAAGTAATACTGTATTTCAATGAAGTCAAACTGTGTGATGACACGGATAGGCGTGTTACTTTTGCACACATCTCTTCCTGAGAATTGGTAAAAACCACATGGTCAGTATGAGGGTGATTCACCTGATTAGTGAAGTTGTTTTTAATGAGAAGAGTACAAGAAAAAGGCGATTAAATCAATCGCCTAGGGAATAGTAGGGAATTAGCAGGGCTGTATTAAGGTTCAACCATGCTAAATTTCACACTCTTGGAACCGTAATCCCACCCCTCAATTTTACAGGTAACCACGCGGTTTTTTGAAGCCTTTAGTGATTCGTCGGCAAAGCGAAGGTAATTTCCGCTGATTCCGGTAAATGAGCCCTCTTTTTCGGTGATTATGTCCATTTCATAGCCGATCAGCGACTGGACAAACTGTTCGTGGAACTGTTCGAGTTTGTCGCGAAGGATTTTTGACCGACTCTCTTTGACCGATTCAGGAATCTGGTCGGGTTGTTCTGCGGCGGTAGTTCCCGGGCGAGGTGAATATTTGAAAACGTGGCCGTAGCTGAATCCAAACAATTCGAGACGATCTGCTGTTTCGCGAAAAATCTGTTCAGTTTCTCCCGGCATTCCCACGATAAAGTCACCGCCGATAGTCAGTTCCGGCATCAGTTTTCGGTAGTGAGTCAGGCGGGGGAGAAGACGTTCCATTCCATGAGGTGCTCGTTTCATGATCGTGAGCATATCCACGGAAAGTGCCTGAGCGCTCACGTGAAGGTGGCGGCAGATACGCGGTTCTTTCACCATGAGTTCAAAGAGTTCATCCGTGCAATCCACTGAGTTCATCGAGCTGAGTCGAATGCGGTAGCGCGGATCTGCATCGAGAATCGCTTGAATCAGGTCGATAAAGCGAAGTGAACCATCGCGGAACTGACCGATATGGGTTCCGGTGAGAACGATTTCGCGGTATCCCGCATCGGCAGCTCGTTTCGCTGTGTCTACCACTTCGTCGAGAGGAACCGAACGCGAAGGACCTCGCAGAGCAGGGACAATACAGTAACTGCAAACGTGGTTGCACCCTTCCTGAAGTTTTACCGAAAAGCGAGTGCGATTCGATTCGAGCGGCGATTCGATTACGTCCGGTGTGGCAACAGCACTTTCTGCTGTGATCTCTTCGACGAAAATCCCTCCGCCGTTGCCCACTACGAGATCGGGGAGATCTTTTTTCTTTTCATTGCCAATTACCAGTTTTACACCTTTGATTGCATTTAGTTCCTGAGGAACCTGCTGCGCGAGACATCCCGTGAGAACCAGTTCGAGGTGTTCGTATTTGGCACCCATGGATTTGATATAACGCTTGACTTTAGATTCGGTTTGCCCTGTGACAGAACAGGTGTTCACCACAAGAATGTCTGCGTCGGCGGGATCCTGCACAACGGTGTACCCTTTATCGCGGAACGATGCCATAAATGCGCCGGTCTCTTCTTGGTTGGTTCGGCAACCGAAGGTATGGAATGCTACTTTTTTCATACTAATCCTATTTGTTTAAGCATTTGGTGTGAATGAGTGGGTTCAAATGAAGAGGCGTAATATAGCGAATCGGCAGAAAAAGTAACAGGCTATTTTCACTGAATGAAGGGGCGCTTTTTCATTTGACTAATCACGAAAGGTCAATCTTGAAAGAATATCGTTCCGTGAGTGGGAAGGGGTCATCTCAGAAATCGTTTTCCCAGTTCGTCGAGAGTTAGTTTGATAATGGTGGGTCTGCCGTGAGGACAGATATTGGGGTTTTCCGATCCGAACAGTTGGTGAATCAATGAGTTCATCTCTTGTTGCGGCATGTCGTGGCCAAATTTGATTGCCGCACCACAGGCATACGAAGCGGCGAATCGGCGGTGAGAACTGGATAGAATCGTTTCGTCATCTTCTTCGATGAACTGGTGAAGCATCTCTTCGATGGAATCTTTCACGTGCGTTGATTTGAATGTTCCCGTGGCGGGAACGGCGTAAACAGCCACGGTATTTCCCCCAAAATCTTGAATTTCAAAGCCTGTTTTTTCGAAAAACTCGCGCATCGTAAGAAGAATATCTTTTTCTTCGGCGGGGAGTTCAAAGGTGATCGGGTAGAGCAGTTGTTGCGATTCGACGGTGTTTGAAACGAGTCCATTGAGACACTGTTCGTAGAGAATACGTTCGTGAGCGGCATGCTGGTCGATCATCATTACACCATCTTTTACTGGTGTCACAATATAACGCTTGTGAACTTGAAAACAGTTGATCTGTTCGTACACTGTTTCGGGGATTGTGGCTCCGTGGCCCGAAGATACGCCGACGCGTGTTTCAGAACTGCCCAGTGACAGCGGAATTGAAGTCTGCATCACCGATTGTTCGCGAACTCGTTCTGGCGAAGTAAAGGCGAGAGTAGGGCGAGGTGTAAGTGGTGTCGAAGGCGATTGGAATGAACGGATGGTGCTTTCTTTCGGTTCTGCCAGAGATTGTGAGTGCGAAGGTTCAAGGGTGGGGTAGGAGATAATTTTCAGTCCGCCTGAACTTGTCTCTTCGATTGGTTCGAACTGTTCATCGCGGAAAATTGTCATGCCATTTTTAACCGCTCGATAAAGAAATGAGAAAATTCCCTTTTCATCATCAAACCGAATCTGCTGTTTCGTGGGATGAACATTGACGTCAATTTTTGCTGGATCGATATCGAGATAGCAGAACCAGTCAGGGCGAAATGAACTTTCGATAAATCGGCTATAGGATTCACGAACGCCGCTGTTTACGGAGTCGGATTCGATACGGCGAAGGTTTACATAGAGATTTTGATATCGCGGGCGCGAACGGGCTTGTTCCGGTGGAGCGATAAAAATGTCCACAGCCATGTCGTCGGTTTCTGCGCGACAGTGAACCAGTTTTGAAGCAATTTCTGAACCGGCAACTTGAGCTATTCGCATGCGGATTGTGTCTACCTGTGGAAGGTCAAAGTAGCGTTTGCCATTAATTGTGGCGGTGAACTGTATCGAAGGAAAGGCTAGGACGACCTGTTCTACAATGCGCGTGATCGCCATGGTTTCTGATTTCTCAGATTTGAGGAATTTTTTTCGCGCCGGAAGGTTATAGAAAAGATCTCGCACTTCCACTGATGTTCCCCGAAGGTGGTTGCACGGTTCGATTGAAAGGGGAATCCCGCCTTCGACAGGAAGTGACCATCCCATGCCATCGCCGATGTCGGAGCTGCTTATTTTAAAGGTCGATTGGGTAATTTTGCTGGTGGCATGACGGGTCACGGCAAGAATGAGTTCATCCTGAGCGATTCCTGAACCGTTGTCGGTTATACGAATCAGTGCCAATCCACCGTGTTCCACGGCGATATCGATACGCGTGGCTCCGGCATCAATGGCATTTTCGAGAAGTTCTTTAATAATCGAAGCGGGCCGGTCAATTACTTCACCTGCCGCAATCTGTTCTATTACTGCTCGATCCAGAACTTTAATATGTCCCATGCTTCGCCCCTTTTTTCTGAACCGCGTAATATACACTATTGTAATCAATACTGTTTTTGATCTTTTGCAACCTCTTTTTCTCTTGGCCGAAAAAAAAATATAAAAATGTTCAAAAAAAATTAAAGTACAGTTACAGCGAGACGATACATAAAACAGGTCGAACTCGTCCCTCTGAGAAAATGGCACCCCGCAAGGGAAATTTCATCAGAGACAGTAGACGAACCGCAACGGATTGCGGGCATTTTAGAAACAACCTACAGGGAGGTTACCATGCGTATCAACCACAACATTTCTTCAATGACTACTCAGGCAGCGCTCTATCAGGGAAACCGCGCTCAGAACAGTAATCTTGAAAAACTTTCAACCGGACTTCGTATTAACCGTGCGAGCGACGATGCTGCAGGTCTGGCGATTTCCGAAAATCTTCGTTCCCAGGTTCGCGGAGCTGGTCAGGCTCGCAAGAATGCTCAGGACGGTATCTCAGCACTTAATATTGCGGAAGGCGCGGCAAACGAAGTGAGCTCGATTCTTCAGCGTATGCGTGAATTGGCGATTCAGTCATCCACCGATACGCTTACAGATAACGAACGGAAATACACCAATCAAGAGTTCAAACAGCTCAGTTCTGAAATTGACCGTATCGCCGATGTAACTAACTATAATGGCATGAAATTGGTATCTGGAAATACTTCTGCCACCACTACCCGTCTTGGAAGTGGAAGTGCCGGTTCTGCACTGTGGATCGATGCGAACGACACGGTTGGAGCAGACAGTATTACCATTACGATTGATACCCTTTCCACTTCTACGGCTATCAGTGGCGGTCTTCAATTGAGCGATCAAAATGTGGCGGATGCAGCAGGGGCTCAGGCTGCAATCTCCAAATTAGATTCTGCTATTGGGTCCGTAAACAGTATGCGTGCGAATGTGGGTTCCTATGTAAATCGTCTTGAACACAGTGTGAATAACCTTCTGGTAAGTGAAACTAACCAGCAGGCTGCAGAATCGAATATTCGCGATGTCGATTTTGCCAACGAATCTTCGAACTTTACCAAGAATCAGATTCTTTCACAGTCAGCGACATCGATGCTTGCGCAAGCAAATTCGAAATCGCAGTCAGTGCTCAGTCTTCTCTAAGACTGATTCGGATTGATTATCAAGAGGCCTCGGTGAAAAACCGGGGCCTTTTTCGTTTTTTTGCGGCGAAAAATGGTATTTTCCGAAAGTAACTCAGTTAACTTAAGGAGAGTCTATGTCGTGGAACTACGATCAACTTGCCGATTCTGTATATGAATTTGCAAAACAACCTGAAAACACTCAGAAAGCAATTCAGGAAAAGGTAGAACAGTTTTGCACCTATGAAACGTATCTCGATATGGTTACTATGCGAGCACGCGCCCTTCGCAATACTGAAAATGGTCAGAATCTTCTCGCTGAAGCTACCCAAAAATTTCCGGTGACGCTCAGTTCCGAAGAGGTTACAGTAACGCTCGATGACCTAAAATCCTATGGAATCGTGATTACTGCTGGTGGCGAAGGCGAACGACTTAAAGTTTCTCTTATGGAACAGGGATTTACAGCTGAACAATTAGCGGACTTTACGAAAGCTACCTGGCCTCTTCCCGATTTCTACGAAGGATTTGGCGCACTTCAGATTAACCTTGCCCTGCTTTCTCGTCTTTCGCAAAAAATTGGCTTTGACATTCCTGTTATTGTTACCACCGGGCCGGCTAACACCGACACTGCTCGCGTGATTCCTGAAATCATCGCTAAAGCAAATAGTTTCGGCTTGAAAAATATCCAGATTATCGCTCAAGATGAACGCCTTCATTTGACCGACGAGAGCCAAATCGCCTGGATCGAAAAGAACGGCGAAATTACATTGGCTACCAATCCCGATGAAACCGGTGGACCATTGATGAAACTTCTCGAAGAAAACAGCGACGGTGTGTCGCCACTTTCGTGGATCGAATCGCTGGGCGCGTCGCGGATTATGGTTCTTCAGGGAACAGCTGTCTACAATCCGCTTCTGATCGAACAGATCGCTTCGGCGGGAAAACAGTTCGACGGCATGGGAATCGGTATCAGCCGCGCGGCGTTTCCTTCCACCGATCCTTACGGAACATTCGTCACTGTGGCCAGCGAAGATGGTGATCAGCTGAAAATTATTGAAAAGAACGTGCGCAACAGTGAGACGGAATCGCTGACAGATCAGAACGGAAAGTTCCTTCCGTTTAACACCGGATTCTACGCATTCACCACGGAACTGCTTAAAAACAATCCGCTTCCCGATTATGCTTCACCGGTGAAAATCATTTTCCCTGGCTACGACAACGCGGAAAAAGTGGGCTATGCAGCTACCGATGTGATTGCTCCCGCGGAAAAAGCCGGTGTTCTTACCATTCCTGAAACCGATTTTGCGGTGATTAAAACTGCTGCAGACCTTCCGGTTCTCACGGAAGCTGCGAAAAAATTCAACCTGGTTCAGTTTTGTAAGTAAACAGATCAATATTGCTTGATATTGCGCGGATTTCTAGAGATAGAAATTCGCGTTTTTTTTCTTTGTTGATAACGAATTGCAGATGAAATTGAAAAAAGATTTATCTGTGGGGAACTTTTTTGAAACAGGCGCTGTCATAGTTCTGAACGAAACAATTTTCAGGAGGTTCATATGAAACAGCGAATTCTTTTTAGCATGATCGCCGTGGCAGTTTTTAGTTCTGCCACATCAGTGCCCCAACGCGGATGTATTGCACCGTACAGCTACGGTCAAGTGGTGTACGAAACATCTGAAATGGTTCAGGATGCCACTGCTCAGCGGCTGGCGTCGAACCATGGACTGCAGGTTCTCAATGTAACCTGGGAAGACACGGGAAGGTACAAAAACAGTTCGGTCGGTCCCAATATTAGCGATATGACCATTCAGGTGGAACACGAAGGATCACTTACCACCATGCCGGTGATTCGATTTCCCAACTACGAAGACAAAACAGGCGACGTTTCGGCGGAGAAGTTTTATATCATGGTGGGAAATGAAAAAGGAAAAACCCTTCGCCGGATCACTCTCAAGCAGTTTCTTCAGAATCCCCGCGCCTTTATGAGCAAACCCGGTTCGTGGGCGGGAATGAAACAGTCGCTCTGGGCCAATCGCGATTCTCATCTTCTCGTGAGCGCTCAAGCTTGTTTTCTACCGATCCCCAAAGCGGGAACCGCCACTTTTAATCCAGTGCTTTTCAACTACCAATCCTACGCCGGAAATCCGGCGGTGCTGACCATTTTGGCTACGCGTCAAGGAACGTCCATGACGATAATTGACAATCAGCGCGATGGATTAAGTTCTGGCGGAGTTTGGGGACAGCGACTTTTTTTCAACAAGAATGGTCAGCGAGCGTCGTTTACGGGGAGTCGCATGAGTGATTTTTCGGGAACTGCCGAAGGAAAAACGATTCAGGCAACCGGAACCGCAGCGCAGAAAGCGGGGCTCAATATGGTTATGATGATTCAGGTTCCGCTTAAGCAAAAAGTTCAGATGCGCAAAAATGAAATGATCATGTACGATTGTGCGCCTTCGCCCTGTATGGAACAATCGGCCATGAAAAGCAAGGGCATCAGTTCGGTGGAAAATGCGGTGATCGGTCACGGCAAGGTCGAAGGGCCATTCACCGAAATGGACAATCTCGCCATTGAACGCGATCCGGCATTTCCCGTTCGGGTGACAGTTCAGTTTTACAAAGCCACCGACAACGGGGTGGTGAACGATCGAGATTTGGCGGAGATCGCCACTCAGATTGGGCGGGTCTACGATGAATCGGACTATGTCGGAAGTCTTGTCACGGGGGGTGTCACCAATCGCCCCACCGAATACGTGGGCGATAAAAATCAGCCTGTAGGTTGGTGGGATCAGTACTGGAAAACACAAACAGCTCAGGCAAAGCAGTTTTTCGGATGGTAATTGTTTCTGCAGTAACGATTGATTGCAATAGTGAATGAGATGTAAAAATATGCGGGCTCGATCAAACGATCGAGCCCGCATTTTGTTGCACCAAAACGAGTATTATCCACCAAAGTTGGCGTCATCAATCTCTTCGGCCTGATATTTCTTTTTTGCGTCTTCAGCCTTTTTTGCGTCTTCAGCCTTTTTTGCGTCTTCAGCCTTTTTTGCGTCTTCAGCCTTTTTTGCGTCTTCAGCC
>JFJP01058872.1_pt2 | contig 17641 bp, 14 predicted proteins | sample 431651 | NCBI WGS metagenome assembly JFJP01 (sample SAMN02602958, study PRJNA72255) | Microbial mat metagenome, whole genome shotgun sequencing project. | biome: fresh water; feature: sink hole; material: water; isolation source: purple microbial (photo- and chemosynthetic) mats found in...
AACACCTTGGCGAAAAATCAAAGCCGCTTAAATCTGATTTTAGAGAGCCGAGTTTGTTAATGGAGATTAAAGTCCGACAGGCTCCTAGGCTACGATGAGGATGGTTTTGATTCTGCCATCCGCGTTCCCGTGGGATCCGCTTGGTATGAATGTCTGAAGGGGACGGAATTCACGATCCTCTCCGGTTCCGCCAAATGGCAGAAGGGCAAGATCAAGGATTTCCAAGATATAGATATCGCCTTGTCGAATCGAACGATCAAGGGCAGTCGCATCGTATTTGAGGAAAAGCTAAAACTCACCGACGGCACTCCCTGCCTTCCGCACAAGGTGGCCAAGGAAGTAGAACGAGCAGGTATTTTGGTGGAAAATCTCTCCCGCACGAATGAGGGCAATCTGGCTGGGCGCGATAATTTTGTGATCAAGGGAAACTGTTGCATCTTGAGCAACGATGTGAGACCAGGTGGGTTTGGTGTTGCGGCGTTATTGTTGGATCCGGCCTCTGCGGTGGCTCCAGCACCCACGGATGCAACGGAAGGGGATGAGGGTGAAAAGAAGAAAAGTGGTAAGGACGACAAGACTTCTGTTTCATTCAATACTTGCTTTCAAAAAATCAGTGACAATAACGGGGCTTGGCATGTTCGCTTTTGGGGAAAAGCGATGAACAGCTCGGCAAAACTCAATATTTCTACAGGGCGTTTCGGCGAGAAGAAAGATGTGCCACTCACCCCGGAATGGAAACAGTATGATCTGGTGCTCAAAGCAGATAAATTGCCCAAGGGTGAAAAAGAAAACGCACAATTGCAGTTTGCCTTTTCACCACTGGATGCGCCACTGGCCGTGGATGATGTGGAAATCTGGAAGGAAGGAAACAGCAATCCGACCGTTTTCAACGACGACACCATTGCGGCATGGAAAGAGATGAACATCAGCATGTTGCGCCAACCGCACATGGGGGGAGATACGATCGAAAACTTCATCCGCCCCGCCCTGCAAAAATACAAATTTGAGAGCAGTCCCTTTTTCAAACCTGGCACGGCCAATCCCAAGGAGCCAGAGAGTTGGGGTTTTCACGATATTCTGTTTGCTTGCGAATATCTGGGGATCGAGCCGTGGTGGAATTTGCCCGGCACGCTTCACCTAGAAGAGATAGATTTCTTGATGGAATATCTCGGTGGCGATCTTTCCACAAAAGGAGGCAAACTTCGCAACGAACTAGGGCATCCTAAGCCTTGGACAGAAACGATCAAAACCATTCATATCGAGATTGGCAATGAGGCGTGGAATGTGAATGGCATTTATTTGGCGGGTGGCTTTAATGGCCCTGATTATTGGCGCGATCTTTTTGCGCGATTGAAAACATCACCTTATTACCAAGCGGACAGATTTCGATGCCACTCTGCCGGACAAAATTATTTGAGCGACTTGAGCGACCGCATTTTGGGATACACGAAAGGGGCGGATGGGAAGCAGTATTCTGACCGTTACGCCACGGCGCTCTATCAAGGGCATGGTTTCAGCAAGGAAGAGTCTGAATTTCTCGATACGGACGAAAAACTTTTTCGCTGGCTTTTTGCCGTGGGCATGGATGGCTACCTCGGCAAGCCTTTCCAAAAGCAGATGGAAGTGAGTAAAAAGCATGGCGTGGAATTTTCCATGTATGAGATCAATCACCATATTTCAGGTGGCAACGGGCCCATAGAACCTCGCGATAAGATGATGGCTTCGATCGGGGGCGGGATGAATATTCTCAACACTATGCTGGGGAGCCTCAAATACGGCGGGATGCGCGACCAGTGCATTTTTCGCTGGCAGATGGAATTCAATACCGTGCCCAACCTCGGCAAGGTGCGCATCTGGGGGATCAATCTGACCACCGATAAAGACCGCGTGCGCTACCGCCCGATCGGGCTGGCTTTTTTGCTGACCAATCGAGTGTTGGGCGGCAATCTGCTGGAAACCAAACACGACGGCAGCAAGACCACCTTTAAATCCGAAGTACCCGGAAAGAAAGGGAAACCTTCAGAGAATTTTGAGTTCCCCGTCCTGCACAGTTACGCCTTTGCCGACGGTAAAAAACGCTCGCTCGTCCTATTCAATTTTGACCTCGCGGCAGAGCAAGAGGTCGAAATAAAGTTTGACGGTGCCGCTTCGGGCGGGGCGGAAGTCCGGCGACTGGTAGCACCCCATTTTACAGCGACCAACGAGTTTGACGCGGGCGAGATCAAGGTGAAAATCGCGGAAGAAAAGTTGCCCTCGTTTTCCAGCGGAAGCAAAATCAAGCTGGCTCCGTGTTCGATGGTGACCGTGTCGTGGGAGGCGGGGCAGTAAGTGGAGCGTGAGAAGGAGCCGATGTTTTTTAGCTGATGAAAGTCATAGAACCAGAGATGGGGCATCGCAGGTCTGTCCGATTAAAGGGATATGATTATTCCGTCGCTGGCATTTATTTCATCACGGTTTGTGTGCAACGCCATGTTTGTTTATTGGGGGAGATCGTCGGTGATGGAAAAGATGCCCAGATGGTTTTGAATGGGGCTGGGGAGATGGTGAAAAGAGAATGGGCGAGGTTGGAAGAGCGTTTTCCCCATGTGAAGTGTGGTTCCTTCGTGGTCATGCCCAATCATTTTTACGCCATTTTGGAAACAGATCCCGCGTCCCTCCCTGTAGGGACACCCCTACGCACAAAGACAACTAAAATTTTATGATAAAAACACACGCTTGCCACAAACCATTTCCTCAAGACTTTATTTGGGGGGTATCGAGTGGTTCTTACCAGATAGAAGGAGCCGCGACAGAAGACGGCAAAGGAGATTCTGTCTGGGATCTATTTTGCAAGCGGGAGTCTGCCATCTTGAGCGGGCAAACTGGTGAGGTCGCTTGTGACCATTATCACCGCTATCAGGAAGATGTGAACCTGATGCGGGAGTTCGGCGTTCAGGCTTACCGTTTCTCGTTTTCTTGGCCACGGGTGATGCCGGAAGGAACAGGTCGGGTGAATGAAAAAGGGATGGATTTTTACGACCGTCTGGTGGACTCGCTTTTGAAGGCGGGCATCGAGCCTTGGGCGATGCTCTTTCACTGGGATTATCCGCAAGAGTTGTATTGTCGCGGTGGTTGGCTCAATCGCGATAGTGCAGATTGGTTTGCTGATTACACCCGGCAGATGGTGGAGCGGTTTTCAGATAGGATACAGTATTGGATTACTTACGATGAGCCTTCCGCCTTTATCATGTGTGGGCACAAGACGGGGGAGCACGCGCCAGGATTGCGCCTGAGCTTGCCCGAGCAGTTGCGAGTTAACCACCATGTCAATCTGGCGCACGGGAAAGCGGTGCAAGCAATTCGTGCGGTAGCGAAAAAAAAGCCCATCGTGGGCTTATCGAGTTACATGGATGCGCATTATCCGCTGACAGATAGCGCGGAGGATAAGACGGCGGCGCAGGCGATGAATTTTACCGTGATGAGCCGTGAGGGGCGCAGTGTGGGATGGTGGCTCGACCCGGTGATGCTCGGCCAGTATCCAGAAGATGGGTTGCAAATCTTTGGCTCGGACATGCCACAGATTCTGTCTGGTGACATGGCGACGATGGCACAACCCTTGGATTTTATCGGCATCAACTACTACAGTGCCCGTGCCGTGCGCAGTGGAGAGCATGGGCCTGAAGTGGTAGCGGAATTGCCGGGCTATGCCATGACGACGCAGTATGACTGGGCGATTGCGCCTCATGGGCTTTACACGATTTTGCGTCAATGCTACGAAAGATACAAACGGCCGCTGGTCATCACTGAAAATGGTCATCAGAACAACGATCATGTCATGCTGGACGGCAAGGTGCATGATCCCCAACGCATTGACTACTTGAGACGCCATCTGCTGGCGGCCCAGCGTGCGATGGATGACGGGGTGGATTTGCGCGGCTATTTCCCTTGGACTTTTACGGACAATTTCGAGTGGGCTTTTGGGTATAGAACGCGAGTGGGAATGGTGCATACGGATTATCAGACCCAGAAGAGAACCCCGAAAGATTCGGCCTATTGGTATCGGAAGGTTATCCAAACCAACGGGGCGCATTTGCTGGTTGACGATTATGGAGTTTGAAGGACGGTTTTATCAGGAGCGATCATGAAACATAAAGTAGTTAAAAAATATTTCATTGCGGCTGTATTTCTATGCGGGGTGGCCTGTGCCGATGCCCAGGATAAAATACCGAAGAGCCCTGAAAAGAAAATCGAATCAGGCAAAGCGTCTCTAGGACAGCTTTGGTCTAGCCCTCCGCGCACACCGCAGGTCTGGGACTCCCAACCTGCGGCGACTGCGGGGCGGGAGACTGTCCGCACGCGCGTGGTGGACTTCAGCCACGCTTATTGCAAGGGGGGTGCCGAGGTCGAACGCTTCACCTATTGCCAGCGATACACGCCTAGCGTGCAAGACAGAAAATCACTCCCTGTTCAAAATATGAATCAAAACCGACGCATGTTCAACTAGCAACCGGGTAAAAAATTATGATAAAAAAAACATTCGCTCTTGTCTGGATCGGCGCGTCTCTTTCTGTCGCTTCTGCGGTAGAACCCGCCACTGTCGCCCCGTGGTCGCCCCAACCTGCGACGGGCGCGGAAAAACCCGAAAATGTCCGCATCGTCAAACTCGGCATCGAGCACCAGCGCAACCAAGATGGCCAATCGCAAAACATCAATTCCTATCACCGCATGAAGTTCCTCTGGGATGAGGGGTCAAAACGCTATAAAGTCACCCGCGCCAAAGAGGACTTAAAGCGCACACGCGAGTTCGATGTGGACGGTGACGGCGAGACAAAAGACGACGAGGTGATCTACCACCATTTCGATCTCTCCCCAGACAACCCGATCACGCCCTACGCGCCTTTTTTTGACATGAGCGTGGGTTCCCAGAGGTTCTACGGTGGCTTAGCTACCCAAGTAGCGGACGCGGAGGATAAATGTGGTGGCTTCACGGAAGACGGCATGAATGGGACGGAGGAGGGCGCAGGATTCCAACCGCGCAGGAACTGGACTTTCTTCCGCGAAGATTTCAACCCCTACTCGCCCTTCCGCATCCACGGTGTATTCATCTGGCAGAAACACGATTTCGTCAATGGCGGCGCCGACAACAAAGTGAGCTTTGACGACAACTCGGAACTCCGCCACCTCGTCATGCGCTACTTCCTCGGGATCGAGGAGCAACGCTGGGTCGTCCGCAACGGCGATAAACTCTATATCAGCGAATCGGTCTATCGCGGCGCAGGTGACAAGCCAGGCGACGGCGGTGGAAAAATCCATGCTTGTAACCCCACTAAAGTCCGCTGGGCAGAATACAAGCCCGAGGGTTTCAAGATCGCTTTTGATTCCAAGACCGCCGCGTTTGAAAACCGCAAGTTCGACGATGTCACTGCCGTCGGTTGGCACATCGCCAAAAACACCCTTTCTCCGAGCTTGTTCGGCTCGAAATGGTATGCGTTTGAGGCGGACGCGGTCGTCCACCGCAAGGATCGCCCGAGCGAAAGTATCGCGATGGTCGCTTCGCCCAAGGCCCCGAAAACTTTCGTCGCCACTCACGCCACCCCTTACACGCTCTGGAGGCAGGTTCACCGCCTCGCCCGTTACAACGGCTTTGCGGGACCGCGCGGGTTTGTCTTCCGCTCCTACGGCGACATGGGGCCGATGGCGTTCCCCGATGCCGAGGGAAAATATGGCAAACACCACGGCGACGAACCCGTGACAAACATCACTTACGCCGACGCGTTGGCGTGGTGCAACGCGCTTTCCCAGCAGGAGACCAAAACGCCTTGCTACTTCGTTGACGCGGATTTCAAGACACCTTTGCGCGAAGTGGCGTTTAACCCGATGTTCCCCGCTGACAGGCAAAAACTGCCCACCGTTTTTGTGAAGTGGGATGCGAACGGCTACCGTCTGCCAACTCCTGCGGAGTGGGTTGCCGCCAACCCAAAATCGGACAACCCAAAAATCCCAGCCGTGCGAGAGATGGTCTGGGATTTCGGCGATAGTGTGAACCTCGAAACGCTCCCCGCATTTACCGCGCTCGGCGACGATTTCCGCAAGGTCGCCGACCCCGCATCGAGTTCCTCCAGTGCCTACGGGGACAAGCCGTTTCACGGGAGCCCGTTCATCGGTTTCCGCCTTTTTCGGCGCGAGGCAGACGGAGCAAAACCCGACATGGCGGTGGCCAAGGGCGTGCCTGCTTGGACGGTCAAGCGCGACTTGGTGACTGCGCCCGACCCGAAACGGCAGTTGGCGAAACCGCTCAAAGCACCGTGGTTGGAAATGAAGGATGTCAAGGGTCTGCCGTGGGGCAAATACGAGGTGACCTACGCGAAATGGAAGCCTGTCTATGACTGGGCGGTCGCCAACGGTTACGCTTTCGATACGACGGGCGAGATGGGTTCGATGGCGTATTGGGGCTGGGGCAAGGAGTGGAAGCCGACCGAACACGGCCCCGACGAACCCGTCACGGGCGTGACCTACTACGAGACCAGCGTCTGGCTCAATGCCCTTTCCGAACTCGAAGGCAAAACGCCCGTCTATCACATCGGCAAACAACTCGGAACTGTCTTGCGTAAAGCACCCCTCTTTCGCCCGCTCCAACGACTCCGCGGCGAGGTGGAAGATATCGGGGGCGTGGGCAAAGTCTTTCCAGCCGCAAACAGCACCCAGGTCTATACGCTCGACCCCAAAGCCAACGGCTACCGCCTGCCAGCACTTCAAGAATACTTGGACCTGATCGGCAAGCAGGGCAAAGATGCTGACTCGGGACCGTGGTTGGAACGCGGGTGGTTTGCCGACAACTCGGGGCTCACTACCCACCCCACAGGCAAGAAAGGTGAAGATGCGCACGGCCTCTGCGACCTCCTCGGGAACGCTTCGGAACTCGCCGACCCTTACTTCAACATCAAGATGTTCACCAAAGGCGGAGGTGCCGCCTACGCCTCGCGGGTGGGTGGTGGCTTTTTTGACAGTCCCGACGGACAGACGGTCGGCTATACTTATGCCGAACCGACCGCCAACCACATGGGCTTCGGCTACCCCGACACGGGCTTCCGTCCCGTTTTACAATCTGGAAAATAACAAGGAGACATGATTATGAAGAGATCTATTTATCGAATTGTGACCGCGGTGGCAGGAGCCTGTTTGCTGGTGAACTCGGGAGTCGCCGCTCCGAAAGGCAAAGCAGGAAAAGGCGACAAACTGAAAGCGGATGCCTCCGCTTTTGATCCTTTGGACGGGAAGGTCTATCGCGCCAACCTCGGGCGCACGGGTCTCCACAAAACTTCGGGTGCTCCATCCCTCTCCAAGGTGCGCTGGAAATTCAAAACAGGCGCGGAAGTGCGCTCTTCGCCCGTGGTCGTGGACGGCGTCGTCTATGTCGGGAGCAACGACAAACATGTTTACGCCATTGACCTGAAGACGGGTGCCTTGAAATGGAAAGCCTCTGCGGGTGACGAAGTGATCGGTTCCGCCGCCGTTGTGGATGGAGCCGTTTATATCCCCTGCAAAGAGGAGGGCGTTTTGGCGTTGAACGCGGCGGATGGCAAAGAGCTGTGGCGTGCCAAGACAGGTTCCGCCTGTGGCGGTTCTCCCGTCATTGCCTACGGTGCGGTCATCATCAGCGCAGGGGCGAAAAGCGGAAAAATCAACAAATCTCCCATGATGACTGGCCCCATCATGGCTTTTTCTCAAAGCGACGGAAAATTGATTTATAGTGCTGCCGAAGGTATTTTCTCGAGCGCGGCCTACGCCACGGACGGACGGTGGCTCTTCGGGCATTACCCCTCGCAGTATTCGGTTCACTCCATCGAAGACGGCAGTCATGTGACGGATGTGTTCCAGACAGGCGGTCAGCGCTATCCTTGGGGCAGTGTCTCGTATGTGGACGGAGTCGCCTACTACCCGCTCGCACTAGGCGGTTATGTGGACGCTTACACGGTGGAGGCGAACGGTTCGACCAAACTGCTCTGGCGCAATGCGACGGTCGAAGAAAACCTCGGCGTGACCGTCCAACTCGGCGCGATTTCTGGGCACGAAATTCTCGGGGACATGGCGGTCACGGACGAGCTGGTTTTGGCACCGTGCTGGGACGGTGGACTTTACGCCTTTTCGACAAAAGACGGCAAGCTCGCTTGGAAATACCAGATCGAACCCGCCAGTCCGATCATGGGTTCGCCCTCAGTAGCTGGCGGTGTCGCCTACTTTGGCGCTTGGGACGGGCACCTCTACGCGATCGGTCCTGACGGCAAACTCAAATCCAAAATCAAACTCGGTGGACGACTCAACACCTCGCCTTGGCCCGCAGATGGCGTCGTGGTCGTGGGTAGTGATGATGGAAATGTCTATGCCGTGGAATGACGGGTTAGCAATGTTTTTCCCTCCTGCCAGACGGGGGGATCAGGAGTTGATAGTTGTCGCGGTCTGCGCCAGTGTGATGCCCTTGAATTTGCGTGTCCAAAAGCTCGACTGCGACTGCGCCGATTTTTTCCGAGTCGTAGAGGATTCCCGAAATAGACGATTCTTCAGCGGCGCGGAAGCACAATGCGTTTCTGAGGGAGCTTGGTTTGCCAGAGTTACTTTAGTCACTTACAGATCAAATCCCACTCAAAACGCGCAAGATTTTTATTCAACCACAAAGAGCACAAAAGCCACAAAAAAACTGCATCGCAGAATCCTCTTTTTCTCTCACGCCACGCCGCAAGGGATGAAAATGTGGTGCGGGCATCCTTGCCTGCTTCTTCAGATTTCGGCGGCGAGATGTCGCTACAGAAGAGACGGGCTGGAAGCCCGCCCTCCGTTCCGCCCTCCGTTCCGTCCTTCGTGAGCTTCGTGAGCTTCGTGACTTCGTGTGAGCCATCCTGTTTTCAATTCACCAGCGCACAATCAATCTTTTGTGATGAAGCAAAAAACGACTATTATGCCCAACTTCACGGATCAAGCCATGTCGGGCTGCGATTCAACGCTTGCGCGGAGAAGTTTTTGATATCGCTTTTTTTGCCTTCACCGAACGGGTGGATGGGAGCTTGATTGCCGCCTTGATTTTCGGAGCGGATTTTGCCTTTTTAGGAACGGTTTTGCGCGGGGATTTAGCAGGTGCTTTGATTTTAGATTTTTTCTCTAAAACAGGTTCTGCGACGATGATGTCTGGGACGCTTTCGGCGGCCAGTTTTATGAATGTGCCGCAGTTATCGCAAATGTGGAGGTCAGAAGACTTCATGAGAGCAGCGCGGTTGCCAGTGGGGATGGTGAGATGACAGTTTCCGCAGACCCAATTTGTGACCAGTGCCACGCTCACGCGCCCGCGTGCCCGTTTTCTGTCGTGATGCCCGAGCATTTGAGGTGGAATCTCGCCCCTGATAACAGCGATTCTTTTGGTGGAATTTTTGTAAGCGTCTGTGCGCGATGAAAGCGTTGCCACGCGTTTTTCTTCCCTTGCCAATTCTAAGAGCAAATCTAAAATCTCAGAGACCGTGTGCGATTTCAACATAATCTTATGAAAATGAATAATTTCACAAAAATGTCAAATTATTTTCCTTGCCAATGTTTATTTTTTTTGGTTGGCGGGTAGTTTTTATTGACCAGTTTAGTGTGCTGCGTTGCAGGACATTTGCGGTAAATAAAAGGTGACACCGCACGACTTTTTCTCTAGTAACTTGTGGAATATAAAAAACGAAAAAAGGAGTTAGGTTGAAAATTGTTCTCGCGTATTCTGGTGGGCTTGACACTTCTGTTTTGCTCACATGGTTAAAAAATAAGTATCAGGCGGAAATCATCGCCTTTTGTGCCAATGTAGGGCAGGACGACGAATTGGTCGGGCTTGAGGAAAAGGCGGCTAAGACGGGGGCGTCCAAGTGCTACATTGACGACCTGCAGGATGAGTTTGCCAGCGACTTCATTTTTCCGATGATACAGGCTGGGGCAATTTACGAGAGTCAATATTTTCTGGGCACGAGCATAGCCCGTCCTCTGATTGCCAAACGCATGGTGGAAATAGCCAAAAAAGAGGGTGCTGCCGCCATCGCTCACGGGGCAACAGGCAAAGGTAACGATCAAGTCCGTTTCGAGTTGACCGCCGCTGCACTGGCTCCAGACCTTGAAATCATAGCACCGTGGCGCGATGAAAGTTTTCGCAAAGAGTTCCCGGGCCGAGCCGAGATGATAGCCTATGCGGACGCACATAGCATCCCCGTTCAGGCCAGCGCAAAAAAACCGTACTCAATGGATCGCAACTTACTGCACATCTCGTACGAGGCAGGTATTTTGGAAGACCCGTGGCTGGACGCCTCAGCACCCGAGATGAAGGACATGTACAAGCTTTCAGTTTCGCCGGAGGACGCCCCTGACCGCCCTGAATATATCGAGCTAGATTTCGAAATGGGCATTTGCGTTTGCGTCCGCGAAGACGGCGTTAAAGAGGCATCACGCATGACGCCGCTTCAGGTGCTGTTGATGCTCAATGCTCTCGGTGGCAAGCACGGCATCGGGCGTGTTGACCTAGTTGAAAACCGTTTTGTAGGAATGAAATCTCGCGGCGTGTATGAGACGCCTGGCGGCACTATACTTCATTTTGCTCATCGCCAGATGGAGAGCATCACGATGGATCGCGAAGTCATGCACTTGCGCGATTCGTGGATACCCAAATACGCCGAGCTGGTCTATTACGGGTTCTGGTTTTCGCCGGAGAGAGATGTTTTGCAGGCCGCTGTTTTGGAGTCGCAAAAAAATGTCACGGGCACAGTCCGCCTCAAGCTTTACAAGGGCAACATTATCACGGCTGGCAGAAAGTCGCCTGTATCGCTCTACAATCCAGATATAGCCACGATGGAGGCAGACCCTACGAAAGCCTATAATCAGGACGATGCCACTGGCTTCATACGGCTGAACGGACTGCGACTCAAAGTCGCGGCCAAAGTCCACCAGAAAAAATAACGCGGTCACTTTCCTCAAAGCGCAACATGCCACCTCTCCAGCCAGATGAATCTGAGGTTGTGCGCCGGCAACTCACCGATGCCGTGGGCTATTGCGAGTTGGGCATGCTCAAAGACGCCCGCGCCGCGCTGGAGTCCGTCCCAGATGCGTTCAGGGAATCTCTAGGCACGCAAATGGTATGGTGCGAGCTGGAGAGGATGGGTCGGAACTGGCTGGCACTCAAAGAGCGTTCGCAGGCCGTTACGGAAAAATATCCCGATGAGTTCGGCGGATGGTTTTGGCTCGGGTTTGCCACACGGCGCACGGATTCTCCAGAGGCGGCCTACAATGTTTTAAAAAATGTAGTGGGCAGATTCCCCAAAAACCTATGCATGGACTACAATTTTGCGTGCTACGGCTGTTTGGCTGGCAAAATTGAAGAGGCCAAACAAACTCTGGAAAATATTTTCGATCAAGATGCATCGTGGGTGAAGACGGCAGTTTCAGACACTGACCTCTCGGCCATCAGCGAATGGGTCGCGCAGTTTGATGCGAAAGAGGATGCTGTATGATTGCCGGGACATCTCGGCGTGCGCCATTCTTTTTTTTATCCGCTGCGCTCTGTTTTTTTTTCGCATTTTTTCCGCCTGAAGTTTCCGCCTTTGAGATACCCGATAAAACCGAGCAGTTACTCGTTGGGAAAGCCTACGACTGGAACAGCTCTTATGTCTCCATTCAAAAGTGGTCGCGTGTTTCGAATGGCATTTGGAAAAAAGAGGATGTTGCGTTCTCAGGGCGACTTGGCAGCAAAGGGCTGGCGTGGGGGCGAGGGCTACACCCAGTAGAAAACATGGACGGGCCGCGCAAAAAAGAAGGGGATTCCCGCGCACCGTGCGGTGTTTTCGAGTTGGGTGACACCTACGGCTACGCTCCTGCGATAGAAAAGAGCCAAGCCATGAAATACCATCATGTCGTCGAGGGCGACCTGTGGGTTGAAGACCCAGAATCTCCGCAGTATAACCGTCATGTCCGACTAGATCGCCCGCCTTCAACGGATTGGGAAAATGCGCAACAAATGCGTTTGAACGACCCGGCGCACAGCCTTAAACTTTTCATTGCGCACAATGCCCCGCCGGATGTTGTTCCTGGTATGGGTAGCTCCATTTTTTTTCATGTTTGGAGGCAGGGCGGTGGACGGCCTTCGGCGGGGTGTACTACAGTTTCCGAGATGCACCTGCGCGAGATCATCAGGTGGCTGGAGCCGCGCACCTATCCGCTTTATGTCCTTTTGCCAGAGAGCGTTTACAAAGAGGTGGGCTCGGCATGGAAGCTGCCGCAGCCGTGACGGGATGCCCCAAGCAAATTCCGCGTCTATTCTGAACTTGATTTCATCACAGATTTTATAAATTGCATCGCAAATGCAAAATCTGGGTTCAATTTGGATTGCAAGAGCACCTATTTTTTGTTTACTAGATGGATGCTTCGGTAGCGCAGTTCATTTTAAAACAAGGAATAAAAATTATGGCCAACAAATTGTACATCACAGCAACGGAACCACACAGTGGAAAATCGGCGATCGTTCTTGGAATCATGGAGACCTTGGTTGAGAACATAGACAAGGTCGGTTTTTTTCGCCCGATAATCAAGCCGACCAGCGGGCGCAAAGATTTCGACACCGAGGTGGTCTGCAACAAGTTTTCGCTGGAAATTGCTTATGACGACACCTACGCCTACACACGCGATGAGGCGATCAAGCTGATTGATTCCCGCCGCAATGATGACCTGATGAACGGCATCCTATCCAAGTTCAGCATTATTTCGGACAAATACGACTTTATCCTTTGCGAGGGAACTGATTTCTCCAAAGGCTCGTCCGCTGGCGAGTTCGACCTGAACACCGAGATCGCTAATAACCTCAACGCCCCCGTTCTCATTGTCTCAAACGGCAACTGCCCAACGGAGGAAGAGATCATTTCCAAGGCCATACAAAACATTGAGGCGTTCGAGAAAAAAGGCTGTCCCATCGCGTGTCTCATCATTAACCGCGCTCGCACCACTGACACAGCTCGACTGATCGAAGAGGTTCGTAAGCTCGTGCCGAAAGCCGCTTACGGCATCTATGCGATCACCGAAGACGCATCGCTCTCCACACCAGTCATGGGCGAGGTGATCAACTTCCTGAAGGCTGAACTCATCTACGGGAAAAAATTGATCAACCAGTCCATCCTCTCCTACAAAATCGCAGCCTCGCGCATTGAGAATGTTTTCAAAGAGATGGAAGAAGGACAGCTCGTTATCACGCCTGGAGACCGCGTGGATGTTTTGCTGGCGGCCATGGCTTGCGCCAATTCCGAAAATGTCCCGACCATCGGTGGCGTGGTTCTCACTTCAGGCATCCGTCCAGACACGCATATGGATAAAATCATCCGTGGCCTGCCCGTTCAAGTGCCCGTTCTTTCCGTCCAAGACGACATCTGGACGACTGCGCAAAAAATATCAAACCTCCATTCGCACATCACCGTAGAGACGCCCAGCAAGATCAACACTTCGATAACGCTCTTCGAGAAGCATGTGAATAGCACCAAGCTTTTCGAGGAACTTAAAGTTGTCAAATCAAGCATCATGACGCCGAAGATGTTCGAATTCGGCCTTATTGAAAAAGCACGCAAACACAAGCAGCGCATCGTTCTGCCAGAATCCAATGACGACCGTATTATCCAAGCAGCCGCGCTGTTGCTGGAGCGAAATGCAGTGGACATAACGCTGCTTGGCAAGAAATCTGAGGTGCTGCAGCGTGCAGCCAAGCTTGGCGTTAAGCTGGAGCGGGCGCAGATCATAGACCCAGATGACGCATCCGAGTACGATGATTATGTGAGCACATTCTTCACGCTTCGCAAGGAGAAGGGAATAACTCTGGACGAGGCTCGCGACAGGATGAAGGACTACACATATTTTGCTACCATGATGGTTTATAAGGGGCACGCCGACGGAATGGTTTCTGGTGCACTACACACCACGGCAGACACTATCCGCCCCGCGCTCCAGTTCATCAAGATGAAGCCTGGCTTCAAGATCGCGTCCAGCATCTTTTTCATGTGCTTGAAGGATCGCGTAGTCGTTTACGGTGATTGCGCCATCGTGCAAGACCCGAGTGCGGAAGAGTTGGCCAGCATCGCCATTGCATCTGCGAACACGGCCAAAATTTTCGGCATAGACCCGATAGTTGCACTTTGCTCGTATTCGACCGGCACATCTGGTTCGGGCGAGGAAGTTGACAAGGTGCGCAAGGCCGCCGAGTTGGCCAAGCAAATGGCATCGCAGTTTAAGATCGAAGGGCCTCTGCAATACGATGCCGCATCCGATCCTGTCGTGGGTCGCCAGAAACTGCCCAACAGCGAAGTCGCGGGCAAAGCAACAGTCTTTATTTTCCCAGACCTCAACACTGGTAACAACACTTACAAGGCTGTGCAGCGGACTTCTGGCGCAGTCTCCATCGGCCCTGTGATGCAGGGTCTGCGCAAACCGATCAACGATTTAAGCCGTGGATGCACGGTGCCCGATGTGGTCAACACCATCGCTATCACCGCGATTCAAGCGCAAGGCGAAAAAGGTCTCATCTAACTTCACACCAAAACAGAAAGAACAACAATGAATGTCCTAGTCCTCAACGCGGGAAGCTCTTCCCTCAAATACCAACTTTTCAAAAATCGCCCAGACGGTGAAAACGACCTGCTGGCATCTGGCCTAGTCGAAAAAATCGGAGAAAAAGGCGGCCAACTTATCCAGAAATCTTACGCTGGAGACGGGTCAGAGAAAGAGAACATATACAAGCACGATTTTTCGAGCTACGAGGATGTGATTGATACCGTTTTCGCAAAGCTGACTTGCCCAGAATGGGGAGTGATCAAAGCGATTGATGAAATATCCGCCGTCGGACACCGTGTCGTTCATGGTGGGGAATCCTTTTTCCAACCCGCGCTCATAGATGATAAAGTGATTGCGGAAATTCGTGCGAACAATCCCCTTGCGCCATTGCACAACCCGGCGAACCTCGTAGGCATTGAGGCTATTTTGAAAAAGATGCCCGCGTTAAAGCAAGTCGCCGTTTTCGACACGGCGTTCCACCAGACGATGCTGCCGTACGCCTACCACTACGCGCTTCCGTACGAGCTTTACGAGAAATACAAGGTTCGCAGGTACGGTTTCCACGGCACCTCGCACAAGTATGTTTCGCAGAAAGCAATCGAATTTCTGGGAATGCAAGGCAAGCCAAGTGCCATCATCACAGTTCACCTCGGCAACGGCGGGAGTATGGCCGCAGTAAAAAACGGCAAGTGCGTGGATACCACGATGGGACTGACGCCGCTTGAGGGATTAGTGATGGGCACCCGCTCAGGCGACATGGATCCAGCCATCATCGAATACTTGCACGACCAGACAGGAGCGCAGGTGAAAGAGCTGTTCCAGATGTTCAATAAAAAGAGCGGACTAAAAGGTTTTGCTGGGACTAACGACATGCGCGAGTTGATAGCGCTCATAGATAAGGGCGATGAAAAAGCTAAGCTGATTTTCGAAATTTATTGCTATAGGATTCGCAAATATATCGGTGCTTACTGGGCTGCCATGGGCGCACTAGATGCCGTTGTTTTCACGGCGGGCATCGGAGAAAACTCTTCGGATGTGCGTGCCAGCGTGATTCACGGGCTGGAGGGGATGGGTCTCTCCATGGATGCGAGCAAGAATGTCGTCCGCTCGAAAAATATCCGCGAGATACAGACTGCTGATAGCAAGGTCAAAATCATGGTAGTGCCAACCAACGAAGAGTTGCAAATAGCTAGGGAAACAATAGAGGCGATAGCGGCCAAAGCCTGAACTTTGCATACAATATGAAAAAAATTTATATTGGGACAGACAGCGGGGCGACAACATCGAAAACTTGCGGCATTTACGAGGACGGCACGCCCGTGTCGCTCAAGCTCGCGCAAAGTTCCACCAACTCGCAGCTTGGGACGCAGGCGGTGATTGACGGGTGGGTGGCTGGGGTAGAAAAGTTCCTCTCTGAAAACGGGCTCACATGGGAGCAGGTGGCTGGCGTTGGTCTGGCGATACCTGGCCCATACGAGTCATACGGCATACTTGGGCGCACGGCAAACTTGCCCGCATCTTTTTCTGGCTGGCGGTTCCGCGATGAATACGCTGCTGCGCTCTCCAAGAAGGCCGGACGCCAGATTTCTTTGGTCGTGGGCAACGACGGAAACTACGGCGGCGTGGGTGAGGCCGCTAGGGTTCGTGGCGATAAGAAGGCTTCCGTCATTATGCTGGCACCAGGTTCTGGTTTGGGTGCTGCTTACATAGACGCCAACGGTTTGCCGCTCGATGGCGACACTCTTTGCGGGATGGAGGCTGGGCACATGCCTATTCCGATGCAGTTGTTTGACCTGCCCAAATTCACATGTGGATGCGGGCGCGGGTGGGGGTGCGTGGAAGCTTACACAGCCATTTCTGGCCTACCGCAGTACCTAGATTTCATGTTTAAAAAATATCCTGACCACGAACTGGCACGCTCCGCACAAACACCGAAAGAAAAGGCTTTTTCGCTGCGTTCGAGAGCGCAGGACGGGGACCCTCTCGCGCTAGAAATATTCGACTACCAAGCGAAGATCATGGGCGTGCATGTGGCCAACCTATCGCTTGCGCTTGACGCTGAACTGGTCGTGATCGGGGGCGGACTTATGGATCCCGAATCTACTACCGAAGCTTTCCGCAAACGCTATCTAGAAATCTTGCGTGCCGCAGCTAACCCGTGGCTCTTCCCTGTGCAGCGCGAGAGATTGCAGGTTTTTCCAGCGACACTCGGCGAGCTTTCGCAGGCCATCGGTGCTGCACTGGTCGCGCTATATACTGAACGCTCCTGAGTGCCCATGCACCAGTCCGCCGCCAGTGCTTTTTGCACGCGTGAACGCCTGCGGCGTTTTGCTGTGTGCGCTGCACTGGCTGCGTCCGTATTCGCTTCTGTTTTACTTCTGTCTCGCGCCAGTGGAGGCGGGCTAGATTTTTTCGGGAATCCGCTTTTTGCCGATTTTGCACAAATACACTTGGCGTCACAGATAGTGGCAGACGGAAAAACTGGAGAGCTTTACCAGCAAAAGGAGTTTTTTCTCACCACCAACAGGCTTCTGGAAAATACTGGATATTACTCGCTTTATCCCCCTGTGACTGGGTATCTATTTTTACCGTTTTCACCGCTGCATTACCAGTGGGCGGCGTGGATCTTTTTTTTTCTCAATCTTCTTCTGGCGTGGTGGCTTTGCAGGGACATCACTGGGCATCTGATTCCTGACAAAAACGATGCAGCTCTGGCCGCGTGGATGTTTTGGGGTTCGTTTCCAGTGTGGCGCACGCTCCTTTTTGGCCAGAATAGCTTTTTGAGCTTGGCTTTTGTTTGGTGCTTTTACCGCTGCCGCGAACGGTATCCGCTGGCTGGCGGACTGGCTCTTTCACTTGGACTTTTCAAACCGCAACTTTTTATTGGCCTTTGGCTATGGGCGATGCTTTTTGGGTCTATGAAGGTGAGGGGCGGGCTTCTTTTGGGGTTAACGGCAGGCTGGGCAGTTCCTTCTTTTTTCGGTGGGGGCGGCATCTGGATTGAGTGGGTGAAAAGCGTGACCGCTTTGACCCCGACCATGAAAGACGATTTGCATCTGATGCACTCTCTGCA
>JFJP01012219.1_pt1 | contig 17640 bp, 16 predicted proteins | sample 431651 | NCBI WGS metagenome assembly JFJP01 (sample SAMN02602958, study PRJNA72255) | Microbial mat metagenome, whole genome shotgun sequencing project. | biome: fresh water; feature: sink hole; material: water; isolation source: purple microbial (photo- and chemosynthetic) mats found in...
CTCGGTGACGGGTCAACTCCGCGAGCAGATTCAAGTCATCCGCGCCTTTTGGGATACCTGGCAGAACGGCGCCAAGTTGAACTTCCGTGGCGAATATTACAAAGCCACGCTCATGTCGCCGTTTTTCAACCCTGGCGCAATCGAATATCCGAACATCCCGATTTATATCGCAGGCGTCAATACGGGGCTGGCAAAACTGGCGGGGGAACTGTGCGAGGGATTCCACGCGCACCCGTTCAACAGTCCGCGCTATATGAACGAGGTGATTCTGCCCGCGTTGGAAGAAGGCTTGCAAAAGGGCGGGCGCAAACGCGGCGACATCGCCGTCTCGATGACCCCGTTTATTGCCACCAGCCCCGAAGAAGAATCCTTTGCGCGAATGCAGATTGCGTTTTATGCTTCCACGCCCTCTTATCAGGCGGTGATGGATTTGTACGGCTGGAGCGAAACCGCACAGCAACTTTCGGGTTTTGCCGCCAAAGGCGAGTGGGCGGAAATGCCCATGCTCATCACCGACGAAATGCTGCGCGAGTTCTGCCTCGTCACCACGCAGGAAAATCTCGCGAACGATTTGAAGAAACGCTACGAAGGCATTGCCGACCGCCTCACGCTTTACACGCCCTTTGTCCCGCAGGAAAAGGATGAGTGGTGGCGAAACCTGGCGAAGGCGTTTAATTAGCGGAGCGCGGACTTCAGTCTGCCCGCCACAAAGCGGACTGAAGTCCGCGCTCCAATTTTTTATACGAGGAGTCCAACTTGTCCACCACCAACCGCCTCTACGAAGGCGAAAAAGATTTCCAAACCATGCTTGACCTGATGGCGGAGATACGTCCCGCCGCCCGCGCCAACGACTACCCCGCCAAAGTGGACATCGAAGAAAACCTGGCAGTTGAAGAAATCCGCGCTACGGTCAAATTATGGTTCGACAAGGGTCGTCCGATTGGCTGGGCGTATGTGGATGACGGAAACAACCTGCGCTGGGAATTGGAAAAGCCCTACGCCGAAACCGTCGGCGCGGAGATGGTGGCATGGGGCGAGGACTGCGTGCAAAACGCGGCAGGGGAATCTACTACGCTGGACGCCAGTTGTCGGGAGGAGTATCAGGAGCGGCGGGAATTTCTCGCCCGACTCGGATTTCGTCAAACGGAATTTTTTTCCGTCCACATGAGGCGGGGTTTATCGAACCCCGTCCCTGAGCCTGACCTGCCAGACGGATACCTCATTCGCCCCGTGAGCGGAGTCGAAGAAGCCGAAGCCATCGCCGCAACCCATCGCGCCGCCTTCGACTCGGATTACATGACGACAGAAAACCGCCTCATCATCATGAACTCCAGCGAATACGACCCGACGCTCGACCTGCTCGTCATCGCGCCCGATGGGATGATTGCTGGCTGCTGCACCTGCTCGGTGGAGATAGGCGGCTTGGGCTACACCGACCCCGTCGCAGTCCACCCCAGCCACCAGCGCAAGGGACTGTCGAAGGCTCTGCTGCTCAAAGGGTTGGAATTGCTCAAGGAGCGCGGCGCAAAATCCGCCCACTTCGCCACCAGCGGCGACAATATCTCCATGCAGAAAGCGGGCGAGTCGGCAGGCTTCGTTTTGGAGGGGAAGACATTGTGGTTCGAGAAGGAAGTGAAAAATTAGGAACGCAACTCCTAATTTTTGCCTGAAAACAAGGAGTCCACTTCCTTGTTTCAATCCGCTGTTTTGGAAAATAACCAATGTCTCTACTGCAAAAAGGTTTTTCTCACCGCGACACCTGCCCCACCTGCACTGCGCCAAACGCAGTGCGGCGCAAGTGTGGCGGGCGGCGCCAGGGAGGGGCGAAGTCCACAAAGATTTTTAAGAGGAAGTTCAAGAAATTAAAGAATCTTTTGAGATTTCTTTCGTTTTTCTTCGCGCCCTTCGCATCTTCGCGGTAAATGGGAGGTTTTTGCAGCGGACTCACCAATTTGAACCACGGAGACGCGGAGGCGCTGAGTGTTCCAAATGTGCCGCTTGTGATTCCCCAAAGTAATGTACAATCCACACACAAACTATCCGAATAAAGGAATCCCACATGGACTTCAACGAATACCAGACCAAATCGCGCGTCACCGCACAGTACCCCGCCATTGGGCACGCCATCGTTTACCCCACCTTGGGACTCGTCAATGAGGCGGGCGAAGTGGCGGGCAAAATCAAAAAAGTCTTCCGCGACAAGGGCGGCGAAATCAGCGCCGAGACCCGCGAAGCGCTCAAAGCTGAACTGGGCGACGTGCTCTGGTATCTGGCTCAAACCTGCACCGAATTGGGCGTTTCCCTCGACGAAGTGGCGGAATCCAACTTAACGAAACTTTTGGACAGACAGGCGCGCGGTAAGATTCAGGGGGATGGGGACAACAGGTAGAGGAGGAAGACAGGTAAACAGGTATACAGGGAAACACGTACACAGGTAAAAATATCCGTGTCCCCGCTAACTTGTCTACCTGACTACCTGTGTACCTTTGTACCGCCCGCGAAACTCTAACCTTTTTCCAACGCAGGCAAACCCGCCTTTTTGGTACAATGCCTTGATTATAGGAGATTAACTTATGGCTGGCATGGAAAGATTTACACAGCGAGCAAGGCGTGTTCTGAGCCTCGCCCATCAAGAGGCGGAACGCGCTCGTCAGAGCAGCATTGGAACCGAACATCTTATTCTTGGTTTAATGGATGAAGAAGGCGGCGTGGCAGGACGTGTCCTGCGCGACCTCGGCATGACCCCTGACCGCGTGCGCGAGATGGTTCAGCGCGTTTCAGGTTCCCCCACCAATTTCGACCCCAACCGCATCGAACTTGCACCCGAAACCCAGCAGGTTCTTGAATTTGCCATCGAAGAAGCCCGCCGCATGGGGCATCACTACATTGGCACCGAGCACATTTTATTGGGGCTTGTTCGCGTGGAGGCGACAGGTATGGAAGTCTTGCGCCGACTGGGAATCACGGGCGACCAAATCCGCAGGCAGACGCGGCGCGTGCTGAACGAATCCGCGCCCTCCTCCCCGACGCCTGCCGGCGCTCCCCAACCTGGCAAGCCCGTCCCCGCTGGCGCGAATCCCAAGACTCCGCTTGTTGACCAACTTGCCTCCGATTTGACCTCCAAAGCGGAAGACAAAAAACTCGACCCTGTGATTGGTCGTCAAAAAGAAATCGAACGCGTCATCCAGATTTTGGCGCGCCGCACCAAGAACAACCCCGCCCTCATCGGCGAGCCTGGCGTGGGCAAGACCGCCATCGTCGAAGGGCTTGCCCAGCGTATCATCGACGGCGACGTTCCCGCGCCGCTGATGAACAAGCGCGTCCTTCAATTGGATGTCGGCTCGCTGGTCGCAGGCACCATGTATCGCGGACAATTCGAGGAACGCCTCAAGCGCATCATCGACGAGCTAAAAGCGTCGGGTTCGATCCTGTTCATCGACGAAGTCCACATGCTGGTCGGCGCTGGCGCGGCTGGCTCCTCTGTAGACGCAGCCAACATCCTCAAGCCTGCATTGTCACGCGGCGAGTTGCAAGTCATCGGCGCGACCACGTTGGATGAATACCGCAAGCACATCGAGTCGGATGCCGCGCTCGAACGCCGTTTCCAGCCTGTTCAGGTGGACGAACCATCCGAAGAAGAGACCATTCAAATCCTCAAGGGAATCCGCAACGCCTACGAAGACCATCACCATCTGGTGATTTCGGACGAAGCCCTCGAAGCGGCGACCCACCTCTCGTCTCGTTATGTGACCGAAAGATTCCTGCCCGACAAGGCAATTGACCTGATCGACGAATCCTCTTCCCGCGTGCGCATGTACAAGAGTCCCGCCGCCAAGCACGCCAAAGATTTATTTGGACAGTTGAAGCAGGCGCGTCAAAATCGAACTTTGGCGCAAGAGGAAGGCAACTCGGAAGACATCAAAGAATGGGAAGAGCGCGAGATGGATCTCAACCAGCAGATTGAACGCCTGCGCACGGGTTGGGACAGAGCCAATAGCCCCGTCGTCTCGGCGGAAGACATCGCTGAAGTCGTCTCGATGTGGACGGGCGTCCCGCTGATGCAACTGGCGGAAGCCGAATCACAGCGCTTGCTCAAAATGGAAGATGAACTGCGCAAGGCAATTATCGGGCAGGAGGATGCGATTGTCGCCATCTCCCGCGCCGTGCGCCGCGCCCGCGCTGGACTCAAAGACCCCAAACGCCCCATCGGCTCGTTCATGTTCCTCGGACCCACAGGCGTTGGCAAGACCCAATTGACCAAGGCGCTCGCCAAGTTCATGTTTGGCAGCGAAGAAGCCGCCATTCAATTGGACATGTCCGAATTTATGGAACGTCATACCGCCGCCCGTTTGGTTGGCGCGCCTCCTGGATACGTCGGCTACGAGGATGCGGGGCAGCTGACCGAAGCCCTGCGCCGTCGACCGTACTCCATCATCGTTTTCGATGAAATCGAAAAGGCACATCCCGAAGTCCACAACATGCTGTTGCAAATTATGGAAGAAGGTCACCTGAGCGACGCGAAAGGACGCAAGGTGGATTTCCGCAACGCCATCATCGTCATGACCTCCAACATTGGCGCAGACATGATTAAGAATCAGACCTCGCTTGGCTTTGCGATGAAACGAGACGAAGCCACCGAGGAACGCCTATCCTACGAAGACATGCGCAAGAAGTTGAACGAATCGCTTAAACGCGCCTTCCGTCCCGAATTCATCAACCGCATGGATTCGGTGGTCATCTTCCGCTCGTTGAACAAGGAAGACATCCAGAGCATCGTCTCGCTCGAACTGGATAAGGTGGCGGAACGACTGAAAGACCACGAACTGGCGCTGACCGCCACTGAAGAAGCCCTGTCCCTGCTGGCAGCGCAAGGCTACGATGCAGAGTTTGGCGCGCGTCCGTTGCGCCGTGTCATCCAGCAAAGGGTGGAAGACCCGCTTTCAGATAGATTGCTGGCTGGCGAATTTGTCAACGGCGACTCTGTGAAGGTGGACATCAACGAAGACGGCGAGCTGGTTCTGAAGAAATCCGAAGAACCGCTTCCCGAACCGAGTTTGTAGAAAATCAATAACCCCTAAAGGTCTTCGAGACCTTTAGGGGTTTCTCACTCATGACCAAACAAGAACTCCTTAAGCAAGCCGATTACACCTTCCAGCGCGGAAACCGCGAACTGGCGAAAAAATACCTGACGGATTTTTTGACTCAATATCCGCAGGACGAATCCGCGTGGATGTTGATGGCGAAGATGGCGGATGAGCCGAAGCAGAAGGCGGAATGTTATCGGCGGGTTCTAAAAATCAACCCCAATCATAACGAAGCCAAAATTTGGATTGCGCGGTTGAACTCCAACGCTCAAACCCTGCCGAAACGTCCCGTCAGGCAAAGTCCGCGCCCAGCCAGGAATCTATTGCGATGGGCGGGGATCGCCGTCGTTTTTGCGATTTTCTTTGGCGGGACGTCCTACGTCGTGGCAAGCAGGAATCCAGAATCAGCGGTGGCAAAAATGCTCGTCATTGCCACGCCAACCATGTTCGCCGAGATTTCGAGCGCAGGCGATATTGCCTTGCAGACTCGCTCCCAGATGAACGAGAATTATCCGCAATATGCCCCGCTGGTGGATGCGTTGATTGGCTTCGCCGTGAATAATGCCGAAAACGGCATGGAAGGCGCGCCCGAACGCCCCGGCGCAGAAATTATTCCGTCAGACGAAACCGCGCTGGAGGTCAAAGCCACGCTCGAAAATTCGATGCCTGCGCCTGGCTCGCTTTCGTCCATCTCGTTGACAGAGCGGGAACTCACTTCATGGCTGGCGCTGGAAATGAAGAATAACCCTGATCTGCCGTTGAGCAATGTGCAGGTTTACGTGCGCAATGGAAAAATCCAAATCTGGGGCGTGGTGACTGGCAGCGTAGATTCCACAGCCGCGCTGATGGTGGGGAACCTCATGATTGGCTCGAACAAGAATCCAATCATCGAAATCGAGTCCATGCAGATTGGGGCGCAGGCTATTCCGGACGCGCTGGTCTCGCAGATGGAATCGTGGATTAATCAACTGCTGTTGGAGAATATCGAAAAGCAGGCTCCGGGGCTGGAGTTGATGAACGTCAATGTCAGCAGCGGGATGGTGACGATTTCAGGGATGAGATAGAACTAGGGGAAAACATCCAAACCCGATTTTTTCGCGGCTTCGTGGAGTTCCCTGTCGAAGGTGGCGACAGTCACGGGAATGCCGAGCAGTTCCCCCCAGGTCAGGGCGCAGGCAAGGTGAACGGCGTCGTAGCCGCGCAGGCTGTATTGTCCTGTAAGAAAATCGGCGCGAGCCACAATTTGTTCCGTAACTTGAATTCGATGATAGTCCTCCCAGTCGTTGCGAAAACTGTCCAGCGCGGCTTCGCACTCCGCCTGTGAGACAATATTCATCCTACGCAACCTGTTGATTCCAGCGGCGGTCTCGGCGCGGGTGAAAACGCCTGAAGCAACCAGTTCGGCGCTTTCGACCAGGCTTTTGACCTCGTCGGAATGCGCCTCCTGGATAAAGAGTTTCAGCAGGGCGCTGGTATCAATATATAGATTCATTTTGCATTTCCAGGTAAATGTCCGAGACCTGTTTTCCGCTACGATTGATAACTTTAGGCTTCTTCACCACTGGATTTTTCCCGCTCCACGAAATCAACCCTGCCGCCTGCAAAGCCTTGACCCGCTCCATCAATTCCTCTCTGGCAGGGGTGAGTTGCGCGACAGGTTTGCCATGCGAGGTGATGATGATGGTCTGCCCATTTTGCGCCTTTTCGAGATAGGCGCTCAAATTTGACTTCAATTCGCGGACGCCGACTGTTTGATTCATAGGTTCTCCTTTGTGACTACATTTTACTGCAAGAGGTCACTTCTTGCGAGCCTGTGAAATGTTATAATTCCGCCATCGAACACAAACATCAAGGAGATTTTCTGTGGCTGACCCACGCGTAACTAAATTTGCAAAAGTTTTAGTCGAACACTCCGCCCGCGCCGTTCCCGGCGACCGTTTCCTGCTCGAAGGCACAACCGCCGCCGAGCCTTTGCTGCGCGAACTGTACATCCAAATGCTGGAGAAGGGCGCGCATCCGCATTTGATGATGACCCTGCCCGGTCTGATGCCTTTCAGCCAGGAGGAAACGTACCTGACCTATGCCAAAGACGCACAATTGGATTTTGTGCCCACGTTTTACAAAATGGCGTACGAACAGTTCGAGGGGCGTATCCGCGTTCATTCGGCGACGAACACGCACGGCGTCACAAATATTGACCCTGAAAAAGTCCAACGCTATCACAAGGCGTTATCGCCCATCACCGGGTTGCAATTCCGCCGCGGCGGAGAAGGAACTTTCAAGTGGGTCACGACACTCTACCCAACGGACGGCTATGCCCAGGACGCAAACATGAGCCTCAAAGAATACGAGGATTTTGTCTTCGGCGCAGTCCATGCCAATGAGGATGACCCCGTTTCGTTTTGGAAAAGCGTCGAGAGCAAACAGCAATCTGCCGTTGATTACATGAAGGGCAAGAGCCAGGTCGTCCTGCGCGGACCCAACGTGGATTTGACTCTCTCGGTCAAGGGACGCAAGTTTATGAATTCGTTTGGAACCTTCAACATGCCCGACGGCGAGATTTACACGGGTCCAGTCGAAGACTCGACGAATGGTTGGGTGAAATTCACCTACCCTGCCAACTATGGCGGAACCACGGTCGAAGGCGCGGAACTGACCATCTCTAATGGGCGGGTTATCTCAGCCAAAGCCGAAAAGAACGAGAATTACCTGCTCAAAACGCTGGATACCGACGCAGGCTCGCGCTACATCGGAGAATTTGCCATTGGCACCAACTTCGATATTCAGCAGTTCACGGGCAACATCCTGTTCGATGAAAAAATTGGCGGGTCGTTCCACATGGCGCTTGGAGCAGGCTACCCTGAAACGGGTTCCACCAACAAGAGCGCCATCCACTGGGATATGATTTGCGACCTGCGGACAGATTCGGAAATTTTGGTGGACGGCGAGTTGTTCTACAAGAACGGGCAGTTTGTATTCGAGAAATGAGATTGACGGTTTGAAGGTCGGAAAGTTGAAAGGTTGAGGTTTCAAGCCTCAACCTTTTTTGTATGCCAGTCGCGCTTCCTTGCGAAACCCGTCAACCGCCCCAAAAAAGACTGATATATAATGGCGGCATGTTCAACCGTTTGCTGCGTTTGTTTGCCCCGCCCATTTTTGAAGACGAAGAGAAAACCCGCATTGCGCAAGTTCTCAATTGGTTTATCTGGAGCGCAATCGGCATTCTTCTGGCGACGATTATCTTTCGTCTTTTTGCGCGGAATGAAAACGGTCCCGCGCCCCTGCTCATTTTGCTGGGAATTATGCTGTCTCTGAGCGCGGGGCAGGTTCTTATTCGTCGCGGATACGCGCGCGGGGCGAGCATGTTTCTGGTCGGCGCGCTATGGATCGCCATGACCTACCAGGCGTGGGAGGCGGACGGTATCCGCGATGTGGCTATTTTTGCCTACATTGTGGTCGTCATCTTTTCGAGCCTGCTGCTGGGTTGGCGGGTTGCGGCTGTTGTTGGTGGGTTGAGTCTGGCGGTCATCTGGTTTTTCGCTGTCATGGAAGAACAGGGCGCGCGCGTTTTGGGCTTCGATTCCCCGTTCAATTATGCCCGCGACCTTTCCATCGTCTTTATCCTGGTCGGCGTTCTCATCTACCTATTGATTTCCAATTGGTCGCGTACCCTGCTCTCAGCCCGCCTCGAATTGCAAGAGCGTCTGCGCGCCGAAGAGAAATTACAACGGCAGGCGGATTATTTTTTGGTCATCAACGAGATTGCCCTGCGGTTGTTGAACCGGCTTGATCTTCACTCCCTGCTCGAATCCATCCTAACCGACGCCTGCGGCTTGCTCGATGCGGACCTTGGCGCAATCGACCTTGTCCTGGCGGACCGGTCGGCGCTGAGGCAGGAGGTGGGGCATGGGCGGCTGTCTCAGTTCAATGGTCTGATCACCCATAAAAGTGAGGGCTTGTCCGGCGTCGTTTGGGCTGGTAAGCAATCCGTTGTCGTTGCCGATTACGCCGTCTGGGGCGACGGCTTGCAAAAATTTGTAGAAGCCGGCGCCAGGGCTGCCATTGGCATCCCGCTCAAGGTTGGGGATACAGTCATCGGCGCGCTTGCGGTTTCTCATGTGGATGAGAAAAAGAAATTCACGCTCGAACAGGTCAACTTGATGGAGCGCTTTGCCGCCCTGGCTTCCCTTGCCATCGACAATGCCCGTCTGTATGAAACGGCTCAAACCGAATTGCAGGAGCGCCGCAACACCGAAGCGGCTTTGCGCGCCAGCGAAGAACGCTTCCGCAAGGTCTTCAATAATCGCTATGTTGCCATCGTCATTGTCACCCTGCAAGACGGCAGGTTTCTCGAAGCCAACCAGGCATTTTGGGATTTGAGCGGGCTGGACCCGCAAACGGCGCTGGGGCGCACTTCGGTGGAAATGAATATGTGGGACGACCCGCAGGGACGCGAAAAGTTCACGCAGGACCTGCTCAAAGCCCGTTCCCTGCAAAATGTTCACGTCGAGTTCAAGAGAAAAGACCAGCCCAACCGCATTTCCATTGCGTTCTACGAACTGTTATACATCGACGATGAACTTTGCGTTTTGAGCATGTTTTACGATGTGTCAGAACAGCGCCAGGCAGAGCAGGCGCTAAAAGAGAATGAAGAACGAATGCGCGCCATTCTCAACGCCATTCCCGATATGATCTTTGAAATCTCGCGCGACGGAACCTTCCTGGATTTTATCGCCTCGCCTGAATTCCCCCCCGCCTTGCCGCCTGCTCAGTTTATTGGCAGAAATGTCAGAGAAATGTTCCCGCCTTCCATTGCCGATCAGACCTTGTTCGCGCTGGGGCGCGCGCTTGCCACCGATCAACTGCATGCCTTTGAATATGGACTGCCCCCCGGCGAAGAAACCCAGTTTTTTGAAGCGCGCATTTCTGCCGTCACGCCCAACTCGGCTGTGATGATGGCGCGCGACATCAGCCAGCGCAAATGGGTTGAGGCTGAACGCGAGAAACTGATCAACGAATTGGAAGGAAAAAACAGCGAACTGGAACGTTTCACTTACACGGTTTCGCACGACCTCAAGTCCCCGCTGATCACCATCAAGGGCTTTCTTGGATTTTTAGAGCAGGATGCCGCCAGCGGTAATGCCGCGCGTTTGAAAGCCGACATCCAGCGTATTGCCAGCGCCGCCGATAAAATGCAGACGCTTCTGAGCGAACTGCTCGATCTCACCCGCGTCGGCAGGTTGATGAATCCATACAGGCAGGTGGGGTTTAGCGAACTCGCCCACGATGCGGTTGAATTGGTGCATGGACAAATTCAGGGCAGGGGAATTCAGGTCTCCATCCAGGAAAATCTTCCCGTAGTGTATGGCGACCGCCCGCGGCTGGTCGAAGCCTTGCAAAATTTGGTTGACAACGCCGTCAAATTTATGGGCAGCCAGCCCGCCCCCCGCATCGAAATCGGCTCCAGCGGCTATGAAAACGGGCTGCCCGTGTTCTACGTCCGCGATAATGGCATCGGCATCGAAATTTCCCACCACGACCGCATCTTTGGCTTGTTCAACAAGTTGGACGCCGCCTCTGACGGCACGGGGATCGGGCTTGCCCTGGTCAAGCGAATTGTCGAGGTGCATGGCGGGCGGATTTGGGTCGAGAGCCAGGCGGGGCAGGGCGCGGCGTTTTTCTTTACCCTGCAAGTCGAACCCGTGCCTTGATTCGGTGTTATAACTGGCATTATTTCATCTGCACAGGAGTATTTTTATGAAACGCGCAGTCAGCATCAGCATTGGCTCGTCGAAAAGAAACAAGGCGGTGGAAGTCACCCTGCTTGGCGAAAAAATCAGCATCGAACGCATCGGCACAGACGGAGACATGGAAGCCGCCGCGATCAAATACAAAGACCTCGACGGCACAGTGGATGCCTTCGGCATGGGCGGCGGCGATCTGGGTTGCATGACCGACGGAAAGTGGTACCCGTTTTATTCTGTCCTGCCCATGGCGCGGTACGTCAAAAAGACGCCCCTGGTGGACGGCACCGGCTTGAAGAACACGCTCGAAAACAGGGCTTGCGCTGTGATGGAAGCCAAAATCAAGGATCATCTCGACGCGCACGGACGCAGGGTCTTCATGGCAGCGGGCGTGGATCGCTGGGGGCTGGCGAATGCCTTCGTCGAAAGCGGCTACGAAACCGTCTTCGGCGACCTGATGTTCGGGCTTGACATCCCCATTGCGATTTACACTCTCAAACAACTCAAAACGCTTGCCGCGCTCTTGCTGCCGCTGGTGGGGCGCCTGCCCTATGCGTGGATTTACCCCATCGGCGAAAAGCAGGAGAAGCGCACGCCCAAGTATGGAAAATATTACGCCTGGGCAAGCGTCATTGCCGGCGACTGCCATTACCTCAAACGCTTCATGCCCGACGACTTGGGCGGCAAGGTCATTGTCACCAATACCACCACTGCCGAAGATGTCGAATTATTCCGCAAGGCAGGCGTCAAGTACCTTGTCACCACCACCCCCGTCCTCGAAGGACGCTCCTTTGGCACCAACATGATGGAAGCCGCGCTGGTGGCTGTGGCTGGCAAAGGGCGACCGCTCACCTGGCCCGAATTGACAGAAATGCTCGATAGACTTGGCTTCGAGCCGCAAATACAGGAGTTGAATTAAATGGATGCCATTGTCACCGCCGGCGGAATTCCCCAGCCCGGCGACCCCTTGTATGCCTATTCCAACGGCGATTCCAAGGCGCTGATCGACATTGCCGGCAAGCCCATGGTGCAATGGGTTCTGGACGCGCTCGGCGACTCAAACGAAGTGGACAACGTCATTGTCATCGGCTTGACTCACAAGAGCGGACTGACCTGCAAGAAGCCCCTGCATTACATCTCGAACCAGGGGCGCATGTTGGCGAACATTGTCGCCGGGGTCAACAAATCTCTCGAACTGGATAAAAAGACCGAGTATGTCCTGCTCGTCTCTTCTGACATCCCCGCCATCAAACCTGAAATGGTTGATTCGCTGGTTCAATCCTCCAGGCAGACCCGCGACGATATTTACTACGGCGTTTGCCCGCGCGAAGTGATGGAAGCCCGCTTCCCGGCATCCAAACGCACTTATACAAAATTGAAAGATATGGAAGTCTGTGGCGCTGACATGAATGTCATCCACGTTAGCATGACATCCGAACACCTCGACACTTGGGAAAAATTGATTGGCAACCGCAAGAGTCCCCTGGCTTCGGCGGCGGTCATCGGCTTCGACACGCTCTTCCAGCTATTCACCCGCCAATTCACCCTGCAAGGGCTGGTAGACCGCGCCTCGGAGCGTATCGGCATCAAGGGACGCGTTCTTATTTGGGATAAGGCTGAACCCTGCATGGATGTGGACAAGCCCCACCAGTTGGAATTGATGCGCGAAGACCTGGCGCTGCAAATGAAGAAAGAATCCGCCGCAGTCAAACGGAAGGCGGCGCGGACAGCCGCTCCAAAGAAGACCGCGCCTGCCAAACCGCGCGCAAAGGCTAAGGCGAACAACGAATGAGTCTGCGTTCCCTGCTCGAATTGGATGCCCGCTTTTCCAGCAAATTGCGCGTGGCTGAAAAGCCGGGCTTATTGCGAAACATCGCCATCTTCCTCGCCCACTCCGGCGATTCGTGGTTTTGGGCGCTGGCGCTTCTCATCTTCTGGTTTTTCAGCGCTTCGGCTTGGCGGCAATGGGAAGCCGTTGAATTTTTCGGCATTCTTGGCTTGGCGGGCGTGGTGCTCGCCGTAAAATTCCTTGTCCGCCGCAAACGACCCGAAGGCGAATGGGGCGGAATCTATCGCAACACTGACCCGCACTCATTCCCATCGGGACACGCCGCCCGCGCCTTCCTGATTGCGGTGGTGGCTTCGGCGCTGGCTCCGCTCTGGTGGCTGATTCTGCTCCTTTGGGTTTGGGCTCCGCTGGTGTCTTTGGCTCGGGTTGCCATGGGCGTGCATTACCTTTCGGATGTGGTTGCCGGGGCAATTTTAGGCGTTGTCATTGCGTTGATTGGATTGCAAATCTACCCCCCCATGGTGGACTGGCTGGTCTCGTTGACCGGCTTCCCGCTCTGGTAGGCGGGCGTTGATGTAAAAAAGACATGGAGCGCAGACTCCATGTCTTTTCGATTTCAGGCGCTTTAGCGTTCGAACTGAATCGAGCGATAGCCAAGCGTGGTAAAAAACTTGAAGAGGTAATTTTCAGCGTTGGTCTGCGCCTGTTGAAGAATGCCATCTTCCAGCACGCTTTGGCGGATCTTGTCTTCTGCCGCCTGACGGCAGAGGGTTTCCAGGCTGATATCGGTGGAGCGAATAACCCCCCCCTCGCGGTCGTACACATAGGATTTATCGTTATCGAGGGTTGTCACGAAAAGTTCAGCCGGGGGTAATCTCACATACAGGGTGTCGCCTCCCAGCCGTAAATCGCTCGCCTGAATTTTCTCCATGTCGATGCCGGCAATCACATAGCCATGTCCCACGAACAACAGTTTTTCGCCCAACAGAAACGCCAGTGGACCTTGCTGGTTCACCTCGCAAGTGACCACCTGCTCGACGCTGTATTGGATGGTTTCCAGCCGCGCCAGCGCCTTCACGTTGGTAACGTACGTCACGGGGTCGACGATGACGGTTGGGGTGGGGTTGCGAATTTGAGCCACCTGGGTTTGCAGCGCCTGGTTCGCCTGGTTCACCTGCTCGAAGGGCGCGCTTGCCGCATCTGCCGCCGCCGACGCGCTCTCGCGCACCGTTTGCACGATAAAATATACGCCCGCCGCCAAAACCACCAGGATTAGAATCGACATAATTGTGTTCAGTGTGTTTTTCATGAATGTTCCTTTTTGTTTGCCAACTTGTCTTATTATAGCAATATAGTATGATTACAGGCGTATTGTTCTGAAAAATGAAAAAACTTTTTCCCGTACTCCTCCTTGCCATGCTTGGCTGTTCGTTTCCAGTGCGATTGATTTCGGGGACTCCCACGCAAGCGCCGACCGCCGTCCCACTCGCTGCCCCCACGCAGACCCCGCTTGTCCCGCCCGAACCTGGCTCTGAACAAAATCCGCTGATCCTTGCCCTGGCTCCCTCTGCGCGCCCCAGCGACGATGTGTTGCTTGCTGGCGAAGCGATTGCCGCGTTCATCGAAGCGCGAACGGGGTATCGCCTGGTGACCGTCGCCCCTCCCTCCGAATCGGTTCTGGTGGACGCGCTGGGCAAGGGCAACGCGCATATTGCTTCGCTGACTCCTTTTGGCTACCTGCTGGGGCGGAAGAACAACGCGGTGACGGCAATCTTGTCGAGCCAGCGCGACGGGCAGTCTTTTTACGATGCCCAATTTATTGCCAATCGCGAAGGCGGGTTCACCGCCTATTATGACAACGAGCGTGGCGCAAATACCGCCGAAGCGGTCGTTGCGTTGAAGCAATTCCAAAATAAAAAACCATGCTGGAGCGATGCCGCTTCGCCCTCGGGGTATGTGATTCCGCTGGGATTGTTGAACCAGTCTCAGGCACCGGTCAGGGAACCCGCCTTTTTACAGGGACAGTCGAGCGTCGTCCGCGCTGTTTATGCAGACGACATCTGCGACTTTGGGGCGACCTTTGTCGATGCCCGCACGCTGCCCTCCCTTGAAGCCAATTATCCTGATGTGCAGGATCGGGTCATCGTCATTTGGCGCACGCCAAAAGTCATCCCGTATGAAAATATCTCGCTTTCAAATTCCCTGCCGGTGGAAATGCGTCGTGTCCTCCAGCGCGCCTTCATCGACCTGGCGCTGACGCCTGAGGGGAAATCTGCCCTCCAAACTGTGTATGGCATGGATGAGATTCAGGCAGCCGACGATGTTCTGTACGATGACTTTGCCGCCTACGTCGAAGCGTCTGGGTTGGATTTGGCGGAACTCATCGAATAGCCCCGCTCAAGGTTCAAAGTATGAAAAAATTTCTGCGGCGTTTTACGCTCGCTATCGGTTTGTCTGTCTTTTTGGGTTTGCTTTTCCCCAATTTGATTGTCCAACTTTACGCGCTTCCCCGCGTTTACGACCTGGAGACGGTTGCGCCCGTTCGCGTGGCGCTTGTGTTTGGCGCGGGTTTGCTCCGCGACGGTTCGGCGGGTCCCGTCCTGCGCGACCGCGTGGAAACCGCCGTTTACCTCTACCAGCAGGGCAAGGTTCAAAAACTGTTGATGAGCGGCGATAACCGTTTTGTGGAATACAATGAACCCGAAGCCATGCGCCAATATGCCCTTGACCTGGGCGTGCCCGACAAAGACATTACGCTCGATTACGCCGGGCGCCGCACCTACGATACCTGCTACCGCGCCGCCGCCATCTTTCAAGTTGAACAGGCAATCCTTGTCACCCAAAATTTTCACCTGCCCCGCGCCCTGTTTTTGTGCAATGCGCTCGGCGTTGAATCTGCCGGGGTCGAGGCAAACAATACCTATTTTCTCAAGCGTTCGCGTTTATACTGGAATTTCCGCGAAGTCTTCGCCACCGTGCAGGCAGTTTGGGATGTTTTGATTGCCAAACCGCTGCCAGCGCTGGGCGACCCCGAACCCATTTTTCAAAAGGAATAAAACAGCTCTTGGATTCTCTCTTCCTCATTCTTCTCGTTGGTCTGGCTGGCGGAATTGCCGTCGGAATTCAGGCGCCGCTGTCCAGCATCATCACCCAGCGTATGGGCGCATTGGAAAGCGTCTTTATCGTTCACCTGGGCGGAGCCATTACGGCATTGATTCCGCTGGCGTTTCTGGGTTGGGGCAGGCTTGCCCACTGGCGCAGCGTTCCCTGGTACGCGCTGGCTGCCGGGGCGTTTGGGCTGATTGTGATTTCTGCCATGACCTACCTGATTCCGCGTATCGGCGTCGCGCCCTCGATTATTATCCTGCTTTCCGGACAATTGCTGATAGGCTCGATACTCGACCATTTTGGCTGGCTGGGAGCCGTTCAACGCCCCATCGATTTGATGCGTATCGTCGGGTTGGCTGTCGTGTTCTTTGGTGTATGGCTGTCAGTGAAATAAACTTACTATAACGGAGGTAGTATGGCAACGAATCCCATATCGGCGGGGGAGGTGCGGTTTTTTAGCGGAAGTTCCAATCCCCAATTGGCGGCGAAAATTGCAGGGCAGCTGGGCGTCCCGCTGGATGAGACGCATATTACGCGCTTTAGCAACGACAACATGTACATCCAACTGGGCGCCAGCGTGCGCTACCGCCGCGTGTACATTGTCCAGTCGCTATCTCAGCCGGTCAACGACCATTTGATGGAATTGCTGATGATGCTGGATATTGCGCGCGGCGCGGCTGCGTCGGAAGTTCACGCCATCATCCCGTATTATTCCTTTGGGCGCTCCGACAAAAAAGACGCGCCGCGTATCTCCATCACCGCCCGCCTGATTGCAGATTTGCTCAAGACCGCCGGCGCGACCCATGTAATGAGCATGATGTTCCACTCGCCGCAGGTGCATGGTTTCTTTGGAATCCCCGCCGACCCGTTGAGCAGCCGCATGGTCTTCAAGGAATACCTGGCGAGCCTCGATTTGAGCGGGGCAATTATCGTTGCGCCGGATATGGGGCAGGCGAAGTCTGCGGCGCGTTTTGCAAAGACCCTGGGACTGCCGGTTGCCGCCGGCAATAAAGAGCGGGTTTCCGATTCCGAAGTCATCATCAGCGGGTTGGTTGGCAACCAGGTGCGCGGGCATAAACGCGCCCTCGTCTATGACGATGAAATTGCCACCGGCGGCTCCATTTTGGAATTGAGCCGCGTTCTGGTCGGCGAAGGCGTCGAGGATATTCGGGTGATTTGCACGCACGGCGTTTTCAGCCGCAACGGGTTGGAGCGGCTGGCGGCTGTGCCTGAAATCAGCCAGATTATCACCACCGATACCGTGTACCTGCCGCCCGAAAGGACGCACCCCAAGTTGACCGTGCTATCGGTCGCTTCGGTCTTTGCCGATGCCATCCGCCACAACATCAACCGCGAGTCGCTCAGCGACCTGTTTGTGTTCGGCGAGTGAGCAGGTAAGATTTTCAGCCATGACCGCTTCCTAGATTTCGAAAGCGTTTTAGACGCTGCCCGACAAAAATAACATGGAGAAAGACAATGATTAACAAAACAATGCAAGACGCAATCAACGACCAGATCCACAAGGAACTGTACTCCGCCTACCTGTATCTCTCGATGGCGGCTTATTTTGAAGATAAAAACCTGCCCGGCTTCGCCCACTGGATGCGCGCGCAGGAAGCCGAAGAACGCGAGCACGCCATGAAGTTATACGACCTCCTGGCAGAGCGCGGCGGCAGGGTCATCCTCAAGGCAATCGACGCGCCGAAGACCGAATGGGCGTCCACTCTTGAAGTCGCCGAAGAGGTGGCAGCGCATGAGGCAAAGGTCACCGCTTCCATTTACGCGCTGTACGAAACTGCGCTCAAAGAGAAGGATTACCCCACGCAGGTGGCGCTGCAATGGTTTATCACCGAGCAGGTCGAAGAGGAAAAGAACGCCGCTGAAATTGTGGCAAACCTTAAACTTATTGAAGCGC
>JFJP01034066.1_pt1 | contig 17640 bp, 13 predicted proteins | sample 431651 | NCBI WGS metagenome assembly JFJP01 (sample SAMN02602958, study PRJNA72255) | Microbial mat metagenome, whole genome shotgun sequencing project. | biome: fresh water; feature: sink hole; material: water; isolation source: purple microbial (photo- and chemosynthetic) mats found in...
CAGCTGCGCTCGCTGTCACGCATGAGCGGCCATTTTCTGGATGTGCTGCGCGGTCTGACAACTCTGAAACTTCTGGGGGCACAGAACCGCCAGACCGAGAAAATCGCGACGGTGTCCGACGAGTTCCGGCTGAAAACCATGCAAGTACTGCGCCTGGCGTTCTTGTCGAGCACCATGCTGGAATTCTTCTCGGTGCTGTCTATCGCCCTCACCGCCCTATACCTGGGGTTTACCCTGCTGGGCCATATCGATTTTGGGGTGGCCCTCACCTTTCAGACCGCCCTTTTTGTCCTGTTGCTGGCCCCGGATTTCTATCAGCCTCTGCGCGATCTGGGCACTCTGTACCACGCCAAGGCCGAGGCTCTGGCCTGTGCCGGGCAGCTCAAACCTATTCTCGATGCGGTCAGTCCCTCACCCAGGGGCGGCACGGTTCAAGCAGTCCCGGGAGCCCCCTCGCTGTCGGTGACCAACCTGGAATTTGCCCATGTTGCGGGGGTTCCGGTGCTTTCGGGGCTGTCGCTTGAGGTGGCCCCGGGCGAAGCGGTGGCCATCACCGGTCCCAGCGGTGTGGGCAAGACGACGCTGCTGCGCCTGCTTTTGGGCGAGCTGGCACCACAGCAGGGAAGTGTGGCGGTTAACAGTGTTGCCCTGGAAGTCCACGATTTGGAGCGGTGGCGGGCGAGAGTCGGATGGATGGGCCAGCATCCGCGTCTGATGGCGGCCTCGCTGAGGGAAAATTTGCGCGTGGCCAACCACGGGGCCGATGATGCGGCGCTGCTGCAGGCCCTGGATTTTGGAGGGTTGACGCCGTGGTTTTTGTCGTTGGAAAAGGGACTGGGGACTCTGTTGGGAGAAGGCGGCAGAACGGTTTCGGGAGGGCAGCTGAGGCGGCTTGCTCTGGCGCGTCTGTTTCTGCGCAACGCCGATGTGCTGCTGCTCGATGAGCCGACGGCCAGCCTCGACGAGGTCACCCAGGAGGCGGTTTTGAACGCCCTGGCCGAGCTGAAAAAAGGCAAAACGCTGGTGTTGCTGACCCACCACACCAAGCCGCTCAGGCTGGCCGACAGGGTGCTTGCCCTGGGGAGTCCGAGCGCATGACAAAGCCCCGCCTGACCGATCTGGTGCCCTACCTGGAGCTGTTCCGTCCCTATTTCTGGTGGCTTGTGTCCGGTATCGGACTGTCGGTGCTCACCCTTTCCGGGTCACTGGGCTTGCTGGGGCTCTCGGGCGGATTTTTGACCGCGACGGGGCTTGCCGGACTGGTTCCCGAGACAGCCACCCTGTTCAACGTCGTCAATCCCGCCGGGGGAATCCGCCTGTTTGCGCTGATGCGCACGGCCAGCCGCTGGTCCGAGCGGGTGATCAATCACGAGGCCACGTTCCGCCTGCTGGGCCAGCTGCGGGTGGGGCTGTACCAACGGTTTTCGCGGCTTTCCCCCCGGCAGCTGGGGTTGTGGCACGGGGCCGAGGTGCTCAACCGACTGACCCGCGATGTCGATCAGCTGGACAACCTGTTTATCCGCCTGCTGGCCCCCATCGGTGCCGCCAGCGTGGTCATGGGGGCCATTATCACCCTGGCGTGGAGTTTTGCCCCGGTGCTGGCGCTGCCCGTGGCGGTTTTGGCCCTGCTGGGTCTGGTGGTGGTACCCGGGCTTCTCTACCTTTCGGGACGGGTGCTTTCCCCGCGGCTGGTGGAACACCACGAAGCGCTGCGACGGGGGCTGCTCGATCTGGTGGAAGGTTTGGAAGAGTGGGCCCTGCACCGGCCTGCCTGGGAGGCCCAAAGGGCCCGCGTTCTGGAAGAGGACGCCCGGCGGTTGGACGACCAGATGCGCTTTCAACGGCGGGGTTCGGCGGCCAGGGCCTTGCTGACCCTGCTGATCGGGCTGGCCGTGTGGTCAATGGTGGGCTTGGTGGCCGGCCTGGGTTCCACCCTGGTTCCCGATGGTCCCTGGTTTGTGGCGCTGACCCTCATTGTTCTAGGAACCGGTGAGGCACTGCTGAGCCTGCCGGCCGCCTGGTTGGAACTGCCGGGAACCGCCAGCGCCGCACGCCGCTTGACCGATCTGGCCGAGCAGATACCCGACCCGGCGTTCCCTGCTGTCGCTGTTTCAACACCCTTGGGCACTGATATTGTTCTCGAGGCGGTGAGCTTTGCCTACGATGCCGACGAATGGGTGCTCCGCAAGGTCAGTTTTGCCTGGCCCGCCGGCACCCATGTGGCCCTGCAAGGCCCCAGCGGCGGCGGCAAGACCACGCTGGTCCGCTTGCTGACCCGCCTGGAGGACCCCACCGAGGGCGTGGTGCGCCTGGGCGGGGTTCCCTTAACCGAGTGGACCGAAGAGGCGCTGCGGGCCACGGTCAGCTGCGCCATGCAGGACCCGTGGACCTTCACCGCCACGATTGCCGAGAATCTGCGGCTGGCCGACCCCGAATCGTCAGACGAGGAGCTTTGGAGGATACTGGCGCTGGTGGGACTGGAAAACCAGATTCGGGCATGGCCGGAGGGTCTGGGCACCTGGATTGAAGAAGGCGGACAGAGCTTGTCGGGAGGGCAGCGCCGCCGTCTGGCGCTGGCCAGAGCCCTGTTGCGCCGGGCTCCCATCACCATTTTGGACGAACCCACCGAGGGTCTCGAGTCCGAGGCGGCGCTGGCACTGGTGAGCGCGGTAAGGACCGAGCTGGCGGGCCGGACCCTGCTTTGGGTGACCCACCGGCCCGAAGGACTGGAGGGGTTTCCAGTTATACGGAGAGAACCAAACCCGGGAATAAACCCACAGGAACGGGCTCTTTGAGGCTCGCCCCTTCGGGTTTGGCAAACCGGCCATCCTCCAGCCGGAAGATCGTGATATCTAAAGTATCCGGGTTGACGATCCAGTACTCTTTCACACCGTGTTGCTCGTAAAGCGCCCGCTTCTCAGTCTGGTCCCGCCAACTGGTGCTGGGAGACAGGACCTCAAGGACCCAGTCCGGCGCCCCGTGGATGCCGCTGTGCTTCACCTTTTCCGGATCACAGACCACCAGCAAATCGGGCTCCACGATGGTGTCAACCTCGTCCTCTGCTTGATCGGCCTGGTCTTGCAACAACACAGCGACCGGCGCGATAAACGGTCGGCAGGGTTTTCCCTTGAACCAAACATTCAACACGGTTGCCAAATCTAGAAGAAGCTTCTGGTAAGCCGTTGAGGGTGCCTGCATTCGAAACGGCTCCCCACGGATCAACTCCCAGCGTTCATCCTCGGGCCAGGTTTTGTACTCCTTGTACCTAAAATGGTCATCCATTTTCAAAACGGGTTCTCCCATATGTCACTCCTTGCTACCCCTGACGGGGCTGGAGTGCTTTCTGCTTCCATTCTCAGGCCGGTTTTCCCTCTGGCAAAGGCCCCAGATACTGCTGAATATCCACCGCGTCGATCTGGTCGGGCCGCAGGTACTGCTGGGCGTACTTAAGGTAGACTCCCGAAGTCAAAAACAGGTCGAACAGGTCGGCGTCGATGTGTCTGTCCTTTTTGAAGAAGTACAGCACCTTGATCGACTCCGACAGCGTCTTGGGCTTCTTGTAGGGGCGGTCAGAAGCGGTCAGAGCCTCGAAAATATCGGCAATGGTCAGAATACGGCTTTCCATCGACAGGTCCTCGGCCTTCTTCTGGTAGGGGTAACCCGTGCCGATCAGAGTCTCATGGTGGTCGCCTGCAATTTCGGGAACCCGTTTGAGGCCGTCGGGCAGGGGCAGCTGTTGCAGCATGAAGATGGACTGCATCACGTGTTCCTTGATCTTGAAGTGCTCCTCAACGGTCAGGGTGCCGCGGCTGATCGACAGATTGTAGATCTCGCCCTGGTTGTAGAGCATTTCGGGAACGGGGGTCTTGAAGTCGTAGCCCTTGTACGCCTCCGAGAACGGAATTTGGCGCGGGAAGACATGCAGGGGCTTGTCGGCCAACAGCGTTTCAAGAGCAGGGAGAACCGTCGGAGTCAGTCCGGCCACCCGCTGCTCTTCTTCCCAGCTCAGTCCCTGGCGGTCGTCAAAGTACCGCAGCCAGGTCCGCGTGCCGATGGCCTTGATGCGTTCCACCTTGTCGGGTGAGAGGAATTCTCCTCCCAGGTTGGTCTTGGCGAGGAAGGAGAACTCCTCCCGGAGGGCTTCCAGAGAAGCGATCAGTGCCTTGTCGGCTTCGGCAGCCTGCGAAGGATCGGCGAGAACCGCCTCGTGGCGGGCAATGACGGCGTCGCGGTAGAGCACCTCGAAGCGCGTGCGGATTTCGTGGATGCGGTTGTAGATGGTCTCGAGCTTGGTCGATTTGTCGACCACGTATTCGGGAGTGGTGACCTTGCCCACGTCGTGGAGCTTGGCCCCGAGGATAAACTGCCGCCGGGCATCGTTGGTCTCGAACTGAAAACCGGCCAAGGGACCGTCTTGAACCGACGCGGTGATGTCGGCCAGCCATTCGGCAATCACAGGAACCCGCTGGCAGTGGCCACCGGTGTAGGGGCTCTTTCGGCCGATGGCGCCGTTGATGATGTCGATGATGGAGTCGAACAGCTCTTCCAGGTTTTTCAGAAGCTGGTTGTTGTAGATGGCGGTGGCGGCGCTGGCCGACAGCGCTTCGACAAAGCTCTGCATTTCCAAGGTGAAATGACCGGTGGTTCGGGCATTGATCAGCTGCAGAGCACCGAGAACCTCGCCGCCCATGGGTTTCAGGGGAACAGTCAAGAAGGATTTGGAGCGGTATTTGTTGGCCTCATCGAACTTTTTGGTGCCGCTGAAGTCGAACCGGTCGTCGTTGTAGGCGTCGTCGATGTTGATGGTTTCACCGGTCAAAAAGGCGTGGGTGGCGACATTGTTGTGATTCTCGTCCCCATTGTCCTTGTATAGCTTGACCGTATAGCGGGGTGAAGGCCCGCTGGTCCCCCCGAGGCGGGTGCCCAGGGTGTCGTTGAGCATAATGGCGAACTTGAGTTCGCTCTTGTCCTCACTGAGCAGATACAGCGTGCCGCCGTCAGCGTCAGACAGGTCTTTGGCGGTGTCGAGGATCTTCTGACACAGCGCATTCGAATCCTTTTCTGTCGACATGGCAATGCCGGTTTCGACGATCTTTTTGAGCTTGAGCTGCGCCTCGGCCAGAACCTTGGTTTCGGTGGTCAGGGTTTGCTTCATAGAGGCAAAACCGCGTGCCAACCGTTCGAATTCCCGTATCCTCGAACCTTTGGGGCTTTCACCGCTGAAATCCATGCGGCAGACCCGGTCGACGTCTTCGCTGAGAAGAGTCATGATTTTGCTCAGACGCTTGGTGAAGAGCAGGGTGAACGGAACCAGCAGAAAAAGCAGGAGCAGGGTAGCCCCGACAACGGCAAGTTCCATGGTACGGAAAACTTCGTCGAAATCCTCTGCAGGAGCGGTGAGAACAATTTGGAACACCTGCCCTCCCAGGGCGTGGCCGACCCGTTTCTCCTGCCAGAGGGGCAAGGGTTTCAACCCGGTGGTCTGCGCCAAAACAGTCTTCTTGCTGTCCAGCAAGAGCACTCCCCCGTGGGTTGAAACCTTCAGGGTATCGATGAACTTCTGCAGTCCCACCAGGGTCAGATCCACACCAAGAACCCGTTGCCCGTCACCAACGGCAACGGAGGCGGTGATTCCCTGGGCTTGAAGCGAATTGAACAGGTAGGGCTCTGAAAGGATCACCCCCTGGCTCTGCACCGCGCTGGAAAACCAGGGCCGCTGAGCAGGAACGTAAGTAAAACTGTCATCGGTGCGCTGCCCCAGCACCTTTTTCTCTGAGCCTAGAAAGGTCCACCGCTGCACCCTGGAAGTACCGGTGCCGGTAATGGTTCGAAGGACGAATTGCGTACCCTCCGGCGCTTTGTGGACCCCAAGGATGCGGGGGTCGCTGTTGGTTTGAATGACTTGAAGAAAGGTACCATCCGAGCCGCCGACGTACATTGAGTAAAGGGAAGGAGTGGCCTTCAATGCACCCAGCAGGAAGCCCAGGAAGGGATGGCTCAGACCGTCACCTCGGACAGTCTCGGCCGCGTCGGAGTTCAGGGCGGCGTAGTGGGCCAGAGCAATGGGGGTCTCAAACAAGGCATCGGTTCGGGCTGCCACCGTTTCGGCAATGTGGGTGAAACGGGTCTGGGCATTTTTACCGGCAGCCTCATTGCCAATAAATAGTACGATGCCTACCGAAACAGCCGCCATGAGAAAAACGGTAACGACCATCACGACCGCAATGCTGACCCGAAATCCCACAAGAGTCGGTGGGCGTGATTTCATGGAGGCCTCCGCTTCACATTTTCGGCAGGCGAGGGTCAAATCCTTAATTTATCGATTTACTTCAGAAGCATGCGAACAGCCCGTGAGGCCAGCGCAAACCCAAAGGCCCCGGTGGCGAACGTGGCGGCGCCAAAACCATCGGCGCACCCTATTCTTCCCCCTTGCCAAGCTTCGGGCAACACCGGGGGTTCGTCGCTGAACACACATTCGAGTCCCCAAAGGCCCGAGGAATCGGGAACCAGCCCCCCAGCCTTCAGACCGCGTTTGACGGCTTTGAGCAAGGCATCGCCGCGCTCTTTGCCCAGGTCCTCCACCCGGACTTTTGTGGGATCAGACCGCCCCCCCGCCCCACCGGAAAGCAAAAGGGGGAGGTTTCGGGACAGGCACTGTTGCGCCAAGGCGATTTTATCGGGCACGCTGTCGATGGCGTCGATGACCACCTGGGGGTTTGACTTCAGGATGGACGGGGCACTTTTTGCGGTGAAAAAATCGACCACCGCGTTGACTTGAGCCTCGGGGTTGATGCGGCGGACCCGGTCGGCCAGAACCTCCACCTTCATCCGGCCCCACTCGGGGTCGAGGGCATGCAGCTGCCGGTTGGTGTTGGTGGCGCACACATCGTCGAGGTCCACCAGGGTGAGGGTTCCTATACCCGAGCGGGCCAGGGCTTCCACGGCCCACGAGCCTACGCCTCCCATCCCTACCACCAAAACATGGGACTGTTTCAGCAGGGCCAGCGCACCGGTACCGTAAAGACGCTCCAAACCGCCGAACCGGTTCTGATACGAAAGATCGATCACGGGTTGTTCCGGGTAGCGAGGATTCTTTCCAGCATCCGTTCCAGCACCAGAAACCGGGTCGGCGATAGGTTGCGCCTCAACCCCAGTTCATTGAGGACGGGGGGAACCTCAGGGGGAAGCTGCTCGAGCCCGTCAAAAAGGCGGCACAACAACCCCACCATGGCCTGGGGCAGAATGCCGGGACTGGCTCCCTGCACCTGCAAAACGCCGTCGACCCAACGAACGCGCAACCACAGGGGCGAGCTGCACCCGGAAACCTCGTGCTCAGGAAGGCGGTCCTGCTCGGCCAGGGGTTCGATCTGTTCGCCCCATTCCACCAGAAGTCGGTACCGGTCGTTCCAATCACCGGCGATTTCAAACTCGGCTTGCACTTCGGCCAGGCGGTCTTCCAGGGTTTCTACGGTCATTTGGTACTCCAAGGGGAATAGCCCCATAACTCCAGGGGCTGATCCTTGCCCCTAAGCCTTACCGGTCCCAGCGCCACCCAACCATCACCGGGAACCGACGCCTCAAACACTGCCTGCGAGGCCAGCAATTGGTACCCTGCGTAACGGGTATGCCCTTCCAGGCGGCTGGCCGTGTTGACAGCATCTCCCAACACGGTATATTCCAGCCTGGTTTCACTGCCGACTGTGCCGGCCATCACTTCGCCCGAATGCAAGCCCAAGGCCAAGTCGAGTTCCCGTGCTTCCCACGTCTGCAAAAGAGTCAGAGCACAGCTCAAACCCGCCGCACGGTGTCCGGCTAAGCCCGAAGGCGGGCCGAAAACAGCCAGGGCGGCGTCTCCCAGGAATTTATTCACCACACCTCCCGACCGATGAACCACTTCACTGACCAGGGTATAAAACCGATTGAGAAACTCCACCACTTCCTCGGGCGACCGGGCTTCTGACCAGGTTGTGAAACCCCGAAGGTCGACAAAAAGCACGGTAGCCGAGGTACGTTCCCCTCGCAGCAGACTTCCGTTGTGCATCAGAAAATCCCGCACCTGGGGGTCGACAATCTGCCCCATGCGGTCGCGAAGGCGTTCCCTCTCGGCCAAGCCCGCCGCCGCCACATTGAGCGTGTGGCCCAACCGACCGATTTCGTCGGTGTTCCAGTTGAGGATGGGCACCCCGGTTTCTCCCTTGCCGATGCGCGCTGCGGTCTCATCCAAAACACCCAGGGGACGGGCAAGCGTTCGAAAAAACAACCAGGAAAGCAGCAGCAGGGCCGCTAAAAGCGCGAGGTACACACCGTACACCAAGGAGTCCAGACCGGCCTTTTTACCTTCCAGAACCCCTGACCAGCGGAGAATACCGATCATTCCGATCAATGATGGAAACCATGAAACAGCCGCCAGAAAGATGACGGCCTGGCCCCCGAGCCCCAGGCTTTTCATCGCCAGAAATTCAGCCGGCAGCCCGCTGGGGAAGACTTTGGGAAACAAGAACTTGCGAACCAGAAGCACCACGATGTAATAGGTGAAGACAAAGGAGAGACCGCCAAAAATCAGAAGGTTGAGCCAAAGCACCAGCTGCCGTTGAGGGCTCACCGCATCACCACCAATCCACCAACCCAACGAGACCACCAGTCCGGCGGTCACCCAACCGCCCAGCGAAGAAAAACTAACCGCCAGGGGGTAGAAGATGACTCGCTTCTGAACCTTCAAGGGAAGGGTGTCCAACCGCTCCTGACGGAAAAACGAGGAAAGAAAGGGCCAGAACCAGAGGGTCAGGGAAGTGAACGCGACAGGAAAGGGCAGGATAATGCCCAACGCAATCAAAAAGCTGGAATCACCGGAACCAAACATGGAAAACGTCTGGGGAAACAACAGGTCGGAAAGGGGGAACTGCGCCCACACCGCCGCCAGATTGGCCACAATGGGAGGAAAGAGCACCACAAGAAGGAAAAAAACAAACCGGGAGGTTTCCATAGGTCACATTCTAACGGCCCGGCCGTCCCAGGTCACCACCCGGTCCTGACGGGAAACCCGGTCCCACGAAAAATCAGCAAGAAGCTCCTGCAAGGTCACCTCGGTCGGCGTGGGCCGCAATCCCGAGGCCGCCGCCAAAAACCCCACCAGCTCTTCGGGGCGGTAGTGTTTTCGCAGCTCATCGGTCGCGATGGACTGGTGCAGCTTGGCCAGCTTTTCACCCTGCGGTTCCAGCAGCAGCAGGTGGTGCCGGTAGACTGGAATGGGAAAACCCAGAATTTTCCTGAGGGCCACCTGCGTCGCTGTGCTGGAAGCCAAGTCCCGCCCTCGTACCACCCGCGTCACGCCCGCCTCGGCGTCGTCGACCACCACCGCCAGCTGATAGGTTACCCCCCCGTCGGCGCGCCGCACCATAGGGTCGCCCAGCGCCTGGGAAACCACCTGTCCCAGGTCGTCGCCCCCCTCGTCCTTCACTTCGATGTTCCAACCCGAAAGATCGACCCGCAGATTGAGACGGCTGCCGCGCCAATCGGCGAGGCGGCGGTGGCGGCAAGTGCCTGGGTAAACCCATCCCCCGGCTGCGGAAGGAAGCCCAGCAGCCTTGATGGTGGTCCGGCTGCAACCGCATTCGTAAAGCAGCCCCGAGGCGGCCAACTGGTCCAGCGCTGCCTCATGGGAACTTTGGCGTTGGGATTGCCAGACCAGGTCGTCCCAGTTCAGCCCAAACCACTGCAAATCGTCGAGCAGACCTTCCCGGTGGGCCCCGCTTTGCGCCGTCGGGTCGATATCTTCCATCCGCAGGACGAACCGTCCACCCCGGCTACGGATGTCGAGCCAGGCCAGCAAGCCGGCCAGAAGAGTACCTGGATGGGCCCGTCCGCTGGTGGTGGGAGCAAATCGACCGATTTCCATAGGAGGATTATAGCTTATCGTTTACACTGGGCGAATGACCCCGCCCCCTCCTAAGCACCGATGGCGCAGCCTCTTTGTCCTTGCCTTTGGCAACATGATCGACACGGCTGACGGGGGACTAGTCAACGCGCTGTTCCCGGCTATCCGGCAGGCGCTTGCCTTGAACCTGGAGTCGCTGGGCATTTTCACTGCCATCAGCCGTATTGCCCGGATGGTCTTTGGTCCGCTGTGGGCCTGGGCCGGCGACCGGTGGAACCGAAAAACACTGATGTTCATCGTGACGGGCGTTTGGGGGATCTGGACCGTTCTAGCCGGTTTTGCCCAAAACGAGACCCAGCTGATGGTTCTTTACGCCATCGGTGCCGTCGGTGTTGTCGCCGCAGAACCGTTGTCCAGCTCGATTGCCTCGGACCTTTTTCCTCCCGAAGAGCGGGGAAAGGCGTTTGGCGCGCTGCGGGGAATCGGAGGGGTGGGCTTTGTGGTCTTTGCCCCCATCATGGGACTGCTGTCGCAGTCTCCCGAGGGCTGGCGCTGGGCCATGTTTGGCATGGGCGGCCTGAGCATTGTGAGCGGTATCTTGATCCTGATCTTCTTCAAGGATCCGGGCAGGGGCGTCTATGAGGGGCAGGCCGCCGATGACCGCATCAAAAAAGGCGACCTCAAGCGCTTGTTGACCCGCCCCACCATCTGGCTGATGGCAGCCAGCATGTTGCTGGTAACCAGCCTGGTTCTACTGTCGTTCTCGGTCACCTTTCTGGTCGATGTGCGAGGCTTCAGCAACGCCGAAGGCACGTATGTCCTGGCGGTCTTTGCCGTCGGGTTCATCTTCAGTTCGTTCCTGGGCGGTTTTTTGGGCGACTGGGCCCATAAAAAAGCCGACTTCAAGGGTCGCATCATTCTCATGCAGGTGTACTTGGTCTTGTATGCCCTGATGAGCTTTGTCTGTCTGCAGGTGGTGTGGCCGCATTGGGTCTACTACCCCCTGTTTTTCACCTTCGGGCTCATCTCCGCCCTGGGCTTTCCCGGAGCCGTCATGCCCATTATCAGCGCGGTGGTGCTTCCCGAAGTCCGTTCCACCGCCTTTGGCTTTTTGTTTTCGTTCGTGCAGGGAGCCGTCACGGCTGCCATTTCACTGGGAGTCGGCTGGCTGGCCCAGCGGCATGGCCTTCTCGTGGTCGTTTTCTGGCTGACAACGGTACCTTATCTGATCAACGCGGTGTTCTGGTTTGTCTTCTACCGGTCCGTCCCCAAAGACCTGGCACGGACCGTCGCCGAGTTGAAACTTCGCGAACAGCTTGCCACTGAGGCCCCCAGACACTAACTTGTTGCCATGGCTGATATCATGAGCGTCGAATTCCTGGAAAAGCGTTATGGCAACGTCCAGGCCGTCGATAAAATCTCTTTTGGCATTCCCGAGGGCATCTGTTTTGGACTGCTGGGGCCCAACGGGGCCGGAAAAACCACCACCATCGAAATGATGGAGGGCATCACCGACCCCACCTCGGGACAAATTCTGTTCCGCGGACGCCCCATTGAGCCCTCGTTCAAAAAAAAGGTGGGCATTCAGTTCCAGCACACTTCTCTGCCGGAATTCATCACGGTGAAGGAAACGTTGCAGCTGTTCTCGGCGTTTTACCCCAACCCTCGCCCCATGGCCGAACTCATCCGGCTGTGCTCGCTCGACGATATTCTCAACCGTGACAACCAAAAACTGTCCGGCGGTCAAAAGCAGCGCATGCTGCTGGCTCTGGCCATTATCCCCATGCCCGAAATAGTCTTTCTGGACGAACCCACCACCGGTTTAGACCCCCAGGCCCGCCGCAACTTCTGGGACCTGGTCCGTGGCATCAAGGCCCAGGGGACCACCGTTGTGCTGACCACCCACTACATGGACGAGGCGCAGGTGCTGTGCGACCTGATCGGCATTATGGACCATGGGCACCTGCTGGAACTCGACACCCCCGACCATTTGCTGAGCAAGCATTTTCAAGGAGCCCTGGTGCGCCTGCCCGGCCGCGAAATTCAGGCCGAGAACCTGGACGACACCATGAAGCAGCTGCTTGCCGAAGGGGCCGACCTGACCGGTCTGTCCATCCACAAACCCGACCTTGAGGACCTGTTCATCAAATTGACCGGTTCCACCCTACGCTCCTGAGGAGTCCTGCATGAAAGCCTTCACTGCCATGGTCAAAGCCCGGACGATGGAATTCGTCCGGGATACCGGGTCGTTCGCCTGGGCCCTGCTGTTTCCCATTGTCATGATCATCGGGTTTGCCTTTGCCTTTTCCAGCAACGGAGACACCTTGTTTAAAGTCGGGGTTCTGGGTCCCGGCGACTCTTCGCTGGGCTTTCTGAAAGCACCGCAGACGCAGTTTATTCCCTACGAAGCCAGCCAGGACCGCGACGTGCTGATGAACAAACTTCGCCAACACAACCTTGACGCACTGGTCGACACCCAGGCCAAGGTCTATTGGGTCAACGACCAGGGAAAGAACACCAAAATCCTCGATCTGCTCATGGTGCATCTTGAAGGCGGTGAAGGCTATTCCCGGCAGGTCGTCAGCGGAGCACCCGTGCGCTATGTCGACTGGCTGGTTCCCGGTGTCATCGCCATGAACCTGATGTTCGGCTGCCTGTTCGGCGTTGGCTACGTGCTGGTGCGTTACCGCAAAAACGGCGTGCTCAAACGCATGAAGGCGACGCCTGTTTCCGCGCTGACCTTTATCACGGCGCAGGGTGTCAGCCGGTTCTTCATCGTCCTGGTCACCTCCCTCTTCGTCTATGTGGGAACCAACCTCTTTCTCAACTTCCGGATGGACGGTTCCTACCTGGACCTTCTGCTTTTACTGTCACTGGGCATCCTCTCGATGATTGCCCTCGGCCTGGCCCTTGCCAGCCGCTTCAAGAACGAAGAGCTTGCCAACGGAGTCATCAACCTCATTACCTGGCCCATGATGCTGTTCTCAGGGGTGTTTTTCAGCCTCGAGGGAACTCCCAAAATTCTGCAGGACCTGTCGTTGGGACTGCCCCTCACCCACTTCATCACCGCCTCGAGGCAGGTGATGCTCGAGGGTGCCTCGCTGGCCCAAGTGATGCCCGAAGTGGCCTTCCTTTCGATATTCACCGTCGTTTGTCTAGGCCTGGCAGCCTGGCTGTTTCGATGGGAATAGTGCAAATTCCCGCAACACTGATGCGGATATTTGCCATTTTTCCGCATCAGTGTTGCGGAAAACTCCAAATGTGATAGACTTTCTCCCATGGATTACACCCGACTTTTAGACCTCCGGGCGACGGTTGCCCAGCGCAGCATCTTTTTGCTGGGTCCTCGCCAGACAGGTAAATCAACTCTCCTAAAGACCACCTTTCCAAAAGCTTCTCATTTCAACCTGCTCCACACCGATGTGTTTTTTCGCTTTCAGTCCAATCCGGCCCGCTTGCGGCAAGAGATACGGGAACTGCCGCCTTCGCAGGAGCCGATCATTATCGACGAAGTGCAGAAGCTGCCCATCCTTCTCGATGAAGTTCAAGCTCTGATTGATGAAGGCCAACGAAGGTTCATCCTGACAGGTTCCTCGGCGCGCAAACTCAAGGCAGGCGGCGCTAACCTGCTAGGAGGGCGGGCCCGGATGCGGCAAATGTTCCCCTTCGTCTCGGCGGAGGTCGCTGGCACCCCTTCCCTTCTCAATCTCAACAAAGCCCTATCCTTCGGCATGCTGCCGCCGATCTGGCTTTCCGACTCCCCTCAAGAAGACCTGGAAGCCTACTGTGGAACCTATTTGAAAGAGGAAATTCAGGCTGAAGCGCTGGTGCGCCGTCTCGAAGGATTCTCCCGTTTTCTCCAGGTAGCAGGTCTGGGTAGCGGACAAGAATTGAACTACGAGTCGCTGGCCCGGGACTGCGGTGTCCCGCCCCGAACGGTCAGGGAGTACGTTGCCATCCTCACCGACACGTTGCTGGCCATTCCCTTGGAACCCTGGCGACACGGTCTCAAGCGGAAACCCGTCGCCAGCGTCAAAGTCTACTTTTTCGACCTTGCCGTGGCCCGGACTCTGGCAGGTCGGAGGCCCCCTCAAGTCGATTCCAGCGAGTGGGGCATGGCTCTGGAGCATTTTGTGTTCCAGGAACTGCGGGCCTGGCTGTCTTATCACGGGGGCAACCGTCCCCTAACCTACTGGCGGACCACCGACCACAGGGAAGTGGATTTCATTCTGGGTGACGAGGTCGCCATCGAAGTCAAGGCGAGCGCGAAGATCCAAGACAGCGACCTGAAGGGGCTGCGGGCTCTGGCCGAGGAACAGCCCTGGCAGGCCAGGTTGGTCGTCTGTCAAGAAGCTGTGCCCCGACGCACCGACGACGGTATCCAGATTCTCCCCGTCGGGGAGTTTCTCAACCGCCTTTGGGCAGGAGTCTGGACGTAACCAATTCTCTTTGAGATCGATGTAGCTCCAAACGTAGTGGCTGCCTATTCCCTACTTTCGCCTCAGATGCAGAACGGCGTCCCCAGTGAAGGGAGTCTGAATGGAAACATAGTCCCCTCCCGAGAGCGGGCTAACACCTGAAACGCCCTGGTCAAGCCGTGGAAAATACCAGTCGACGCTGAAGGTGCTTCCTGTCGGGGCGCTTCCCAGGTCCAGAGTCAGTTTGCCGCCTTCGGGCAGGTAGATCAAGTATTCGCGATCCACATTGGCCAGGCAGTAGCCGGAGGAGGCAAGTTCGGGACGGGGTTCCATTTCCGCCAGATCGATCAGCTCTGCAAAACGCCGGGTGGCTCCCATCGCGATCCTGACAGGCTCCCAATCAGGAAAATCGGGATCGTCCTTGTTGACTCCCCCGATAAAATTCCCTGGCATTGTCGCTGGATCGGAATCGGGGTCTAGCGGCCACCAGGGGTCCATGAAAATCGGGTGCTGCCCGCGCAGAAAGGTTTTCCATACCCATGCTGGGTTTCCTCCATGACCCCACAGGTGGTCAGTGTCGCTGATGATGACCTTTCGCCCGTCGGCGACGGGGGGATCACTCTGGTAATCCTGGAGCGGCTTGGATCCGGCCAGCATGGTCTGGGGATACAGCCAATCCATGGGCTCGCTGGCGGGTGATATCCATTCGGCATTGCTCTCGAAAAGCGCCGCGTTCGACATCAGGGGTTTGACACGATGGGTCATGCCCACAGGATGCTGTTTTGGGCGTTTCGCTTCCATTTCATGGACTAGGTCGATCATATGGTACTGCCAATCAACAGCGCCGCCTTCGTTGATGATCTCATACAGGACATTGTCCAGGTCGTTGACGGTGTCTACTACTTTGGCAAGGTATGCCGCCTGTTTTTCCAGGACCGCATCATTCAGAAGGCTATGGACACAGGGATGGGTGTCATCGTCGGCAGCTCCAGATTCAACCTGAATGCCATTGATATTGTTCGAGCCGTTAAAGGGATGATGAGGCCAGGGATCTCCGTAATCCACGTCAAGCTTATGGAGGCTCCACCCCTGGAAAAGCATGACGGCGCAGTAGATGCCGCGCTCGCCTGCCAGCTGTATCCTCTGGCGAAGCCGGTTGAAATACACTTCGTTGAGGGCATCCAGGTCGAAACGGGGAAGCCCATCAGCAGCAAGGTCGGGGCCGGTCCTCAGCCAGGGGAGCGGATCAAAACAGGTTGCGGCACGTGTCCACGAGGCACAACGAGGTTGTTCAAACATCCACAGGCGCATGAAGTTATGGCCCCTGGACGAAAGGAAATCCAGATAGTCCGAGTAGGGAAAGGGTCTGCGGCCTGGGACGCCGATATCCTGCAGGTTTGCCCAGGTATGGGATCCGGTAAGGTAGATGCCTTTGCCAGAATCATCCGTGAAATACCGGGGGTTCTTGGAATGCACGCGAAGAGTCGATGTGATGGCCATGGGCAATCCTTCCTGAAGACAAGCCGGACCCTTCACCGCCTTTTGCAGTGTTGTGTCCGGCCGTCTGACGAGACTGTTCTAGAAGAACAGCTTACTTGGTCTTGTACTGGCGATCATAGGCTTTCTGCTGTATGGCGATATATTTCGCCAGACCCAGTTCATTGAGTTTCTGCACGTAGGCTTTCCAACCCTTGTCTATGTCCTCCGCTCCGGTCTCGAAAACGATACGCTGGCTTTCGGAATAGCGTTCCAGCTCCACCTGAAGCATCTGCAATTCCTCCGATTCGGCAGTAGTGAATTTGACCTTGGGCATGATGGATACATTGGTGCGGATGAACGGCTCCATCTTTTTAGAAACCTGGAGCAGCATGGTCTCAAGACCCTCGGGAGCATAGGGATCCACACCGGGTGCAGTTTCCTGGCCGTTCCGGATTTCTGCGGTGGTCTTGGAGATGCCCAGCATTTTCCAGGAATCGTTCTGCGGTTCGCTCGTATAGGAGACCAGTCCTTTCCAGATGGCGGGTTTGCCGTCCATACCAAGCTCGCCGGGTTTCGCCCAGCGCCATTTGCTGCCCATCTCTCCCCAGGATTCCATCAACGCGATTTCGTAGCTGTAGAAAGCATCCACCCAACGGGCAGCCAATTCCGGGTTCTTAAGGGCTTTGGTGAAGACGACTTTGTTGGTTTGAAGCCCATCGTTAACGAAGTCCGGGGTTGAGGCATAGCCATTGGGTCCCTTGAGGGGAACAACGATGGTGTAGCTGCGCCAGGTCGCGTTTTGAGCCACCGGATCGATGCCTATCCCCATGTATCCGCCTGGGAAGGCTCCTACAACCTGGGGATCCATGGCGAGCAGCTGCTTGGCCTGGTCCATTTTCTGAGTGATCGAGCCGGGGTAGTACAGTCCTTCCCTGAAAAGCCTGGCGATATATTTGAGACCCTCACGGTAACCGTCCTGATTCAGGCTGGTCAGGATTTTGCCGGATTTATTGTCCACCAGCAATTTCATTTTCTGGTACATACCAGGGTCAAGGATGAAGGAGGACATTAAGAAAGGTTCAACCTGGGAATTCCAGGAATCGGTAGCGCCCAAAAGGGGAATTTCGTCTGCTTTACCGTTTCCATTGGGGTCCTTTTCCTTGAAAGCTTTCAGGACCTGGTAAAATTCTTCGGTGGTGGTGGGTTCCTTCAGTCCCAGTTTCTTGAGCCATACCGAGTTGATCCACATTTTCTGCTGCAGCGAGCAGTGGTAACAAACTGCGATGCTGGGGAAACCGTAGATATTGCCGTCAACACCTGTGATAAGTCCACGAGCGACAGGATTCTTGGCCAGCCAAGCGTTGAAGTTGGGCATGATTTTGGGGTCGTCAATGTACTTGTTCAGCGGAAGAAAGATCTTCTCGTCTGCCCCGAAACGGGCTTCCATGGCCGCGTCGATGGGCATAGTGTTGATGATCTCGGGCAGGTCGCCGGCAGCGATCAGAAGATTGAGCTTCAGTTTCTGCGCGTCAGCCTCGTTAGGAGCCATGACCCAATCGATTGCCACATTTGTCTTGGCTTCGTACCACTTGGTGAACCAATTGGTCTTGATGTCGATGACTTCTGGTACCGTCGGCATCAGCATGGTGAAGGTGACTTTGTTCTTGGTCAGCGGAAATTGTCCCTTGCTCAGCCACTCGGCCTTGGGGGTCTGAGCCCCGGCCAAGACAGCGGCGCAAGCCAAAATCGCGAAAAGAGCGGTCTTTTTCATGTGTTCTCCTTTTTCACTTTCTGGTCGAGATCAGCAACCCTCGGGCCCAAGGGTCGTTTTTCTCAGCCTTTTATCGAACCAATCATCATCCCCCGGAC
>JFJP01002053.1_pt1 | contig 17639 bp, 13 predicted proteins | sample 431651 | NCBI WGS metagenome assembly JFJP01 (sample SAMN02602958, study PRJNA72255) | Microbial mat metagenome, whole genome shotgun sequencing project. | biome: fresh water; feature: sink hole; material: water; isolation source: purple microbial (photo- and chemosynthetic) mats found in...
CCCTCGGCCTGCATTTCGCCAATCTGCAAGCGGCCGAGCACAACCTGGAACTACTCGATGAAACACGCAAGCAGTCAACCGCGCTAAAGGAACAACAAGAAAGCCTGCTCCGCAGCAACGAGGAAATGCGCGCGATGTCCGAAGAATTGCGCAGTCAGTCCGAGGAAATGAAAGCGCAGAACGAAGAACTCAAGGCCAATCAGGAAGAAATGCGCGCACAGCAGGAAGAAGTGCAGCATAAAAATCAGGTACTTGAGTCGCAAAGCCAGCAACTCCAGGCGTTGATCACCGAATCCAACAGCAAGGCCGAGGCGCTGGGCAAGGCGAATCAGTACAAGTCGGAATTTCTCGCCAACATGTCGCATGAACTGCGCACGCCGCTCAACAGTGTGCTGATTCTGTCGAAGAACCTGACCGAGAACGAACAACAGAATCTGACCCCGGATCAGATCGAATCCGCTACCGTGATCAGCGAAAGCGGCGCGCAATTGCTGACCCTGATCAACGACATTCTCGATCTGTCCAAAATTGAAGCCGGCAAACTGGAATTGCAGAAAGAAACCTTCCTGCTCGATGACCTGGTGACCTATTTGCGCCGGGTGTTCTCGCCGCAAGCCGAGAAAAAACACATCGCCTTCAACATCGAGGTCGATGCCGACCTGCCGGCCACGCTGCACAGCGATCGTCAACGCTTGATCCAGGTGTTGACCAATCTGCTCTCCAACGCGATCAAATTCACCGATAACGGCGCGGTCAAGCTGGCCATTCGCAAGCTGGACAACGACATTCAGTTCGAGGTGTTCGATAGCGGCATCGGCATTCCCACCGACAAGCTGGAACACATTTTTGGCGCATTCCAGCAAGTCGATGGCTCGACCAGCCGCAAATATGGCGGCTCCGGTTTGGGACTGGCGATCAGCCGGCATCTGGCGCGCTTGCTCGGCGGCGATATCGCGGTAGAGAGTCAACCCGGCAAGGGCAGTCGTTTTGCAATTCGCCTGATCAACGCTTATGCCAGCCCGAATCTGGTCGAGCGCGCGCTGGCGGCCCCGGCGTACCTCAAAGCACAACCGACGACGCCCGCAGCGGTGGTGTCGGAGCCGGTTGAAACCAGCCCGGCGCAGCACATACTGGTGGTAGAGGACGATGTTCGTCTGCTGGCCATTCTGGGAAAAATGATCAAAGCGCTCGGCTTCACGCCGCTGTGTGTCGAATCGGCCGAACAAGCGGCAGACGCGATCGCCCAGGCAACCCCCGCCGGCATTCTGCTCGATCTCGGCCTGCCCAAAATGAGCGGCATGGAGTTGCTGCGCACCTTGCGCGCGGAGGCGGCAACCGCGCGAATTCCGGTATTCATCATGTCTGGCGCGACCGATACCGGCGAGGCCAGAACCCTTGGCGCATTGGGTTTCCTGAAGAAACCGGTGTCTCGCGACAGCATTTCCGCTGCGATCCGCGCCATGATCGCCGCGAATGTGCCGGTGGTCGAGAAGCGCGCCTTGCTGGTCGACGCCAACCGCGAAGATGTCGCGTTGATCAAACAATTGTTCAAACAGGATGCGGTCGAATTCGTCGTCGGCAGCACCGGCGCGGAAGCTCTGCAACTGCTGCAAGACAGCCATTTCGACACGGTGATTCTGGATCTCGACTTGCCCGACATGAGCGGCAACGCCTGGCTGAAGAAGGTATGCAGCAAACGAAATCCACCGCCGGTAATTGTCTTTTCGGCGCGCGAGTTAAGCGAAGAGCAGGTGTTTGAACTGAAAGAGATCGCCGAAAGCATCATCAATAAAAGCATGCTGAACGATCGCCTGCGCGAAGAAGTGTTGCACGCGCTGCATAACGTCAACACAGCAATCGCCGCGCCCTTGCCGTTGAACAAACCCGGCGCGGGGAAGAAGTTGCTGCTGGTGGATGACGACGCCCGCAACCTGTTCGCGCTGACCAAGGTACTGCGCGCGCGCGCCTTTGCCATCGATGTCGCGGCGGATGGCGCGAAGGCGCTGGAGATGCTGCCAACGGGAAATTACGACGCGCTGCTGACCGATATCATGATGCCGGAGATCACCGCCAAAGCCATGCAGGGCGATGAAGATTTATGCATACAAGCCGGCGCCAGCGCCTATCTGGCCAAACCAGTGGACATCGACGCGCTACTGCGTTTATTGAAAGATCTGGGGGTTTGATGACCATCGCCGCACCGCGCGGGTGCTGCCGCTGCGAAACCCGCAACACTTTGGTTGCCTGTTGTTTCACGTCGATACGATGCCGCTGATCAAATGGAAGAATCACCAGACCGAGAATATCGAGGTCAGCCTGATGTTGAGCGCACTCCAGCAGCGCTACGGCTATGACTTTTCCGGCTATGCGCGGGCGTCTCTGAAACGCCGGCTGATGGCGTTGACCCAGTATTTTGAAGTCGCGCATCTGACCGAGTTGATTCCGGCCATGCTGTACGACGAAGCGGTCGCCCAGACGGTGATCAACAGCATTTCGGTGCCGGCTTCGGAATTCTTCCGCGATGGCGCGGTATGGAAAGCGGTACGCGAAATCGTGTTACCCGGACTCGCCAGCTTTCCGCGTATCAACATCTGGCAATCCGGCTGCGGCGGGGGTGAAGAAACCTATACCCTGGCCATCTTGCTGCACGAGGCCGGCCTGGCAAAAAGAGCGCGCATTTATTCCTCCGACATCAATCCGGCTTTTCTCGATGACGCGCGCGCCGGTTGCTGGTCGCGCCGGCATCTGGATGACTGGCGCGAAAATTATCGAAAGTCGGGTGGAAAGCAGGATTTCGAGCAGTATTTTGTGGCGCGCGACGGCGAGATCTGCATTCGTGAAGAGTTAAAACAGTCGATCGAATTCATCCAGCACAACTTGGTGACCGATCAGGTATTCAAGGAAGTTCAGTGGGTGGTGTGCCGTAACGTGCTGATTTATTTCGGCCAGGAACTACAAGACAGCGTATTGCACCTGCTGTCGCGCAGCCTGGAACGCGGTGGCTATCTGCTGCTCGGGCATGCCGAAAAGATCATGCAGTTGACCGAGCACTATCCCGACCTGGAAGAACTGGACGATCAAGCTCAGTTGTATCGCAAGAAGGTCTGCATGATTCGGAGCAAAGTGCATGACCACCTATAAATTGCTGGTGATTGGCTTGTCAGCCGGAGGCTATCCGTTGATCAAGCGGATCTTGCAAGCCTTGCCGAAAAACTACCCGTTGCCAGTGGCGATTGTGGCCCACCTGCCAGGTGGCGACGAGAGCAATCTGGCACAGTTGCTCGACGCCAGCGCGCAGTTGCACGTCCGCATGGCGACGGACAAGCAAGTGCTGGCGCGCGGAAATGTCTACCTTGCGCCACCCGGCTACCATCTGCTGATCGAGCAGAATGGAGACGCCCCGCTCGCCTTTGCGCTTTCCGTCGACGAGCCGGTCAAGTCGGTGCGTCCAAGCATCGATGTGCTGTTTGACAGCGCTGCCGAAGCGCTGGAGACGAGCTTGATCGCGGTGTTGCTCAGCGGCGCGAACTCCGACGGCGCCGAAGGCATGGCGACAGTCAAAAAATTGGGCGGTCTCGGCATGGTACTCGACCCCCGCTTGAGCGAATTCAGCACCATGCCCGAGGCGGCGATCAAACGCGTGGAAGTTGATTACGTGGTCAGCCTGGATGAAATCATCAGCCTGCTGTTGTCAGTGGACGAAAAATCATGAACCCGCTACCGAAAATCCTGATCGTCGATGACAACCCGCACAACCGGCTCGCATTGCGCACTGTTTTGAAGAGCGTCGAAGCCGAGCTGGACGAAGCCAGCAATGGTTTCGATGCGCTGAGCATGGCGCTGGAAACCGAATACGCATTGATCTTGCTGGACATTCAAATGCCCGAGATGGATGGCTATGAGGTCTGTGAACAACTGCGCACTTTCCCGAAAACCGCCGATACCCCGGTCATTTTTCTCACCGCCGCCTACAAGGAAGATATCGACAAAACCCGCGGCTACGTCGCCGGCGCGACCGACTATCTGGCCAAACCGATCGATGACCATGTTCTGAAGGCCAAGGTCGACGTATTTCTCCGCCTCTACGCCCAGACACGTTTGCTGCGCGAGAGCGAATTCCGCTGGAAATTCGCCCTCGAAGGCAACGGCGATGGCCTGTGGGACTGGGACGTAAGGGACAACAGCGTATTTTTTTCCAGGCGCTGGAAAGAAATGCTCGGCTATGCCGAAGATGAGCTCGGTACAACTCTGGATGAGTGGAAAAATCGCATTCACCCGGACGACCTGGCTGCCACACTGGCCAATGTGAATGATTTTCTCAGCAACAAAACCCCGATTTACCTGAGCGAGCATCGAGTTCGCTGCAAAGATGGCAGCTACCGATGGATGCATGATCGCGGCATGGTGGTCAGCCGCGACGAGACTGGCAAGCCCTTGCGCATCATTGGCACCCATACCGACATCACCGCGAACAAACAGGCCGAACAAGCCCTGCAAGACAGTTATCAGGTACTCAGCGGCATCCTGGAAACCACCCTCGACGGCTACTGGCTGGTAGACGGCCAGGGCCGCCTGCTCGATGTCAACCCAGCCTACTGCCGGCTTTCCGGCTACACCCGCGCCGAGTTGTTGGGCATGCATATCACCGACCTGGAGGCGAGTGATGCCGCCAGCGATATCACGAAGCGCATTCAATATCTGATCGATGCCGGCCACGCCCAGTTCGAGTCGCTGCATCGACGCAAGGATGGATCGGTCTGGCAAGTCGAGGTCAGCGCCACTTACCGGAATGTCGCGGACGGCCAGATCGTCGCCTTTATGCGCGACATTACCGCCCGTAAACAAGCCGAAGCAGAACTACGCAAACACCACGATGACCTGGAAAAGCTGATCGAGGAGCGTACTTCCGCGCTGTCTATCGCGAAAACTCAGGCCGAAGCCGCCAACCTGGCCAAGAGCACTTTCCTGGCCAATATGAGCCACGAAATACGCACCCCGATGAACGCCATCCTCGGCCTCAACCAGTTGCTGCGACGGGCGGGAGTGACACCGGAACAAGCCCTGCGACTGGACAAGATCGACAGTTCCGGACGCCACCTGATGGCGATCATCAACGACATCCTCGACCTGTCCAAGATCGAAGCCGGCAAGCTGCAACTGGAAAACGTCGATTTTCATTTGTCCGCCGTGTTCGACAACGTCAGCTCGATGATCGGCGAAGGTGCACGCGAAAAAGGCCTGCGCGTCGAAGTCGACACCGATGCCGTACCAATGTGGCTGCGCGGTGACCCGATGCGGCTGCGCCAGGCCTTGATCAACTTTGGCGGCAATGCCATCAAATTCACCGAGCACGGCGCCGTCGCTTTGCGCGCCCATTTGCTGGAAGAACACGGCGATGACTTGCTGGTCCGCTTCGAAGTGCAAGACACCGGCGTCGGCATCGCACCCGAGCAGATGGAACGGGTATTTCAGGCCTTCGAGCAGGCCGACACCTCGACCACGCGCAAATTCGGCGGTTCCGGCCTTGGCCTCACCATCACCCGGCGTCTAGCGCAACTGATGAATGGAGAAGTCGGTGTCGAGAGCGAACTTGGCGTCGGTAGCACGTTCTGGTTCACCGCCCGTCTGCGCCGCGGCCGAGGCATCATCCCGGCGTCAATTTCCACCGACCTGGCCGACGCCGAGTGGCAGTTGCGTCGTAACCACGGCGGCGCGCGTCTGTTGCTGGCGGAGGACAACGCGATCAACAGCGAAGTGGCGGTGGAATTGCTGCATGGCGCCGGCATGTCGGTGGATACCGCAGCCGATGGTCTGGAAGCAGTCAACAGTGTGCAAAGCCGGGTCTACGACCTGATTTTGATGGACATGCAGATGCCCAACATGGATGGCCTGGAAGCCACCCGCGCTATCCGCGCCCTGCCCGGCTGGGAAACCAAACCGATCATCGCGATGACCGCCAACGCCTTCGACGAGGATCGCCGGGCTTGCGAAGCGGCCGGCATGAACGACTTCATCGCCAAGCCGGTCGATTCAGCCCTGCTCTACGCCACGTTGCTGAAATGGCTGCCGTCCGTGCCGGCCAAGACATCTGTTGTGATGGATGGAAAATCTGAACGCCGACAAGCCGTGACCCTGGCGACGCAAGCGGATGCCGCCGCACCAGCGATACAAAAGCGGGATTCGGCAAGCGAAACCGTTCTTGCCAGCCTGGCCAACATGCCGGGAATGAACGTGACGCGCGGCCTGGCCGCGATGCGCGGTAAAACCGACAAATATCTGAATCTGCTCGATCGTTTTGTCGCCACACATGCCGACGACATGACCCAACTTACCGCCTGTCTGGCCGCCGGTGACCGCGAAACCGCACATCACTTGGCCCACACCCTGAAAGGCACCGCTGCCACACTGGGCGCCGATCACCTGTCGACGTTGGCGGCAAACCTGGACAGCAGGTTGCGGGAAAATCTGGATACCACGCTGGAAAGCATCCAGGATGACAACGATCTTCACGCTGACATCGCGGCCATCGACAACGAATTCATCGCCCTCGCCGCCGTCCTGCCGAAACTATCAAGCGAAATGACCGAAGGAGCATTCGCAGCGCCAAACGAGGAAGTCGCGTATCTGGACCCGGAAAGCCTGAAGGCGCTACTGCACCAGTTCGACACGCTGCTGGAACAAAACGACAGCACCACCATTGCACTGTTCGAAACAAATGCCGCCGCGTTGCACACCTCACTGGGCGCTAACTATGCCGCTTTTGCCCAACAGATCATGCGATTCGACTTCAAAAACGCACGTAAAACCTTGCGTGCTTTAATCTCACCCAGCCCGCATGCCTGAACTGATGCGCACCACGTAAGCTTTCATCCTAAAAAGCTCCGTTGAGCGCGTTCGAGTGTGCGGTTTTCGAGTCGGTTGGCAAGGCGTGATGACGTAGCGGGGTGTTTCCCGCAAGGAAGATCAACTCAGCCAACCGACCCGAAAAGCGTGCAATCGAGCGCGCAGCGGGCTCACCTAATAGGTGAGCGTTATCGAAGGCGCTTACGGCCAGTGTTCATGCGGCATCGCAATGAAAATGAAGCGGTCAACCGAGCTTTCTAGGCTAAAGGGTTCAGGCACTCATGGCGCTCCCATGCGTTACCCGCGTAGGGCGGATGAGCTGGTAGGCCGGCGTTATCGGGTAGAAGGCGCGATAACGCCGCTTTTCCACTCAACCAGGCAGCCTACTTCTTCTCCGCCGCCATCCGCTCATATAACTGCGCCAGGCTCAGTTGCGCCTTGAGGTAGCCCTGGGCGGCGGAACGTTTGAACCAGGCGATGGCTTCGCTGTAGTTGCGCTCGACGCCGATGCCGTCGCGCAGCAGCACGCCCAGGTTGTTCTGGGCGAACTTGTCGCCGCCCTCGGCGGCCTTGCGGTACCAGCGGGCGGCCAGGGTGAAGTCCTTTTTCACGCCCTTGCCCTGTTCGTACATGACCCCCAGGTTGTTCTGCGCCGAGGTGTCGCCGCCTTCCGCCGCTCGGTTGATCCACACCAGGGCTTCCGGGTGGCGATTCGCCTTCAACAACAGCCAACCGAGGCGACCCTGGGCTTTCGGCAGGCCTTTTTCGGCGGCCTTCTGGAACCAGGTTTGCGCTTCCGCTTCGTCTTTGGGGCCACCCTGCCCCTGTTCCGCCATCAGGCCCAGGTTCACCCAGGCCAGGGGCTCTCCCTGCTCGGCCGCCAGGAGGAACCACTTTTTCGCCTGGGTGAAGTCCTTGGACACGCCGCGGCCTTCCCGGTACATGGCGCCCAGGTTGTTGCGCGCCAGGGCTTCGCCGGCTTCCGCCGCGCGGGCATACCAGGTGGCAGCCGTCGCCGGGTCGGGGGCGCCGAAGGCATCGGATTCGAACAGCAGGCCCAGGTGGGCGGCGGCCGCCGTTTCGCCAGCCTGGGCCGCAGTTTCCAGCCAGTGCCGCGCCAGTTTCACGTCGCGGGCCAGGCCCAGGCCTTTTTCATGGAGCAGGGCCAAGCGGTATTGCGCCACCGAGTTGCCCTTGTCGGCGGCCTTGCCCAGCCAGCGCGCCGCCAGCACCGGATCGGGCGCCACACCGTGCAGGCCGTCCATGTAGATCTGGCCCAGGTTGGCCTGGGCGGTGGCGTTCTCCCCCTCGGCGGCGCGGTTCAACCATTGCAGCCCCTGGACGGCATCATTCACCACTCCGCGCCCTTCGAGAAAACGCAGCGCCAGGTTGTTCTGGCCGGCAGCATCGCCCTGGTCGGCAGCCCGCTTCACCCAGGCCACGGCAGCGGCCGAGTCCGTCGCGACGCCTTCGCCGCGGTCGAGCAATTCCGCCAGCTTCAACTGTGCGCTGGATAACCCTAAATCCGCCGCCTTGCGCAGCCAGGCTACCGCTTGGACCGGGTCTTTCGCCACGCCGGAACCGCTCAGCAGCAACAGGGCCAGGTTGTATTGCGCCACCGTCTCGCCCTGGTCCGCTGCCAGCCGATACCAGTGGGCGGCCTGGGCCGGATCCTTCACCACCCATTGCCCCTGCTCATACAGCCAGCCCAGCTTGAAGCGGGCCTCCGCATCGCCCTCCTGGGCCGCCTCGGTATAGGCGCGCAGGGCGAGTTGACGCGCCTCGTCGGCACTGGGCATGGCGTCATCGGCCCTAGCGGTGGGCAGGAACAGTTGCGCTGCCAGCAAGGCGGCGAGAAGCGTGGAAACAGCCGGGGTCGATTTCATGGGAACTCCTTGGTCAGTCTGCGTTGAAGCGGTAGCGCACGGGCAGGTCCAGCGTCGCCGCCACCGCCTGGCCCTTGCGGTTATGTACGACGAAGCGCGCACAGCGCTCCGCCTGATCCTTGGCATGAGCGTCCAGACGCGCCACGCCGCTGCTGTTGCGTATCTCGATGCGCTGCGGCCGACCAGCGACATCCACCCGCACCCGCAACACCACCAATCCTTGCAAGCCGGTACGGCGCAAAGCGGTGGAATAGCCGAAGCAGGCCTCGCCATCTCCGGCCAGGGCGGCACGAAACACGAAATTCGAGGGCGCGCTGTCCAGGGCGGATGGGTCCAGGGCACGACCGTTCTCGATAGCGGCAAGTCCACCCGCCAGGCGTTCCGGCCCGCCGTGGCGCAGGGCCGGCGACTCCGCCGAGGCCACCGCGCCAGGACTGCCTGGCGTCGCCGCTGCGGGTTGCCGCCCGGCCGACCCGGCATCAGCCATGCGCGCCACAGCCGCCTGGGCATGGGCGCGGGTCAAGCGTTGCGTGGCGCCGTGATCCACGCCGCTGGCGCGGGCCGCTGTACCAGCTTCCGGCGCTCCGACACTGCCCGCAGTTGCCGTCCGCAAGTGGGCCGCACCGGTGGCCGCACCGGCGCGCGCGGCAGATGCGCCCTCCCCTGCTCCCTGGGCCGGGGTTCCCTGGATTTCCCGCGCCACCGCAACCCCCGACGGTTGCCGCGCGAGCACGGCGGAGGCGGTGCGACCTTCGCCACGCAGGACGCCTGCCGCCATCTCCCCCGAACCCGCCTGGCCGCCGCTGGACCCCCCTGCAGTTGCAGCCGAGCGCGTTTCAGCCACTTCCCGCAAGCGTGCCGGACCTGCGCCAGCCTGGACACTATCGCTGCGCTGGGTGCCGCCGGCAGCTTCCGACCAGGCGCCAGCCGCTTGCGACGTTTGCGCACCGCCCGCCGCGCTGGTTGCATCCGCCAAATGGGTACGTGCTTGCGCGGGCGTGGCCTGCGCCGAAACATCATCCGCTTCTTCGCTCATGGCCCCGCCCCCCGCCAGCAGGGGTTGCGGTGCCGGGGTGGCCGAGCGTGTGGTGGATTTGGCCACGGGCTTGGGCTGCGCCTGGACAGGCTTCGACTCCGGTACCAACTCCAGGCGCACCTGCACGGGCTGGGTGGTCGGCGGCGGGGAGGCCGGCACCCACGTGGGCAGCCCCAATGCCGCCAGGTGAAGGGCCAGGCTCAGGACCAGGGGAGCATGCATGCGCAACGAATTGAATGAAGAACCGGATAGAGTTGTAGGGTGGCGGATGCCAGGAAGGAAAGCCGAACGATGCTAGGCAAGCGCCGCGCGGAGCGGAATGCGGCATTTTGTCGCAGCCAAAAAAATGCCCCGCAAAAGCGGGGCGAGAGGCGCGAGAAGTTTCGTTTTGTAATGAGGGCTGGAGCGCCGCTCAAGCGGAATCGGTACGGGTGGCGCATTCCTGCGCCTCGTACCACATGGCGTTGAGCACGGACAGCATGACGGCGGCGGAGATGCCGAGAACCCAGGCGAAGTACCACATGATGGTTTCCTTTTTCAGTAAGCGGAGTGGTCGTTGGCTTCGATCTGCGCGACGGTGATCTTGCCGCGCATGATTCGGTAGGCCCATCCGGTGTAGGCAATGACGATGGGGGTCATGATCAGCGCCACCCAGAACATGATGTCCAGGGTAAGTTCGCTGGACACGCAATCCCAGAGGGTGAGGCTGTGGCCGGGCATGGAACTGGAGGGCAGCACGAAGGGGAACATGGCGACCCCGGCGGTGAAGATGATGCCCAGCATGGCGACCGAACTGGCGACAAAAGCGGCCACGCCCTTCAGCTTCGCGGCGAAGGCCATTCCAGCCAGCGCACCGATGAAACCCAGCACCGGGAAGGTCCACAGCAGCGGCAGTTGGTGGAAATTGGCGAGCCAGGCGCCGGCATGCACCGCCACCATCTTGCCCACCGGGCTCTGCACCGCGCCGACTTCCGGAGCGGACACCTGGATGTAGCCGGGCAGGTCCAGCAGCATCAGGCCGCACACCGCGAAGCTCACCAGCGTCAGCATGCCAAACAACTGCGCGGCGATGCGGGCGCGGCTCTGCAACACGCCTTCGGTGCGCACGATCAGGTAGTTGGCACCGTGGAAGGCGATCATCGCCAGACTGACCACGCCAGACAGCAAGGCGAAGGGGTTGAGCAGCGCCCAGAAAGTGCCGGTGTAGGTGGAGCGCATGGTGTCATCGAACTGAAACGGCACGCCTTGCAGCACGTTGCCGAAGGCGACGCCGAACAACAGCGCCGGAACGGCGGAACCGACGAAAATCCCCCAGTCCCAGGCGCTGCGCCAGCGCGGATCGGCCACCTTGCTGCGGTAGTCGAAGCCCACCGGGCGGAAGAACAGCGCCCACAGCACCGCCATCAAGGCGAAGTAGAGGCCGGAAAAAGCGGTGGCATAGACCAGCGGCCAGGCCGCGAAGATCGCCCCACCGGCGGTAATAAACCAGACCTGGTTCCCGTCCCAGTGCGGGCCGACGCTGTTGAGCAGGACGCGGCGTTCGCTGTCGGTTTTGGCGACGAAGGGGAGCAGCGCGCCCATGCCCATGTCATGGCCATCCATCACAGCGAAGCCGACCAACAGAACGCCGACCAGCAGCCACCAGATCAATTTGAGAGTTTCGTAATCGAACATGTCAGACCTCCTTACCGGAACGGGGTGCAGCGACAGCGCCATGCGGCAATGCGCCACCCGACTCATGGTGATAACCGCCAGTACCCAGGCTGGATGGCCCCAGACGGGCGTACTTGAACATCAGGAACAGCTCGGCGATCAACAACAGGGTGTAGAAAGTAATGAAGCCGCCGAGCGACAGCAGTATTTCGTTCGAGGTCAGCGTCGAAGCGGACAAATGCGTCGGCAGCACGCCATACACCGTCCAGGGTTGGCGGCCCATTTCGGCGACGATCCAGCCCACCTGGGTGGCGACCCAGGGCATCGGGATGAACAGCAGCGCCCAGCGCAGCAGCCAGCGTTTGTGCTCGAAGGTGTTTTTCGCCGAAGCCCAGAAGGCAATGGCAAACAGCGCGATGAAGGCGAAGCCGAGGAACACCATGATGCGGAAGCTCCAGAACAATGGGGCCACCGGCGGGATGGCGTCATCCACGGCTTTTGCCAGCATTTCCGGAGTGGCCTGCGCGACATTCGCCGTATATTTTTTCAGCAGCAGGCCATAGCCCATGTCCGCTTTGTGCGCATTAAAGATTGCCAGGGCTTCCGCGTCTTCCTTGTTCTTGCGCAGCCGATCAAGCGCGACAACTGCCTGCACACCGCTTTCGATGCGCTGCTTGAGCGTGACTTCCAGCCGGTCGATGCCGGGCAACACATGGTCGGTCGAGCGGGTGGCGATCAAACCCAGCGCGTAGGGAATCTTGATCTCGGCGTGGTTGGTGCGGGCTGCCTCGTCGGGAATACCGAACAGCGTCAAACCCGCCGGCGCGGCTTCGGTGGTCCACATGCCTTCCATCGCCGCCAGTTTGGTTTGCTGATGTTCAGTCACCGCGTAGCCGGATTCGTCGCCCAGCACCACCACCGACAGCGCCGAGGCGAGGCCAAAAGCGGCAGCGATGCGGAACGAGCGGCGCGCAAATTCCAGATCACGACCCTTGAGCAGATACCAGGACGAAATGCCCAGCACGAACACTGAAGCGGTGACGTAGCCGGACGACACGGTATGCACAAACTTGGCCTGCGCCGCCGGGTTGAACACCAGATCCCAGAAGCTGGACATTTCCATACGCATGGTGATCGGGTTGAACTCTGAGCCGACCGGGTTCTGCATCCAGCCATTGGCGATCAGGATCAACACCGCCGACAGGTTGGAGCCGATGGCAACCAGATAGGTCACCGTCAGATGGCCAACCTTGGACAGACGGTCCCAGCCGAAGAAGAACAAACCGACCATGGTCGATTCCAGGAAAAAGGCAAGCAGGCCTTCGATGGCCAGCGGCGCACCGAAAATATCGCCGACATAATGCGAGTAGTAAGACCAGTTGGTGCCGAACTGGAACTCCAGCGTCAGGCCGGTGGTGACGCCGAGCGCGAAGTTGATGCCGAACAGCTTGCCCCAGAACTTGGTCATGTCGCGGTAAATGGTCTTGCCGGTCATCACATAGACCGTTTCCATGATCGCCAGGATGAAGGTCATCCCCAGCGTCAGCGGTACGAACAGGAAGTGATAAAGCGCGGTGATGGCGAACTGCAAACGCGCCAGGTCTACGGTGCCTGAATCAATCATGGCTGGAACTCCTGGGAGGGGTGGAGGAATCGGTATGGGTGCCGGCCAGGTGTTCGGCAACCGTATCAGCAATCACACGTTTGTCCGGCGCATGCGAGAAGAAGGCCCACCACAGCGCGTAAAGCAATACGCATTTCAAGATCAGGGCAATGAAGATTTCGCGAGCAAGGGAAGTTCGCTCGAACCGACTCCGGAACGCTGACCTGGGCATGCTGCGTCTCTCCCGCAAGATGGATTTCGACGAATCGAAAAAATGCCTCCCGGACTTGCGTTCGGGAGGCGAAAACATACGGAAAACCGTATGGAAGCGGGATGAAATGTATATGCGGATCAACGGGTCTGGAATTGGGCAAATTGTCGCGCGGCGGAATGTCGCAGGACGTCGAGCGGAACCTGCTCGAGTGTCGTTGACGAAAGTCGCGCGTTGTTCAGACACGGCCCCAACTTGTCAAGTCAGCTGGGATCCGGTCGGACTTTGGAATCGTCGGCTGCAAAGTCCCGGGGGGTATAAGCGGGAAAGTCCCGGGAGGTAAAAGCGGGAAAGTCCCGGGGTGTATAAGCGGGAAATCAACCCCGCCGAGGCCGTTTTTTGCCGGATTCGCCTCCGTATGGTTGTTTCATGAGGCAGCGGAGTCGTAGCGCTTTAGCGCGTACGAATCCGGCGTACCCGTTGCGGGTGCAAGAAACCGGCAAAAAAGGGGCCGGCGCGGTCGATTTTCGCTAACGACGACCAAAGTCCGACAGGCTCCAAGAATGCAACCGCAGACCATTCGTGGCAAAACCGATGCTCCAGCAGGCGCAGGCTTGACCGCAATGCAACACTGGCAATCGCAGTCAAGCCCTCCCAAAACCTACCACTTGCCCTCCAGCGACAGCAGCAGGTTGCCCGCGCCCTGGCTTTCGGGTGCCCCTTGAGGGGCGTTCCGCGTCCGGCGTCCCGGTTGCTCGTGCTGCGCTTCCGGTGGCCGCGTCCATCGCCTTCTTCGACCGGCGCATCGAGCCATTGCTTGATGAGGTGCAACACGTGCCGGTCGCTTACGCGACGGGCGACGCTCTTCATCAGCTCGGCGTGCGGGATGCTGTCGAAATATCCCGACAGGTCCGCGCCGATGACGTGTTGATGTCCGGTGTTGAGCAGCCGATGTACCGCTCGTACCGCGTCCTGCGCTCCGTGCTCTGCCCGGTATGCGTATTGCTCCGGTTGCAGATCCGCTTCGTAAATGGGTTCCAGCACGAGCAGCGCGGCCGTTTGTTCAACGCGGTCGGTGATCGTCGGTATCCCCAGGGGGCGCAGTTCGCCGTTCGGCTTCGGTATCCAGACTCGCTTGACCGCTTCCGGTCGGTAGTCTTTCTTCTTCAGCCGTTCCGCCAGTTCCACGAGCCACCGTTCTTCTCCGTACGCTTCAATGTCTTCGAACCGAACTCCGTCCACGCCGGCTGCTCCCTTGTTGGCTTTGCAGCTTCGATAGGCGTGTTCGAGCAAGTCCGGTCGATACACTTTGTCGTACAGCAGATAGAACCGGTACTCGGGTTCTACCGATGCTTTGGCATGCAACGCCGTCTGAAGTCGCTGAACGCGATCTGGAGTTTGCAGGTTGCCCAATCTCCTGTTCCTTTCCACTTGTTGCATTGATCTTGAACCAAGGCCCCTTCCCTCCATCGGCATTACCCGACTTCATCGGTACTACGGGCATCGAAGCCACCCCATCGCGCCCGGCCTGTCCCTCGCGGGCGTCCGGTTGGTCTTGCGCTTGACCACACCATGGGGTTTCCCGTGTTGCGTCTGTCTTCCTCTTTCATGCATGCCGTCGCCACTACCCCGGCGGAACTGCTCGGTGCGCGTTTCGCTCTCTTCCCTCGCAGGGGCCGCTTTCCCCGTGTCAGAGTCGGGTCAGCTTCCGCATCGCTTATTTCGGGGCTTGCTCAGCGTTCTCTCGCGTTACGGCCGGCATGCTCGCCTAGTCCATGAAGGACCCTCTACACCGGGGGCTTCAGACGTTTCGTTACCTCTCCGTCTGCTCCGATTGCTACCGGCCTGAGCGAAAGTGGCCGGGCGGGTTTCGCACCCGCTGAAAGACAGCGCCTTTGCACGGCGCACTCCGACAGGCTGCTAGGCAACCCAATTTGAACCGTCTCCAGAAAACGCGGTTCCGATGCCAGTTTGAGTGGGTGAAATTATTCCTGAATCGAGTCGCTCACGGTGGCCGGCCCTTCTGTAACGCATGATCTGTAGGGCGAACTGACTGTTTGTCGGCTGCGGCCAGCATGTAAGTTCGGCTGCCGGTAAGCATGCGCCGATAGACATCAAGAACGATTTTTTCTCCTGGTTGGACGATCAGTCCAGGCGAGATGCTGACATGGATGACATCACCGTTGTCCAGTTGTACCGACACCAGTTTGCTGGCCGGGCCGTCTGTTTGAACAAATGTCACGCCCTGCACGGTGCCAGTCACCTGTGCGTGAGGACCGTTACGGACGTTGAGCGACATAAAGATGACTAGCGCCAGTATTACTCCGACCCCAAGATAGCCTGCTGCATGATTCACCCGCTGGAATGTATTGGACTTCATGAACGCGTTTACCAAAATTGCCGCAACTGGCTGCCAGCAGCGGGGGATGCGCGGGTGAGCGTGCGAATAGCGGAAGAACCTCCCGCGACGGACGACGACACCGCGGCCATCAGAAAGCCGCGCGTTTTCTGTAAAGCTAGCCGGAACTCAAATTCTCGGCCATGACCTGGATGGATATTGCTACAGGGCTGCCGCAATCGGCAGGAGTTGGATCGCCTCAAGAAGGAGTTGACCAAGAAGTTTGCCGTGTGAGGTGCATGGTTGCTTATCAGCGATTTTTTTCCGGTTGCGTGATGAAGCCGATGCGGCTTAGCCCGGCACGCGAGGCGGCCGCCATGACCTTGGCGATGGTTTCGTAACGCGATGATTTATCAGCATAAAGATGGAGTTCCGTGGTCGGCTGGCTGGCGCCCAGATTGGCCAAACGCAAGTCGATTGCGCCGGGTGCGAGCAGTTCGCCATTCCAGTGAATCCTGCCGGCCGCGTCGATCGCGATCTCGATCTTGCTCGCCGCCTGCTTGCGTTGCGCATTGGCGCTGGGCAGATCCAACTTCACCGCGTGGGTCAGCAGCGGTGCGGTGATCATGAAGATCACCAGCAGGACCAGCATCACGTCGATCAGCGGAATCATGTTGATTTCGGCGCGCGGCAGGCCGCGTCCCGCCGGGCCGGGGTTGAGGAAGGCCATGTTCAATTCTCCCGAACGCTGGACGGCAGGGTTTGCCCGGTCACCAGATAGTGATGCAGTTCATGCGCGAAGCCATCCAGTTGTGCCAGCAACACCTGATTGCTGCGCGAAAACACGTTGTAGGCCAACACCGCCGGAATTGCCACGGCGAGACCCAGCGCGGTCATGATCAACGCTTCGCCAACCGGCCCGGCGATCTGATCGATCGACGCCGCGCCTTCCATCCCGATCGCCGAGAGCGCGTGATGCACGCCCCAGACTGTGCCGAACAGGCCGATAAACGGGGCTACGGCGGCAATCGAGGCGAGCAGCGTCTGACCATTGTCGAGTCGTGAGCCTTCTTCGCCGACCACCCGATTCATGCAGCGCAGCAGCAAGGCTTCCCGGTCCGCAGTCGGTGCATCCTTGATGTCGGCGTGAACCGAAAAAGAGGCTTCCGCCAGCCGTGCAAATGGATTTCTGTTGTTATCACCTGGCTTGGTTTGCGGCGGTACGCTGGCCCAGAGTTCGCGCCGGAACTGCCGCCCGCGTTGCCGCAACTGCCAGAGCAGCAGCGATTTTCCGACGATGCCGAACCAGGATGCCAGAGACATCAGCACCAGCATGAAGAACAGGATCATGCCCAGCGTATCGGTATGGGCAAAGAAAAACTCGACAGGATTCATGTCCCTCATTTCATTTCTCCAAACTAAAGGTAATCGGCACTTCCACCCAGCCGGCGATGTCCCGGCCGGCTTTGCGTGCCGGGGTGAAACGCCAGCCGCGAACTGCTTCGCTGGCTGCCAGATCGAGGCGGGGATAACCGCTGCTGGTGTGCACTTGCAGGGTTTCGGCGCGACCATCGCTATTGACCAGAACCCGCAGACGAACCTGGCCTTGCTCGCGATTCCGGCGCGACAGCAAGGGGTAGGGCGGCTGCGGGTTTTCCAGATAGGCTGCCTGATAACCCGGCGGTTCAGTACGTTCAACCGTCGGCGTGGCAGCGCCGGCCGACCGGGAAGCGACTGCAACTGTTGCAGTCGGAATATGCGTCGCGTTGGCGGCAACTGCGCTGACCGGAACCCCAGGGGCGACCGCCGTGACGGTTTGGGCCGCAGCGACGACGCCGGTTTCAGCGACGCTGACCGGTGCCGGACTCGGCGGTGCCGGTGTCTCGATGGCAACAGGCGGCATGACCGGGCTGGCCGGGACGGCGGCGGGAGGGGGGGCGGGAAGGGCTGACGGCGGTGGTGCGGCAAGCTTGGGCGCGGCGGGCGGGCTGGTCGGGCTGACCGTCGGTGCGACGGGCAGAATGCTGACCATTACCGGCACTGGTACTGGCGGCGGCATGCGCAGTTGC
>JFJP01045269.1_pt1 | contig 17639 bp, 28 predicted proteins | sample 431651 | NCBI WGS metagenome assembly JFJP01 (sample SAMN02602958, study PRJNA72255) | Microbial mat metagenome, whole genome shotgun sequencing project. | biome: fresh water; feature: sink hole; material: water; isolation source: purple microbial (photo- and chemosynthetic) mats found in...
TACCTAAAAAAGAATACTTTAAGTTACTACATTTAGAATCTAAATTATATTATAATTATCTAATTAAATTATCAGAATCAATTACTGATGATTATGGGTTCTATACCCATATTGATTTATTTGATTTTAAAACTAAATCTAATCATATTGATATTATTTGGTATGGTGAACCTCAATTATATGAATTACAAGTATTAACTTCGCAAATGAAGCAGGAGATACTAACTAAAATAAAAAATAGTATTAAAGGTTTAGCTGCTGCAAAGAAAAAAGGTCGTAAAGTAGGTAAATTAAAATATAAATCAATAGTTAATATACCTTTAAATCAAATAAATAGTACATTTTATTTAAAAGATAATGCAAGTAAATTAAGAATCCAAGGTAATAAACAAACATTAGGTAAAGTTTCTTTAACTAAATTAACTGATTTGCATATATTAGAGATAGCTAATGCTGAGTTAATAACAGTTAATAATAAACATAAGTTTAATTTAACAGTATATATTAATCCAAAGGCATTAAAAGATGCTAATTTATATCAAGGAAGTAAGTTACCTGAATTAAAAGATATTGAAGTTGGCATAGATGCAGGTATTAAGTCTGAATTAACAATTAATATAGGTGATAAATACACTGCACTTGAATTAGATTCAAGAAACTCTAATAAAATCAATAAGTTAAAGAAGTATCAGCGTAGATTTAATAGGCATATTAGTAAGTGCAAAAAGAATAAAACTAAAATTAAGACTAATAAGTATTGGGATTTAAAGAATGATGTTAATAATCAGTATATTAAATTAACTAATGAGAAGATAGATACTACAAATAAGATAGTATCTGTATTAAAAGAATGTAAACAAGTTACATATCAAAATGAGAATATTAAATCATGGGCACATAATAGTGTATTTGGATTTAGTAAGAAAGTACAAAAGGGCATATTAGGACGAGTATATGCCAAGTTAAGAGTATTAAATGGTGGTACATTTAATATGTTAGGGAAGTCAGAAAAGACTACAAAGACATGTATCTGTGGAAATGTAAATAATGATATAAAGTTGAAAGACCGGGTATATTATTGTTTACATTGTGAATATGTTAATGATAGAGATATTCATAGCAGTTACATAATTAATAACAATTTAGTATCTGGAAAAGATACTAAGGTATATTTTGATAATCAAAATATATCAAATTTAGGAAAGATGATAACCACTGCGAAGTTATTAGATTATGACATAAGTTATAGTATAATAAATAGTAAGTTAAAGTCGAAGAGTTTGAATATTAAGTTAAATTATTATTCAAAAAACACCCTAGAAGCTCCGGCGTTTACGCCGGGGTAATTCACCCAAGTTGGTATTAGCTCTTGACTCGTAAAGGTTTTTAAGTTATAATAATCAATTAAAGGAACAAATATGTTTAAGTCAATATTAAAAGCAGCTAAATCTGTTAGTGCTAAAGGTAACAAATTTCTAGCATCTGTTATAACAGATGTTAATAGTAATCAATGTAGTAATTGTGTCCATTTTACCCCTGAACAAGAAGGTTTAATCTGTGAAGCTTATCCTGAAGGTATCCCTATGGATATTTTTACAGGTAAGGTAGATCATTCTAAACCTGTAAAAGGTGATAATGGTATTCAATTTAAACAAAAATAATTGCAATTATTTTCATTTTAAAACCCTGATCCCCCACTTTACAAGTCTTAAATTGTAAAGTGGGGTAATTCACTTCATATATTAAATAATTCTAATTTATTTACAATTAAGGCATATACTTCTGGTTGCAATTCAACTCCATAAGAGCAATCAGTAATAGCATCTTTAATAATATCATATTCCTTTTGGGAATCTTGAAGTTCTGGAGTTTCTAATAATATAGATAATATTTCTATTGAAATCATAAAAAATCCTTGTAAAAATAATGTTTCCCTATCTTAATAGGTTTACCTTTTTTCCATTCTGGATGGGGTCTATTATCAAAATACATTAAATTAGGCATGGTTAATATACCGCTATTTAATATAGTTTCTGATAATTCTACAGATTTATACCAAGATTTAGATATATATTTATCCATAGGTGGGGTTATATGAAAAATACCTTTTACTTTTCGTATAACTTTATTAGCCCAAGGGAATTGCCCTTGTTTAGTTATTTCAGTACATACATCTGAATTATTTTTTTCAGTTCTATTTAGTATTACTGAAGCTACTGCTAATTTACCTTTTTGAAGCTCACCACGAGCTTCTATGTGAAGAGCTAATCCAAGGCATAATGCCGCTGTTGCTATCATTTAAAAGTCCTTACTTAGGCCAAATTTAATCACGCTAATAATAGTGTGGTCTAGGGTTGGTCTTGTCTTATGTTTTACCCTCCTAAATTGACAAGACAAATTAAAAAATATATCTAACTTTAATTAAAAAGTATAGCTATAGCCATCTGCACGTTGAATCAACGTAAAGTACTTAAAAGATAAGCTATTTACAGTGGTACTACGTGTTTTTATAGTGAAATATCCTGTGGCTTTTATTGTTAACCTACCAAAATATTCCCCTATCTTTTTACCTTTTGTAATTAGTGCCTTAACAGTATCTCCTGTCTGAAATCCCTTAATACTTTTTGTTTTCATTAAGTATCCTATTGGAAAACCAAAAGAATTATTATAGGTTCTACTATATCTACCTCTACCCGTTGATTTCATAATTAAGGATGGGATATTCCAATTATTGATAACATTTAATTTACCAACACTTACAGCATCTAAAACATGAGTTTTAGGTAGTCCTAAGTTCACTCTATTAAACTTTGTTAAACCTCCCGATCCTACCTCCATACTTAAACCTATTTTTTTTAAGTTATTAAATAATGACCATCTAGTAGCATTTACAGCAGCAGCATCCTTTAGAGGGGACTTTACTTGTTTTAAGATATTATTTAATAACTCAGGCTTATTTTTCAAAAACACACTAATATCTAAATTATCTTTCTTTTTATTACAGCATTCACATGCTAATGTCAAATTACTAATTCTATTGGTACCACCTTTTGACTTAGCTTGGATATGTTCTATTTGTAAAGGTACATTTTTCACACCACAATATACGCAAGTTCTATTATATTTCTCTAACAAATATTCGCGTACTTCATAACCCTGCAACGTACCTTGCTGATATTCAATACCACTTATCTCAGGATTTACCATCTTTTGCATATCAAACTTAACTAATTCTTGTGTTATATTAGTTAATGGTACTAATTTTTTTAATTTAATTACTAAATTTAAAATAGAAGTCACTCTATGGTTTAGACTAGGAGGCAACCATCCTTTAGGTCTAGCCCGATTTAAAAATCTAGGAGATCGGTATCTAGTATTTCTAGCTCTACGACTAGCTCTAAAAGCTTTTCTAGTTTTTAAAGAAGAACTAATTAGTTCCCCTCTATGAGTAAGTTCAAATAAGTTTAAAACGTTTACCGTTTTTACTATTTCACCATCAATAGTTACCGTTTCTACATCTCTTGTTAAGGCAATACCTGTAACTTTGCTACCGGGGTCAAGCTTAACATTTAAGGGCTGCATAATACCATCTGATCTATCTTTTAATCTAATAGTAAACGGATATACCCGTACCACTACAGCACGATTAGCCTCTAATAATTTTCTTGCCCTTTTTTCAGAACAAGGCATTAAAGGTAATTTACCTTTACCTAATACAAATACAGCCATTTAAAAATCCTTTACGCTTACGCGCCTTGTTACGCTCACATTTCTGTGAATCTCCCCTCGACAATGTTGTAATTCAGCATTATGTCTAAACCCGTTTCGTGCTTACCCTAAGCGTGTCTGCGATTTAAACTTCTAGAGCTATGAACTGAGGAAGCATTCATAGGTAGGTCTTAAACTCTATTACAACGTAGTTAAATAAATTCAACTTAGTCTGTTAAATCCATATTTCCTTTCAAAAATACCGCATTACTGCGGGGGTGACTTATCCAAGGTAGACAAGATGTTAAGGGCAAGATGCCCTATAGCTATTTCAAAGCTTCAATGCAGCAGAAATAGCTTCAAATTGTGGTCTTTCCATTACAAGTATGGAATTACCACGTTTAACAAAAACTGGATCAATTTTTGTTTTAGACACGTTTAAAATATCCCGCATAGCTAAACCTTCCGGTTTTTCTGCTAAGGATTTAATAAATTTAAGATCAAGTTCAATTAATTTAATTAGTACCATTACTTAGTATAACATAAGAAAAGCTTCCTAACAATTAGTTAAGTCTTTGAGTTATAACAATTTTTCAAAGCATCTCACAATCATACACCTTAATATGGCTTGTGACTAAGCCGCTATTAACTTTTAAGATGGAGTGTCCTGTTATTAAAAATTTACTATTACTAGATAATAATACTTCTTGTTCTTGAGGATTTTGAGATAATTTACCATCTAAATAAGCCCCTTGCTGACCTTTTCTAGCTTTTATTCTTAAAATAACTGAATCTTGTTTTGCAACTGCAAATTGAATTGCGTTATCTTGACAAACGCTAGTACTTTTAAATATCTTATCACTATATATTTTTCCTATAGACGATTCCCCATCTAAAAGTAACCCTCGAGCTTGCATACCCCTAAATAACGTAACATCTTCTGGTATTTCAGATTTATGTATGCCCGCATAAATAGCTTTAGCTTTAGCATATAATTCTGGGTCAGTAGTTTTCCCATTAACCATAGCTTTATTTAACCTTGAATATAACTGCGTTCCAGTATATTCATTTAAGGCATTATGTTCTTGTTTAGATAATTTTGATATTAAAGTGTCTTCAGCACCATGCCAAGTAGCATCCTTATCTAAATCAGACGGAGCTATTACAATACGTGGTCGTTTACTTTTAAAATACCCTAAATCATTTCTTGCTATAATTGCAGACTCTGTTACTGCATCATACCTAGTAGCGTGAGCTATACTTAATTTAGATTTAAATCCAACTTTATTCCCAAACTTACCATCAGCATTATGAATATCATTTATCTTTTTTGCTAAAATGAAAGAAAATCTTGACATACAGTATCTCCAACAATAATAGGAATAGGTATCCCTTTATTATACTTGGTACAAATATGTAAGTCAATTTTATTTTTACACTTAAGGCATAATGGTAGATACAATTTACCACCATCACGTTCAGAACTACCCATAAAGGCATCTAAACGATTTTTTAAATCTAAATTTACCTGCATATTTGTTTTAGCACCGTATTGAGTTCTTTCCCAATTCTACGCATATGATGTTCATAAGCATTCTGAATTTGGTCAAATCTAACCAACTTAATTACATCCTCAATAGGTAAAGAAAATTCACCTTCAATATTCTTAATAATTGAGGCATCCCCTTTATTTTTTGAATTATGCTGAGGTGGGATACCATAGTATTCCATTAATTTTTTAACAGCTACAGTGTTATCCATTAAACTAACCCAGTTGTTGAAATAATAGGATGTTGGTTTTCTAATGTTTTAAAGACTATAGTATCATGTATAATAATTTCAACTTTATTATAGTTTTTAATAAAATGCCCAGCAATAGCATTAGCAACTTCTAAATTTAAAGCTTTATTTGGTGGGAATATAACACTGTTACCCACATATAACTTAAAAGTAAAAATAAGAAACTCCTTAATAGGTCAACCATTTACGAATTTTGTATTCTGCCACAATTAAAATAATAATACAAGCAATTAAACCCCCAGTTGCTTGATATAAACCATGCATTGCATCTGGGGTTATTTCTTTTTGTACAGATTCAATAGTAAAATTACGAACTTCAGAACGGCCAATAATTGATTGTTCTACGTTGTATGAAACTTGTTTAATAGAGTTACCTTGTACAGAATATGTAGTACTTCCGTTTGTAGTGTTTAATGTTACTTGATATGTTGTCATGATAAAATTTCCTATAATATTTACCGCTAAATTGCAGCTTAAGTACCTATTAAAGGGAGAGTATCATACAAAATAAGATTTGTCAATAGATATAACCAAAATAATTTATTTTTTAAAAAAAACTTGATAATCTATGTGGCATTATGAAAATTCTAGTATCTGGGGGGGGTTTAATCTTTAATTCTTCACCTAATTTACTAGCTATTTTCTGTACAAATAGTTCTTTTTTGTCATAATCTATCAAGCTATAGCCTGATTTACACCAGTTAGCATCTGTAGATTTGCATATCCATGAATGAAGTTTAACACTCATAATTTATCCAAGCACCGTAAAACCCCGCAATAGCTATGCGAAGCGTGGCTATGTCCTTTAGGGCGGGTGTATCGAAGACTATGGACATGTGCCAGCAACATTATACACATATCACAGTCTCCCTAGCCCTTATTCTCTTTAATTCTTTCATCTTTACCGTCTTTGGATTACAGCGTGTGTCATTCACCACTCATAATAAGTCATGAAGCTAATGGCAGAAAATAAAGGTTAGCTAAATGTTGACCATATTCAACTATCGTTACATTAGTATGGCTAATCATGTCCAAATGAACTTGATGATCATTACTAGGAGTAAATATAATAGCGCCTGTAGCTAACGTGAATGTAGGTGCAATAATATTGAATACAGGAACAATTAATCCTACAGCATTACTATCAATAGAAGAAATTGTAACCCCTGTAAAAAAACGCATCATCTCATTTGTAACTCGTGCAAAATTACCTCTATCAAAAGCAATACCTTGTCTAGCTAAGGCATATAATGGAATTGGATTACCTTTAGGTGAAAAATCTCTAGCGTCATTAAATGCATAAGATAATTGTATATTCATAAAAAATAAACCTTTAATTGAAAAATAGAGTATACCATGAATTAACCCTCGCTACGCGCTGCTACTACGGAAATTTACAGAGCTTTGGTTAAAAAATTATACATTAAAAAATAGCGACCTCTAGGGGGACACAGTGTACTTCAGGAATTATCTTGTCACCCACCTATAATCCTATATGTTGTCGATTCACGTACTTTAGTTACGACGCTTCTATAATTTCTTGTATAGACACATACCCTAAACAAACTACTCCTGAAGGGACACGGCAGTAGGCTCACATCTTTCGCACTAATATATAACGCCACTTATATAAGAAAAATCCAGATGCTTAGTTAGGTTCAATATGAGCATGGTATATATGGTCATATATCCCCCATCTTTTTGTTCTTACCCAGAATTGCACCGGATTTCTTTCCAATAAGGAAGCATTACTACTATGCTAAAGAACAAAACTCTCTTAGTACGCCCTTATTTCTAAGGGCTAATTTAATTTAAGAATGCAGTTTACCATAACTAAAACCGATTGTCAAGGTTAATTCCAAAATAAGTTAACGTCAGCATCAGAAAAACCCATAGACAATCCCAAAGATCGAATATACGCATCAACTTTAGGGGACGGTAATTCATCTTTTAACATATCTTCACAAATAGCCTCATTAGAGGGATTTCCGTTAACCATAACAAAAGCATCTACTGGCTTTGTCATATCTGACTTTAAAATTTTACTAAATAACATTTTTAGTCCGTAGGTAAAGGATAACAATGGTCAATATCCTCTTCTGAAAACCCTCTAGAGCGTACTTTGGCTCTTATTTCAAGCATGGCCTCTTTAGAAATAGAATCAAATTCATCTAGAGGCACACACGTACCTGGATCACCCAAATCACTTGAGTTATCCTTTACACCTTTTAAAATATTTTTAAAGCTCATATATATTCCTTTTAACTAACATTGTATCACATAAATAAAGATTTGTCAAGTATATTATTTAGATTTTTTCTTATTTAAATTAGAACGTATTGCTTTAATTTGAGGATTATCATTTGTAAAACTTATTTGACCATAAAAGTGCTTCCCAAAACCCATCATTAACCTTTTAACTAAAGTCGGGCCTTTCGTAATATTACTATCCTCAGCAATGTATTTACTAAAAACAGCATTTAATAATGGTGTTTTTAATTTAGTTAAATTAAACGCACTAGACATGTCGCCCCTAGTATTAGTAAGGTTATCAACTATAAAAGAATGTTCAAGCAATAATTTTTTATGATCTTCAGGGGTGAAATCTCTAACACTAGACGTACCATCTGCATTAGGTAATTTAACACCATTTTGCTTAATATACAGGTTAACATGATCAAAATTAGTTAACCCTGATGAAGATATTTTATTTACAACTTTTTTCAAATCTTTATGGATTTGGTCTTGTTGTGACTCTTGAACGTTATCATTATCATAATGAAACCCAAAACTAGGCCAAACATATGAACCACATTCTAAAGTACCATGTACATGCGCCCCTTGCATACCCATCTTTTCATATAAACATTTACCATCAGCTCCCTTACCCATTAAAGCCTTAAACATGTCACCTACAGCCCCTTTATTTTGATCTTCTTCTTTAACTTGTAATAACCCATGTTCTATATAATGAGGGGGACAATGCCCAAACGAAGAATCAGAAAAATTAAAAGTTCTACTTATAGCATGTATATGACTTCCATATAATTTCATACCGCCCCCCCTGAAAGATAGTTTTTCAGAAGTAGCACTAAATCTAAAGTGATCAATTTTGTTTAAATTGGCCGGTGTAGCATCGTCGCCAAAAAATCCTTTAAAAAATTCTTTTGGACTTATTTTAGGCATAAATTTAGCCCAGTGTTTACCCAACTCAGAATCTTGATCTATAAACTTCTGTAACCCTAAGTCTTTCATTTCTTTATGAACATTTTCAGGAGTTATACTAGGATTTAAAGCCGCAGCTTTACCTGCTTCATACGCCTCTTTAGAGATTTTATCTGCATGTTCTGCACCAATATACTGCTTAACTTTTTGATGAGCCGCACCTGCTTTCATAGTTTGTATTGCGTCAGGTTTCGTCCCTAAACCAGCATGTTGACCCATAGCAAAAGAAACTTTATGTAATTCATCTTTTAATTTTTGGTGTCCTTCAGCATGTCCTTTATCAAATCCTTTATCTGAAATCTTTTGAGCTTCTGAAGCACCTATCAAAGATGCTAAAGTGTTCATATGCGTAGTATGCGCAGTAAGTATAGAATGATGTGGCTCGTCGCCTGTTCCAGCCGCCATACCCTTACTATGAGCAGCAGCACTTAAATTATTGGTAGTGGTAGCAATTACAGCATCCTTTTCAGCTTTATGTTGCGCTAATCCCTTATTCTTAGATGTTTCAACTGAATCAGTTGTAAGAGATTTTAAAGTAGCTTCTGATAAAATAGGTTTAGCCCTATCATGAATAGCCATCATTTTAGCTTTATTAGCGTCATGTGTAGCCTGAGAATAAGGTTGTTGACCAAAACCCCCATTATGACCTAATGCATAACCATAAGTATGAGCAGCCGCAGCTAACTCTTGTTTAGCTTCTTCTTGAAGATTTAAAGTACCATCTTTCATACCATGTTGTAAGAAAGTTTCCCGCATAGCAATAGCTCTATCATTACCAATAATTTTAGCAGCTTCTTCAAAGTGTTTATTTAAAGTTTTTTCATGTGCTTGGTGTTCTTCAGGGGTTATAGCTGCCCCATAAAAGCCATTACCATACGTTTTAGCTCTCCCTAATTTATCAGCAGAATTTTGAAGATCAGTTGTTACTTTTGCTTCCTTTTTTAGTTCTTCTTTACGTTCAGTCTCCCCTACTGCCATCTTTGCAAGTCTCATAATATTTAGCTGAGAAGCAGATACCCCTAAAACATGTAATTTAACTTCATGTTTTTCACCTTCAGCCCTCAAATCCTTCATTTCTTGAGTTTGTATATTTGTTTTTTGATAATCAGCAGTATTACGACCACGCTGATGCCAAATTTTGTTTAACTTTTCAGTTAATTGCTCTTTTTCAGATAATACATGTGTAACAGGTTCAGCAGGCTTTAATTTTGCCGCTAAAGGTAAGGGGGAAGAATCTGGTAGGGTAGTAGCCCCCTCAGATTGTGCAGCTAACGGCAAAGGATTATTTCTACTACGTGCTTTAAATGGTAATTTAAATTTACCATCAGTATGATGTTGCTTAGCTAATTCATTCATCGCCTTAGCTACAGGTTCCCCTAATTTACTAATAGCATGTGCCTCTATAGCAGTATGCTTATCTATAGCATCAGGCATATTGCTTGTATTAGCTTTTAATACTCCATGAGCAGCTTCATACAAAGCATTTTTTATCTTAGAAGGAGTATCTAATTTTTTTAATCCATGTGGATCATCAGATGGTGTAGTTATATTATTTGACCCATGAACTACTTCAGGAACATTCAATGGTGATGCAGGTATTGGTGCAGGTGTTGGTGCAGGTATTGGTGCAGGTGTTGGTGCAGGTATTGGTGCAGGTATTGGTGCAGGTATTGGTGCATGTGTTGGCGCAGGTATTGGTGCAGGTGTTGGTGCAGGTGTTGGTGCAGGTGTTGGTGCAGGTGTTGGTGCAGGTGCAACGTTATGGTTATTTACTGAAGCTCTACCTAAAGCTAAATTTGAATCATGAACTTGTCTAGCGTTATTTCTACCATGTACAGCTTCTACCGTAGCTCGTAAAGAAGCTACTTTAGCTCTTAACCCAGCGGGGGGCGTAGTACCATTAGCAGCATGTACACCCATAGCATGAGCAGCCGCAGCTAATTCATCTCTAGGACTTAGATTATGTTGCGCACGGTGGTCATAAACGTGTTGACCCGCTTCCAAATGCCAATGATTACCAGTTAATCCATTTTTTAAAATCGTTGCGTACATTATTTAAACCTTCTTAGCTTTTAGAATTAATTTCCAATGGGTACCTAGTAAATTTCTATGAGGGATAAATGTACCCTTCTCTTCTTCTTTAGTTACTTTTAATCCTAGATATTTGTCTAATCTATATTTAGCCATAGACGTTTTTTGAATATCCATGACACCAGCCCAACTAGAATCTTTTAAAAGTAATTTTACAAACGAACCTTTAGAAGAATCTTTTTTAATATGCTCTTCAAAAAGTTTATCTAAATGCGGTGTTTTAATATCAGTTAATGCCCAAATAGAATCTAAACTTTTACCTTGTAACACTTTAGTAATAGCCTTAATTTCTTTAGAAGCACTAGCATTTAATTTTACGTTACTTGTTACTTCAGTTAATTTTTTTTGAGTTTCTTTTTGATGGAAATCTCTATTATCTTCATCAAAATAACTAAAGCCATATTTACCCCATGCATAACCACCACGATCTATGTTTGCATAAAGAACGATATGACTTAATCCTAATTTTTCATACAAGGGTATACAAGATTTAAATAACTTTTTAACTAATCCATTGCCTTGACTGCTAGGATCAACTTCTAATCTTGAATGCTCTACACCATGATTACCAAAATCTAATATTCTTTGATAATCTAAAACTTTTTCACCATGAACTAATACAGCCCCCCGAGATGCAAAATCAACAGTTCTAGCTTTAGTATCTATATTTAATTTTAAATTTCCGACATTAGTATTAGTAACCCCATCTTTACCAAAAAATGCCCTTAAAAATTCATGAGGGTGTAAATTAGGAGTAACTGCTTTCCATTTTTTAGACATCTCTAACGCAGTACCATTAAATTTACAACCATCCCTTTCAAATTGTTTAAAAACTTCATGAATATCTTTAGGGTCAGTATCATATACCCTAGATACTTTAGATTTTTTATTTAAATAGGTTTCAAGATCATCCGTATCACTGCCATCCGTATCACTGCCATCATCATAATAAGGGTCATCATAATCTTTAGGTGCAAAACGACCTCCACCATGAGAGTCTCCTGCCCCATAATGAACATGATTCCATTTTAAAATAGAAGAGTAATTAATTAAATTAAAAGAAAACATTTTAGCATAAAATAAAATTGAATTTTAGGCTAAAATAGTCTTCCTAATTAAATGGTAACTATATTTTTATTTATTACCTCAGTAGGCTCAATATAGCTTTCTATTGTATCTAGAAATAAATCAACCTCATCAGGGTAAAAATTACTAAGCCATGTATTGAACGTAAAGATAATACAATATACACATAATATCTTAAATAACTTTTTACCAAGTTGTCTAACTGTCATATGTGGTTTAGGTGCAATTACTTGCAAGTCATTGTTTTGCATGATTATATTGTACCTTAAAAATATGAATTGTCAATGATTAAACAGCAGTATATCCATAGGCTAAAAGGTGTTTACACGGTTTTCTTGACCCATTTTTAGTATGCATAGCCCAACCTAAACAACTGCACCTCCCTAAAGATAAATCAACCTTATAAATTTTTTTACCATTACTAGATGGCACATCAATAATAATTGGTTTTCCGTTAATTAACGGCACATCTACAGAGCCCTTAGCATAAACTCTCATAATTAATCCTCATTTGCGATAAGCTTACAATCTTCAAATGCTTCAGACCAAGCATCATCTTCATTATCGAAAATACTACCTTCACGATTATAAGTCTTCCACTTATATTTAACAACCTCATCAGTCTCGTCATCGCTATATACTTCAACCACTTCATAACCCCACTTTACATGTTGGTTAATCTCTTTTTGATACTCAGTAATTTTTGTCATTTACAACTCCATTTTTGTGTTCAATGAATGAATTATAGCATAAAAAAATACGTTGTCAACATTTTATTTTTGCAATTACTTTCATGATGAACTCCGTTTCATTTAAAACCCCCGAAGGGGGGATTTATTAAAGTGGTGTTATATTCATAGCCCGTAGATTACGCTTCACGTTATGCAATGCATGTTTATCACCAGGCGTAGACGAAACTGTCATTGTCAATTCACCTTTTTTGAATATGAAATGCTTGTTATGCCTGATAAGAACAAAACCGTGTTTTTCAACATACTCGATAACGCCTTTGATTTCTTTGCTTGCCATTTTGAACTCCGTTTCGTTTGGTAAGGCTTTATTATACACGTTTTTTAGCGTTTGTGCAGGTTTTTCAAAAATAAATTAAAAAAAAAGCCCCGAAGGGCTATTATTATTGATAATTATAATCAGCATACTCGTCGTCTACATCGCTGGTTACTACTACTTTTTCAATAGGCTTAGTAACCCTCTTTTTTTGGTCTGAGTATAGTTTAACTAACTCTTGTTTCCCTTCCTTATTACGCATGATCATGTCAGCATACTCTGAATTACTGCTATGTAGCAGTTCACGAGCTTCTTTAATAATCCTAGCTGTTTCCTCTAATGATGTAGGATGTTCCAAAAACAAACACCCCTCTATATCACCCCCAAAAAAATTAAACCCTAACGTCATAATTTCCCGTGGTAACATTTTGAACTCCGTTTCGTTGAAAAGCCTAGTATAGCACACTTTTAGCGTTTATCAGTGTTTATTTTTATTTTTTTGACTGTGCTTTATCATGGTGAGGGGACTTATTTTAGCAATTAACAAACATTGAACCACTGATTTTAACCCCACACTTTTTCATCGGCCCGATGTCCATAGGGGTATCCTTTTGACGTACTGGCGTATTGTAGTTTACTGTCTTACCTACGGTATTAGAATCTAACCATTTAACTTTTTCGTTAGACGCTGTATCATTTGGACATGATGTATTAGTGAATACTGTTTTACCATCGGTAGTAACGCACTTAAAAACTGCTGCATTAGCCAGTGTGGATACCAAAGACATAAGAATAATAAAAGATTTCATATAGCACTCCGTTTCATTTATTTTATTTATTTTTTTTTGTCTAAAACTTGTCATGGTGGAGCGTTCTATGTCCTAAATCCTCGTACCATGACAAGTTTTAGACAAAAAAAATCCCCTATTTGGTGGAGTTTTTTTACATTTGGAATATAACGATTTCAGGATTTTTAAATTTAAATTCCACTACTGGATACCAGAAGCTAACCAATTGAATGACGCAAGCAACGATACCGCAACGAGTTAAGAAAATACCTGAATTGCCAATAAAAATTTTTATAACGTAAAAAAGCCCCATTACGGGGCAAATGATTAAACCGAGGGTAATTATTTAGAAACAGAAACTAATCCATTTTTTGATATAGTTATTAGTAAGCTATTATCAAGACTATAGTTTAGTGGGTAGTTAATAGTATTACTATTAACTTTTTCATAAACATACCCGTTACTTGTAAATATAATCTCGTCTGTAACATTAAGAGTTGTACCTTTATATACTTTTGCATATAATATTTTAATTTTATTTGATTTAATATATACTTCAAAACCCCCCGTAAAATTTGGCTTAAATACAATTTCGGTATTACGCTTAATAGCTTCCATTTTAGCAGTTAATATGCCTATACGAAAGTCATCTGCAATAGTATTTAACTTTGACTTATGAAGTAGACCCCCTAATGTAGATACTGAAAGAGTTAATAGTATACCTAATACTACTAAAGAAATAAGTAGTTCTATTAACGTAAATCCAGTTTGTTTTTTAAACACATGAACCTCCTATAACCCAGCAAGACTTGGGAATATTATTTATTGTAGATTTATGCTGATTATTTTGATTAAGGGTAAATACATGATTAGCTAAAGTATTTAATCCAGTCATAGTAATAGTGTATTTTGATCCAAAAATAGTATTAGTCCCAGCAGGTTCAATAACACATTCATACTTAAAATTAGCAGTATCTTGTGTACTAATCCCGCAAGCAGTATCTTTATTATAGACCCCGTTATCTTGTAAATACTGTTCCATTTCAACACCAAAAAAAGATAGTTGAGTAATACCCTCAAATAACCTACCCCGGTTAACATATTGAATATACGAGGGCAGCGCGATACTAGATAGTATCCCCACAATAGCCACAGTAATCATAAGCTCTATAATCGTAAATCCAGATTGTTTAAACTTCATTTTGCAATCCTTTAATAAAATGAAAAAATGTTAAAAAGAATGTACTAAATATCTTTAGTAGTAACTAATTTTGTATAGCTAATAGTATTATTTTCCCCTTCTACTTTTATTGTTATTCTATAGAATATATTTCTACTACTATTAGGTTCAGGTTTCTCTGTTATAACTATATTAATATCTGGAGTATCAACTAAACAATAATATTCTAAATCACTGGTAGCTATATTATTACTACTGCATAATCTTTCTATAACGAAATACATTTTACTATTTTCAATAGTAATTGAATCTCCCCAATCAATATCATCAGATGTACAATCAATATCTTTAATTGTTTTAGAGCAAGGAATATCATTAAATAGTTTATGTTGCACTGAATAATAATGGTTACTATCTTGTTCTAAATCTGGTAAAGAATCTAAAAAGTTTATAGCGTAAATACTACCGATATCGCCCACTTTCTTAGCCTTTTCTTTAAAGGATAATGCTCCCGCATTAGAGGATGCCATTACCGTACTACTATATAGAGACACTGTACCAAAAAGCATAACTGCCAAAATAATCAAAGCAAATAAAAGAGAACTACCCTTTTGATAATTTTTCACACTGCACTCCGTTTGTTGAAAGACTTTATTATACACGCTTTTTACCGATTGTCAAACCTTATTTAAATTTTTAAGTGGAATAATCGCATCTAATTGTTTATATCTGTAACATTGCCAATCGGTATTATTACTTATAGTAATAGGCGTATTATCTACGCTAGATACAGGTTCTATGTTAGTAGTATTACATACTCCATTTATTTTACTATTTTTAACATTACTACGAGCAATTAAGATAACTCGCACAGATATTATCTCTTTAGTATCAATATCACTATTAGCAGGTTTGAAAATCGTAGTAGCAATAGTAGTATTATTAGGAGTGTTAGTAGTAGTGTTAGTCCCAAAATAGGCACGCATAGCTACAATATCCTTAGCCAATACTGTAGTAGTTTTTGCTATAGTATCAACTACTATTAAATTATGAATATCTTTTTTAGGATCGCTATCAATGCTATATTTAAGATTCTTAAAATCAGAAAACCCCCTTAATTTTGAATTTTGCGGTATATTTTCTGATTTTAGTGTATTACCTTTAAAGGTATCTACAATAGTTATAGAACTTCCTGTAACGCCACTAATAGCCGATAATGTGCAACTACTATAATCACTACTATTAGAAAACCCTAGCATTAGATTTTTATTAAGAAATGAATATATATACTTGGGAGCTAGGGTAGTTGTATTTTCAATTGAATCAATACTGGTGTACGCAATACCTGTATCAGATACCCCATAAGTAGACATAATAATATCTGATCCAGATAAATCTTTAATTATATTAAAATTCTTAGTGGTTCCTGTATTACTCCCTTCAGGGGTATATATTTCATCCGAAGCTTGCTTAAAATTCACACTAGAACATTCATTTACCCCGTAGCCACTCATTTTAATACTATCAGCTAATTCTCTATAGGTATAAGACAAATTATCAATAACGTTATTATTACCAATTGTAATTTTCTTTTGGGACAAAATTACTTGGAATGTACTAATAATAGTTAATATAACTAATAAAGATATTAGAATACCTACCATTAGCTCTACAATAGAAAAACCACGTTGATTATGTTTCATAGCACTCCATTATTTAATACACTCATTATTACTGTTTTTCAGGGATATAGCTGATACGCTTAACTAAAGATGTTACTTTATGTGAACCCTCACCCCAAGTTATAGATAGCTTTAAAACTTCATTAACAACCTCAGATTTAAATTGTATGTTTTTAGCCCCTTTAATTGTCTTTAATTGTTGAAGCCAAGTAATAAAATACTGTGTAGCACAATCTTGATTTTCTTTATAACATGAATAATCCACATTACTAGCTTCAATAGCTCCAATTAAACTAGACATATACATAGTAGCTTCTAATCTAATTGAATTAACATTACTTTTAGCGATCATATTAGCTTGAAAAGACATCGAACCTAAAGCCCCAAAAGAGAAAATAATTAAAGCTATTAACGATTCTAATAGCGTAGACCCTTTTTGATTTTTCATACTGCACTCCGTTAATTGATTGTAGTGTACGCTAAATTTAGCTATTGTCAACAACTAAATTTAGCTATTAAAATTCTTTAGCCCCAGCTAATGTTACGCTTTTTTATAGGTTTAAAAATAACAGTAGGTGGCGTATCTACTACTGGTGGTGGCGTATCTACTACTGGTGGTGGCGTATCTACTACTGGTGGTGGCGTATCTACTACTGGTGGTGGTGTAACTACTACTGGTGGTGGCGTATCTACTACTGGTGGTGGCGTAACTACTACTGGTGGTGGTGTAACTACTACTGGTGGTGGCGTAACTACTACTGGTGGTGGTGTAACTACTACTGGTGGTGGTGTAACTACTACTGGTGGTGGTGTAACTACTACTGGTGGTGGCGTAATAGATAGCGTAACTGAACCTGGCAAACAAGGTGAATCTCTATAATAGATAACCCCCGTTGAAAGCCTACACTTATAAATAGCGGCACTAGCTGATAACGCACTAAAACCCAAAACAACCGCCACTAGATAACGATATTTCATCTTACACTCCGTTTCGTTGAAAAGCCTAGTATAGCACACTTTTAGCGTTTATCAGTGTTTATTTTTATTTTTTTGACTGTGCTTTATCATGGTGAG
>JFJP01027180.1_pt1 | contig 17638 bp, 6 predicted proteins | sample 431651 | NCBI WGS metagenome assembly JFJP01 (sample SAMN02602958, study PRJNA72255) | Microbial mat metagenome, whole genome shotgun sequencing project. | biome: fresh water; feature: sink hole; material: water; isolation source: purple microbial (photo- and chemosynthetic) mats found in...
AAAAATGAATAAAATACAGAGTTTTTGATAAAAATCATTAAAAAAAACAAATTTTTAAAGAGTTTTTTTAAAAATAAATTCAAAAATGACTGATTTTGAATTCAAGAAAAACGATGAGTTTTTCAAGACAAATTTCTCGGAAATTATCGCAGAACTATATAGAATATTGAAATATGTAATAAAAATAGAGAAAGCCCCTAATGAGATTCTCCCAAAAATTTCAAATTCCCTTGAAAATCTGGACAAAATTCTCAATGAATCACGTGAAATTCTTGAGGAAATCGAAGAAAAAAAACAACAAGTTAACGATTATCTTCAGAATTCTCAGAATTATAAGGATTCTTTACAAGCATACGAAGCGTTAAAACAGGCTTATAAGCAGAAATTCATTGAAAAAGAAGGTAAGATCCTGATTTTAGAGCAAGAAAAAGCTGATTTGGAGAAAAAAGCTTTAATTTTCGAGAAAAAAGCTTTTGATTTCGAGAAAAAAGCTTTAGATTTCGAGAAAAAAGCCTTTGATTTCGAAGGTATTTTGAAGGAAAAAAGGGAAATTATTGATAAATTTACTGAGGAAAAAGAGAATTTAAAGAAACAAATAAATAATTTCTCGAGTTTAATGAAACAAATGAATTTAGAAAAGAAATATGAACAAAATTCTGGCCAAAACAGTGTGAATAATAGAGAAATCGAGCTGAAAATCTGCGAAGTTCGAGAGGAATTACAAAGGACCAAAGAAGAATATTGTAACAGATTGAGAGTAAAGGAACAAACAATCGAGAAAATGCAAAGGAAAATCGATTTGTTGGAAAAAGAAAATGCGATGAATGAAGATTGGCTTTTCATAAAAGAAAATTTACAAGAAAAAAAAGAGAAAACTGAGAAAAAAATAACGAAAATCAAAGGAAAATAGCAGGAATGATATAATTTTATGTATTTTTATCAAAATTTTACTTATTTTTAGAAAGAAAAAAAAAAATTTCTTCAAAAAAAACATAGAAATAAAAAAAATAAAAAAAAGTTGTATTTTTCTTTAAAATACACAAATTTCTTTGTATTTTTATTAGTATTTAAAAAAAAAATTAAATCTTTTTTTGATGAATAATCTCCAAGAGCTGGAAAAAGTGACAGATTTTGTCGAAGACAAAGGAATCGACGAGAAAAACCTGAATAATGCTCTTTCTGGCATCAAAGGCAAATCGAAGATCTCATCAGACGATTTCAAAATCAACGAAAAAGATCTCGAATTTATCATTAAAGAGTTCATGTTCGAAAAACCTCGAGCTTTAAAGGTCTTAAAACAAGCCAAAGGAGAGCTAAAAAGAGCTATTCGTCTGATAATTGAAGCTTGATCCCAATAAAAAGCGAAGAAATAAAGGCTTTTTCTAATAATATAAAAGAAATTTTAACAATGAATTTATTAAAAAAATGGAAAAATCAATGTTTTTTCCTTTAATTTAATGAAAAAAAACGATTTTTTTTATATGGAAATGCTTTAAATAGTGATATTTATTATTAATTCAATTTCTGATTTTTTTATTTTAAATACAAATGTTTTTCATCTAAACTATGCTGAAAACCCTCGAACTCCCTTTCAATTTCTTTTAGAACGCCATTGGTATTTTTCTCAATGATTTCCTCCTTCAATCCCTTGATAATCTTTTGCATATTGGCTCTTTCTTCAATGGTTTTCATCTTATTTATCCTCATATTATTCTCCTGTAATTCAAGTTTTTTCTTCAATTCATCTATTTCTTCTCTACTTTGAATGAATATCGCATTTTCCTGTTGATTTATCGTATTTTTTTCAGAGATATGATTGAAAAATTGCTGATATTTTCTCTCGAGATGTAAATAACGGTCTTTCCAGCGTTTTACTTCTATTTCTCGTGTTTCTATCTGTTCTTGTTGATTTCTCACCAATTCCTTTGGAAAAACAGAGGGTTTTGGACCTTTTATAAGGTTTTTCTGGATTTTCTGAGAGAAATTACCAGTTTTTGACTCTATTTCTTTGATTTTTTTATCGCATTTCTGTTTTTCTATGAGTAAATTCATTTGAAAATTCTGTATTTCTTTTTCTTTTATCGTTAAAAGCCTTTTTAACTCTTTATTGGCTTTACGTAAATCCTCCAGATCTTCATCAGTTTTTTGTATCGATTGGTCTATTGTGTATATTTTCTTTGAATTTTTCAAAGGATTTTCACTATAAAAGAACTCTTTATTTGAGAATTTCTTTGCAGATTGGCTTATTTTTGGCATTTCTTTCAAAAAATCCTCCTTTATATCCACTTCGCATTTATAAGCCTTTATCTTATAAATAATATTCCTTTGTTCTGTTGAGAAATCAGCGAAAATATCAAAGAAATCCGGTTCTTTAGGACTATTAAGGATTTGGATCAGCGAATCCTCAAAATTCTGATGTTTTATCAGATTTTCCTTTAATTCTTTTATGTTTTCGTTCAGAGTTTTCGCCCATAGTGAGTTTTCTTTGTAATTTTTCTCTAAATCAGTTATTTCTACTGATAATCTTGTGTTTTCTTGCTGAAGAAAACCCGTTTCTGAATCAGAAGTACGATTCAGCTTACTCTCGCCGAAATCAAAAGAAATCGGACCTCTTTGTAAAGAATTCTTCGTTGTTTGAGCTTTTTCTCGCAATTCTCGAAGTTTTTCAACACCGATTGTCTTATAACGACGATGAAAATAATCACTTTTTAAAGGGTTTTCTTTCAATTTTCCTTGTTCGAAATAATCAGAATTTAATGGAAAAATCTCAAATTTATCTTCATTCTTATCGAATTTATGAAGGTTCTCATCATTTGTGTCAAATACCATGGATTTCAAGTCAAATTTCATGGTTTTTTTCTCAATTTTCATGTTTTCTTTCTCAATTTTCATGTTTTTCTCATTTTTTGGGTCAAATCTCTCGATGAAAATTTCGTTTAAAGGCTTAGGTTTCTTGAGAATTGAGCCTATTTGCAATGATTTTCCGAGGTCATTTTCAAGCAGACTGACATTATCAATGATTTCTAAGATATGAGTTTTCAAATCAATTCTCCAAGAGGCTAATTCATCGATTTCTTTCATATTTGGAGTGAAATTCAATGATTTTTTCAAATAAGAGCTTCTTTTAATTTGCATTTGTGAGTCTTTCATTATGGATAATTCCTTTAATTTCTTCGAAAATTGCTTGATTTTCTTGAGTATTTCCTGATAATTTCCTTCATATTTCCTTATTTCCTGCTTTAAATCCTTTCCTTTCATAATTTCTTCAGAATATCGCTGTTTTAACACCTCATAAGCTTCTTTTATCACATTAAATTGATTAGAGAATTCGCTTTCTATAAGAAAATCCTCTTCGTAAAGAACATTCGGATTTGTTGATAAAGGTGCAAAAGTTTCGGATTCACAGGTTAAAGTACGGAAATTATTGGATTTCTTCTTATTATGATTGAGATTTTTAGTAAATGTCGTGCTTTCGGTTCGTAAATTCAATGTTTCCAGATCTTTTTCCTTTAAAAGCTTATTGTCGTTGATTTCTTTGAAAAAAGGCCTATTATTATCAAATTCCTGCAATAAAGGCTTATTTCTTTGAGAATTTTCGAATTCTGCAAAAATGATCGAGAATTCTCCTAAAGTTTCAAGTAAATTCTTTTGAATCTCCTGAGTTTCTTTCTTTAAATCCTCTTCTTTTTTTATTATAAAATCCTCAAAATCTCGTACAACTCCTGTTTTAAACTTCTCCAATTGTGTATTGGTCTCTTGTAAAGCTCCTTTTATAAGTTTATTCTCTATTTGTAAATCAATAAATCCTTTAATATAACCAGATAATTTATCTTTTAATTTCTTCACGATATTCTCGTTATTCATGTCTTTTCCTGATAATTCCTCCAATAATTTCTCCAATTCCTTTTGAAAAATCCCTAATGAAGCTTCATTCATAACAATTCTCCTTCGAAAATCCTTTAATTTCGCTTGTAATTCAAACTCTTCATCATTATTTTTCCTCGAAAATGTTTTTTCCTTCACGAATTTCTCAAAGAATTTCTCTTGATTTTCCTGTATTTTTCTGATCATTTCCTCGAAAACTCCGAAGTTTTTTCCTTGATTTTTCTTTTCTAAATTCTTTAAAAACTCAATTTCTTGATTAAATCTCTGTTTTTCGAGCTTTAATTCTTCACAAATCTTCTTTAAAAACTCGCATTCCACGTCTTTTTCCTTTAAAAGTTCTTGATAATCCTTCTCTTTATTCATAACTTTCATCAATTCGATCTGTAAATCTTCTAACCCCTTCATAGTTTTCTTCTTTTGTCCATCCATCTCATTCAATCTTCTCCTAGTTTGAACCAATTCCTCATCACAATCCTGTAAACTTCTTAAAGCCCTTTCTTTTTCCTCTTCAGTAAGGTTTTTCTGTTGTAAAACAGCCAGAATCTCTTGTATGCGCAAATGAGCTAAATCAAGGTCTTTTTTCGTAAAATTGTATTGATTTTGGATTTCTTCAATAATTTGAAGATATTTAGATAATTGGGCTTGTAAAAGAGCCTTCTCTTTCTCAGAAAGCTTTTCGGTGGCCTTGTGTTCTTCGAGGTTTTTTAATAAAGCTGATAGGTCCTTTTTAGAGACAGAAAGCTCAGAAGCCAGGGTTTTCATCTTTAGAAGCTCTTTTTGGAGGGAATTTAAGAGAAATTCACGTTCTTTTGAAGAAGTTTCGGAAGAATTAAGAGAATTTAAAGTATTTTCGAGATTAAAAGCAAGATTTGTGAAGTTTTCCTCAAATTCCTTGATCTTTTTCTGAGAGAATTCGTTAATTTTTTGAAGAGATTTATAGGCTTTTTTAAGCTTTTTTTGTATTAAAGAATGAGAATTTGCAATATTTCTTTGAGAAATCAGGGTTTTTTGAATATCGTCATAATTTTTGAGGAAATTCGCGAAAAGAATCTCGTTTAAAATGAGATTTTTATTGATGTTTTCAGGGGAATTATCGCATTTGATCTGGGATAAAGCCTGTAACTGTTGTGCTTGTGTGGTTTCTTCAGAGTCTAATATCTCTAAAGCCTTATTGTTTCTTTTCTGTTTTTTTTCGATTTCTACTCTAATTTCCTTATAATTCTTCAATAAATTGCGAATTTTCTCGCTTTCTTTTATGGCAATTTTTTCCGAAATTCCTTCATTTTTTTCAGTAAATTCTTTAGAATTATGGGTAATTTCTATTGATTTCTCCAGATTTAAATTTCTTTGTGAAAAATCATCACTAATTCCTCTTTTTATCAGTTTTCTCGTTTTTTTTTTAGGTCCAAAACCTTCGAAAAATCTCCCAGAAGTCCTTTTCCTTTCAATAATTCTGGTTTTTTTGTCTTTAATTTCTGGTAAAAGAAAGGCAATATAATACAAAGCCTTATTCCTTTGTTTTTTCGTGGATAAAAAACTCTCATATAAGGTTAAATACTCATTAAAAGCCTGGTTTATTTGGAGGATTTTGGCTTGTAAAACGCGAGATTCTTCAGAATTTACACCATTTTCCTCAAGAAGGAGGTTTAAATTCTCATAGGCTTCTTTCAAAGATCGTAAAGCTTTATCAGTAGCGTCTTTTTCACAGTTTTTATTCAATAAAGTCTCTAAACAATGCTTCATTTGTGAATCTAATAAGAAAAAAGCTTGGTCTTTTGTGAGATATTTAGCCTCTAAAGCCTTGAATTTCTCAGAAATATCATGAATTTGTGATTCCTTTTGGAGAATTAACTGCTTTTGATTAGAAATTTCATTGAGATTCTCAAGGATTTCTTGGTTTTTTGAAGAAATTTCTGAGGTTTTTATTTGTAAAAGAGAGAGAAATTCGGAGTTTTTCTCGGAGAAATCTCGTAGATTTGCTTCTTTTTGGAGAATATTCTGTTTTAAATCTTCGTTTTCTTTGTTTTTTTCGAGCAATTTAAAGGAAATTATTACGATTTCTTCGTCTTTTTCCTTGATTTTATTAGTATTTTTCACGATTTCTTCTTCTAATTTCTTGATTTTTTCGGAAAAATCTCGTGTGATCGCTTCTTTTTTTGATATTTCCTCATTTTTAAGCTGGATTTTCGTGGAAAAAACCTCACTTTTTTCAAAGATTTCCTCTGTTTTTCTTTGTAATAACCCTTCTAATTCGTCAATTTTTTCTTTAAAGCCATTCCTTTCTAATTTTATATTTTCTTTCAAATCGAAATTCTCTTTGATTTCTTTGATTTTCCCTTCTAAAATCTCCTTTATTTTCGTGATTTCCTTCTCTTTTTCTTCTAAAACCTCCTTTATTCTGATAATATCCTTGTCTTTTTCCTTTAAATCCTCTTCTTTCTTTAATAAAACTCCTTTAATTTCTTCAATAAAGCTGCCTTTTCCCACGATTTCCTTCTTTAAATCCTTCACTTCTTTCTCTTTTTCTACTGATAAACACTCAATTCTTATATTTAATTCCTTTAGAATCCCCTCTTTTTCTAATAAAATCCTCTTAATTTCTTCTATTAAATGAGCTTTTTCGAACAAATCGCTTCGTAAAATCTCAAGATCATGAGCTTTTTCCATATTAACAAGCTTCAATTTATCAATAAAATCCTTAATAATCACTTCTTTTTCTATCAGATTTTCTTTCAAATTAGCAAGAAATTCGTTCTTTGATTCCAGTTCTTTTCGTAAATTATCAAGATTTAGAGAAATTTCTGAAGAATTTAATTGATATTTTCTTGTCAATTCCTCAATAAATAGCTCTTTTTCGACGAGTTTTCTTTCGAATTTCACTATTTCCTGTGTTTTTAGTGAAGATTCTTCAGTTTTTTCTTTGATTTCCTGAGATTTTATCAAGGATTCTTTCTTTAATTCCTCAATAATCCTCTTTAATTCCTCACGTTTTTCATTAATAAATTCTTCTTTTTCTCTGAAATTTTTTTCGAAATTTTCTTCTTTTTCCTTAAATCCTTCTTTAATTTTATCAATAAAATCGTCTTTTTCTTTATATTTTTCCTTTATTTCTTTAATTTCATCTTTCAAAACCGTGATTTCCTTGTTATTTTCTTGTTCTTTTTCTCGAATTTCCTTCAAAAGATTTTTTTTCTCTTGTATTTCCTGCTTTAAAACATCTATTTCTTGTGATTTTTCAACCAAAATGACATCTCTTAACACTTTATTCTCTTGTGTTTTCTCATGTAAATCATGTATTTTATCGATAATTTCATCAGATTTCTCTTTGAGTTTTTTGTCTAAATTCTTTGTTTCTTCGTCTTTTTTATGAAGAATCGTTTGTAAAACCTGAATTTCTTCGTTTTTTTGAGCGATTTCGTCTATCATTTGCTGAATTTCTTCGTTTTTTCGCTTTATTTCAGAGTTTTTCATTTGGATATCATTAATTTTTTCGTTGATTTTTTTATTGCTTTCGGTTATTTCAGAGTCTTTATTCAGTATTTCCTTCTCTTTTTGACGAATTTCACCATCTTTTTGAATAACTTCCTCTTTTTCAACTTCAAACAAGGCACATAAATTCTTTAGATTGTTCTTTATAACCTCGATTTCTTCATTTTTTCCTTTAACTTCTTCATTTTTGCTTTCGATTTCTTTAATCAAAATATTGATTTTCATTTCTTTTGCCTGAATTTCCTTATTATTTTCCTCTTCTATTTTTGCAATAAATCTCTGATTATTCTCCTTTAAAACCTCAATTTCTTCATCTTTTCCTTTAATTTCTTCATTTTTTATTTGAATATTCTCCTTTAATACCTCAATTTTCTTATGAATTTTATCAGTAAATCTCTTATTACCCTCCTTTAAAACCTCAATTTCGTCATCTTTTCCTTTAATTTCTTCAATTTTCTTATTAATTTCATCAGTAAATTTCTTATTAGCCTCCTCCTTTAAAACTTCAATTTCTTCATCTTTTCCTTTAATTTCTTCAATTTTCTTATGAATTTCATCATTAAATCTCTTATTACCCTCCTTTAAAACCTCAATTTCTTCATCTTTTCCTTTAATTTCTTCTATTTTCTTATGAATTTCATCATTAAATCTGTTATTACCCTCGTTTAAAACCTTGATTTCTTCATCTTTTCCTTTAATTTCTTCAATGTTCTTTTGAATTTCATCAATAAATCTCTTATTACCCTCCTTTAAAACCTCAATTTCTTCATCTTTTCCTTTAATTTCTTTAATGTTCTTTTGAATTTCATCTTTAAATCTCTGATTATCTTCCTTTAAAACATCAATTTCTTCATCTTTTCCTTTAATTTCTTCAATGTTCTTTTGAATTTCATCAATAAATCTCTTATTACCCTCGTTTAAAACCTTGATTTCTCCATTTTTTACTTTAATTTCTCCCTTAATTTCTCGAATCTCTTCACATTTCATCTGAATTTCTTCATTTTTCCCTTTAATTTCTTCATTTTTCTCTTCAATTTCCTCCAAAAATCTCTCCATTTCCTGCTTAACCCCCTTCAATTCCTCCTTTAATTTCTCGATAATCATCTTACTAGCGTTTTCCAGTTTTTTTAACGCTTCTTCTTTGAGTTTAGGCTCCAACTCGCTATTCAAAAGCGCTTCGATAGCCTCTTTTATTTGATTTTCTAGTTCTTTTATCTTTTCTTCAGAACTTTTGATTTTTCCTTCAAAAACCCTGAGTTTTTTCTCAGCCTTTTCCAGACTTTCTTTTGAAACCATCGAGTTTTTCGTTCCTTCTATGATATCTTTCATTAAAATCAGCTCTTCATTCGCTGTTTTCAAGTCTTTTTGCAGTTTTCTCAGTGATTCCTCCTTTAATTTAGGATCTTCTTCTAATAAAGCCTGAATAGCAGCTTCGATTTGTAGCTCTAAATCAGCGATTCTTTCATTAGATTTTTTCATTTTTTCTTCAAATTTCATTAATTTCTCCTGTGCTTCCCTCAAGGAATTCCTTGAGACTAAGTCCTTTAATTCTCCGATAATTTCTATGCCATTTTCCTCATCTTTTTTGAAGAAAATATTGAGAATTCGCTTCAAATCAATGGAATTTTGAAGATGCACGTCTATTGGCAAGTTTAAATTGAAAAGCTCGCTGAAAATCGGCGATATTTTCATCATTAAATTCTGAGAATCTAACTCGATTTTCTGCAATTTATCCTGTAATTTCAAGAAATTTGTCTCCAAATCACTCTCAGATACTGATAAAGGGTTATTTAAAGCTTGTTTTGCTGCTGATAATAGCGATAAAACACTTGATTTTATGTTGTTTTCCTTCAGTAATCCCACTTCTAATTCTTCTAAAGTTTGTAAAGTTTCTTCTTTTAGCCTATTATTCGCAAAAGACTCCACTTTCAACAGGTAATTTTCTCGTAGAATTTCTGGGTTTTTATCGCTAAAAAGCTCGTTTTTTTCTATAATTCTTTTCAAATCAAGGATTATCTCATTTTTATCTGAGATTTTCAAAAATTCATCGACTTTTTCACCGACTATTTTCTTGAAACTATTGAATTTTTCGTTTTCTACTCTCAAAGCCTCGTTTTCATATTGTAAATCCTTCAAAACTCCGAAACTTTTTGGTTTTTTCATCGAAAATCCCCATGCTTTTTCTTTTAATTTATCGAGTTTTTCGACCTGTTCATTCATAACGATGCCAAAACTCGCTTGTTTATTTTGCATATTCTTCATTTTTTTCGAGCTTGGTGATGCGGATGGGCTTTCTTGTTGATAAATCAGTTCATTTTGTGTGAATTCAGGAATATCACCAAGAATTTCCTTCAGTTTTTTCTCGTAAAAAAACATCAATTTTTTTAAAGAACTTAATTCAACAAGGGATTCTTTGTTCTGTAATTGGGAATTATGAAGCTCTTCTCCGATATTGGCGAGATTTGTATGCATATTCTCGGTTAAATAAGTGATTTCCTCGTTAGTTGCCTGTAATTCACTGTAATTGACATCTAATTTCTCGATTTCTCCTTTCATTTTCACTTCATTGTCCTTTAAACAATGAATTTCCTGTTGCATTTCTCGCATTTTCTTCAAAAAACCATCATTTTCTGATAAATTCTTCAGATCTTCTGGCATTTTCTCAGCTTCTTTTATAATTTCTCCAAAAAATCGCTTTTGTTCTTCATTTTCGCTCGAATTATTCAGAAATTTTTCACTATATCCTTTCAAAGCTTCGACTAAATCTTGGCTTTTTAACTCATAAAGACAGATTCCTTCTTTAAATTTCTGGTTTTCTTCAAGAATTTCTTGCCATTTTTCGAGTAAATACCCTTGGGAATGTCCTTCTAAAGACTTTTGTAAGAGTTTTTCTGAGGTTCCTAAAGCTTCTTCTAGAAGAAAAAGCTCATCTTCTGGTAAAATAGCTGAAATTCTTCGAAGGACTTGTTTTGTAAGAGAGTCTTTATACGCTAATGCGTTTTCGAGATTCGAAATTTGCTGATTTAAAACAGATTTTTCTTCAGTAAATTGCGATTTTACACACTCATTTTCAGCAATTTTATCACGTAATTCGGCCAGAATTTCCCATTTAGAAAAACGATTTTTTTCTAAGTTTTCTTCAGAAATTAGTGAAGAATCTATTGATTTTAGGGCTTTTATTATGAATTCTGAAGAATTTTCTGGATTTTTTATAAGAGTTTGAAGGTTTTCATGTTGGAAATCGAGGATTTCCTTTAAAACGAGGTTTTTTTGCTGGAGTTGCTGTATAGAAGAGCAATTTTTATTAGGAAATTCATCGATTTTCTGTGAAATTAAATGAGAAATCGAGTCGAAAGTGGTTAAATAATGCTCATTCAGAAGCTCAACCTTTAAAACTCGTTGTTCTGGCTCAGAAATTCTGGATTTCTTCAGTAAATCCCCATAAGAAATATCGTTTTTTTGCATGTTTTTCTTGCGATATTCGAGAATTTCTCGTGTTTCTTTCAAAAGAGCTTGGAGAAACTGGATTTCACTGAGAAATTTGGTATTTAAGGCATCTAAATCGGTGTTTTTAATAATCAGTGATTGTATTTGATTTTCTAAAGAATTTATTTGATTTTCTAAGGAGTTTTTTACATTTGAAAGATTTTCTTTTTGTTTTTCCAGATCGCTATTTTCTTTTTTAAGGGTTTTTCCCTCATTTTGCAAAAACTCTTTTTCTTCTTTCAAAGTGACATTTTCACTAATAAATGACTCTTTTTCGAGTTTTTGAGACTCGATTTCTTGTTGTTTGGCTTGAATATCGTGATTTCTAATAGCGATTTCTTGCTTGAATTTCTCGATTTCTTCTTTCATTACCTCGATTTCAATGCTTTTCACTTCGATTTCGCTCTTCGATTGTTGAATTTCTTGAGTTTTTTTTAATAATTCTTCAGTTTTTTTTTCTATTTCTTGTGTTTTCTTCGAAATTTCTTCGTTTTTCTGAAGAATTTCTTCCTTTATAAGAAGAAATTCTTCCTTTTGTTGATGAATTTCTTCATTTTTGGCTTGATCTCCAGCCTTTGATTGCTGGATTTCTTCTTTTTGTAAGAGAATTTCTTGTGTTTTCTCAGCGACCTCTTGTTTAGAAAGTTCGATTTCTTCATTTTTAAAAAGAATTTCTTTGTTTTTCTCTTGAATTTCGAGTTTCAACTCATTGATTTCTTGAGATTTTAAAGTAATTTCAACGTTTTTATCAACAATTTCAGCCTTTATTTGATCAATTTCGAACGTTTTCCAATCAATTTCCTCTTTTTGAAGCGAGATTTCTTCTTTATAAAGTGAAATTTCATTGATTTTCTCTTGTATTTCTTCTTTTTTTCCTTCAATTTCCTTGTTTTTCCCCTCGATTTCTTCTTTTTTCTTTTGAATTTCATCAATAAAACCTTTAATTTCGTCTTTAAAACCCTTAATTTCTTCAATTTGACCTTCAATTTTCAGCTTTATATCGTCGATTTCTTTTTTATTTTCTTTGATTTCTTCTATTTTTTTGAGAATTTCCTCTTTATTCTTCAGAATTTCTTCTTTCTGAGCCTTATTTTCTATAATAAAACCCTGAATTTCTTCGTTCTGAGCCTTATTTTCCTCTTTCAAAGCTTCGATTTCTTCTTTATGAGTCTCTAATTCAATAAAATTTTCTTCTATTTCTGTATTTTTCTCTTCGATTTCTTTCTTATTTTCTTCGATTTCTTTAGTCTTTTCCTCAATTTCTTCTTTGAGTTCTTCAATAACCTCTTTCTGTATCTCATTTTCCTGCTTTTTTAACTCTAATTCCTCTTTTAACTGCTCGATTTCCTGCATTTTTAGCTCTAAAAACTCTTTAACTCTCAGTAAATTCTGACTTTGTTCTTCGAAAAAGTCTTTTTCAGACATTTTCTCTTGAAAACCCTTGTTTATTTTCTCTTTCAACTGCAAATTTTCCTTTCTTAATTCCTCAATTTCACTTTCTAAACCAACGATTTTCTTCCTAAAAACTTCGATTTCTTCTTCAAAATTTCTTGTTATTTCACCAAATTTCTCTTGAAAATCAGCTTTTATTTCCTCATTTTCTTTTAAAATCCCTTTAATTTCTTCTTTTAATCCTTGATTTTTCTCCAATAATTCATTATTTCCTCCTTGTGCATCCTTCACAAAAGCCTTAAGTTCTTCGATTTCTATTATTAAGCTTTTTTCCTTTTTATTTAATTCTTCTATATGAATAACTCCTTCTTTTGCTTCTTTCTTATAATGACCTCTTTCTGTGTATAATTTCGTGATTTTCTTATTGATTTCATCATTTAATTCCAAAGGAATGCTGATTTCTTCAAGTTTTTCTTCAATTTCCTTCAATTCCGAAGCAATAGAAGGAGCTTTTTCTCGTAAATTCTTCAGTTCTTGAGCTAAATCTAATAGATTTCCTTCATAAATTGCGATTTTTTTCTTTAAATTTGTGTTTTCCTCCTGCAAATCGATGAAATAAGCGTCGATTTTCTCTTGAGAAATGGCGATTTCTTCAGTTTTTTCAAGAATTCCTTCAACTTTCTCTAAGGTTTCTGTAATTTCGATGAATTCTTCAGATTGTTTTCTAAATTTTCTCATTTCTTTATTTTCTTTCAAAGCCCTTAAAGCCTCTTGATGTAAAGCCTCTCTAAAAGCCATTTCTTTCTTTAAATTCTCAACAATTTCCTTAAATCCTTGAACTTCTGGCTGTAATTTCTCAAGAATTCCTTTTAAATCTTCATTTTCCAAAGAAATCACCTGTTTAAATCCTTCTAATTCTTCAACTTTTGCTTTTAAAATCTCAATATTTCCGAGATTCTCTTGATGTTTTTCTATTAATTCGAGTTTTTCTAACCGTATTTCGTCAGCGCTTTGTTTTAAAAGCTTATTTTCTTCTTTAATTTCTGTGATTTGATTTATGGCTTCATGTAGTTCATCTCCTAATCTCTCGATTTCCTCTTGATCGCTATCCATTTCACTTTCTTCCCCTATTTCCTGTGTAATTTTATCGAAAAAATTGAATTTATTAGAGTTAGCAGCCATCGCAGTCAATTCATTGATTAAAGGCTTCATAATAAGACTGGATTTTCTCCTATAAATATCATCATCTTGCTTCAGCTTCTTGTATTGAATATCTAAAGCATTCATCTCTAATTCCTGTTTTTCCTTCATTTCTATCAATTGATTCTGGAAATTCTGTCTCATTTGTTCTATATAGTTCTCTTTCACTGATAACTCCTTCTGTAAAGCCTCAATTTGTATTTGAAGCGACTGTTTGATTTCCTCAATTTTCTTATTATCGCTTTCCTTTAATTCGACTTTTTTTATGAACCTTATCTTCTCGTTTTCGATGATTTGTATCTCTTTTTCATGAGCTTCACGATTTTCGAAGATAATCTTGTTCAAAATCTCTATATCCTTTGTATATTTGTTATTCATCTTCAGGACTTCATCAGGATCTACAGCTTTTTTTATCTCTAAATCATCCACTTTCTTATTGATGTTTTCGAGCTCTTTCTTATAGCTTTTCTCCTTTAATTGGAAGCGTTTCTCTTGGCTTTCAAGCTGGTTCTTAAGCCCGTCGATCTCCTCACCGTATTTCAGTAAAGCGTTATGAAGTTCGTTTTCTCGATCTTTGCTTTTCTTCAGATAATCATCTAGTTTCGATTGGACTTCTTTATTGATTTCAGCTTCGATATTCTTCTTTTTTTCATTTTGCACGATTTCTTCCTTTTTGATTACCTCTGATAAAGACGATAAACGATCTCTTGTAATATCGCGATCCTTTAGCACTTCTAATTGTGTAGCCTCGATTAATTGGCTTTTAACTTCGATTTCAGATAATTTCTTCGTTAATTCAGTTATATGCGAATCTTTCTCCATTAAAGCCTGGATCGATACTTCCTTGAAGTCTGATAACTCGCCTTTTTCTGTGTGCAATTCCACGAATTTCATGTATAGCTCATCATAAGTTAAAAGATCGTTTTCTTCCATATTCGAAAGGAGAAATTCGGAATGGGGCTTCCAACGATGTTCGAGTTCTTGGACTTTAGAATGAAGAAGAGATATTTGGAGGTCTTTCTCGTCGAGAAGAGTTTCTTTTGAATCCAGAAGCTGGTCTTTTTCTTGGAGACGTTTCTCGAGATTCGAGAAATTCGACATTATCTGCTGAGTGTTATTGCTCATTTTTATGAAATTTTTACTTGGTTTTACTGTTATAAATTAATGGTGGTTTTTTTTTTTATAAATGAATTATTTAGAAAAAAATTGGAATAATTGTAATCGAGAAAACTGAAAAAATTTACTAAATTTGGTAGATTTATTTTTAATAAGAATTTATTAAGAAATTTCGTTCATAAATGAATAAAATTTAAATTTTCCCAGTGAAAAACCTAAAAGCGTTTTTCTGGATTTCCCATTTAATTTCTCTTTGAAATTGCTTCATTTTCCTTTGTTTTGTTTTGTTCTTGCAGAAAATTAAATCAGTTTCATCAAGAAAAACAAATATTCTTCGAATTTAAGACATTAAACAATAAAAAAATTGAGAAAAACAATCAAGTTTTCTTCTATAATTTGTGTTAAACTTTTAAAGTAATCAATATTTTTTTGAAAAAGAGACCTGAAAAAATTAATCTAATTGATAGTTAAGAGATAAAATGAAAAAAGGAACGAAAGTTTTTTTAAAATTAACAATATATTGATTTGTCAAGAAATTTATTTATTTCTAAAAATTTAATAAATAATTTATTATCCGCACTAATTTAAAATAAAATTGATTATTATTTTACAAATGAGTGACCAATTTCTGGAATTGCAACCTGCCTTGGTGCTTAAATTCATGAAAAAAATATTAAAAGATGATCAATATGTAATTTCCAGTAATCTCAAACTGAAGTTTTCTCGAACTTTAACGATTTTCCTACATTATGCTATGTCGATAGCCTCTCAAATTTCAAAAGAAAAACATCGAAGCACTGTTACGATTGAGGATTTGAAAAAAGCTTTTGAGGAAACTGGCTGGGATGAAGAGATTTTAGAGGCCTTGGATAATAGAGTTTTAGGATTAGGGCTAGAATCGACGAAATCCAGAAAAAATCCAAAAGAAAATGCTGAAGAAAATAATAATAAGAATAAAAACTCCGAAGAAAATCCCAATGGATTTAATGAAATCGAAGAAGAAATAAAATCTGATAAAGAAGAAAAAGAAATAGAAGAAAAAGATGAAAGTGAAGAAAAAAAAGAAAAAGAAGAAATCAAAGAAATAGAAGAAATAGAAGTAGAAGAAATAGAAGAAATAGAGGAAAAAGAAGAAAAAAAAATAAAAGAAGATCTTTTTTAAATTTCAAGCATTTTTTGATTAATATTTAAATTTGAGGGGTTTTTTGTAATTAACAAAGTTTGAATTAAAGTTATTAATAGACATAAATAACAAAAAAAATGGAAAGTTTTTCATATTTTAGTTATTTTGCTGAAGGAATTGCGATATGTTTTTTTTTAAAGTCAATTTTGATTGCGAGCCTTTCGAACTTTCCTTTACAAGACTTAACGGCTCCAACTCTAATTCTGTTTCCTCCTCTATTACACTATTCCTTTGTTCTATTTCAGTTTTTCCGCCTTATAAAGATTGAATAGATCACAGTTTCATTTAAAAACCTTTACGAGTCTTTTTGAATTTGGAAGAATTTTCGTTATTATTAAGATTAGCTGAGTTGTTTTTCCCGTATAAGTCATTTTGATCGAATTCTCGTAGAAAACTAAAAAATTGTTTTTACTTAAATAAAAAATACCAGGGTAAAGTGTATTCTCGATTTTATTATCAGGTTCTAAAAAAATATTATTGTTATAATTCTTGCTTTCATTTCTTTGTAGGTTCAACGATTCAAAAAAAGCATTAGTATTGTTATCAAAACTAATGCTTGAGGACTCCTTTTGTAAATTGAACTTCTGATCTAAACCAGCATAATCCTGACTAATTTGTGGACTATTTTTCTTTTGAAATTCTTCTTGATTATCTAAAAAAAACTCATTTTTTAATCAATCAATGTAAATATACAGGAGCCAGTGGTTCTTCCACCTATTGTATACGCGTTATTTGAATTTTGATTCTGAACAATGGTGACATTTGCTGGTCTGGTGATATAAATAGGTTGATGATGAGAATTATTACTCGGAATATGATCCTCTGAAAGGAAATCGATTTTATCATAATTATAGGGCGGTGATATCTGGATAATCGCATCAACAAGACTATTATAATCGTTATGATATTGCTGGTCAACTAATTCTTTGGATTTCATTGAGTATTTCTTATAGATTGCATTCAGTTTTTTTGGTAGAAATTGTAATGAAAATGTATTTCTTCGAATCCAATTATTAAAAACATGCAAGAAAGGAGGGAAAATTGTGGTTAAATGAGCTTCATACATCTCCATTTCTCTTTGATCATTGAGGTATTGCTATTTTTGAATTAATTTAATGAGGAAATATTATTGTTATTGTTAGTTTTTAAATCAATTTATGAAGAAATATCTGATAAAAACCTTGATGGCATAGCCTGATAAAGTGAGGTATAAAAGAATAGTTTTAAATTCATAAGGATCAAATATTTCACTAAGATTCAGGAAATCAGGAAAATTATGAGCTTCCTCCTTTAATTCCATATAACTCCACTCGTTTTGTTCAAGAAAATAACTCCAAAAAGTTGTTTCCAAATCATTGAACATGAACTTCTTCAAAATAGTCTTAAAAATCTTCAACAGAGGATATTTTGTAGCGATTTTTGTTTCTGAAATCGGAAAAAGTAAAAAAAAAATTATTGTAATTAATGAGTTATATTTTACGCTTCTTATTTAGAATCATCTTTCGAATATACCCTTCAACTTCTTGAGAAAAGCCTTCGTTTGTGAAATCGGAGACTTTTGATTCATATTGTAATAATAGATGATTATTTTCTTTTGGTTGAGGAAAATCTGAACTTATGTATGGGCTTATATGAATAATTATTTAATTTATTTCAGAAAAGTCAGGGTTTATACTTAAAAATCTCATTTGGTGAGTCTCGGCTTCTATAGGAAACCTGATCTTTAAGCTTTTTTAAGGATAACATGTTGCTCTTTGATTCTTCACTTTCATCGATTTCCTTCTTATAGATAAAAGTTGTAAAAGAAAATTAGCGATTTTTAAGGAAAAACTTTTAATTTTGGGGCAAAAGTGCTTTTGAAGACGAGATTTGGATCTTCTTCATTTG
>JFJP01011284.1_pt1 | contig 17635 bp, 12 predicted proteins | sample 431651 | NCBI WGS metagenome assembly JFJP01 (sample SAMN02602958, study PRJNA72255) | Microbial mat metagenome, whole genome shotgun sequencing project. | biome: fresh water; feature: sink hole; material: water; isolation source: purple microbial (photo- and chemosynthetic) mats found in...
TCAATAAACCGCAATCTGATGCCCAGATTTTGCAGGCGGTGGCGTTGGCGGGTAAATATAATTTTCCGCAACTTAAGATGTATTTCATGGTGGGGCAGCCGACTGAGCAGGAGGAAGATGTGGCGGCGATTGCTGATTTGGTGTTGCAAGCACGCCAACTTTTCCCCCGTAATATCGCCATTAATGCCACGCCTTACGTGCCGAAAGCGCAAACGGCTTTTCAATGGGCGGCCATGATGCCTGTGGAGACGATAGAGGAACGGGTTAAGTATTTGCAACAACGACTCAATGGGCAAGGGGTGACGGTGCGGAGTGATAGCCCGACATGGTCGGCGGTGGAGGGAGTGTTGGCGCGGGGCGATAGGCGTTTGGGCAAAGTTTTGGCGCGCATGTCGCAACTGAATTTGCGGGAGTGGTTCAGTGCGCTGGAAGCGGAGGGTCTCAGCCAAGCTGATTTCTTACGGGAACGTGACCAAAAAGAGTCACTGCCCTGGGATGTGGTCAATAGTGGCGTGACCAAAGCCTTTTTTAGTTGGGATTTGCGCCGCGCCCATCGGCTGGATATTACGGCAGCTTGTCCGCCTGCGGGCTGCCTCAAATGTAACGCCTGTGATGAGGCTTGGGCGTTGCGCCCCGATTATCAAGCGGCTCTCGGCCCTAACTTGGGCGCGTATGCCAATGGGATTATTCCGTTAATCAGTTAGGCGTTAGACCAATAGGAGATTTTCCATGTTAAAATTTTTTAATACGGCTGGCCCCGTGAATGACCGAGACCATTATTGTTTACCCCCATTGACCCGATTCGATTTGGCGAGCCTTGAATCTTTAATTGCCCAAAAGAAATATTTTGTACTTCATGCGCCCCGCCAAACGGGGAAAACCTCCTCCATGTTGGCCTTAATGAAATATTTGAATGAACAAGGGCAATATCATTGTCTCTATGTGAATGTGGAGATGGCTCAAACGGCGCGGGAAGAGGTCGAAGTAGGCATTAAGACCGTCTTAAATCAAATCGGTTTAATGGCTCAAATTTATTTGAATGACTTTGTTCCTTCAGAATTATGGCCTGATATATTGCATCGGGTGGGCGGTCATTCTGCCCTGCATGAACTTTTATTACGTTGGGCGCAACATAGCCCTAAACCATTGGTGCTGTTTATTGATGAGATTGATGCCTTAGTCGGAGATACCTTAATTTCCGTGTTACGACAATTACGGACGGGGTATACCCAACGCCCCGCCGATTTTCCCCAAAGTATCATTCTCTGTGGGGTTAGAGATGTGCGCGATTATCGGATTCACTCCGCTGCCGAGAAAACGATTATTACGGGGGGCAGTGCTTTTAATGTGAAGGTGAAATCGTTACGCTTGAGTAATTTTTCGGCGCAAGATATTGTGACTTTGTACCATGAACATACTCTTAATACAGGGCAACTTTTTGCGGAGGGAGTGTTACGATATGTGTGGGAATTGACGGAGGGGCAACCCTGGTTGGTCAATGCGCTGGCGTATGAGGTTTGTTTTGAGATGACGGCGGGGCGTGACCGCACTCAGCCGATTACGGTAGAGATAATTAATGAAGCAAAAGAAAATTTGATATTACGGCGGGAAACGCACCTTGACCAGTTGGTGGATAAATTGCGCGAGGAACGGGTGCGGCGGGGGATTGAGCCAATTTTGGCCTCAGAGTCTGAGCCTGAGAATCTAAATGAAGATGACGTACAATATGTCATAGATTTGGGGTTGATTAAGCCCACGAGACCGTTAGAGATAGCGAATCGGATTTACCAAGAGGTGTTGCCCCGCGCCCTAACTAACACGACCCAAATGACCATTACGCATGAAACGGCTTGGTATGTGACAGCAGAGGGGTTACTGGACATGACGAAATTGCTGGCCGCGTTTCAGCAATTTTTCCGTCAACATTCGGAACATTGGCTGGAACGGTTTGATTATAAAGAGGCTGGGCCACAGTTATTATTACAAGCCTTTTTGCAACGGATTGTGAATGGTGGGGGACGGGTGGAACGGGAGTATGGACTGGGCAATAAGCGCACCGATTTGCTGCTGATTTGGCCGTTGCCTGTGGCAGGGTCAAATAATTCGCCCTATAGTCATTCTCAACTTGCTGTCATAGAATTAAAGATATTACATTACACCTTAGAAAAAACCATCACTGAGGGGCTGAAACAAACCTGGGAATACATGGATAAATGTGGGGCGAAGGAAGGCCATCTGGTCATTTTTGACCGTACCCTCGACAAGCCCTGGGCCGAGAAACTCTTTAAGCGCAAACGGACTCACCGCAAACAACCCATTCAGGTTTGGGGCATGTAGTTTGTCCTAGCCCATAAAGGAATTTTATCTGCTCAAGATAGCTATTTCTAATTCTTAATTCCTAATTCCTAATTAACTTTTATGCGTACTTTCATTGCGATTGAACTCACTCCTGATAGCCAGGCCGCGCTGACCAAATTACAGGCGCAATTAAAAGCCACTCTGCCACCTAACATGGTGCGCTGGACGGCTGTGCCGACTATTCATTTAACGTTACATTTTTTGGGCGAAATTGAGTCTAAACAAGTGGCAACGGTGGCGGAGGCCATGCAAGCGAGTGCTGCGACCATGCCCGCGTTTACTTTACAAATCGCGCAATTGGGGTGCTTTCCCAATCTAACGAAACCGCGCATTGTGTGGGTCGGTGTGGCGGGGGAGGTGCCGCTATTGCAACAATTACAATTAGATTTAGGTCGCCGCCTGCAAACGGCCATCAATTTTCAGCCTGAGAGCCGCGCCTATTCGCCTCATCTCACGCTGGGGCGGGTGAAAGATGGTGTAACACCATCAGCGTTGCGCCAACTCGGTCAAGCCATTGAGTCGCGTCATCTCGGCCATTTAGCTGATTTACCCGTGACCGCGCTCACCCTCATGCAGAGTGAGCTGCGGCCTAGCGGCCCGATTTATACGCCGTTGGCACATGGGGCGTTGGGGTAAGACAACGGTATAGGTTGGAGTGTCAAAATTTCATTTTGACAGCGAAAATAAAATTTTCGCACTCCTGAAAAATTTCCTACTGGAGTCCGCAATCCTTTGCGGGCTGTCCGCAAAGAATTGCGGACTCCTACTTTCCATCACCTCAAAATTTATAGATGGAAAAGTTTAACTCCTCACTCATAACGCTTAAAAATAGTCAGTCTGGCGTATTCATGGTATACTTGCTCTATCAAATTGTTGAAAAAGTGAGTAACTTTTGACCACCAAAGTAATTTTTATGGGAACGCCTGAATTTGCCGTTCCTAGTTTGACCGCCTTAATCAAATCTTCAGCCTACCAATTGGTGGCGGTGGTAACTCAACCTGACCGCCCCAGTGGGCGCGGCCATCAATTAACCCCCTCACCCATAAAACAAACGGCGGTAGCGGCAGGTTTGCCGATATTACAGTCTGAAACTTTACGCCCGCCTGAGATAGTGGCGCAACTCGCCGCGTTGCAACCTGATGTAATAGTCGTGGCCGCCTTTGGGCAGATATTACGTCAGGAAGTTTTAACCATGCCGCCGTTTGGTTGCGTGAACGTGCATGCCTCATTGCTCCCCCGTTGGCGGGGCGCAGCCCCCATTGCAGCCGCGATTCAGGCGGGTGACGCTGAAAGCGGTATCACGCTGATGCAAATGGACGTGGGTTTGGACACGGGGCCGATGTTGGCAAAACGGGCAATTGCCCTGCGGCCTGACCATACCACTGAAAATTTAACCCATGAACTGGCTGAACTGGGCGCGGCGTTATTGATTGAAACGTTGCCCGCCTGGTTAGCAGGCCAAATTATCCCCGAACCCCAAGATAATACTCTCGCCACTTTAGCCCCTCGCCTGAAAAAAGAGGCGGGGGCGATTGATTGGCAGCAATCTGCTGTAATAATTGAGCATCAAGTGCGGGCCTTTCACCCCTGGCCTGGCACGTTTACAAGTAGTTTACGCGGCGCATTTAAGGTATTACAAGTGGCTTTAGCTCCCCATGTGACCAACCCTTACCCTGACCAACCTGGCACAGTTTTCAAGCATCAAAAAGAGGTCTACGTTACAACGGGTGAGGGTGTATTGCATTTAATGACCGTTCAACCTCCCAGTAAGAAACCCATGCCTGCCATCGCCATGCTTAATGGACAGCCTGAATTATGGGATAAACAATTAGGAATTAAGAATTAGGAATTAGGAATTAGAAATAATAACTCTAATTCCTAATTCCTAATTCCTAATTACAAATGCACGACGCGGTTAATTATTGTCTTAATATAAGTAATGCTGGCATGGATTTTCTTAAGGTATTAGAAAACCAAATGAGCATTATTGCCGATATTAGCCGAGCAGATATTTTGCTTTATGGGCGTAAATCGGGCAATGAAGGGGTGGTTTTGGCGCATGCCCAACCCCGTTCCATTGCGCGAGTCTATAGCAAAAGCCGCGAGGGGCGGATTATTGATATTAAAGCACGCCCCGAAGTGTTTGAAGCCTTAACCAATGGGACACACCAAAAAGAGGTGCGTAGTTTTATTACGGAAGGTGCGCCCGTAGTGCGGGAGGCGTTCCCAGTCTTTTATCCGCCACCGTTGGGGAGTAATTGGTCTAAACAAGAGGCGAAAATTGTGGCGTGTGTGTGTGTGGTGACGAATTTGATTGAGCATGAGCGTCATCGGCTGCGGAGTCAGGTTTTTAGACGGGCTGTGGAAAACATTCAAGCCATGATGATGCGTGGGCGAGTGTTAGGGGCAGATAAATTAACCTCTTTTGGTGAGCAAGATGGGGTTATTTTTGTAGACAATGACGGAATTATTCGTTATGCGAGTGGGATTGCGGCGAACCTGTATCGGCGGATTGGCTATCGGGAAACGCTGATTGGGCGGCACTTGTCGGAGTTGGAGTCAATGGATGAGGAGCTGCGGCAAGCGGTTTTAAGTGAAAGTGTTTGTCAGGAAGAAGAAATGGAAGAAAATCACCGTTTCTGGGTGCGTAAGGCTTTGCCCATTTTTAGTTATAATGCGAATTATTGGGATTGGTCTAATTGGCTTGATTTTAAAGCGACTACCGAAAAGTGGCATGGGGTATTAATTACCATTCATGACGCGACGGACATTCGCCGCCAAGACCAAGAATTACGCACCAAGAACGCCATGATTCAAGAGATTCACCATCGGGTGAAGAATAACTTGCAAACTATTGCGGGGCTAGTGCGAATGCAATCACGCCGCACTAAGTCGGAGGAAGCTAAAATGGTGTTAGATGAAACCTTACACCGTATTCTGAGTGTGGCGGTGATTCATGAGTTTTTGTCTAATGAAGACTCCAGTATTATTAACATTAAGGAAGTAAGTTATCGGATTATTCATCAATTTAGGCAAGGCATGTTAAGCCCTGACCAGCACATTAATTTGGAGCTAACGGGTGAGCCGATTTATTTGCCCGCCCGTCAAGCCACCGCCTGTTCCTTGATTATTAATGAATTATTACAAAATTCATTAGAACATGGCTTTGCGGATAAAAAAGAGGGCTTTATTCGGGTGCATTTGCAAGACAGTGGCGATGAAGTTATCATTAATGTTTTAGATGATGGCGATGGTTTGCCAGATAACTTTAAGCTCGAACAAACCAATAGTTTGGGCTTACAAATTATCAAACTTTTGGCCGAAGGTGATTTAAGAGGTAAAATCCAGCTAGATAAAGGTCAGACGGCTGGTTTGTCAGTTAAAATTATTTTTCCGAAAATTTTATTTCAAGGGGAACAAGGATGGAAAGAACACGTATCATCGTAGCCGATGATGAGGCTATTGTTAGAACGGATTTGAAGGAAATGTTGACCAGTTTGGGTTATTTGGTCATCGGAGATGTGGGCGACGGCCAAAGTGCGGTCAATTTAGCCCGCGAGTTAAAGCCAGATGTCGTCCTTATGGACATTAAGATGCCTGATTTAGATGGCATTGCGGCGGCTAAAATCTTGACGGAAGAGCATATTGCGCCAGTGGTATTACTCACGGCTTACAGCCAAAAAGAGTTAGTTGACCGCGCCCGTGAAGCAGGGGTGGTAGGTTATTTAGTGAAACCTTTCCGCGAGTCGGATTTATTGCCCGCGATTGAAATTGCTCTCGCTCGTTTCAAGGAGTTTAGCGCGATTCATCAAGAGGTGTCTGATTTGCAATATGCCCTTGAAACCCGTAAGTTAGTGGAACGAGCCAAAGGCATTTTGATGGATACGCAAGGGTTAGATGAACAAGTTTCCTTCCGTAAAATTCAAAAGATGAGCATGAATACCCGCAAATCTATGAAAGAAGTGGCAGAAGCTATCATTTTGGCGCACCAAGCAACCAAACAATAAAGCAAGGCGTGGCTACAACGAATTTAGAAATAAACGAATAAAAGACTCAGTTAGTCATCCGATGACTACCCCCCAAATCTTGAAATACTGAGACTCGATGGCTATTTTGGAGTGCAACGCTTTAGCTTTGCGCCACCAAAAATGAGCAAAGCTGAAGCGTTGCACTCCTTTCGCTTATTTCTTCATTCGTTGTAGCTTTTTTAACTATGACAACATTGCGTATTGCGCTGGCTCAAATCAATAGTACGGTAGGTGACATTACGGGCAATGCGGCCAAAATGATAACCTATCTGGGGCGCGCCCAAGCGGTGCAGGCCAATTTGGTGTTATTCCCTGAAATGTCGCTGCCAGGCTATCCACCTGAAGATTTATTGCTTAAACCTGATTTTACGGCCGCGAATCGGGCCGCGCTGGAAAGTTTATTGCCTCACACGCATGGCCTGACGGCGGTGGTGGGGTTTGTTGACCGCCAAGAGGATTTATTCAACGCGGCGGCGGTGTTGCATGATGGACAATTGGTGGGGATTTATCACAAAACATTTCTGCCTAATTACGCCGTATTTGATGAAGACCGTTATTTTGCGGAAGGCAACACGCCCATTTTATTTACTATTCCCTCGGCCAACCCCACCACACCCTCCATTACTTTTGGGGTAAGCATTTGCGAAGATATTTGGTATCCTGCGGGGCCGCCGCAGGCTCAGGCGGCGGCAGGTGCAGAATTATTGCTTAATATATCGGCCTCGCCCTATCAAAATGGCAAAATTCAATATCGTGAGCAGATGATGTGTGTGCGGGCGATTGATGATTTGGCGATTGTGGTTTATTGTAATTTAGTCGGTGGGCAAGATGAGTTAATATTTGATGGCAGCAGTTTGATTGTCGATGAGCGCGGCCAGATTTTGGCGCGGGGTAAATCCTTTGAGGAAGATTTTATGGTGACGGATATTAACATGAGCAATGTTTTTCGCCACCGTTTAAGCGACCCGCGTCGCCGTAAGAGTAATTTTCCCTCAATTTATAACGATACATTTCAACGAATTATGTTGACCACGCCCTTTGACCGTCAACCTAAATCGCCCTTAGAACCTGCCATGGCCCCATTGCTTGACCCTGTTGAGGCGGCCTATAAAGCCCTCGTTTTGGCAACGGGGGATTATGTGCGGAAAAATGGCTTTCAGAAAGTTGCGCTCGGTTTATCAGGCGGGATTGATAGCTCATTGGTGGCGGCGATTGCGGTTGATGCGTTGGGCGCGGAGAATGTGATTGGGGTTCTCATGCCGTCGCGCTATTCCTCTGACCATTCTAAAAGTGACGCAGCGGATTTGGCGGAACGGTTGGGCATGCGTTACGAAACCATTGCGATTGAACCCGCGTATCAAGCCTATCTGGAAATGTTACAAACGGTTTTCGCGGATACTCAACCTGGCGTGGCGGAGGAAAATTTACAAAGTCGGGCGCGGGGCAATACGCTCATGGCGTTGAGCAATAAATTTGGCTGGATGATTGTAACTACGGGTAATAAAAGTGAGATGGCCGTAGGGTATGCGACCATTTATGGTGACATGGCGGGTGGTTTTGCGGTGATTAAAGATGTGCCAAAAACGTTAGTTTATCAACTTTGTCACTACCGTAATCAAATAAGTTACGTTATTCCTGAAAATGTCCTCACTAAACCGCCCTCAGCCGAGTTGCGCCCTGACCAAAAAGATACCGATTCGCTGCCTGAATATGACATTTTAGATGCGATTTTAGCGGCCTACATTGAAGATGAATATAGTGTGGCCGAGATTATTGCGGTAGGTTTCGATGAGGCGACGGTTAGGCGGATAATTCAATTGGTTGACCGTAATGAATATAAACGCCGCCAAGCCCCGCCTGGCCCCAAAATCACTTCCAAAGCCTTTGGCAAAGACCGCCGCTTGCCGATAACCAATCGGTATCGGTCGGCGTAAGTTGATCCTTCATGAGCGATAAGCACATTTTATTAGTAGATGACGACAAATTTATACTGACCTTTTTGGAACACACCATCAAAAAATTAGAGCCAAATTGTCAGGTGGTGATGGTGATGACCGGGCCAGAGGCTGTGGAACAGTTGCAACAGCAACAGTTTGATTTGCTGATTACGGATTATCTCATGCCAGGGTTGAGTGGAATTGATTTGGCGAACGCGGCGCGTTATATCTCGCCAGATACGGCGGTGGTGCTGATGACCGCCCACGCGACGGAGCAACTCAGCCATACGATTGAATTGCTGAATGTGAATGCTTACATTCGCAAGCCGATTAATTTGGCACAAGTGCGTAAGGTGGTGGTAGAAACACTGGGCGAACCTGATGCGCCTGAACCCCTTGCTCCAGCGACGCAACAAGAGTTGGAAAAAGAGATTAATCAACGGTTGCAAACATTACGTGTTAATACTGGCGCACGCTTTATTGTGCTAACCACTTTGGGGGGGGGGGGGGTGCAGGAAGTGGGTGCAGTAAATAAAGAGGAAGCCCACCAAATTGCTATGTTGACGGCGGCTAACTATCAAGCGAACCGCCAATTGGTGCATTTGGTGGATAGCCAGCCTGTTTATCGCTCTAGCTCTTTGGAGAGCCAAGATTATGATATTTATACGTATGATATTAACGATGATTTCTTATTGGCGGTGGTTTTTGGCAAAGAAATACGGGCGGGGGTGATTTGGGTTTATACTAAACAGGCTGCCGATGCGCTGATTCCACTGGTGAGCCAACTGGTGGCGGATGAATTTGATGAGGTGATTAGCGTTAAGTTAGCGTTGCGATTGTATTAGCCGGAAGGATAATGTTAGCCATTATAAGGTTTCAAACCTTATAATGGCTTTTTTTATTTTAAGGTAAATTAAACTGACCCAGTGGGACTTCAACGAGGCCATTAGCTACCAACGGGGCTTGGCTGTCGGGGTGGTAGAGGACGATTACGACGGTATATTGCGCGGGGGCTAGATGGGGCGGGAGGGGGAGTAGGTAATATTCATTTACGGTTTCGGGCGGCCAGAGGCTGGTGCCTTGATGAAAATTGTGGCGCAGGGTGCGGTCTTTTTGGGCGACGCGCTTACCATTGGGGGCGATAAGGCGGAAGGAAACTTTGTAATCTACGTCCATGTGACTTAGGGGCGCAAGGGTTATGGCAACGGGTAGCCACGCGCCATGAATGGTTTGGGTGGCAATGTAGGCCGCATCAATCCGTAATAAATTGTCGAAATTAGCGGCCATGGGTTGATTAATGGCGGGTAATTTGAAGGCGGTGGTTTCAGGGTTGCGCTGCCAGGTATCCACGTCATAAACGGGAAAGGATTCATGCTTAAGCAGAGTGGCTTGAGTGGTAAGTAAATATGTTAGTAATTCTTTCTCATCTGCGGCTTGATGTTTGTCGGCTGTCCAGCGAATAACGCGCATGGTGTGGTTGGCGTGGCTGAGGCAGATTTCGGCGTTATGTTCATCAACGGGTAAGTACATGTAGGGCGCGTTGGTGGCGACGGCTAAATTGGGCGGGTGGCTGTAGGGTGTATCAAGCAGGTAATCTATCGTATAATGACGGGCTTCAATGTCGGCGCGGATGTCCATCGGGATAATATAGGTGACTTCTGCTGGGGCATGGGCAATGTCCTCTACTAGGCGCATGGCGTAGAGGTCAACGGGCAGGGTGAAGTCGGTGGAGTGCGGCCAGAGGATGAAAAAGTGAGAAATGAGAAATAAGAAATGAGAAATGAGAAATGAGAAATAAAAAATGAGAGGTGAGAGGTGAGAGGTGAGAGGTGAGTAGTGAGTAGTAATAATTGGCAACTGACGATTGACAAATGACACAGAACTATGGAGGCCAATTGCAAGAAGGGCGTAGGTGGGGACAATTGTCCCTAGCAGGCGGAGGTGGTGGGGCGCGCCTTCAGGGGCGAGGATGGCGGGGAAAAGCATGATGAGCCACCATGTGAGTAATAAACGGTAAGGTGATGGGGTAGGCGCGGTGAGGCTGTGATAAAGCGTAATGATGAGGCCAATGAGAAAAAAGGGGGCTAAATAAATGGGAATGGCGGGTTGATGGGGCAGGTTGACCAGGGGATTGGCATCTCCTGTGAGGCCAAAAAATGTGCCAAGCGTTTCGGCGGTGGTTTGACGTAAGGTGCCGAGTAAATCGCCATGATTCCAGGTGGGGTTGAAAATGGAGACGGTGCTAGAACGGGCGACGAAATCATCGGGATGTTGGATGAAATAGAAAACGAGTGGACTGAGAAAGATGGCTAACCAAAGGTAGTGAATGGCAAGGCTGCACCACGCGGAAGGCACGGAGGCGCGGAAAGAGCTGACAGGTTTTAAAAACCTGTCAGCTCTGGTTTCGGTGATGGTAAAAAAAAGTAATATGAGGGGCAATAAACGGGCGGCGAGGTAGGAGTAGATGGCAAGGGCGAGAAAAAGGGCGGTGGTGGAGGGGCGAAGTGGGAAGTGAAAAGTGAGAAATGAGAAATAAGAGGTTTTTGAAAGTTGGGAGGTCTGATTTTTACGATGCGTCCAAAAGTGGCTCATGGCGAGGGTGGCGAAAAGGGGCAATAGGATGGCGCGGAAACCGAGGCGGCTAAAATGAAGCTGCCATTCGGAAAGGGTGAGTAATAACATGGTAAGTAAGGCTAACCAACGGTTTGTGGGGAAAAGCCGTCGCATGAGATTGTAACTTACGGCAATGGTTAAAAGGCTGATGGCGACGGCAGGCAGTTTGATGGCCAAGGGCTGACGGCCAAGCATGGCGGTGCTAAGAGCAATGAGGTAAGGCCATAACGGTTCCTTACCGCCACCAATCGGCCACCAAATGCGGGGTTCGCCATGCAGGATGTCGAGCGCGGCCACACCACCGCCCGCGACATCGAAATTTAGCCCTGGGGGGAGGGTGGGGAGATAGGCGAGGCGGAGGGCGGTGGCGAAAAGTAAGATAATGAAAGGTGAAAGGTGAGAGGTGAGAAATGAGAGGTAAAAAGTGAGAGGTAAGAAAAAAATCTTCTTATTTCTCACCGCTAATTTCTCATTTCTAATTTCTAATTTCTCACGTCTCATTTCTCACCTCTCATTTCTTAATTATTATGGGTGGGCCGAGGGGGGTATTGGTGGCGGTGTTATAAACAACAATTTCAAAGTGAGTGAGCGAGATTTGGTCAGGGGCGGATAGCTCTAGGGTGTGGGTGTCGGCGATAGTGTCGCCTGGTCGCCATTGGGTGGTGGGCAGGAGGCCGTTGAGAGGCCAGCTATCTTGTTGCGCTAAACGGCGATTATCGGCAGCCAGGGCGCGCAGGGAAATGGTGTAATCGGTTTTAATGGGTGCCAGGGCATGCCAATAAAGCGTAATGGTGGAGGTGGCACTGAGTTGATAACCCGCCAGCCGCATGATGTTTTCTAAACCAATATTAAGTGGCATGGCGGTGGGGGGAATGTCGGTTAAGATGCGCTTGGTATTACGATAGATGTATATATAAGGTACGCCTTGAATAGAGATAATTTTTTCGGGTGATTGGGCTTCATAATAGCGTACTATTTCAGGGCTAGGGGCGAGGCGTTGCCGTTGTGCCAGATATAATACGACATAATCGGCGCGCCAGGCGATGTCATTGGTGTAAAAATTTTCGCCCGTGCCGACGAAATAGGGTAATAGGGTTTGTGAGGGCGTGGAGGCGACATAAAGTTGGGCGGCGTTGGGTTTGGTGTTGAGGTAGGCGGCGGCTTGCTCCATGCCTTCGCCCCAACCCATGAGGACGGTTTCAGCGGCGCGGGCGGGGCCGCCCATGAGGGGATTGAAGTAGGTGAGATAGTAGGGATAGTAACTTATTGTAGGGTAGAGATGAATCAGGAATAGGAGGGTGTAGGCGATAAAAGTGATTCGGGTAGGAGTCCATAATTTTTTATGGACAGCCCGCAAAGAATTGCGGACTCCTGTGTAAATCATCATAAATTCTAACAAACCGTACCAGCCAATCGCGGCGAGTAAGTCTATAAAGGGAAATAACGGTAAGAGGTAGCGGTCTTGCTTTTTGGGACTGAGTTCGCCAAATAAAAGGAGGCTTATGACGAAAAACCACAACAGACGTAAGATAGTGACATGAGGAGTGGTTCGTTTGATAGTGGCGATTAACCCTATGAAAGCCAACCCTAAGCCTAATAAAGTGACGGGCGTGAGGCGAAATAAAGTGACATAAGGATAGAACCATACACCAGGGTTGAGGGTGGGCTGGCCGAAAAAGTAGACGAGATGCCCTTCGTCTACCTTGCTAAAAGTTTCGCTGACCATGCGCTCAATGGTGGTAATGGGCGCGACCCACATGGCAGGCCAAAGGATGATGAAGGTGACGAGGGAGATGAAACCCCAGAAAGTGAGAAATGAGAAATGAGAAATGAGAATGTTTTTGCGGTAATCAATAGCAATGTAGAGTACGGTTAGGAGGATGACGAAGGGGGCCATGAATTGGCCTGGGGCTTTGGTGAGGGCGGCGAGGCCACCGCAGATGGCGGAGAGGGTGAGGAGTGAATAATTAGAAATTAAAAATGAGAAATAAGAAGTGAGAGGTGAGAGGTGAGAGGTTGACTTTTGGGCTGATGAGCTGACTAACTGACTAGCTGACGGGCTGACGGGCTGACAGACTGACCGACTAACTAGCTGACTGTTATAAATGGCAAGGGTGGAGATGAGCATGAAGACGGTGACGGGGGCATCGCCATGCACGACGCGGGAATGGGCTAGGTAGAAGGGGTCGAAGGCAACGAAGAGCGCGCCGAGGAGGGCGACAGGTTCAGGTAAAAGGCGGCGGGTGAGCAGGTAGATGACGGGGACGGCGGCGGCAGTTAAGATGGCGTAAGGCAGATGAACTGCGACTAAAAGTTGGGTGATGTTGCTGTAAAGATAGGTGGAGAAAGGTGGGTAGTTATGGCCTGTTAACGGGGCGAGTAAATATTGCCCTATTAGTCCCAGACTCGTTAGCCAACTTATGGTCACGCCAGGGTAGAAGTGCCAATAGGTGCCGCGTAAATCACCCCGAAGTAGGGCGGTAATGACCTCGCTGGAGGCGGAGAAAATATTGTGGGCTTCATCAGTTGTAATGAAACGGTCTAGGCCAATGACGCGGGGGATCAGGGCAACAACAAATAAAATGAGAAATAAGAAATTAGAAGTGAGAAGTGAGAGGTAAAATTTCTCATTTCTCACTTCTAATTTCTCATTTTTTACTGCTAATTTCTTATTTCTCATTTTTCACCTCTTATTTCTAAGTTGATGGCATTTTCGCCAGAGGTGTCATGGGCGAGAGGCAAGCGGGCGAGGGTGTCTAGTTGGTAGAGGCCAATAAATAATTGGTAATGGTTGGGTGGTAAATTGGTGGGCAGGGTCATGATTAACGGGTCAATCAGGGTTTCGCCTACGCGCCAATGACTGGTGGGGTAGCTGCCGTCAAGGGGTTGGCGGTCTAATTGAGCTACTGTCACACCCTCAGCATTACGTAAATGAACGAAAACGGTGTAATCAGTTGGCATGGGCGCGAGGGTTTGCCAAAATAAAGTGAGTTGGAGTTGGTTGGTTTGGCGGCGTTGGCTGTAGCCTGTGAGTTGAATTGTTGAGCCAAATTGAGCGTTGAGGGTTTGGTCGGGTTGATTGGGCAACGGTTGGCGGTCAGGGTGGGTGAGGTAAACGAAAGCGTTATCATGCGCCCAAAGTTGGTCAAATTGGCGGGTGAGCAGGGCTTGCCAACTGCCCCCAAAGTAGACGGGTTGGCGAATGGAGTCGGTCACATACCACACGCGGGCATGGCGATTGAGGACAGTGTTAAATTCTGTTACAGTACCTAACCAGGGCGCGCCTGCCCAACGGTCTATGGGCGCGGTGTCGCGATTGAGCAGAAATTGGTCAGATTGAAACTCTGCGGTGAATCCGTCTACATGGCCGAGATATAGGGCGGCGGCGGGGCTGTTCATGGTGAGCAGGACATCGCCTGGTTGCCAATTTGCATGGACGTAGGCGAAGGCTTGTTCGTAGGCAGGTTCGGGGGTGTCTAGGGCGAGGCGGAGGGAGGGGAGAATCAGTAATGAATAAGGAATAATGAGTAATGAGAAGTGAGAGGTGAGAAGTGAGAGGTGAGAGGTTGATTGATTAGCTGACAGGCTAACTAGCTGATAGCTGAGTTGCGCGGCGAGGAGGTAGAAGAGGGGGAGATACATGACGAAATAGCGCGGGTTGCGGCGGGAGGAATCGAGGAGGGTGAGGGCTTGGAGGATGATGAGACCAAAGGTAATGAGTAGAAACATGGTAAAGGGGTTAAGGGGAAGGGAATTTGGTGCAGACCGTATAGGTTTTAAAAACCTATACGGTCTTGGCAAAAACTTTGTGGCAAAATGATAAAGCCAGACGCTAGCCATGATAACTAAACTTAATATGGTGATGAGGGTGAGCCAATAAAGGTGGGGAACGCCAAATTGCCGCGCCAGAAATTTTTCGCTATCGGCCCAGTTTAGGCTAAAACTGGTTTGATAGGTAACGGTGGTGATGAGTTCGCTCGAAATGTCGCTACTGTCGGGGCTGTTTAGGGCGGGTTTGCCGAGCGGTTGGCCGAGCCGTTTGATGAAGATTGAGCCGATGATGATGAGAATTAATAAAAGGAATTGGGAATTAGGAATTAGGAATTTGAAGGTTTTAATTCCTAATTCCCAATTCCTAATTCCTAATTCCCCCACGCCCCAGGCAATGAGCAACGGTGGAATGAGTACCAGCGCGCCAAATTGGGTGAGGAGGGTGGCGGCGAGGGCGAGGAGGGCGTACCACCGATAATGGGGTTGGGTCAGGCTGAGGTAGGTGAAATATACTGTTATGAGAACTAAGAGGGTGGCGAGGGCATACATGCGCGCCCGTCCGCCCCAAACCATGCCTTCGGGACTGAGGGCGAAGAGGGCCGCGGCAAACAGGGCGGGCTGTGGGTTGCGCCAAGCGCGCCGCCCCATAACAAAGATGACGGGGATAGTGAAGGTGCTGACCAGTAGACTCGGCCAACGGGCTAACATTAAGCCCCATTGCGCGGCCTGCCATTGGTCGCGCGGGCTGTGGATAAACATGGCGGTGAAGGGGGTCATGAGGTAAGTGGCGAGAAGGCCATGTTCGTAGAATAAGCCCGATGGGAGGCGCGGCCAGCCATATTCTGTAATTTGGCGTGCCGCGAGGACGGAGATGTATTCATCAAAAAAGGGGTGGCTGGTGGTTAGATAGTGTAATCTAAGGGCGAAGCCGAGTGAGATGAAAATGAGAAGTGAGAGGTGAGAGGTGAGAGGTGAGAAATGAGAAATGAGAGGTGAGAGGTGAGAGGTTTTTTGGTTGTTGATTATTTTGGATGTGGGCATGGGGGTTTGCGGTATTTTTTAACGGCAATGGTGAGCAAGGCGACGATTTTATCACATGCGCTTAGACGATGTTGTATGACTTCAGGAGGAATTAAATGTCTCAGTTTGAAATAACGGCTGCGAGTTTCGCGGGCAGAACCGAGCGCGACGCGGAGATAATAGGCATATTCGGGACGTTCTATGCCGCGCCCAAACCCTTCATCTATATTGGCACTAATCGAGTCGCTGCTCCGAATGAGTTGATTAATTAAGGCTTTGCCACGAATATCATCTTTGAGGCGGTCACAATCCTCCCACACCAAATCAAATAGTAAGAGAGCTTTAGAATAAGCGGGGAATTTCCAAATCAAATCGGTTTTTAATTTTTCAGGCACTTCATCTACCCATGACTTATAATTCATCATTTAATCCCCTTCTTATTTCTTACTTCTCATCTCTCACTTCTTACCTCTCATTTCTTAATTCTCTCATACACCCGCACATATTGCTCGGCAATGTACTCCCAGGCAAATTCTTGCTCGGCGATTTTGCGGCTTTCTTTGCCCATGCGTTGCCGTTCATAAGGATTATCAATCAATTGGGTGAGCCGTTCGGTCAGGGCGGCGCGGTCATGGGTGTTGACCAGATAGCCATTTACGCCATCTTGCACCAACTCGCTGAGGCCAGAGGCGCGGGTCGCAATAATGGGTAAGCCGCAAGCCATGGCCTCTAGCACGGTGTTGGGCATGCCCTCCCAGGTGGTGGCGGTGACGAAAACATCGGCCTGACGGTAAATTTGCACTAAATCGTCACGCTCTAGCCAGCCAAGAAAGCGCACATGTCTGCTCAAACCATGCTCAACCGTGAGCCGTTCTAAATTGGCGCGGGTTGAGCCGTCGCCCACTAAACTTAATTCAAAGTTATCTATGCCACTGGTTTTAAGTTGCGCCGCGACCTCTAGCAAACTCTCCACATTTTTAAAGGCGTTGAATCGCCCCACAAATAAGAGCCGTACTGAGCCGTCATGGGCGCGCTGACGGGGCGGAATAAAGATGGATAATTCAATGGCATTGGGAATGACCTCAATGGGCATATCGGGGGCGGTATTGAGGGCGTAACTGCGTAAACCGTTAGAGACGGCAACAATGGCGTTAGCATCGCGCCACATCCAACGGATGAAGGGGCGTAAAATTTGATAATGTTTGGCAAAGCGTTTCACTTCATCGGAAGGCACATCGGCCCCGCGTAAGGAAATGAGATAGGGCAGGCCGTAAATTCGCTTAAGAAACCAGCCGAGTGGTCCGTCAGGAATGCCGAAAAATACATGCACCACCTCTGGCTTAAACTCACGGGCTTGCCAAAAACAGTGCCAAAAGCCACTCAGTAAAAATGTTCCCATCTCCCACGTCGAGCAATAATCTTGCCGTTGCCGTAGGACAGGAATCCGCCGAATTTCTACCCCGTCCTTAAACTCCACTGTTTTCAGGCCGCGCATAGGGCTGATGAGTTCCCAGGTTAGCCCCGTATTGCGTAAGATGAAGCCCGCCAGTAATAGTAAGGTGGCGAGAATGGTAAAGCCGTGGTCGCTGAGGTCTTTATCAAACATAACTTTAATGTAAAGCAGATAAATCCATAAAGATACGCCAATGAAAACGGCCATGTTGCCAAACGGGGTATAAAGTTGGGTGGGGCGGCTGGTAATGACCCGCACCGTATGGCCCATTTCGACGAGTGACGCGGCGATTTTTTGGCTGGCCTTGCCGCCGCCCGCGCCAATGGGGGGAAATTCGTAATTGATGATGAGGATACGCATGGGCTTATTTTATAGCAATCAGGCGGGGTTGTCATATTTGGGGCAAAGAAGAGGACGCGGCTGGACGCGGATTTTTGAAACAAAAAGAAAAATCC
>JFJP01002341.1_pt1 | contig 17627 bp, 22 predicted proteins | sample 431651 | NCBI WGS metagenome assembly JFJP01 (sample SAMN02602958, study PRJNA72255) | Microbial mat metagenome, whole genome shotgun sequencing project. | biome: fresh water; feature: sink hole; material: water; isolation source: purple microbial (photo- and chemosynthetic) mats found in...
GCTGGTGGTGCACACGCTGTCCAAATCCTATTCGCTGGCCGGACTGCGCGTCGGTTATGCCATCGGTCAGGCCGAACTGATCCAGGCGCTGGCCCGCGTCAAGGACAGCTTCAATTCCTATCCGCTCGACCGCTTCGCACAAGCCGGCGCCGCTGCCAGCATGGCCGACCGGGACTGGTTCGACAGCTGCCGAAAGCAGGTTATCGCCAGCCGTACCCGCCTGGTGGACGCACTGGCTGAACTGGGTTTCAGCGTGCTGCCTTCCGGCGCCAACTTCGTTTTTGCGCGTCATCCCGCGTTTGCCGGTGCCGATCTGGCTGCCGCGTTGCGCGAGCGCGGCATCATCGTCCGCCATTTCAGCAAGCCGCAGCGCATCGATCCGTTCCTGCGCATCACCGTGGGCACCGATCCGCAATGTGATGAACTGCTGGCGGCATTGCGGGAAATCCTCGGCAAGTGCGGTTAACCCGGATATTTCATGAATACTTGCGCGCCCTCGCTGGTCCCTTGTCCTCACTGGAAAGTTTCCCTCCGTCGGGCGTATGAATAACTACGCCACTCCTTCGAGAAATTTCCATTGCAAACAAGCTCCTGCGCGATCATCACGCGAATTCATGAAATATCCGGGTTAAACTCAAATTCCTTGGAGCAAGACACTTTATGCGCACAGCCACGGTAAGTCGGGACACGCTGGAAACCCAGATTCGCGTCAGCATCAATCTGGATGGCACCGGCAAGGCGGCGTTCCAGACCGGACTGCCGTTTCTCGACCATATGCTCGATCAGGTGGCGCGCCACGGTCTGGTCGATCTCGACATCGACGCCAAGGGCGATCTGCATATCGATGCGCACCATACCGCCGAAGACATCGGCATCACGCTGGGCCAGGCTTTCGCCCAGGCGGTCGGCAACAAAAAGGGCATCCGCCGTTACGGTCATGCCTATGTGCCGCTCGACGAAGCGCTGTCGCGCGTGGTGATCGACCTGTCCGGTCGCCCAGGCATGGAATACAACATCGAATTCACCCGTGCCCGCATCGGTGATTTCGATGTCGATCTGTTCCGCGAATTCTTCCAGGGCTTCATCAATCACGCCGGCGTCACGCTGCACATCGACAATCTGCGCGGCATCAACGCGCACCATCAGGCCGAAACCGTGTTCAAGGCCTTCGGCCGGGCGCTGCGCATGGCGCTGGAAGTCGATCCGCGCATGGGCGATGCGATGCCATCAACCAAGGGTTCGCTGTAATGCCTGCGGATGTCGCCATCATCGATTACGGCATGGGCAACCTGCTGTCCGTGTCGAAAGCGTTTGAGCACGTCGCGCCCTTGGCTGACATCGTGGTCACTGCTGATCCAGCGGTTATCGCGGCGGCGACGCGGGTGGTGTTTCCCGGTGTCGGTGCAATGCCGGACTGCATGCGTGAACTGGCGGCACGTGGTTTGACCGAGGTGATCAAGCAAGCTGCCGCGAACAAACCTTTCCTGGGAATTTGCCTGGGTATGCAAGCCTTGTTCGCGCACAGCGAAGAGGGCAATTGCGTCGGTCTCGGTCTGTTGCCCGGCAATGTGAAGTTGTTCCCCGCTGATGCCATGAAGGATGCGGACGGCAGCAAACTGAAAGTGCCGCACATTGGTTGGAATCAGGTGCATCAGGCTGCGGAAGGTGAAAATCGACATCCGATGTGGGCGGGTATCGAAGATGGCGCCCGTTTCTATTTTGTCCACAGCTACTATGCCGAGCCTGCCGATCCGGCGATGGTGGCCGGGTTCACCCATTACCCGTTTGCATTTACCTGTGCGGTGGCGCGTGACAATGTGTTTGCCGTGCAGTTTCACCCCGAGAAGAGTCAGGCCGCGGGCCTGCGTCTGCTCGCCAATTTCATAACTTGGGAAGGCAATCAAAGGTAAGGCCATGCTTATCATTCCGGCGATCGATCTCAAAGATGGTCAATGTGTTCGTCTTAAACAGGGCGAAATGGACAGCGCAACTGTGTTTTCTGCTAATCCGGCGGAAATGGCTGGCAAGTGGCTGGCGAACGGTGCCAGGCGCCTGCATCTTGTCGACCTGAACGGCGCTTTCGCCGGCAAGCCGGTCAACGAGAAGGCAATCAAGGCGATTACCGATGAACTGGGTGATGAGATCCCGGTGCAGCTGGGCGGCGGCATTCGCGACCTGGATACCATCGAACGCTATCTTGATGACGGCATCACCTTCGTCATCATCGGCAGCGCGGCAGTCAAGAACCCAGGCTTTTTACGTGATGCCTGCACGGCCTTTCCAGGCCACATCATCGTCGGTCTGGATGCGAAGGACGGCAAGGTGGCGGTCGAGGGCTGGTCGAAAGTCACCGGCCATGATGTCATTGATCTGGCCAAGCGGTTCCAGGATTACGGCGTGGAATCCATTGTTTATACCGATATCGGTCGTGACGGCATGCTGTCCGGCGTCAACATCGAAGCCACGGTGCGTTTGGCGCAGGCGCTGAACATCCCGGTCATTGCCAGCGGCGGCGTGACCAATCTGGATGATGTGCGCAACCTTTGCGCCGTCGAAGGCGAGGGCATCATGGGCGCCATCACCGGCCGCGCGATCTACGAAGGCACGCTGGATTTCACCGCCGCGCAAGCGCTGGCGGATGAGTTGAGCGGGGCATAACTTAACTAAACCGAATCAACAGTGCCGCTCGCCAAACGCATCATTCCCTGTCTTGACGTGACCAACGGCCGCGTTGTCAAAGGCGTCAATTTCGTCAATCTGCGCGATGCCGGCGATCCGGTCGAAATCGCCAAGCGGTATGACGAGCAGGGCGCCGACGAACTGACTTTCCTCGACATTACTGCGACTTCCGACAACCGCGATCTGATCCTGCACATCATCGAGGCGGTGGCTGCGCAGGTATTCATTCCACTCACCGTCGGCGGCGGCGTGCGGGCGGTGGAAGATGTGCGGCGGCTGTTGCATGCCGGCGCCGACAAGGTGTCGATCAACACGGCGGCGGTGTTCAATCCGCAACTGGTCAAAGACTGCTCGGACCGTTTCGGCTCACAGTGCATCGTGGTGGCCATCGATGCCAAACAAACTGTCTGGGGCGCGGCGCCGAAATGGGAAATCTTCACCCACGGCGGACGCAAGCCGACCGGCCTGGATGCGGTGGAATGGGCGAAGAAAATGCAGGACCTGGGCGCAGGCGAAATCCTGCTGACCAGCATGGATCGCGATGGCGCCAAGATCGGCTTCGATTTGAATCTGACGCGCGCGATTTCAGATGCGTTGAATATTCCAGTCATCGCCAGCGGCGGTGTCGGCAATCTGCAGCATCTGTCGGATGGCGTGAAAATGGGCGGCGCCGATGCGGTTCTGGCGGCGAGCATCTTTCACTTCGGCGAGTACACCGTCGAACAAGCTAAAAAGCATATGCGGGAACAGGGAATCGAGGTGCGTTTGTGAGCAATGATGCATGGTTGAACAAGGTCAACTGGTCGGAGGATGGGCTGGTGCCGGCCATCGCCCAGGATGCGGAAAATGGCGACATCCTGATGGTCGCCTGGATGAATCGTGATGCACTGAAACAAACGGTTCAGCTGGGGGAGGCAGTTTACTGGTCGCGTTCGCGCAAGAAGCTATGGCACAAGGGGGAAGAATCCGGCCATACGCAGAAGGTCAAGGAAATCCGCCTGGATTGTGATGAAGATGTCGTCTTGCTGAAAATTGAACAGGTTGGTGGCATTGCCTGTCATACCGGTCGTCGTAGCTGTTTCTTCCAGCGTCTGGACAAGGGCAAATGGGTTGCCGTCGACCCAGTGCTGAAAGACCCGCACGAGATTTATAAAAAGTGAGTGACGCTTCGGTGAACAACGACATACTCGACCGTCTTGCGCTGACACTGGAAGCGCGCAAGCAGGCAGATCCGCAGAGTTCCTATGTGGCGAAGCTTTACCACAAGGGGCTGGATGCGATCCTGAAGAAAGTCGCTGAGGAAGCGGCGGAAACCATCATGGCGGCGAAAGATGGCGTTCGCGAAAAAATCATCTATGAAACCGCTGACCTGTGGTTTCATTCGATGGTTTTGTTGGCCCAACAAGGCATCCATCCGGATGAAATCCTGAATGAGTTGGCGCGGCGCGAAGGTTTATCCGGCATCGTCGAAAAAGCCAGTCGCGGCAAGGATACGAAATGAGCGAAGACTGTATTTTCTGCAAGATCGTGGCGGGCGAGATTCCAGCCAAAAAGATTTATGAAGACAGCGATCTGATTGCGTTTCACGACATACATCCGGTTGCTCCGGTGCATTTCATGATCGTGCCGAAGGAACACATCGCCTCCTTGGCTGACGCGCACGCGCGGCATGAAATGCTGCTCGGCCGTATTCTGCTGTTGGCGCCGGTGCTGGCGAAGGAGCAGGGGTTGCATGAGGGTTTCCGGACCATCATCAACACCGGCAAGGGTGGCGGCCAGGAAGTCATGCATTTGCATGTTCACATCATTGGCGGCGGCAGTCAGCGCGCCATGTGATTTTCAGGTTCGTCTCGACAGGGACGGCCATTTTTTATTGAGGAGTTGAGTTATGGGTTCATTCAGCATCTGGCATTGGCTGATCGTTTTGGCTGTGGTTCTGGTGGTTTTCGGCACCAAGAAGTTACGCAACGTGGGCAGTGATCTGGGCGGTGCGGTGAAAGGTTTCAAGGACGCGATGGCGGAAGAAAAGAACAAGCCATCGGAATTGCCACGTCAGGACAACGAGTCCAGCGGCACGACGATCGAGGGTGAGGTCAAGGACAAGCAGCATCACTGATGTTTTATTGGCCATGCCATGTGTCGATACGCTTGTTTTTCAACCTGAATTCGGTGTGCCCAGATGTTTGACATAGGTTTCTCCGAATTGATGCTGATCGGCATCGTCGCGCTGGTGGTCATCGGCCCCGAACGATTGCCCAAGGTCGCGCGTACCGCCGGCCAGTGGATCGGGAAACTCAACCGCTATGTGTCGCAGGTGAAGCAGGATATCGACCGCGACATTAAGCTGGAGGAGTTGCGCAAGATGCAGCAGGAAATGAAAGATACCGCGCAGCGTTACGAGATCATGGCGGGCGACACCAAGCGCGAGATCGAAACCGTCGTCGAGCAGGAAACTGGCCAGATCAGCCGTGTCATGCAGGCGATGAGTGCCACCGACGGTGGCCTGTCGATGCAGGAATGGGACAAGATCAAGGCCGAGGAAGCGGCCGCTGCCGCGCAGCCGGCGTTGGCCAGAGATGCGAACGGTGGCGTTGCGCCGGCCGCCGCAAGCGAGGAAACCCAACCAGTTCCGACGGTTGTAAAAGCCTCCGCGCCTCCTACAGACACTAAAGTCGCTGGCTGAACCGCATGAGCATCGATGGTACGGAAACCTTTATTTCGCATTTGATCGAACTGCGCGATCGCCTGCTGAAGGCGGTCATCGCGTGGATCGTGTTGTTCGTCTGCCTATTTCCATTCGCCAGTGATCTCTACGCGGTGCTGGCGCAGCCGTTGATCGACAAGTTGCCGCAAGGTGGCCAGATGATCGCGACCGAAGTGGTGACGCCATTTTTTGTGCCGATCAAGGTGGCGATGATGACCGCTTTTCTTGGCGCGCTGCCAGTGATCCTTTATCAGATATGGGCATTCATCGCCCCCGGTTTGTATGCTCATGAACGCAAGCTGGTCGTGCCGATGGTTCTTGCCAGTCTGGTCCTGTTCGCCTGCGGCATGGCATTCGCCTACTTCCTGGTTTTCCCGGTGGTATTTGGCTTCATTGTTGGCATTGCGCCAGTGGGCGTGGCGGTGATGACCGATATCGGCAAATACCTGGATTTCGTCATCACCATGTTCCTTGCCTTCGGCATCACCTTTGAAGTACCCATCGTGGTGGTTGCGCTGGCTATTACCGGCATGGTCGAAATCGCCAAGTTCAAGGAGGCCCGGCCTTACGTCATCGTCGGCGCTTTTGTTATCGGTGCCATCTTCACGCCACCGGATGTGATTTCTCAGATCATGCTCGCAGTGCCACTCTGGTTGTTGTATGAACTGGGCATCATCGTCGCGGGCTGGATGGTCAAGACCCGGAAGACGCCGCCACAGGTAGAGGACGAGCCTTACTCGCCGATGTCCGAGGCTGATCTGGATGGTGAATTGGACCGCATTGAAGAAGAGCAGAAGAAGCTGACTTGATGCGCTGTTCTAGTGCGTGCTAGTAAATAACGCCCCTCGATGGGGCGTTATTTTTTCAGTTGGCATGCGGCTGCTGCAATTGAATGCGCTTGCTGGTCCTGACAAGTACTGGTCTGTTTAAATAAATCATCAATAAATAGAATTAACCCATTGTTTTTTAATGGCTTGAAACGCACGTACTCAGTTCGGGTGCATTGCGCCCCAAGATAAGGCACGGCTCTTGCTTTAAATGTCCGGTTTTACGAATTCAGACCTTTCAGGAGAGTCATTCATGCTGGACGCATCCAAATCCGGGGCAGATGTCCTGTTCATCTTGCTGGGCGCAATCATGGTGCTGGCCATGCACGCCGGTTTTGCCTTTTTGGAGTTGGGCACCGTACGCAAGAAAAACCAGGTCAATGCGCTGGTCAAAATCCTGACCGATTTTTCCGTCTCCACGATTGCCTATTTTTTCATCGGATACAGCATCGCTTACGGGGTTGATTTCCTCAGCGGAGCCGAGCATCTGGTTCAGAAAAACGGCTATGACCTGGTCAAATTCTTCTTCCTGTTGACCTTCGCCGCTGCGATTCCGGCCATCGTCTCGGGCGGTATCGCAGAACGCGCCCGCTTCAATCCGCAACTGGCAGCGACGTTCATCTTGGTTGGATTCCTCTATCCGTTCTTTGAAGGCATGGCGTGGAACAACAACTATGGTTTCCAGGACTGGATCGAAGCCAGCTTCGGCGCAAAATTCCATGACTTTGCCGGTTCCGTCGTCGTGCATGCGATGGGCGGCTGGATTGCCTTGCCAGCGGTCATCCTGCTTGGCGCGCGCAGTGGCCGCTATCGCCACGATGGCGGCGTGGCGGCGCATCCGCCTTCAAGCATTCCTTTCCTGGCCCTGGGCGCCTGGATTCTGACCGTGGGTTGGTTCGGCTTCAACGTGATGTCGGCGCAAACGCTGGAAGCGGTCTCCGGCCTGGTTGCGGTGAATTCATTGATGGCCATGGTTGGCGGCACGTTGGCCGCGTTGTTGGTCGGCAAAAATGACCCCGGCTTCATTCACAACGGCCCGCTCGCCGGTCTGGTCGCCGTCTGCGCCGGGTCAGATCTGATGCATCCGCTTGGCGCGCTCATTACCGGCATCATTGCCGGCGCTCTGTTCGTAATCATGTTCACCATCACACAAAACAAATGGAAGATCGACGACGTGCTCGGCGTCTGGCCGTTGCATGGCTTGTGCGGCGCCTGGGGCGGCATCGCGGCAGGTATCTTCGGTTTGCAGAGCTTCGGCGGTCTTGGCGGCGTCAGCTTCGGCGCGCAACTGGTGGGCACGCTGACCGGTATTCTGATCGCGCTGATCGGTGGCGCAGTGGTCTATGGCGGGTTGAAACTGGCGATTGGCCTGCGTCTGGATGCCGAAGAGGAGTTCAATGGCGCTGACCTTTCGATCCACAAGATTTCGGCGACGGCAGAGCGGGAAACCAACTGGTAACCCGTTCCTGCGGACTGTATTCCGCTGCTAGAAAGCGGTTACCTGAATGAGAGGGTGCCCTGGATTTATGACGCTTGGTTACGCTGAGACTGATCCAGCTGACCGGACACTGGTAATACCGGATGCCCTTGGAGATATGCCCCGGGTCAGTTCAACGAGTAGTTGATGGGTACAACCACCCAAGACGCGACCGCCAATTTCCCGCGCCGGGCGGGAATGAAGCGCCAGTTCGAGACAGCCTCTTGGGCCGCCCGGTCGAGGCGAGGGTAGCCGCTGCTGCTTTTCACTTCAACCTGTAGCGCTTGTCCATCGGCATCGACCTCGACGCGCAGATAAACCACACCCGACTCGCCCATTCGGCGCGAGGCCGCTGGGTAGGTGGGTTTCGGGTTGGTCAGGTAGGCTGCATCGAAGCGTGCTTCGACCAAAGGTTCTGGCGGTGGGGAAATGGTCTTGGGGTGCGTTGCTTCCGATCCGCCCGCTGCTTCCGCCTCTCTTCCCGGGCCCCTATGTACGGCCTCCTGACCGGTTTCCGATAGGGCGACAGGAAGCGCCGTAGGGGCCGCGACAGAGGACGATGCAACGGGGGTGGATGAAACTGTATTCACGGGCGGCGACACAGATGGCGAAACGGATGGCGAAACCGATGGCGAAACGGTTGGAAAAAATTGCGCAGCCGGTTGCGGTACTGGCGCGCTGGCCGGAACTTGCGCTTCATGCACCGGCAACGGCGTGATCTCCGATTGCAGGGTGCGCAGAGATGCCGGCTCCACTCCCAACAATCGCACCTCGAAAGGCAAGGCTGTTCGCACCGGAAGTGACTGCGGAGTCATCGTCACAAGTACGGAAGCGGCCACAAAATGCACCGCCAGCGCGCAACACAATGCCACCCACTGCCTCGTTGAAGCGGGCGCTGGGTTGTAAAAGCAATGGGTTGTGAAAGACAAGGCGTGAAAAAGCGGACAACGGAAATAACGCGGAAATATAGGCGCGGTGAAGCACCCTGGCATGCGACAAAATGTCGCATGTACTGCTCCCCGCTTTTTCTTTGTACTCCGGCTGGGATAGCGGCCATACCTGGGTCCGGAGGGCCCGCTACACCAAGTTTTACTTGTGGTCCCTGGACGGCACTAATCTGGGCCAGGCAAGGGGCACTCAATCAATGTCGCACTGAACCTAAATACCCGAGATCGGAATTGAAGCTATTCAAATCTTCGGCAGCGTTACGCCGGTCTGGCCCTGATATTTGCCACCTCTGTCGCGATACGAGGTTTCGCATATCTCATCAGATTCGAAGAACAGCATCTGGGCGACGCCTTCATTGGCGTAGATCTTTGCCGGTAGCGGCGTGGTGTTGGAAAACTCCAGCGTGACGTGGCCTTCCCATTCGGGTTCCAGCGGCGTCACGTTGACAATGATGCCGCAGCGCGCATAAGTGCTCTTGCCCAGGCAGATGGTCAGCACGCTGCGCGGAATGCGGAAGAATTCGACCGTGCGCGCCAGCGCGAAGGAGTTGGGCGGGATGATGCAGACATCGCCTTTGACGTCGACGAAGGAGTCGGGATCAAAGTTTTTCGGGTCAACGATGGTGTGGTTGAGGTTGGTAAACAGCTTGAATTCGTTGGCGCAACGGACGTCGTAGCCATAGCTTGAGGTGCCGTAGGAAACGATTTTTTCGCCGTTGATACTCTTCACCTGGCCTGGCTCGAACGGTTCGATCATGCCGGTTTCGGCTGCCATGCGACGAATCCATTTGTCGGATTTGATGCTCATCTGGAAACTCTTGATTGGAATGCTGGGTGGAAAAAACCGCGCGGTCTGCCTGTTTCGTGGCATCGATCTGGCGGAGAACGACGCGTATTGTCCATGAGCCGCCTCGAATTCGGAATCCAAGTTGTGGCAATGCGCGGTTTCAGCGTGTTGCTGATGGTAAATACTTACCCACAGAAGAATCAGGTTTTGCCTGATACAGGGGCTATCTGGTAGAAATTAAGCTATCGCTTCATCCGTGGCCTGGGCCATCGGATACTTTGTTCGATCAAGGAGTAGCAAGGAATGACTAGTAAAAAGGCGGAAACACAGTTGTCAGTCGATATGATTCGTGCGCTGGACTGGGTGCCTGCCATCATCTGGGTGTCGGATGCCGCAGGACATTGCCTGTTGGTGAATCAGGCTTGGCGGGAATTTACCGGCCGCAAACTGGAAGAATCGACAGGCAATGGCTGGCTCACCGCGATGCATCCGGAAGACGCAGCCGCCTGGCCGGAGCTGATTGGCCGCGCCATCGACAGCGTTGAATCGTTTACCGTTGAATGTCGTCTGCGTCGGCGTGATGGTCGCTATCGCTGGCTGCACAAGACCGGCGAACCGTTTTATGGCGAGAAGGGCGAACTGCTTGGTTTCATAGGCTGCTGCATGGACGTTACCGGCCACAAGCAGGCGCTGGATGGTTTGCGCCAGGCGAGCGAAAAGCATCGTTCGGTGTTGTCGAACCTGAAGGATGCGGTTGTCGTCATCGAAGACTATCTGCGTACCGAAGAACCGGGCCAGGCGCATCGCCGCGATGATCGGCTGACCCCGCGCCAGCGTGAAATTCTGCATCTGATCGCGCGCGGTTATGCGACGCGTGAAATCGCCATCCAGTTGCATGTCAGCGTGAAAACGGTGGAAAGCCACCGCGCCCAGTTGATGCAGCGACTCAACATCCACGATGTCGCCGGTCTGACCCGCTTCGCCATCCGCACCGGTCTGGTGCCGGCGGATTAGCGGGTGGATTAACTCCCCGCCGCCAATCTTTTCAGGCCGAGCGGATCGAGCACTTCGATTCGCTCGCGTCCCAGGCGAACCAGGTTCTGTTCCTCGAATTGCTTCAGCAGGCGGGAGACGATTTCCCGCACACTGCCGAGTTCCTGCGCAACGTCCTGATGTGATGCCAGGATCAGCGGCCCGCGCGCCGCCAGCCAGGCGGCCAGGCGCTGATCGAGTTTGTGGAAGGTGACCTCTTCCACCAAAGTCATCAAACCGGTCAGGCGCTCGGCGAACAGGCCGAAAACCATATCGCGAAACGCTGCATGTTCCGCCGTCAAACGTATGAATAACGGGCGTGGCAGCGCCAGCGCCGAGACCTCTGATTCGGCGATGCCGGTGGCCGGATAGGCGTTGCCGCCGAGCAGGCAACTGACAGTGACGATGCATAACTCGCCCGGATGCACGCCATAGAGGCGAATTTCGCGTCCGCTCTCGGCGCGTTTGCTGACCCGGATGCGGCCTTCCAGCACCAGTGGCAGCGCCTGGCAGGCGACGCCGGCATCGAACAACACTGTACCGGCGGGCGCACGGATCGGGATTAGCTGACGCTCGACTTCTGTTGCCAGGACGGCGGGCAAGCCAGCCAGGGCGGGAAAGTGATGTGTCAATTGGGCGGTAAGGGCGTTCATCTGGCTTGATTCAACCTTGAAACAGCAGTTGAACCCGACCGAGGGCGGGGTGGAGAAGCTGGCTGGCAAGGCGCGACGACGAGTCATGCCGAGGCATGGCCAAATGGTGAGTGTTATCGAAGCGGATGACTTCAGTCTGCATGAGGCCTCACAAGGGCTAAGGAGCGGTCAACTGCTGTTTCAAGGTTCAATGCAAAAGTGATGGCTTGCGATCGGGCGCTATGAATCGCTGCGGGAATTTCTTTTGCGGCGACTTGCCGCGCCACTTCGCCGGCATCCACCTGACGCGCCGCCGCGAGGGCTTGCTGGAGGCGATCGGCTTGTATGAAAGGGCGATTTTCCCAGCCTGGGCGGCCATGAAAGTCGGCCGCGCAGGCGTTCAGGAAAAGCTCGAAACGGTCGGGCCGGCGGAAGGCGTCAGTCTGTTCCAGCAGGTCGAGCAAACCGTCGGCGCCCATCTTGTCGGCGTTGTGCGCCTGGCCGTGCCAGCGCGCCACGATCTGCGCCAGTCCGGCGCATTCGACCGGTGCGCGCAAGCGGCTGCTGACCTGCTTTACCAGTTCAAGGCTGGCCGCTTCGTGGCCACCATGATTCGGCCAGTTTTCCTTTGGCGTCAGGCCCTTGCCGAGGTCGTGCAGCAACGCGGCATAGCGCACCGGCAGCGGTTGATCGGCGGCCGCGGCCTGGTCGATGACGCGCATGACATGATCGCCGGTGTCGATTTCGGGGTGGCTTTTAGGGTTCTGTGGCACACCGAACAGTGTGTCGAGTTCCGGCAGCAGGCGCGCCAGTGCGCCGCATTCTCGCAGCATGAGGAACATTCGAGACGGTTGTGCTTCCATCAACCCGCGCGAGATTTCCTGCCAGACCCGTTCCGCCACCAGCGCATCGACTTCGCCATCGGCGGTCATCTGGCGCATCAATGCCAGCGTTTCCGGCGCCAGGGAAAAGTCTGGGAAACGCGCGGCGAAGCGGGCCACGCGCAGAATGCGTACCGGGTCTTCGGCAAACGCCGGGCTGACATGCCGGAATACGCGCGCTTCCAGGTCGGCGCGGCCGCCGAGAGGATCAATCAATTCGCCGGCTGCGTTCTCCGCCATCGCGTTGATGGTCAGATCGCGACGGCGTAAATCCTCTTCCAGCGTCACCTCCGGCGTCGCATAGACCTGAAAGCCCTTGTAGCCGCGCGCGGTTTTCCGCTCGGTGCGCGCCAGCGCATATTCCTCGTGCGTGCGCGGATGCAGGAAAACTGGGAAATCCTTGCCTACCGGCTGAAACCCGAGCGCGGTCATTTCCTCCGGTGTGGCGCCCACCACGACATGGTCGCGATCATGAGTTTGCGAACCGACCGCCAGGCCAAGCAGGCGGTCGCGCACCGCGCCGCCGACCACGTAAACCTGGATGTGGGCGGGAAAGCGCATGCGTGTTGCGGCTGGGGTAAAGCGGGTTCAACGCCCGGCGTGCGCGCGATACGCCGTGTAACCACGCCGTGGGCCGGCTTCCTTCAGGTAGCCGATCACGCTTTCCAGCGCCGTCGCCTTGCCGAACAGCGGCGGGAAGCCTTGCGGGCAGATGTTGTCGGTGAGCATCGCGTAATGATTGTCGCGGGTCATGATCTTTTGTCCCGGCTTCAGTTCCATCAGCATGGCGAAGAAGTACGATGGCGTCTCGCCCAGCGGCACGATGACGCGGCACATATCCAGGCTGGCGGCGGTCAGGCGAACCAGTTCGGCCAGTGTGTAGACCTTGGGGCCGCACAGGTTATAGCTTTGGCCATGGCTTTCCTGCAGATCGAGCGCATCGGCGAAGGCGCGCGCGACGTCGCCGACGAAGACCGGCTGGAAGCGCGCATTGCCGCCAGCCAGCGGCATCACTGGCGCCAGTTTGAGCACGTCTGCAAACATGGTCAGAAAGCTGTCGCCCGGCCCGAAGATGACGGAAGGCCGGAACACGGTAACCGCCAGCTGGTCAGCGGCCTGCATCACCAGGGCTTCGCCGGCGCCCTTGCTGCGCTGGTAGGCGCTGCGCGAATTCACCTCGGCGCCGAGTGCGCTCATGTGCAGCAAGCGCGGTACGCCGGCTTCCTTGCACGCCTGCACCACCTTGCGAGGCAACTCGACATGTGCGTGCTGGAAACTGCCGCGCCGCGCCTGGGCGTTGTCGCTTTTGCCGGAATCGGATTCATGCAGCAGGCCGACCAGGTTGATCACCGCATCCATGCCGTTGCACAGAGCCTTCAGGCTGGCTGGATCGTGGATATCGGCTTCGACGATCTCGACGCTGGGCAGCACGCTCAGGTCTTTGACTGCTTCGCGCCGCCGCGCCGGTACGCGAATGTTGAGGCCGCGTGCGGCCAGCAGTGCGACCAGGTGATGGCCGACGAAACCGCCGCCGCCGAGGATGCATATGCTTTGAATGGTCATGTTGTGTTGTGCTGCCAGATAGGGTTGGAAAATCTGAACCCGGATTCTATGTGCAACTAGGTATGGAGGTTGCAGGCAATCCTGACGGGGGCCTCCGGGTTTGGTTCCGGAGTTCGAACTGATCCCTCGGTTTTGTCTGTCATTGATGGGTGGGTTTTTGATCTGGCCAGGTTTGTCCGCGATTGACCACTGTCCAAAAAAACCATGATGTAGGTTGGGCAAAGCGTAGTGTGCCCAACTTGCCCAAATTTGATGCGTTGGTTGATGCCCAAAAAAACGCCCTCAAGCAACTTGAGGGCGTCGGCCAGACCAGGAAACCTGTTTGTATCAGGTGTTCTGAATGACGATGCTGGGGAATTTAGAGGAATGGTCGACTGCCAGATCGCCGACTTTCACGGCTACTCGGCGAGCGATCTGACGATAGATTTCAGCGATGCGGGATTCCGGTTCCGCGACAACAGTAGGCTTGCCTGAATCGGTTTCTTCTCGGATGCGGATATCCAGCGGCAGGGCGCCGAGGAACTCGTTGCCGTAATCCTTGCACATCCGTTCGCCGCCACCTTCGCCGAAGATTCGTTCTTCATGGCCGCACTGCGAGCAGATGTGCAGGCTCATGTTTTCTACCACGCCAAGAATCGGTACACCGACTTTCTCGAACATTTTCAGTCCCTTGCGGGCGTCGATCAGGGCGATGTCCTGTGGTGTGGTGACGATGACCGCGCCGGTCACCGGAACACGCTGTGCCAAGGTGAGTTGAATGTCGCCGGTGCCTGGAGGCAGGTCGATAACCAGGTAGTCCAGATCTTTCCACTTGGTGTTGTTGAGCAATTGCTCCAGCGCCTGGGTCACCATCGGGCCGCGCCAGACCATCGGGGTTTCAACGTCGATCAGGAAGCCAATCGACATGGCTTGCAGACCGTGTCCCATCATCGGTTCAAGATTCTGGCCATCGGGAGATTCCGGACGACCATGGATGCCCAGCATGGTGGGTTGCGACGGGCCGTAGATGTCGGCATCCAGCATGCCGACATTGGCGCCTTCGGCTGCCAGTGCGAGCGCCAGGTTGACCGCAGTGGTGGATTTGCCGACACCGCCTTTGCCGGAGGCAACTGCAATGATATTTTTTACGCCTGGGATCAGCTTCACGCCTTTTTGCACGCTATGCGCGACGATCTTCCAGGAAACATTGGTTTTCACACTTTCCACGCCGGCAAGACTCTTGATCTTGTCCTCGACCAGCTTTGCCATTTCTGACATGACCATTTTGGCGGGGTAGGGCAGGACGATATCGAGACTGACTTTGCCGCCATCAACCTGGATGTTGCGGGCTGACTTGGTGGCAATGAAATCTTTCTGTGTATTGGGATCAATTACTTCTTTGAGTGCTGCCTGTACTTGCTCGACGGAAACCGACATGGTCTGACCTCTAGGTTGGAAAAAGATGGGCTTGTTGGCAAAAGATGAGTTCTTGATTGCTGATCAAATGAAGGCGAAGGATCGCTTTTCAAGATCGGTAATAACTTGATTATTTTACTCGGGTTTTGGTCTGCGTACGCTACCCACTTGGGTAGTTGATTGCCGTGGGCTGCTTGAACGTGCGTTTTTTTCGCGGTTCAGTTGTCAGGGGCAGACATCCAATCTGCCATCCTTCCAGCACAACTTGCGTACCTTTTTGGTCGATTTTTTCTTGGCGGTTTTCGCTTTTTTGGGCGCTATGGCTTCTCTTGCCGGTTTTGCTTCCGCTGCTGCTTGCGGCATATTTTCAGTGGGCGTAATTGGGCTGATCTGGGCTTCAATGGCGGGAGCCGGCACGGTGGTCTCAATCGGCGCAATTGGGTGCAAAGCTTCCACCGGGGCTTGCTCTTGCTTCGTCAGGGAAATTTCGGGTGTCGCCGGCGTGGTTGTAGGTGCCTTGGTCAACGTTGCCTCTGGCACCTCTGGCACCTCTGGCAGCGTCACCGGCGGTGTTTCAGGCGTGGGTGTTTCCACTTGTGCTGCAGGGACAGGCGGAGGCGAGGGTGTTGTTGGCAGGGGGGCTGCAGGCGACGGAAGCGCAATGGGCGACTGTTGCGGTGGCAGTGGCCATAGCCAGAACGGTGTTGGAAAGGGCAGCACCGGTGGAACCCCCGGTTGAGCCGCTACTCTGGGCATGGTCGCCGGTTGCGCCCAAAGTTGCGGCTGCAGATTGTATGGATTGAGTGTCCAGAACAGGATTTGCGGCCAAGCAGCGGGCTGAATGGTGCCGGGTTGTTGCGACCAGGCAGTTGATGTGAATATCGCCAGCAAAATGACCAGCAGGTTGCGCATCAAAAACAACATCATTTCACCGTGGGTCAGGATTATGGCCAACCAGCTTGAGCATGGGAGCCTGGGCGCGCAGAGCCGCGACGATTTCAGTCATGATGCCGGGACGATATTTCAACGAGACCCAGAGTAGATTGAGTTTCAGATTGAAATCAGCAAACACGACCCAGTTTTCAAACTGGGTCAGTACGCCCTGAATGATTCGGGTCAAGCATTCAATTTCATGCGCTGGACGTTTCTTTATGCCAGGCGCCAGCATCATGAAATCAACATAGGGACGGCCTTCACTATCTCGTTTTGGGGCCAGTTTCCAGAGCGGTTCTCCACGCGCCCATCGACCCGAACAGACAGGTTGTGATTCGGCGCGGAGGACCAGTTTCACGCTATCTGCCGACCGTTTCGACCTGGGAGCCAAGTTGCCGACTGATCTGGGAGACCGAGAACATGCCACGCAATATCTGGCTGCGATCCTGGACACGCTCGACCACCAGCGCATGCTGGCGGCCATGTGCTTTTAGCGTGGTGACAATGTCACCGACATGGGCGCCCTGAAGATTCTCCATGCAGAGGACTTCCAGCCGCTCGCGCGGGGTCATGATGTCTTTCACCATCACATCGGAGTGACGGATGCCCTGGGTTTGGACGACCTGCATCGGTTTTTCGCTGGTCAGATCAGAGGAAGTGATCAGGCCCAGAATATGGTTCTGGTCATCCACCACCAACAGCATGCGGACGCCGCGATGAATCATTTTGGCCCGCGCGGCTTCGATCGTTTCCAACGGGAAGATCGTGTAAGCAGTGACGATGGTGAAGTCAGTCATCACCAATGCGGCCGGCTGGTCTGGTGTTACCTTTTCGGGCAGCGATTGGCATGGTTTATGGAAAGTGGCGCCCTTCTGCAAAGGAGAGGTCGGAATCACGTTGTAGTTTCTGCTCACGATATAACTCGCTCAAGGGTTGCCCGAATGGATGTATTCCAGACAGGAATTTGCATTAGGTACGTCCGATGCCGTGTGTGCGCATTGCCAGCATATAAGGATGACAAGTGTGCGGATGTTCAGCACCGATGCTTAAATACCGTTCCAGTTCACTCAGGGCTGTACGGTAGACCTCGCGCTTGAATTCAACAACATCGTCTGCCGGCGCCCAGTACTCATGCCAGCGCCAGGCGTCGAACTCCGGGTGATCCGACGCGCGTAATTTGACGTCGCAATCACGCCCCACCAGACGCAGCAAAAACCAGATCTGTTTCTGGCCACGGTAATGGCCGCGCCATTCGCGCTTCATCCAGTCGCGCGGCACGTCATAGCGCATCCAGTTGCGGGTGCGGCCAAGAATGCGGACATGTTCCTGGGCCAACCCAACTTCTTCCATCAACTCGCGAAACATAGCCTGTTCTGGGCTTTCGCCATGCTTGATGCCGCCCTGAGGAAACTGCCAGGAATTCTGACGGATGCGTTTGCCCCAGAAAACTTCATTGCGCGCATTACAGATGATGATGCCCACATTCGGCCGGTAACCGTCTTTGTCGATCATGGCCGCCTCGAAAAATTACACAATTAAGAATAATTTTCCCACCCTTCATCAGGGATGGAAAGCATCGTGAAATGACCATGTAGTGACTTTGGTCAGTCAGAGGATGAAAGCGTCGTAAGCGGTGGGATTCCAGTTCTGCATGCGGGAAATGAAAGCTTCAAATTCCAGACCCAGTTCGGTTTCCAGAAGTTGCGCATTACGCAGCATCGGCTCGAATTTGACTGACGGTAAGGGTTTGCGGAAGGCGAAGATGATGAT
>JFJP01022029.1_pt1 | contig 17627 bp, 12 predicted proteins | sample 431651 | NCBI WGS metagenome assembly JFJP01 (sample SAMN02602958, study PRJNA72255) | Microbial mat metagenome, whole genome shotgun sequencing project. | biome: fresh water; feature: sink hole; material: water; isolation source: purple microbial (photo- and chemosynthetic) mats found in...
TTCCCAAAAGCGGCATCGCAACCGATATGCCGCAGGCTTTTGCCATTGCCGGAGACATCGGCTATCCCATCATCGTGCGCCCCAGTTTTACGCTTGGGGGAACCGGCGGCGGCGTTGCCTACAATCCCGAAGAATTGGAAGTGCTTGCAAAATCAGGACTTGATGCAAGCCTTATCACACAGGTCATGCTGGAAGAATCCGTGCTGGGCTGGAAAGAATACGAATTAGAAGTCATGCGGGACAAAAATGACAATGTGTGCATCATCTGCTCCATTGAGAACATGGATCCGATGGGCGTTCATACCGGAGACAGCATCACGGTCGCGCCCGCGCAGACCCTCACTGACAAAGAATATCAGGTGATGCGGAACGGCGCGATTGCCATCATGCGGGAAATCGGCGTGGATACCGGCGGCTCCAATGTGCAGTTTGCGATTCACCCGAAAACCGGCGAGATGATTGTGGTGGAGATGAATCCGAGGGTATCGCGCAGCTCCGCGCTCGCGTCCAAAGCCACAGGCTATCCCATTGCCAAGATTGCGGCAAAATTAGCCGTGGGCTACACGCTGGATGAAATCCCCAATGACATCACCGGCGAGACTATGGCTTCCTTTGAACCCACGCTTGACTACTGCGTGGTCAAAATTCCCCGGTGGACATTTGAAAAATTTCCCGAAACGCCGGATGTGCTGACGACTTCCATGAAGTCTGTGGGCGAAACGATGGCTATCGGCAGAACTTTTAAAGAAGCGTTTCAAAAAGGGCTGCGCTCGCTTGAAATCGGCAGATACGGATTCGGCGCGGACGGAAAAGATATTTCGCCTTCTGTGACCGAAATCCGTCAGAAATTGGCGATTCCCAATTCCCAGCGCATTTTCTACCTGCGTTATGCGTTGTTAAGCGGAATGTCTGTTGAGGAAATATATGAACTGACGCGGATTGACCCCTGGTTTATTTATCAGCTTAGGCAGATTATTGAATTGGAAGGAGAAGTTAAAAGGGGGTCAGGGGTCAGGGGTCAGGGGTCAGGGGAAGCCTCGAACCTCGAACCTCTGACCTCTGACCTGCTCAAAGAGTCAAAGGTTTGGGGATTTTCAGATATTCAGTTGGCTCAGTTGACGGGTTCTACAGAAAAGGAAATTGAGCAATATCGGAAATCGCTCGGCATTCGTCCGGTTTACAAATTGGTGGATACCTGCGCTGCGGAATTTAAAGCAGCAACGCCTTATTATTATTCCACTTATGAAATGGAAACCGAAGCCCGTGTTTCAGACCGCAAAAAAGTCATGATCCTCGGCGGGGGTCCCAATCGCATCGGACAGGGCATCGAGTTTGACTACTGCTGTGTTCACGCCTCGTTTGCGCTTAGGGAACTCGGCATTGAAAGCATCATGGTCAACAGCAATCCCGAAACCGTCAGCACGGATTATGACACATCGGATAAGCTGTATTTCGAGCCGCTTACCCGTGAAGATGTGCTGCATATCGTGGAAACGGAAAAGCCCATGGGCGTTATTGTGCAGTTCGGGGGACAGACGCCTTTAAATCTTGCGGGTCCGTTGTATGAAGCAGGCGTCCCGATTCTCGGCACGCAGCCGGAAAGCATTGACCGTGCGGAAGACCGGAAACATTTTCAGACAATGCTGAAAAAACTGGGGCTTGTTCAGCCGGAAAACGACACAGCCATGACCGTGGCGGAAGCGGCTACAGTAGCGGAACGTATCGGCTATCCCGTGATTGTGCGTCCGTCCTACGTGCTGGGCGGCAGAGCAATGAAGATTGTCTGGCATCCCGAAGAACTTGAAAATTTTACCAAACTGGCGATTCTTGCTTCGCCGGAGCATCCGGTGCTGATAGACAAGTTTATGGAAGATGCGGTTGAAGTGGATGTGGATGCGATTTCGGACGGAAAAATCACCGTCATCGGCGGCATCATGGAGCATATCGAAGAAGCGGGAATCCATTCGGGAGATTCTGCCTGCGTGCTGCCGCCCATTTCTCTGAGTCCCAAAATTATCTCGGAAATCATTGCCGCCACAAAGGCAATGGCTGCGGAGTTGAATGTCGTTGGGTTGATAAATGTTCAATATGCTATCAAAAATGAGTGTCTGTATGTTTTAGAAGTGAATCCCAGAGCCTCCAGAACCGTGCCGTTTGTGAGCAAAGCCACGGGCATTCAGTTGGCAAAGCTTGCCACCAAGGTCATGCTGGGCAAAACATTGGAAGAACTCGGTCTGAGGGATGAGCGCATTCATACAGATCACATATCGGTAAAAGAAGCCGTGCTGCCTTTCAACCGTTTTCCTGATGTGGATACGCTGCTGGGGCCTGAGATGAAATCCACCGGAGAAGTCATGGGCATTGACACGGATTTCGGCTCTGCTTATGCCAAGGCGCAGATAGGCGCGGGACAGAAACTGCCGCTGTCGGGAACGGTTTTCATCAGCGTTATTGATCCGCACAAAGAAGCTGCGCTTCCGGTTGCTGCCGAATATTTCAAACTCGGTTTCAGGATTGCGGCAACAGAAGGAACATCTTTGTTTCTGAAAAATCACGGGATTCCGAATCAGCGGATCAACAAGGTTTCTCAGGGACGTCCCCATGTGGCGGATGCGATCAAAAACGGCGAAATTCAGTTGGTTATCAACACCGCGCTGGGGAATGAAACCAAACGCGACGGTTATATGATCCGACGCACAGCCTTAAAGTACAACATCCCTTACGCGACCACGCTCGCGGCGGGCATGGCAATCTGTAAGGGAATTGCCGCGTTAAAGAAGAAAAAGCTTTCGGTAAAAGCGATTCAGGAATATAATAATTGAGAATTGAGAATTGAGAATTGAATTGTCACCCTGAACGAACTGAAGAATCTTATTTCTCAATTCTCAATTTTCAATTCTCAATCATCAATTCTCAATTTCGGAGACATAATGATTTATCCAGAAAAACCACGCGAAGCATGCGGCGTATTCGGTATTCACGGACATGCCGAAGCAACAACGGCAACCTATTTCGGCTTGTATGCGCTCCAACACAGAGGACAGGAAAGTGCGGGCATCGCTGTTGTCCGGGATAACAGCATCATCACCCATAAAGGCATGGGGCTTGTGCCGGATGTTTTTGATATGGCGCATCTCAAAGAACTGAAAGGACACAGCGCCATCGGTCATGTGCGCTATTCCACCACCGGCAGTTCCATTCTTTTCAATGCCCAGCCCTTTGTTGTACATCACAAGCAGAAATCTTATGCCGTTGCCCACAACGGCAACATTGTCAATGCAGAGGAATTGAAAAGAGAGCTTGAAGAAGCAGGCTCTATTTTCCAAACCACAATGGACACCGAAATTTTTCTGCATCTTTTGGTGAAAAATCTGAAAGTAGGATTTGAAGAAGCCCTTGTCGAATCCGTGTCCAAACTCAAAGGCGCTTTCTCTTTTACGGTGCTGACCAGCCGAGGAGAAGTCATCGGCATCAAAGACCCCAACGGATTCAGGCCCCTTTGTCTCGGAAAGCTGAACGGCGGCTATGTGCTGGCATCCGAAACCTGTGCGCTTGATCTGGTTCAGGCTGAATTTGTCCGGGAGCTTGATCCCGGGGAAATCCTTATCATCAGCGACGAGGGACTCAAAAGCCTGCAAATACCGGCGGCGGCGAATCCCTCCTTCTGCATATTTGAATTTATTTATTTTGCAAGGCCCGACAGCACCATACTCGGACAAAATGTTTATCAGACCCGGAAAGCCCACGGCAAATGTCTTGCAAAAGAATCTCCGGTGGATGCGGATTTGGTGATGCCTTTTCCCGACTCAGGAACTTACGCCGCCATCGGATATTCGGAAGAATCGGGCATTCCCTTTGAAATCGGCATGATCCGCAACCATTATGTGGGAAGAACATTTATTCAGCCCACGCAGAGTATGCGGGATTTCAGCGTCCGAGTGAAGCTGAACCCCATCAAACAGTTGCTCAAGGGGAAAGAAATTATCATCATTGAAGATTCAATTATCAGAGGCACGACCGCCAAAACAAGAGTCAAGGCATTGCGGGAACTGGGAGTTAAACGAGTACACCTGCGGGTCAGCGGTCCCCCGCATCGCTATCCCTGTCATTACGGCATTGATTTTTCAACAAAAGGTGAACTGATTGCCTCAAGCAAATCTGTGGAAGAACTGACCCGTTTTCTGGGATTGGACAGCCTGTATTATCTCAGTTTGGACGGTCTTCTGAAATCAACGGGCATCGAAAACCCGGAAAATCATTTCTGCAAAGCCTGTTTTGACGGACATTATCCGGTGGAATTTGATGAATGCCTGTCCAAAGACTGTCTTGAAAGACGGTGAAAAGAGAACCACGAAAGCGATTCTCAGCTTTGGCGAAACTTATGAAAAGCACGAAATTTAAAAGAGAAAATATTATCTTTCGTGTTTTTCCTATCTTTCGTGCTTTCGTGGTTACAAATCGGAGCAAAAAAATGATAGAATCCCAATATCTGAAAGACAATGTTCTGAGTATGCAGGAATTTATGACCATTCCGCCTTTGCAGAAGTTTGAGACCGAAAGCCTCAAACATCTGCTTAAATTAAGCCGGATAAGGGAATATGAACATGGAGAGGTCATTATCAGAGAAGGCGACACAGACTCCTGGATTTATTTTCTTTTATCCGGAAAAGTGGAGGTTGAGAAAGAAGATATTCATATCGGAATCATTGACAGTGTGGGGGAAATATTCGGTGAAATGCGGATTCTGGACGGTCTGACCCGCTCGGCTTCTGTGTATGCCGAAGGCAAAACCGTTTGCCTTGCCATTGACACGTCGGCTGCCACCCAAACGCTGACCTCTGATGAAAGGGCTGATATTTTACTGTTATTATACAGAATATTTACAGAATATGTTGCGGTCCGTTTACAGTTGGCAAATGACGAACTCATCCAAGCCGGAAAAGAGATTGAAAATCTGAAACAGGGAAACAGGTGACAGGTTGCAGGTGACAGGTTGCAGGTAACCCGCAACCTGTGCAACCTGCATAACCTGCAACCTTGTAACCTGCAACCTGCATAACCTGCAACCTGTTTCCAAATCAATCCTAAGATAAGTCTTGTCAATCATACTCGGAATGTGTTAATTTAAGGATCGAATTTGAAAGTTGAAATCTCTCAGATACTTTTCAGGAGAAAACCGCCATGGCTGAAGAAGCTCCAAAACCGATAAAAATTGACTATTATGTGGACTTGGTGCTGCGGCGGCGCTGGCTGCTGATTATTTCTTTCTGTCTTGCCATGATAACAGGTATATACCTTTCGATTACGCTTCCGAGAATTTACATGTCCGACACGCTGATTCTGGTGGAACCCAAAAGCATTCCCGATAAATATGTGGAACCGCTCACAGAAGTTACAGTAAAAGAAAGAGTCAGCACCATCACCCAGCAGGTCAAAAGCCGCACCTATCTTGAACAGGTCATCATCAAGGCGGAACTTTTTTCAGAGCCGGAATACAAAAACATGCTTCTGGAAGAAAAAATTGCCAATGTGCGTCAGAATATGAAAGTGGAGGTAAAATCCTCCCGGAGCGGTGCGGAATCTTTTACCATTTCCTTTGAAGGAAAAGACCCGGACAAAATCACAAAAGCAGTTAATATTCTTGCAGAATATTTTATCAATGAGAGCATCAAGCTGATGAGGGAAGAAGTTTATGCGGCAAGCAAATTTCTTCAGGAGGAACTCAAAACAAAATCGGAAAATCTGATAAAAGTCGAAAATGCGCTCAAAGAATACCGCACCTCTTTTATGGGCGGCTTGCCGGAGCAGTTAAATTCCAACTTGGGAATGCTTTCCGGGCTGCGGGGTCAGTTGAACACAAAGCAGGAAAGTCTGAGGGATGAAAATGTCAGGAAAATTCAGTTGGAAAGTCAGATGTCAGATATGCGCCGGGAGTTGGAAAGTTATTCCGCCGGCACCGGCGTTCCTGAAGAAATCGTGAAAAAAGAGCCTGAAAGCGTGATACGGTTAAGAATACTGAGAGATGAATTTTCAAAAATTTCAAGAAGATATACAGGAAAGCATCCGGATGTCATTAAAATGAAAAAGCTGATTGCCGATGCGGAGGCGGAGGTTGAAACAGAAGCTGAAGCAGAAGCAGAATCAAAACGCACAGAAGCGGAGCCGAAAGCTGAAAATCCCAAGAAAAAAGGAGAGGCGGATCTGATTATCGCCAAGTTTAAAGAAACAAAAGTGCGTCAGTTGAGAGACATGGAAATCCAGTATGATGAGGCTCTCAGAGCCATAAAGGGGCTTGAACAGGATATCGCAGCCATCAATGTCCAGATAGAACAATATGAAAAAAGGATTGAAGACACGCCGAAAAGAGAGCAGGAACTCCTGACGTTAAGCAGAGATTATGAAAATATCAAAGATTCCTATAACAAGCTGCTGACAAGAAAGTTGGATGCAGATATTGCTGTCAGCATGGAAATGAAAGCAAAGGGGCAGAAATTCCGTGTGCTGGATTCTGCAAAAGTTCCCAAAAAACCGGTGTCGCCTGATATAAAAAAGCTTTTGCTCATGTGTCTGGCAGGAGGATTGGGAGTTGGGGGCGGATTGATTTTTCTGCTCGATCTGCTTGACACTTCCCTGCGGAGACCTGAAGACATTGAACTGCTGCTGGGCGTCACCGTACTTGCAACGATTCCGAATGTTTACTATCGCCGTATGGATAAAATAAAACAGAAAATCGAACTGGTTCTGACATACATTTTTCTCGGCATCGGATTCAGTCTGTTTGCGGTATTTGCTCTGATGGCGTTCAAAAATGTGGAATACGTCACCGATAAGGCGACAAAGGTTGTAACCAAGCTGTTTTTATAATTGAGAATTGAGAAGGGAGAAGTGTTCAATTCTCAATTCTCAATTCTCAATTCTCAATTCATTATGGGCAAAATATTTGCATTAAAAAAATCAGGCAAGTTGGAAAAAGTACCTGCGGTTCCGCCAGCAAAGGAATTTCCGGAAGACAAGTACAGGTACAACAATATAGACAGCAATCTGGTGGCTTTTCTGAAACCGCAGTCATTTGAGGCAGAACAGTTCAGAATGCTGCGGACAAATCTTCTGTTCCCGATTTCAGGCAAATCCCCACGTTCCATAATGGTCACCAGCGCGCTTCCCGGCGAGGGAAAATCTTTTGTCGCTGCAAATCTCGCTATCAGCATTGCCCAGATTATCAGCGAGCATGTGCTTCTGATAGACTGCGATATGCGCTCTCCCTGCATCCACAGCCGTTTCGGTTTCGGAGAAGTCCCGGGACTGAGCGAATATCTTTCCCACGGCAGCCATTTTGAAGCGGTGAACCAGCAAAAATTCGGCAATGTCCCTGAACTGAGCGAATATCTTTCCGACGGCGTATTTCTTTCTTCTCTTTTTCTTAAAACCGCTGTCAACAAGCTGACCATTTTACCTGCCGGAAAACCGCCGCTCAATCCCTCGGAACTCCTGTCCTCAAAACAGATGGCGGAATTGCTGAAAAAGGAAAAAACAAGATACAGCAACCGCTATATTGTGATTGATTCGCCGCCGCCCAAGCTGATGACCGAAACCAGCGTGATTGCACGGCAGGTGGACGGCGTGCTGGTAGTTGTGAAGTACGGAAGCACTCCTCGGAAAATGATTAAAGAATTGGTTGATGTTCTCGGAAAAAACAAAATTATCGGGGTGATACTCAACGGGTTTGACGGTTTCGGCAAATATGACAAATTCAGAAAAAAATGGGTTGAAATGATATAATGCCGGGCAGCGATGCAGAGAAATGTCACAGATACTGAGGGTTTTTAAAACCCTTATACCGATTCGCTTTCAAAAACTGTGTTCTCCGTGTCTGATTTCAGCAGGGCGCTTTTCAGACCGTACAGCGATTTGTAAAACCGCTTTTCAAGCGCCCGGCTTAAAACAGACAGCGATTTGAGTCTGTTTGTCTGTTTTTAGCCGGGCGGGCGCTTTACGATCTGAATCTGTTTTAAGCCGGGCCGATCTTTGAAAGCGAATTGGTATTAGGTGCCGGCTGACTCGGTAAAACGGGTTGGAAACCCGTTCTACAGTTTTCTGACTCGGTAAAACGGGTTGGAAACCCGACTTTTTTTCCGTTGCGCTCAGAAGGTTGTTGAGCCTGTCGAAACATTGAGCCTGTCGAAACATGTACACGCTGCCAAAAAAAGAACGCATGGTTTACGCACAGCAGGGCGGACCCTGCTTAATCGGCATATCGGTATTTTATGTCTATTTTAAATAAAATCGGTTTAGGGCGTTTCTTTATAAAAAAGAATATAAAAAACCCCCCGGCCTCTGATGATCGTCTCATGTCGTTTTCCAAAAAAAACGGGGACGTAGCAGAGACAGAGGAAAAATCTTCAATATATGATCCTCAAAGCAAATATCCGCCGGGTACAGGTTTCCGTGACAGCGATCATATATCGTATTATAAGGGAGGGGGCCCCGGCACAGCCGAATCTGTCTCAGCTTCTCCCAAAGGAAACAATCACATAGACGGAAATTTGGTGATGGTTCTGAGACCGAGATCATTTGAAGCCGAACAGTTCAGAATATTAAGAACGAATCTGCTGTTTCCGGGGTCCGGGAAAGCGCCCCGGTCCATCATGGTGACCAGTGCAGTTCCGGGAGAGGGAAAATCTTTTATTTCTTTGAACCTGGCAATGAGCATCGCGCAGAATGTGGATAACAAATATGCCCTGCTGATAGACTGTGACATGCACAGTCCCTGTATTCACAAGTGTTTCGGATTCGGCGAATCACCGGGGCTGAGCGAACATCTTTCAAAGGACGTGCCGCTGTCTTCCCTGCTTCTCAAAACAGCCGTCAGCAGGTTGAGCATTCTGCCCGGGGGCAAACCGCCGCCCAATCCTTCCGAACTTTTATCTTCGGAGAAAATGTCGGCGCTGCTCAAAGATGTGCAGTCAAGATATAATGACCGCTATACGGTCATAGATTCGCCGCCGCCAAAGCTGACGGCTGAAACCGGCGTCATTGCAAAACAGGTTGACGGCGTTCTGCTGGTTGTAAAATACGGAAGCACGCCCCGCAAGCAGGTTGCCGAACTGATAGACATTCTGGGCAAAGACCGTATTCTCGGTATTATCACCAACTGGGCGGATACGAGACTGACGTATCGCATGTATAACAAACATATTCAGAGATCATCAAATTATTAAAAAAAGAAACTTGTGCGCCGGATTTCAGCCACGAATGAACACGAATGTCTGCACAGATAAAACACGAATGAATCATAAAAATATATTCGTGCTGTTTCGTTTTTAATTATTTTCTGAAAAATTCGTGAGTTTTTATTCGTGCAGACATTCGTGTTCATTCGTGGCAAAAAAACAGCGGCAGAAAACAAAACCTGAAATGTAAAGGTGAAAACAAAAATGCCTTTAAAAGTCTTAAAACAATACTATCCTCTAAGAAACATTGTTTTTGTTGTCGGCGAAGGTCTGATTGTCTTCGCATCGGTCTGGGCTGTTGACCGGCTTCTTTCCGATACTCCCTTGTCCTTTGACGAAAGACGGCTCCTCAAAATACTGCTGATCACGCTTGTCTGTCAGATATGTATCTATTACAATGATCTTTATGACTTAAATGCAAGCTACAGTTTTTCGGAACTGATAGTGCGTCTGCTTCAATCCCTCGGAGTTACAACGATTTTACTCTCGGTCATCTATCTGATCTTTCCGGGGACCGGCATGGGGGAGATACTTTTTTTCGCTTTAAGCACCTTTGCAATTATCCTGTTCTGCCTGATCTGGCATATCTGCGTACTTCTCATTCTGAGCCGGGGCATATTCAATCGGAAAACCCTGATTCTCGGTTCCGGTGAATTGGCGCGAAAGATTGCCGAAGGAATCATAAACAGAAAAAACTGCGGATATGTCCTGAGCGCTGTTTCATTGGAATACAGCGGCGACAAATCTTTCGGGGATCAGAATACGATAATATTCTGCAAAAGAAATCATGAAGGTCTGTGTGAATTTGCCAAAGAACTGGGCATTAAAAAGGTGGTGGTTGCGCTCAAAGACCGCAGATCAGGGTTTCCGACAAACCCCCTGCTCCGATGCCGTATGGGCGGAATTGACGTGCTGGAGGGCGACAGTTTTTATGAAATGCTGACCGGAAAACTCAGCGTCGAACACATGAATCCCGAATGGCTTATTTTTTCCGAAGGTTTCCGGAAATCGCTGCTGAATCTTTTTCTGAAACGCACCCTGGACATTGTTTTATCTTTCGGAATGCTGGTTTTGCTGTTTCCGGTCATTCTTCTGACAGCGATTTCAGTCAGATTGGATTCAAGAGGACCGATTTTCTTTTCTCAGGAAAGGGTGGGACAGAAAAGAAAAATATATAAGATTTACAAATTCCGCTCTATGATTACGGATGCGGAAAAGAAAAGCGGTCCCGTGTGGGCAAAAGACAATGACGACCGGGTGACACGGATCGGGCGTTTTCTGCGGAAATCACGCATTGATGAGATTCCGCAACTGTGGAATGTTCTGAAAGGAGAGATGAGTTTTGTGGGTCCCCGGCCCGAGCGGGAATTTTTTGTCAAAGGACTTGAATATATCATTCCCTACTACGGCGCAAGATTTTCGGCAAAACCCGGCGTAACCGGCTGGGCGCAGGTGTGTTACGGCTACGGCGCCTCGGTGGATGATGCCACAGAGAAGCTGAATTATGATCTTTTTTATATGAAAAATATGTCTATAGCGATGGATTTGCTTATCGTCCTTCGCACCGTAAAGACAGTTATTTCCGGGATAGGGAAGTAAATTGAGAAGTGAGAAGTGAGAAGTGTTCATTTCTCAATTCTCAATTCTCAATAAAACAAAGGAGATGATGATGATGAAAAATATATTCTTTATTTTCAGTATGATCTTGCTGACAGCAACGCCCTCGTGCGCGCCGGATGCAAATCTGTTTTCAAAGGTCTATTTTAAAAAAAATGGGGGCGTGAAAACAAACGGCGCGGCGCAGCTTGATAAAAAAGCCGCAGACAGCGCAGACAAAAAAGCCGAAACAGAAGCGGATAAAAAAGATTCGGCTGATAAGTCCGGCAAAGCCGACAAAGCTGATGCTTCCAAGTCTGAAGATGCCGGGAAAGCCGATGATAAAGAGCAGACCGATAAGAAAAGTGCGGAACAAAAAACGCTCGCTGACGCTCACGGCTCTGAAGAAGCAGGCAAAACGCCGAAAACCGGAGAGACAGATTACAAGATCGGAAGCGGGGATATTCTTGAAATCATTACATGGAAAGAACAGGATTTCTCCAAAGAACTGCTTGTCAGAATTGACGGAAATATCACCTTTCCGCTGATAGACGACATTCATGTGGGCGGTCTCACGCCTTTGCAGGTCAAGCAGATGATTGAAGATAAGCTGAAAGAATTTATCGAAAATCCGATTGTGAATGTCACGGTTAAAAAGCCTGAAAGCCAGAAATTTTATATTTTGGGGGAAGTTCCCAAAACCGGCGAATATCCGCTGATCAAAAATCTTACGGTTTTACAGGCGTTTGCGCTTGCCGGCGGCTTTACCGAATGGGCATCGAAAAAGGAAATCATTCTGATCCGTCATGAGGACGGCAAAGAGCAGGTTATCAGAATCAATTATAAAAACATTGCAAAAGGCAAAGATTTCAGTGAGAATATATTTATAAAGGCAAATGATACCATTATTGTGCCGTGAGGGGGTCAGGGGTGAGAGGTCAGAGGTCAGAGGTTTTCCCCGAACCCCTTACCTCTTACCCCGAACCCCTAACTTTTTTTCTATGCCATCCAAAATCCATGCTTTTATTCTGATGCTCATACTGTTGACGGCAGCCGTGTCTGATGCCGGATACCGGATTACGTTTACACCGAGGGTTTCCGTAAGCCCTGAATATTCCGACAATCTTTTCACATCAAATGAAGATAAGGCAAATGATCTGATCACTGTTGTCTCGCCCGGGTTTACCGCTGAAATAGCCGACAGAACCTGCGCCTTGTCGCTGTCTTATGATTTGGGATACAGTTGCTATGACAAATTTACCGAATTTAATACGCTGCGCCACAATGCCAAACTTTCAGGATGGTACGGGTTTTCAAAAAACACCCGGCTGGATTTTCAGAACGCATTCCAGCAGACCGAGGAAGCTGTCACCAAGGTTGAAGAAAAAGCCCCCGGAGAGTCTGTAAGCCCTCTTGACCAGCCCAAAAAACATGTGGCGGAAAAAGAAATCGTGCGGCAGACCAGAGAAGCGCATTACACGGACACTGCAAATCTTTCGTTCACGCACCGTTTCGGAGAAGCTGATCTGCTCAATGTGAAGTATGCCTACAACATGCTTGAAAATGACGACCCGGAAGTGGAGGACAAAAAAACGCATAATCCCTCGGCTGATGTGACATATTGGCTCATTCCCGAAAAACTGAATATGAAAACCGGCATGTCGTTTACCCGAAACGAATATGCCGGAACATCGGACAGTTCGCCTTACTGGGAGGAAATCACCAATCCCTCTTTCGGCATGGGATACTGGTTCAAGCCCCGTGAATTTGGCATTGAGGCATCGTATTCCTACACAGAAGGCGCATATTTGGACAGGTCTGCCGGTTTCAACAAGTGGTATAAAAGCGGAAAGCCCTCTGTTTCCGTGCTTTACAATTCCATTCCCTATCATGTGAATATAGAGGCAAATCTTACCTGCACACAGGCGGAATACTACGATGCGGAAGATGATTTTGAAAACTGGTACGGCAGGATAAAGTTGAGCAAAAAAATTACCGATAAATTTGAAGCCTTTGTGCAGTATGCCCATACCATTATGGAATTTAAAGGAGAGGGAGAAAACTATTCGGTTTATGATCCTTCGGTCGGCGTCAGTTATATGCTTGCCGAAGACCTGCCGCTTACTTTTTCGCTGGGATATTTCTACCGGGAAAGAGAGATCAACAGCAGCGAGGCTGCGCTCTCGGTGAACGGAAATATCGGAAAAACATGGTCTTTCAGCCGATACGGATCAGTAAATTTCAGCACCGCCAGCGGCTATGATGAAGATTTTTTCGGCGCGGAACGGCTCGGATTCGGCGTCTGGTATGATGCAAAATCCACCGCAAAATATGCTTTTTCAAAATATCTCAGCAGCGACATTTTCGGCACTTACAGGAGAGATAAATATGTTGACCTTGAGACAATCCGGGATGATGAAACCAAGGAATTGGGTTCGGGCCTCACCTTTCACAAAGACTGGTGGATGATAAGGGTTGACTATACTTATCGCACGCTTGATTCCACATTGAGCGAAAACAGCTATGAGGAAAATCGGATTCGTTTTCAGATCATGCTGACGCCGCCCCGCCCGATTCGTCTGAATGAGTAATTTATTCCCTCTCCCATCCGGGGAGAGGGTCAGGGTGAGGGGAATGAGGGAGAGACGAAAGCTGTGTTCTCATCAGCACCCCTCACCCCGCCCTCTCCCCGGATGGGAGAGGGAGAACTTAACATCCCTCCTCAAGGGAGAGGGAGAAGAGGATCAGGAGATTTTCAAATGTCTCTTAAACACACGCTTACAGCATCGGCAATCATGCTTGTGACCCTGTTATTTTACTACGGAGTCAAAGCCGCGGAAGAAATTCATCCCAACAAAGCTTTGTCCGGCTTTCCCAAGCAGATCGGCGAATGGAAGGCAACAGAGAAATTTTTTGATAAAAATATTTACGATATTTTGAAAGTGAGCGATTCATTTCTGGCAGATTATTACAATCCCGAAGGCTATCCGGTTTATCTTTATATCGGTTTTTATCAAAGCCAGCGTGAAGGAGAACTGATTCATTCTCCCAAAAATTGTATGCCCGGAGCCGGATGGAATATCGATCAGGCATCTCTTGAGGAATTGGAAACGCCTCAGACCGGCAAAGTAAATGTTATCAAGCTTATTTTGCAGAGAGGAGCGAATAAAGAGGTGATGCTTTACTGGTTTCACTCACGGGGCAGAATCATTTCCTCAGAATATATGGAAAAAGTTTATCTCGTCTGGGATTCGATCACCCGTCACAGAACAGACGGTTCTTTTGTGCGCCTGATGACGCCGGTGATAAAAAACGAGGACGAAACAGCAGCCGTAAAGCGTCTGCGCCGTTTTGCCGAAGATATTATGCCCTTATTGTTTGAATATATTCCGTCATGACCGCATCGGTAAAACGATTTTGGGTATCGGTGCAGTTGCAGGGTGGACATATCATCTTATTAAATTAGACATTATCGGAAATAAAAAAAGTTTCTCGCAAAGCACGCTAAGGGCGCAAAGAAATGCGGAGGGATTTCCGGATGCTGATTTTTTTTAACCGTAGGGTGGACAAAGCGAAGCGTGTCCGCCTTTATGAAACGGCATGGCTGTAGAACGGCCCCGGCTGAAAACAGATAAACCCGTTTTACATATAACATCGGCGGACACGCTGCGCTTAACTTCGTTTGGCGGACACGCTGCGCTTAGTCCGCCCTACGGGCTCCTAAAATTATTAAAAAAACGCCCTGCATACAGGAGACCATGCAAAAAATTTTATCTTCAACATATTCGCAAGTCATCATACTGACCGCCTCTTTTTTTGCGCTTTTTAACCATACGATCTTAAAGCTCATAGCGGACTGGTCAGCGGATGAAAATTACTCGCACGGATTTCTCATCCCTTTTATCACCGGCTATCTGATATGGCAGAAAAAGGAAAAACTGGCGCAATACGCTTTCCGCCCTTCTGTATGGGGATTGGCAGTCATAATAACGGGAATGATCCTGCACATCGGAGGAAATATCGGTGCGGAACTTTTCACCATGCGGATTGCCGTTGTCATTACCGTGCTGGGCATTTCGCTCTATCTTTTCGGAAAAGAAATCACTCGTGAAATACTTATTCCTATCGCGTATCTGTTCTTTATGGTGCCGATTCCTGCGATTATCTGGAACAAGCTGGCGTTTCCGCTCCAACTTTTTGCAGCGGATTTGACTACGGATGTGATACGGTTTATCGGCATTCCGATTTTACAGGAAGGAAATATCCTGCATCTGGCAAAAACCTCGCTTGAAGTGGTGGATGCCTGTTCGGGCTTGCGCTCTCTGACTTCTCTGCTGGCATTGAGCGCGGCTTTTGCCTTTATTGTCTCGCTGGGGCAGGTCGGCAAATGGCTGCTTTTTCTGTCTGCAATTCCCATCGCGGTGTTTGTGAACATTCTCCGCCTGACGGTGACGGCGATCATGGCGCACAGAATCGGAGCAGAAGCCGCACAGGGATTTCTGCATGAGATGTCGGGAATGATGACCTTTGCGGTCGCTTTTGTGCTGCTGTTCCTGTTTTCTGTGATACTCATAAAAATTGAAGCGAAACTGTCGGATTCCGGAGTGCTGAAATGAGCGAAGCGAATTTTAGCACGTATAAATGCTAAAATTTCGCCTGGCGGCTCATTTCAGCACTCCGGACCGCATCTCCGGAGTGCTGAAATGAACGAAGTGAAATTTAGCACGTATAAATGCTAAAATTTCGCCTGGCGGCTCATTTCAGCACTCCGGACCGCATCTCCGGAGTGCTGAAATGAGCGAAGCGAATTTTAGCAACACTCCGGATGATGCGGATTTGAACACACCTGAAAGGAGTCATAAATTATGGATAATTCTGAATCAAAACTCAATATTCTGATCGTGGACGACACCATTCAGAATCTTCAATTTCTGTCGGATATACTGACCCAAAGCGACTATTCCGTTACCGGGGCACCGGACGGACCCACCGCGCTGATGATTGCCGGAAATGAGCCGCCGGACCTGATTCTGCTGGATATCCGGATGCCGGGAATGGACGGATATGAAGTCTGTGAACGCCTGAAATCGGATGCGAAAACACGGAATATTCCGATCATTTTTCTCAGCGCGCTGGATGACCTTCAGGATAAAATCAGAGGGTTTTCCCTTGGCGGAGCCGATTACATTACCAAACCCTTTCAGGATGAAGAAGTTCTGGCAAGAGTGAAGACACATATTTCTCTGAGGCGGATGCAGCAGCGGCTTGAGGAACAAAATTTATGTCTTCAGAAGGAAATCGTTGAACGCCGGAAAGCAGAAAAAGCTTTGAAAAAAGCCAATAATGAACTTGAAATCCGGGTTCGGGACCGAACCGCGGAACTGTTGAAAGCGAAAAATGATGCTGAGGCGGCAAACCGAGCCAAATCAGCATTTATTGCCAACATCAGTCACGAATTCAGAACCCCGCTGGTTCCGATTATCGGAATGACAGACTTGCTGCTGAATAATGCCAAGCCCGGTTCCGAGGAGTGCGACTACCTCAGCCACATCGCTGTATCCGGTGAACAACTGCTTAAAATGATTGATAATCTTGTCGAACTGATCGGGATAGAGGCTGACGGTATTCAGCCGAAGAATGAGCCGGTTGAATTGATGCTGCTTTTGGATTCTGCCGTTTCAGCCCTTTCACATATTGCAAAATCCAGGGGCTTGAATATTCGGTATGAGATTGATGGGGCTGTTCCGGATCAGATCATCGGGGATTTTGAACTGCTGTCAGACATTCTGAACCGGCTCGGCAAAAATGCCGTCAAGTTCACGGAAAAAGGTGAAATCACCTTTTCTGTCCGCAAAGCATCCGGATATGAAACCTTGCCTGCCTTGCAGTTCTCGGTCAGCGATACGGGCGTGGGCATTCCGGCAGACTGTATGAAAAAGATTTTTGAAGACTTTACTCAGGCAGATGATTCCTATACCCGCAGATACAGCGGCATCGGGCTGGGACTGACGGTGATTCGGCGCATGGTGAGTCATCTTGGAGGACGGATTTGGGCGGAAAGCGTTCAGGGAAAGGGCAGCACGTTTCATTTTACTTTGCCATTAGTAAAACGGGTTTGAAACCCGTTCTACGTTCCCAATTAAAGTAAAACGGGTTTGAAACCCGTTCTACTTTGTTGTCCTTAGTAAAACGGGTTTGAAACCCGTTCTACTTTGTTGTCCTTAGTAAAACGGGTTTGAAACCCGTTCTATGTTCCCAATTAAAGTAAAACGGGTTTGAAACCCGTTCTACGTTCCCAATTAAAGTAAAACGGGTTTGAAACCCGTTCTACTTTGTTGCCCTTAGCAAAACGGGTTTGTCTGTTTTCAGTATGTGCCGCTTTGCAGGTGCAGATCGCACAAGAAAGAAAATGAAAGAAAATGAAACATATACCAATCAGTGGCTGTGGCTGACTTTTTTATGGACAGCGATCATTGCTTTTGCATGGATATGGAATGTCAAAGACCGCAGACTGGAAATCATACAGCAGTCTGTTCAGATGGCACGGGTTGCATTTGAAAAAGACGTGATGTACCGCCTATGGAATTCCGCACATGGCGGCGTCTATGTTCCTGTCACCGAACAGACCCCGCCGAATCCCTACCTCTCAGATATTGAACAAAGAGATATTGTCACTGCTTCGGGCAGAAAACTGACGCTTATGAATCCTTCATATATGACCCGTCAGGTGCATGAGATGAGCAAAGACAGATACGGCATCTCCGCGCATATTACCAGCCTTGATCCGATAAGTGATCGTAA